>Ga0210394_10000036_pt1 | contig 310669 bp, 301 predicted proteins | sample IncBWC12MmetaG_FD_160121 | JGI IMG/M metagenome (GOLD analysis project Ga0210394, IMG submission 160121) | Forest soil microbial communities from Barre Woods Harvard Forest LTER site, Petersham, Massachusetts, United States - Inc-BW-C-12-M | ecosystem: Environmental > Terrestrial > Soil >...
CCCGAAGCCTCCGCCATGGAATCCACCGCCCCCACCATGGAATCCACCGCCTCCGCCGTGGAAGCCTCCACCACCGCCACCGTGGAATCCACCACCACCGCCGCCATGGAAACCTCCGCCCCCGCCGCCATGGCCACCCGCAGCGAATGACGACACAGGCGTGCAGATCAGGACAAGCGATGCAACCAGAACACAAAGTACTCTCGACAACTCGGGTTTTTTCATAACAACTCCTTCGCGCCGCCCCACTCTACTTTGATGATACTCGGGTTTCGCCGGTAGCCTAGAAATTCAAGCGGTCCGGTTCCTCGGCGGGTCTCGGCTAGGGCATCGCAACTGGAACGGAAGGTTGCTGGTGGAACCATGGCTCGTATGAATGTTTCTCGGATGCAGGCCAAGAGCGGCACACAAGACACATCGCTCCCGTCGTTTGGCCAGAAGCGGAGCAGCGGGGCAAGCCCTCAGATCACTGCATTTGCGAGAGCTGTTGGTAGAGGGCCACACCGCCGATGATGAGCAGCAGGCCTCCCGAGGCAGCTCCCAGCCACTTCACGATGGGAGTGACCTTGTTCAGCTTCTGCATCACCTCGATGTGGTCCTTTTGCATTTGCGATTCGGATTCGCTCAGGAACAGCTGTTCGTCCTCATGCATGGCCAGGGTGCTGCGATAGATCAGGAGGATGACGAGGACAGCGGTGAGAGCTCCCCATAGAATTAGCGGCCACAGCAACATGCCCATATGCCACCTCGATGCGGATCGAGTCCGATCCCGATGTTCTACCGGTGCAAAAGGTTGCCAACACCGGCGAATCGGGGCAATTATATCCCCGAAAGGGCAATTGGTGCCGCTTTTGTTTTGCGGCCGCGACCGGGAGGGGGTAGGGGGCATCTAAAGGGTTGAGGGCTTTGGGGTTTTTTGGGGCAGAATCCAGCCCTGGGTGTGCTATATAATTGAGGAAGCACTTTCAAGGAGATACGAGAATGTCTACGACAATGACCCCGACTACACCGACTGCGGCGCCCGAAAAGACGACACCCAAGGCAGCGCCCATTACTTTGACTGCCAGTGCGGTCGCCAAGGTCAAAGAGATCATGGCGCAACAGACCCCGGTGCCGGCAGGGCTGAGGGTGGGAGTGCAGGGCGGAGGCTGCTCTGGCTTCTCTTATGCGATGTCGTTTGAGAACTCGGCTGGGATGATGGACAAGACTTTTGATATGGACGGCCTGAAAGTGTACGTGGATGCCACATCGGTCATGTACCTGAATGGCTGCATCGTGGACTACGTGGAAACGCTGGAAGGCGCCGGGTTCAAGTTCGAGAATCCGAATGTGAAGAGCACCTGCGGCTGCGGGTCTTCGTTTAGCGTATAAGATTTCGTTTGAGAAGCCCCACTGCTGAGCGGTGGGGCTTTTTGTTTTGTTGGATGTGAGTCCCGCTTATCGGCTGATCTTGAAAATGGCACCATCGTCGTAGGCGCCTCCGTTGCTGGTGGTTCCGTAGAGGTTTCCAGAAGAATCAAATGTCAAGGGTGCGACGGGGTCCCAGCCGTCGCCCTCTCCGGTGAAATTGTGCAGGACATAAAAATTTCCCGAGGGTGTCAAAGCGAAGACCGTTCCGCAGCCAAATCCTCCGGCGCACTTGGCTCCGAATTCGCCGCCGTGGGCGGTGGTTCCGTAGAGGTTGCCGGCTGCATCGCGGACTAACGCGGTCAAAGGGTCGGCCCCGTTGGTTCCGCCAGTGAAGGTGTGCAACACAGTGAACTTGCCTGACGGGTCCAGCTTGAAGACAGTGCCATACTGACCGGTTCCCCCTTGGCTGGTGCCGTAGAGGTTGCCTTTCTCGTCGCGTAGGAGACCTCCGTACGGCCACAGTCCGTCCGCCAGTCCGGTGAAATGGTAGAGGATGGTTTCTGTGCCGGTTTCGGTGATCTCGTAAATGACGCCACATCCAAATTCTCCGCCGCAGTTGGGATTGGTGCCGCCGCCGGCGAGGGTCATGCCATAGAAATTGCCGCTGGGATCGCGAACCAACCCGCTCCAGGTGTTGTCGCCATCGTCAGAGAATGGTTGGAAGAAGTGGATTATGGATTCTGCACCGCTCTTGTCAATGGCGAAGACGACGCCCGCTTCCACAATGCCACCGTTGTGGGTGGTGCTGTAAACTCTTCCGTCCGTGCCCAGGGTCAAGCCGGCGGTGGCAACGGATCCGTCGCGCGTCCCTCCGGCGAAGTTGTAGACGACGTGCTCCTTGCCCGCAACGCTCAGCATCCAGACAGTTCCGCATCCGTAACCATAGCAAGCATTGCCTGAAGTTCCGCCACCCCAACTGGTGCCGTAAAGATTGCCTGCCGAGTCGCGCAATAGGGTTCCGTAGGGACCTGCCGCATCGTAAGTGACGCTGCCGAAGCGATGGAGGGTGGTTAGGTTTCCCTGGGGGTCAAGCTTGAATACAGTTCCGCAGCCGTCGGACTCGCATCCTCCAGTGACCTGGCCGCCGCCGTCGATGGTGGTGCCATAGAAGTTCCCGGCAGGATCCAGGATCAAAGCACCATAGCCAGGGTTGCCTCCGTCGAGGGCACCCTGAAAGGAGTGCACGGTGGTAAACGTCACGTTGGCGAAAGGGTTGTCAGTTTGACTGACCGCGGGGTTGGAGGATGCGGCTAAGGCTGCGCTCAGAAACAGGGCGTGCAGACAGCGGTTCATGGTCGATCTCCTGACGAATATCAAACTCGAATCTGGGCGCGGGAATTGTAAGCAAACGTGGCGGCATGGAACAAGGGGCCAAAAGTCTCCGACGATGGTTAATCCTGTCCACTGCGGCCTGGCTTCTCTGTCTTGCGTTGCTTCCAAACGATTTGCCGCAGGATGCCGTGCCACACGATGGCGTCGCGAGCGGGGAGCTTGAGACGGCGGACCAGGCGGCGCATTCTTTCTTCTACGTCGGCGATGGGGCGGCGGGCGAGGTAATCGCTGCCACGCATGGCTTCGAGGAGCTTGAGCGTGATGCGTTCGAGTTCTTCGGCGGAGGCTTGGGCGGATCTTTCCTGAGTCTTTGCCGCTTTGGCGTCACGGACTAATTCGTACAGGCACACGGCGACCGCCTGCCCGAGGTTCATGGAAATATTCCTTTCGCCCGTGGGAATGCGCATGAGGAAGTGGGCGTGACTCATCTGATTCGCAGTCAACCCGATTTTCTCCGAGCCAAAGAGGAGTGCAGCCCGGCCGGAGCGTAGATGCTTACGAATGCGAGGAGCACCTTGCTCCAGGCGCTCGAGTGGATGCTCGACCTTACGATGTCCCACAGCGCTGGTGGCGACTACGAGAGTGCAATCGGCGACGGCATCGGCGACGTTCTTATATTGTTCGGCGGTGGCGAGAATGTCAGCTGCGCCGACTGCAGAAACCGCATCGCGAAAGGCCGGGCCGTAGGGATTGACTACGCGCAGGTGAGTGAAGCCGAAGTTGCTCATGGCGCGGGCAGCTGCGCCGATGTTGAGGGGATTGCGGGTGGAGACCAGGACTACGCGGAGGCGGTCGAGTTCGGCGGGGAGTGGCAAGGGAATATTTTAAGCTAGCAGTCCGGTTTGGGTGAGGTTCGCGATCCATCCGCGGGCTTTTTGGCCAAACAACCTTTAACCGCAAAGGCCGCAAAGTGGTTTCGCAACGATCGCAAAGACACCCAAGTCTGAGTCAAAATCCCTTGGCGCACGCTGCATCGATTTCCCATTTCTCGCGCAAAGAACGCGCGAGAAATGAGGCACCCATCGTTTGTTGTGGGGCAAAGAAAACCTATCCTTATGCGCTGGCTTTGTCGATGAGGGGCAACGGTTCTTCGTCGGTCTTCGTTGCGGCTGCTGTGTCTAGTTCCAGTTGCTCCTGGCCACTTAGAACAGTCACGCGGCCGCGATAGGTCTTCAAGTGACGTTGCGCGGTCTCGAAAGCTTCCTGCGCTTTGTTCAGGCTCTTGCCTACGTTGTCGAACTGGCTTTGAAAGAAGTCGAACGACTTCTGGGCCTTTGCCAGTTCCACGCGGCTCTTTTCGAAACGGCCTGCCATCTCATACCACTTGTGCACCAGCGCGATGGTTTTGAGCGTCATCAGCAGGGTGTTGGGAGAAACCGGAAATACATGCTGATCGTTCAGCCAGTCGGCGAGATCGCGGTTGCGGATAGCTTCCATGTAGAGCGTTTCGCTCGGGAGATACAACAGAGCAATGTCGGTGGTGCCGTTTTCAGGTTGAATGTAGGCCTTGACGCGTTTGGCCTCGGCCTTCATCACGCGCACAAATTCGTGGCGAGCTTCTTCGATCTCGGATTCGACTGTACTTTCAAACAGCGCCAGCACCTGTTCTCGGGGAAACTTGGCATCAATCGGTAGACGGCGGTCGGGGAAGTTGATGACGGCGTCGGGACGTCCGCCGCCCTCGGGCAGGGATTTCTGGATCTCGAACATGTGGTCGGGAAGGAAATCGGCGAGCAGGCGCTCGAGGCTGGCTTCGCCGAACGTACCGCGAAGGTGCGGCAGTTTCAGGAGATTGTTCAGGTCATTGATAGAGTGGCCGAGGGCTCCGACTTCGCGAAGCTGTTCTTCGGCGGCCTTCAAGTGTTGCTGCACTTTTTCGAAGTGGGCAAAGCCTTCTTTAATGTTCTGATCGAGCTTCTGCTGCACCTGATCGGTGATCGCCATAAGTTTGGCATCGACGCGGTCACGAATCGAGTCCAGACTCTGCGCGGTTTTTTGATTGAGATTGTCGAACTCGGTCTTGAGCTGGGAAGTGGTGAGCGCGAGCGACGAAGTCAGTTCGGTGCGGGCCTCGGTGAGCCGCTCGGCCTGTTCGCGTCTTCCCGCCAGCATCTGTTCTTCGACGGCATTGCGCATCAAGGTGAAGCCTTCGCCGAGTCGATCGGCTACTTGTTGACGCAGGTCGCCTTTGGTTTGCTCCAGCCGACCCGCCATGTCTCCAGTTGCGGTGGAAAATTGTCCAGAGAGGGCTTCGGTCTGCGATGTAAGACGTGTTAATGCTTCGAGTTGCGACGAACCCCCAAACCTGCGCTGGAAGAGTAGGGCGAGCAGGAGGAGGATCGCCAAGTCGAGGACGATCAGAAGAACGATGGGTAAAGAGAAGGCCAAATCTTTCGTCACTCCAGTGGAACGTGTCTAGGTGGATTTTAGTGGGTATCGGGGAAGAAACAAAGCGGCAAGTTGGATGCGGAGAAAAACCTGGCCACGGATTTTCACGGATGAACACGGATCTCAGACGAACAAGACCAGAACGAAGAGTCCTGCGATCCCGCTGACCCTGCTCAGGGTCACGAGAATACTCGCGGGTGGTTCGTCTGATCGGAGCGCCTCGAATCGCGAGTCTTGTCCAGCCAGACGAATCAAATCGGGATCGCCGTAGCTTCGGCCGTCGCGATCGTAGACTACGGTGTGTCCGGCGCGCAGGGCGTCAACGATTGCCGAGGGCGAATTATCGCGAGCGAAGACATAGGTGCGGCACATGCCCAGAGGACCGAGTCCGTGATAGTCGGAGTCGCCGATGGCAGTCAGCCGCGCGCGGGCATAGAACTGCTGGAACTGGACGTAAGCCGCAGGGCGAACGTAGGCGAGGGGATGCAAGACCTCGGCGCTGTCAAGTTTGCTCATGGCGTTGGCGTCGAACGCGGCCCAGTATTCGAACAAAGGATGAGGTGCGATGGCGACGCCTCCCTGGCGGTGAACTTCGTCGATGGCTGCGGCGGCTGGTTGCTTCCAGTCGACGGTGTGATCGATGCCGATAGCGAGCAGATGATAAGTCGGGGCTACGATTTCCTCGCCCACCAGGACCGTTGGACCTCCGATCTGGTGCGAGAACCAACTGCCTACTTTCGCCACCCAAACGTGGTTGTGGCCAGTGATGGCAATCGCGTCCAGGCAGTGCCGCTGCGCTTCGAGCACGGTGTCCCAGGGGGCGAGTGTCGCCCAGCTCAGGGGGAAACTGTGAACGTGAAAATCGGCTGACAAAACGCGGTAGCCCCCCAACACTAGGGTCGGATTCCTGCGGACGCTGTCAGAGAAGGTTCCGGCGATCAACGACACTGCGATCAGACCGGCTGCAAGCCAACGGGTTGAGTTCATACGCCGAAGCTCCTGACGATCTCCGACCGGAGTGGGCCGCCACCGAAGATGATCACGGCCAGAGTCCAGGAAATCGCGCGCTGCATGAGAAGGCAACGAGCGGCTCTCTGGGGAGTCGTCTGAAAGACGTAGCGAAAAAAGCAGAAGTCGATATAGCCCGACCAGAGCGCGAGCGCACCGACGACATACAAATCCCAACGCGGACCGGACCAGCGGAAGGCGTTGACCGGGGAGGCAAAACTCCAGATGGCGGCGAAGCTGAGCAGCCACAGCAGCCACGGGCCGAAGCCGGTAAAGAACAGGTCAACAGAGCGGGAAAACGATTGCGAAGTTGCTGTTGTCAAGGCCCTCGGGCGCACGGCCATCAAGGCCACGACTTCGATGACCGATACCAGGGCCGCATAAATGGTCGCGGGAACCACCACCCGTAAAGTCAGACGGCCGGAGGCGGCGAATGAAACGGTACAGCCGAGGACGAAGGCGAACAGCAATGGCCGCCGCACCGCCAGCCATTTGCCGCGGACTGCCGGCAGCCGGGTCAGTTCCTGATAAGAGGCCGCGGGGCGCAGCATAACCCGCAGACCGTGCAGCGACCGAGGCGTCAAGGTGGCGGAGGTCATGAGTTCATGGCGGAAACGCTTTCTGCCTTCCCGCTCTTAAGGCTGCGATATGCGGCATCCAGAATCTGCTGATTGCGCCAGCCTTCTTCGCCGGGTACGGGAAATTTGGCCTTGCCTTCAACTGCGGCGGCGAAGGCCTCCACCTGTCGAGTGTAGGCAGCCTGGTTGGTCACGGTCTCACTTTCGGCGATTACACTGCCGCGCCGCAGTTCCAACTGAATCGGACGTTCCACGTTGAAGGCATTGTCGGCGCGGAGGACTCCGGTCTCGCCGACGAGTTCGAAGGGGGTACGGTACTCGGCTCGAAACGAGACGGCAACGGACGCCAGGGTACCGCGGCAAAAATCGAGAATCATGGCGGCTGCGGCTTCGACTTCACCGGACTGTGGGTCGGCGAATCCGCGGGCACTGACGCGGACTACTTCATCCTGCAGAACGAAGCGCAGGGCGTCGATGCAATGCACGCCCACGTCGGCAATAGGACCACCGCCGGAAATAGCGAGGTCGCTGATCCAGCTGCGGGGATGGCCACTTCCGCGGGGAAAGGAGAACTCGGAGCGAGCAAAAACCAGTTTGCCGATTTGCCCCGCCGCCAGCCGGTCTCGAAGGCGTGCCGTACTTTCTTCGAAGCGGAAAACCTGGGCGACACCGAGCAGTATATTGGCCTTGGCGGCGGCTTCGACCATCTGGCGGCATTGGCCGGCATTGACCGCCATGGGTTTTTCGCAGAGCACTGGCTTGCCATGCCGGATGGCCAAAAGCACATCCTGGAAATGACAGGCGTTTGGAGTGGCGACGAATACTGCGTCGACCTCGGGGGAGCGACACAGAGCTTCGGCGGAGTCAAACGCGAGGGGAATGTTGTACTGTCGGGCCGATTCTTGAGCCTTGGCGAGGGTGCGCCGCGAGAGGGCAGTGACACGGCAGTTGGCGGCGGACCGGAAGCCGGGCATCAGGCGCTTGACCGCATGCAATCCGAAGCCGACGATTCCGAAGTTAACCATGAGGTTGGCGACCGGGACTTTCCAATGTAACCGCAGGCCGGAAAGCGGCAGCGATTCCTCCGCCAACAGGCGCTACTTGCCGACCGCGAACCCGACCGGAACTGTGATTAACGAGTTCGACTCGGGGCCGAGGGTGAGCACGCCGGTAGCGGAAGCGAGGGAGAATTCGTTGATGAAAACCGACCTCTGGGTCAGTACATAAACAAAATTGCCGTTGGGGTCGCTCAGCAGAAAAACCGGCGAATTGATGCTGAAAGGTGACCCCGTAATCACGGTCGGAAGCCCGGTGGTTGAATCGACGGAATACGCTGTGATGTCATTGGTACCCTGGTCGGCGATGTAAACGTACTGGCCGGAAGTGGAAACCGCGATGGAAACTTGGCTGGTGCCGGTCACCAACGGCGATCCGGAGACTTCGGCCAGCGCGCCGCTGCTGGAGTTGATGGAAAGAATTGATAGCGTGTCGGCCAGCGCGTTGGCGACGTAGAGGAATTTTTCGCCGGGATCGACGGCGATAGCGAAAGGTCCCGCGCCGACGGGAGTGGCAGCGCCCGCTTGCTGCAAGACTCCGGTTCCGGAGACGGTGTAAGCGAAGACCAGGGCCAGGTTGCTGTTCACTACGTAGAGAAACTTTCCCGAAGGCGTGAGCACAAAGGCAACCGGGTTCGGAGCGGTCGGAAACGGCGATCCGGCGACTTGGGTGAGCGCGCCACTGCCGGAACTGACAGAATAGACCGAGATGCTGCCTGAGAGCTGATTGAGCACGAACAGCATGTTTCCGCTGCCGGTCATGGTCATGGCGATCGGGGTCACGGCGGTGGGCGTCCGGGGCAGAACTTCAGTTAGGGAACCCACAGTCTGATCGATATTAAATCGGGAAACCGTATCCTCGGTGCGATTAACCACATAAAGGAACTGATTGGAGGGATGAACCAGCATGGCCCCGGGAGAGTTTCCCGCCGGGAACGGAGATCCCACGACGCTGGCGAAGTTGCCGGAACCGTCGATTCGAAATCCCGCGATCAAGTTGCCCGAGGGAACGCTGGCATAGGCCAGATGGCTGGTGCCCGAGGGCGTACTGGGAGTGGAGGTGGAACTGGAGCCGCCGCAGCCGGCCAACCCGGCCAGCAGCAGGACCAGCAACCACAGCGAAGCTGCTCTACGCTGCATCAATGAGGGCCTTCGAGAAAATGAATGTAGCAACCGGTTCGGTCTCCGTTCACAGCATGGGATGATGACCAATTTGTCCGAAGTGGAAGACCACACCGGTGGAAACACGGATATTATTTTGCGACTTGCCGAAAGAATTGCCGTTTATGTAGTCCGCCTGTATAACCCGAAAAGTGAAGCGCGGACTCCAATCCCAGTCGTAGCCGCCGCCACCCGCAAAGGCGCGGCCAACACCTTGAAAGCCGCTCTTGGTTCCGACGGTGATCTCCACCCGGTCTTGTGCTTTCCCGATCAAACCATGCACGAAAAACTTTGACTTGTCGCGGCGCCAGGTGTACTGCGGGCCAATCATGTAATTGAAGGTCCGCAGTTGCGAGCCGTAATGGCCGCTGAGGTCAAGGGTCGCGCTCCATTTCAAGGTTATGTTAAAAGTGCCGGCGGCATTCCAGCCATTCAGGTTGGCGTTGTTGGCGAGGCCGAACGAGGTACTGTCAAGCCGCAGGTAGGAATAGCCTCCAAAAACTTCCCAGCGGGGAGCCACGCCGTTCTGCGCGGCTGCGAACGCCGGCGCCAGGACAAGCAATAAGGAAAGGGCTGTTTTGCGGATCAATGGGAGTTCGATAGTCATTCGTATGAAAGTGTAGGTTCTGCTGGAATTCCCTTTGTTTGAGGACATGTAACTATAGCAGGTTGCCAAGGGGTCTGGCTTTATTGGGTCGACCAAGAGCTTGAAACGCAGAGGTCGAGGAGAACAGCCGAGGAGTGCGCGGAGAGAGGCAATCGCCTGGACCGCAGCGGCTACTTCTCGGCCATGGCTCCGACCAGGGATTCGAAGATCTTGAAACCGTCGGTGCCGCCCAGTTCGGCTTCGCTGAAGCGTTCCGGATGCGGCATCATCCCGAGCACGTTGCGGCCAGGACTACAGATTCCGGCGATGTTATCAAGCGAGCCGTTGGGATTGGCCTCGGGCGTGATTTGGCCGTTGGGGTCTGTGTAACGAAAGATTACGCGGCGGTCGCGGCGCAGTTCGGCTAGGGTGGCATCGTCGCAGAAGTAGTTGCCCTCCATGTGGCCGATGGGAATGGTGAGCACTTCGCCTTCGCGGCAGGCGCTGGTAAAGGGCGTGGCGGCGGTTTCGACGCGGACGTGGACTGGCTTGCAGACATATTTAAGTCCCACGTTGCGGATCAGCGCACCGGGCAGCAATCCCGCCTCGCAAAGAATCTGGAAGCCATTGCAGATGCCGAGCACCAGGCCACCGCCGTCGGCGAACTTGCGCACTGATTCCATGACGGGAGAAAACTTGGCAATTGCGCCGGTGCGGAGGTAATCGCCGTAGGCGAAGCCTCCGGGGACGATAATGACGTCGCAACCCTGCAAGTCGTGGGAGTCGTGCCACAGGAACGTGACCGGCTGGTGGGCGACGTGGCCGATGGTCCAATGAGCATCGTGATCGCAGTTCGACCCGGGGAAGATGATGACCCCAAATTTCATCTGGTTTTCCTCGCCGTGGGAATAGGTTGAGTTTAACATGAGGGGCGAGACCTGGTTCCCTCTGGGAAGCCTACGAGTAGCGGAGGGCGGAAGGAGCGGCGTGAATGCTAAATCCAGACCCAAGGTCACCACTAAATCGCACTGTCTTCGCAGTTCTCGGCCTTATGTTTATCGGAGGCGGCTTGTCCACATTCAAGCAAGGCCATCTTCTGGTCTATCACAACTGGTGGGGAGGAACGGTATTTGGCCCATTTGCAATTCTGATTGGTATTTTGATTTTAGTATGGGCGATATTCAAGCCAGACGTTTTCAAAACCTAGATTCAAAGCAGCCCACTACCCTGAGTCCCGTCTGGAGGGGAATGAGCCGCCTCCATGCTATAATTTCAGTTCGCCTGCATAAGATTCGAGGCAATCCATGATCTATTCTACGGGCGAATCCAGCGCACTGATATCGGTCGCAATCAACGTCATTAGGATGAGGTAAAGCCATGTCCGGCCATTCAAAATGGGCCACAATCAAGCATAAGAAGGGCGCGCTGGATGCCAAGCGCGGCAAGATTTTCACCCGTCTGATCAAGGAAATCGGAATTGCTGCCAAGAATGGCGGCGGCGATCCGGACACCAATCCGCGGCTGCGTACGGCGATCCTCGCGGCCAAGGCGGAGAACATGCCGGCCGACAATATCAAGCGCGCCATCCAGCGCGGCACCGGAGAATTGCCGGGTGCGGTTTACGAAGAGTTTTCGCTGGAAGGTTATGGGCCGGGCGGCGTGGCTATCCTGCTCGACATCAATACCGACAATCGCAATCGCACGGTCAGCGAGATTCGTCATGCCTTCGGCAAGAACGGCGGCAACATGGCGGAGGCCGGGGCGGTTTCATGGATGTTCCACAAGAAGGGCGACATTGTGATTCCGAAGACGGCGGCGAAAGAGGATGATCTGATGACGATTGTGCTGGATGCCGGCGCCGAAGACTTGAAGGACGAGGGCGAAAACTGGGAAGTGCTGTCCGAGCCGTCGGCGTATGAAGCGGTTCTGGAGGCGGTGAAGAAGGCGGGCATTCAGCCCACTTCTTCGAGCGTCACCATGGTTCCGCAGAATTACATCAAGCTGGAAGGCCAGGCTGCCGGGACTATGATTCGGCTGCTGGAAGCGCTGGAAGACAGTGACGATGTGCAGAACGTGCACGCCAATTTTGATATTGATCAGAAGCTGCTGGAGGAAGTGGCGGGATAGGGGTCCTCTGGTTCAGAAAGACAAGGCCGCCTGCGGGCGGCTTTCATTTTGCTTACGACCGAGTGACCATGAAGACCAGACTCGACAAATTGATCTTTGAACGCGGGCTGGCGGCGTCCCGAGAACGGGCGCAGGCGATGATTCTTGCGGGGAAAGTCCTGGTGAATGGGCAGAAGATCGAAAAAGCCGGGGCGGCGGTGGAAGCCGACGCCGAGATTCGCCTGCTCGGAGAAGACTTGAAGTACGTCAGCCGAGGCGGGCTGAAGCTGGAACGGGCGCTGGAGCATTGGAAGATCGACGCAACAGGGAAGACCTGTCTCGACGTTGGCACTTCGACTGGCGGCTTTACGGATTGTTTACTGCAGCACGGGGCCGCGCGCGTGATTGCCGTGGATACCGGCCACGGTCAGATTGATTTTCGTTTGCGGCAGGATTCGCGGGTGCGTTTGTTGGAAAAGACCAACGCCCGTTATCTGGCCCGCGAGCAGTTGGGCGACGTGGTGGACTTCATCGCCATGGATGTGTCGTTCATCTCGGCGACCCTGGTGCTTCCGGCGGTGATTGCGGCTGCGTTCCCGGCGCCGCCGGTCGGGAAGCAAGTAGTCGTTCTGGTGAAGCCGCAATTTGAAGTGGGGCGTGAGTTGGTCGGGAAGGGCGGCATTGTGCGGGACGAAGCGGCGCAATTGGCGGCGGTGGAAAAAGTGCGACGGACGCTGGTAGCTTTGGGCTGTGCGCGGACTGAGATGATTGACTCGCCTATCCTTGGAGCGGAAGGGAATCGGGAGTTTCTGCTGTACGGGGCATTCTGAAGCGCACAGAGCCAAGCCTTTAATCGCGGAGTTCGCAGAGGAAACTCGCAGAGAACGCGGAGAGGATATCGAACCAGTTCTCAGATCTCAGTTCCCAGTTCTCAGTTTTCGGTACAATGCAGCTTCATGGTCAGCAGCAATTCATCTTCAGCGAAAGCCGCGGCTATTGTCTCCAAGCCGGGGAAGCCGGAGTTGGCGACGGTTGTGCCGCAACTCCTGCGATGGTTCCGCGATCACAAATACCAGGTGGTCGTGGACGAGGAAACCAAGCCGCATGCGCCGGGAGTGGAAGTCGTCCGCCGGGAAGACTTGGGTTCGAGGCCGCTGGAGTTCGTGGTGGTGCTGGGCGGTGATGGCACGTTGCTCTCCGCAACGCGGGCCGTGGCCAAGGCCGGGATTCCGGTACTGGGCGTGAATCTAGGTTCGTTGGGATTCTTGACTGAAGTTCCGCTGGACCAGCTCTATCCGACACTACAGGGGATCGAGGACAGTTGCTGCAACGTCGAGACCCGGTGCATGGTGCACTGTGAGGCGGTCCGCAAAGACAAGGTGGTCTCGAGCTACGAAGCCCTAAACGACATTGTGGTAGGCAAGGGGACGATTTCGCGTCTAAACAGTTGCGACGTGTACGTGGACGGTGAGTTCGTATCGGAGTACAAAGCCGACAGCCTGATTATTTCGACGCCGACGGGTTCAACCGCTTACTCGCTTTCCGCCGGCGGACCCATCGTGATGCCGACGGTCAATGCGTTCGTGGTTACTCCGGTTGCGGCCCACTCGCTGACGCACCGGCCGTTGGTGGTGCCCGATACTTCCAGCATCGAGCTGGTGGTTAATACCGGTGAGGACGAGGCGTATCTCAGCGTGGACGGCCAGGTCGGTATGCCCATGTACGATGGCGACCGGGTGCGCTGCCGCAAGTCTGAGCATCATGTAAAGCTGCTGCGCGTGCAAGGGACGTTCTTCGATGTGCTGCGCACCAAACTGAAGTGGGGACAACGATAACTCCGATGTCCAAATCCATGAAAGGCATTCGAGCGTTGCTTGCGCTACTGGCTTGCGTTGCCTTGACGATTGTGGCTGCGGCACAGTCCAGGGCGGTTGCTGACTTGATCATTACTCACGCCAACATCTGGACCGGGGATGAAGCGCACCCGCGTGCCCAGGCGGTGGCAGTGTTTGGAGATCGAATTATCGCGGTGGGTTCGGATGCAGATGTCGAGGGGCTGCGTGGACCCAGTACTAAGGTGATGGACGCGGGTGGCAAGCTGCTGCTTCCGGGTTTCAACGACGCGCATACGCACTTCGCCAACGGAGGGGCGCAACTGGACAGCGTGCAGCTTAACGATGCGACTACTACGGACGAATTTGTCCGGCGCATTGCCGAGCGGGCGAAGAACACTCCGAAAGGCGAATGGATACAGGGTGGGGATTGGGATGAGACCAAGTGGCCGGGTTCGCCTCTCCCTACGAAGGAATTGATCGATCCGGTTACGCCTGACAATCCGGTTTTCTTGAACCGTTACGACGGTCATTCTTCGCTGGCGAATTCGGCTGCCCTCAAACTGGCCGGGGTGACCACGCAGACGCCCGATCCGCCGGGGGGCACCATTGTGCGAGATGTACAGGGGAATCCTACGGGAGACCTCAAAGACGCTGCCACCGACCTGGTGGAAAAAGTGATTCCACCACCTTCTCGTGAGCAGCGGATGCGCGCCGTGAGACGTGCACTGGAACATGCGGCTTCCGTAGGGGTGACCAGCGTCCAGAATATGGATCCCGACTACGCAGACATCGCTGCCTACGCGGAACTATTGCAGGCGGGCGAACTGACTACGCGCATCTACGCTGCGCCTCTGATTACGCAGGTGGATGATCAAGTGAATCTTGGAATTCGCCACGCCTTTGGCGGGCCTTATCTGAGGATCGGAGCGGTCAAGGCGTTCGCGGACGGATCGTTGGGGTCGCGCACGGCTTACTTTTTCGAGCCGTTCTCAGACCAGCCCGACAATCACGGCCTGCTTTCGGATGAGATGCAGCCGCTTTCGCTGATGCGTGATCGAATGATGAAGGCGGATGCTGCCGGGATCCAGATCTGCACGCATGCCATTGGTGACCAGGCGATCTCGATGATCCTGGATTTGTACACCGAGATGGTGAAGGCTCATGGTGCAGCAGACCGGCGTTTCCGCATCGAGCATGCGCAGCACATGGCCGCGAAGGACTTCGACCGCCTCGCGGAGTTGAATGTGATTGCTTCAGTGCAGCCCTATCATGCGATTGATGACGGACGCTGGGCGGAGGCGCGTATTGGGCACGACCGTGCCAGCCGGACTTATGCGTTCCGGACGCTCCTAAATCACGGTGTACGTCTAGCATTCGGGACGGATTGGGATGTAGCGCCACTCAATCCGATGCTGGGCTTGTATGCCGCGGTGACCCGCGCAACGCTCGATGGAAAGAATCCCAACGGCTGGTTTCCAGAGCAGAAGCTGACAGTGGAGGAATCGGTCCGCGCATACACCATGGGTTCGGCATTCGCGGAATTTCAGGAGAACGAGAAAGGCTCGATCACGCGGGGGAAACTGGCGGATATGGTCATTTTCAGCGATGACATTTTTTCGATTGATCCGGTGAAGATTCGAGATGTGAAAGTGCTGAAAACGATTGTGGGTGGGAGAGTAGTCTGGGATGCGGCGCGAAAGCCGGAGTACGTCGCCGGACCCTAGGCCGCTATTTGGTCTTGCGTTCGAGACGAAGCAGATCGGCGATGGACTCACGCCGTCTGACGAGTTTGGCGGTTCTTCCGTCGATCAACACCTCCGCCGGGCGTGGGCGAGTGTTGTAGTTGGAAGCCAGTGACATTCCATAGGCGCCGGCGTCGAGCACGGCCAGCAGGCCGCCTTCTTGCATAGTCGGCAGTTCGCGGTCCCGCGCCAGGAAGTCTCCGGTTTCACATACTGGCCCGACGACGTCAACGGTTTCGCGAGAATTGCCGGCCGTTGCCTCGACGGGGATGATCTGATGGTATGCGCCGTACAGCGCCGGTCGGAGCAGGTCATTCATGGCGGCATCTGCGATCAGAAATGTCTTTCCGCGGTTCGTCTTCTTATAAAGCACCCTGGTCAGCAGGATGCCGGCGGGGCCGACGATCGAGCGACCAGGCTCGAGCAATAGATGGACATCCAATCCGCTGAGCGGCGCCGATAGGGCTTGGGCGTAGGCCGCCAGCCGTTCGGCGAAATCGGATGTCTGGTCGTCGTAATCGATGCCCAAGCCTCCGCCGGCGTCGACATACTTAATTGCATGGTTGCTCCGCAGCTCACGAACCAACTCGGCGACGCGCTCCATCGTCTGGCCAAAAGGTTTTACATCGAGAATCTGCGAGCCGATGTGAACGCTCACGCCGGCGATACTCAAGCGGGAACGCCGAGCAGCTTGCGCATAGAGCCGTATCGCTTCGCTGATCGGAACTCCGAATTTGTGCTCGCGCAAGCCGGTGGAAATATAGGGATGAGTCTCAGCAGAGACGTCGGGATTTACGCGCAGGGCGATGCGGGCAGTTTTCTTGAGGCGTGCGGCGCATTCTGCCAGCGCGGATAGCTCCGACTCGCTCTCCACGTTAAACAATAAAATGTTGGCGGCGAGGGCGGCTTCCATCTCTGGCCGCGACTTGCCCACGCCGGAGAAAACCGTCTTCCGGGCTGCGGCGCGGCTGACTTGCAGCACGCGCTCCAGTTCGCCGCCAGAGACCACGTCGAAACCGCAGTTCAATCGTGCCAAGAGGCGCAGTATGCCGAGGTTCGAGTTTGCCTTTACCGAGTAACAGAGAGTGTGAGGAACTGCGTGGAAGGCTAGTTCGAAAGCTCCTACACGATCGCGAATGGCAGACGCAGAATAGACGTACAAGGGAGTGCCGAAGCGTTCTGCCAAATCAGCGAGCGGAATTCGTTCGCAATGAAGAATGGAGGCCAGGGAGCGACCTGACTTCGTCTGGCGGTAGAAAAACTCCGGAAACCGTGCGGCAGCGGGTTGCTCGATGCGACTCACTTGCGTTTTCCGGCAGGCCCTTTAACGCGGATCACCACCACCGTCTCATCGTCGAAGGCTTCTTCTCCCGCGGCATGTTCGGCCACGGCCTTGAAGATAGCTTTCACAACGGCATCGGGAGGCGCAGCGATGTTCTGGCTTACGACCTGCTCCAGGCGTCCGCGTCCGAACATATCACCGGCGCGATTGCGGGCATCGAGAATGCCATCGCTAAAAAAGATGAACATGTCGCCGGGCTTGGCGCGGAAACTAAGCTCGTCGTAGTCGGCGTCGTCGAACAATCCTGAGGGCAATCCGGCGATCTCGATGGGTTCGATCTTGCCGTCGTGGCAGTAGAGTGGCCGCGGCAAGCCAGAGTTGGCAATGCGCAGAGTGCGGTGTTGGTCGTCCCACAGGGCGTAGATCAGCGAGACAAACTGGGCTTCAATGCGGCGCTCTCCCAGTGAGAAGTTCAGTGCTGACAGCATTTCGGCGGGCGAAGGCTCGATGGGGGCATGGGAACGGAGGATGCCGCTGACCAGCGCGGCATAGATGGCCGCGGGTGCACCTTTTCCGCTGACATCACCGACGATGATGGCGGTGCGGGAAAGGGAATAGCTGACAAAGTCGTAGAGGTCTCCGCCAATGGCGCGCGCCGGCATGGACTTGGCGGCGATGTCCAGGTACTCAGGTTTGGGCAAGGTGTGGGGCAGCAGACGGAATTGCAACTCGCGGGCGAGGGCCAGGTCCCGCTCCAGGCGTTTTTCCTGGCGAGCGATTTGTTCGTAGAGGCGGGCATTCTCGAGCGCAATGGCAACTTGCGCAGCCAGCGTGGTGACAGTGCGTTTGTGGTCTTCGGTAAAGAAGCCGCGCCGAGTGTGCTCCAGATCAAGCACGCCGATGACTTTGTCTTTGTAGATCAGAGGCACGGCCAGCTCGGAACGAGTCTCGGGATTGAGCTGGATGTAGCGTGGGTCTTTCGAGACGTCTGGCACCAGAACGGCTTCCTTGTGTTCTGCGGCGTAACCCACCAGACCGCGTCCCTGTGGGACTTCATGCTTGAGGTGAACGTTTTCCTGAAAGCGTTGCGAAAAGCGGTGTTGCAGCTTTTCTCCCGTCGCATCGAGCAGCAGAATGCTGAACATCTGATAGTCGATCAGGCGGCTGAGCAGTTCGGCGATGCGCTTTAGCAGTTCATCGACATTCAGAATCGAGGTTAGCTCGCGTGCAATCTCATTGAGCAAGACCAGCGTGCGTGCCTGGCGAGTGGTGCGGGTATAGAGACGCGCGTTTTCGATGCCGACAGCCATTCGCGAAGCGATCAGCGTCAGCAGCCGTTTGTGTTCTTCGGTGAAGTGGTTGGGCAGTGGAGACTCGATATCAATCACGCCGATCAAGCGGTTCTTGACGATGAGCGGGACGGCCAGTTCGGAACGCACGTTGGGGACCGCAGAAATGTAGCGCGGATCGAGGGAGACATCGTGCACCAGGATGGCCTCACGCCGCTGGGCGGCAATGCCGGTCACGCCCTCACCCACCTTGATTTTCAGCCGCTCCGCGACCTCGCGTGAGTAACCCACCTGGAAGCGAAAGCGCAACTCCTGCGTCTTCTCGTTCAGCAGCAGGATGGCAAAGATCCTGTAATCAATGACTTTGCGCACCAATTCCGCGACCCGGCGCAGGGTCGTGTCCAGATCGAGCGTGGTGTTGACCACGTCTGCCACTTCGAGCAGCAGAGGCTCGACTTTGTTTTGAAGCTCGGTGTCTGCGACCACTGTTTCCACATGTCTATGATATCAGTCAGTGCTGTGGTATCGCTCTCCAGCGATGTGTTTCGCGGGCAAAGCTCTTGACCGCAAAGAACGCAAAGGACATCGCAAAGCTAGCGAAGAAAAACAAAGCTTGAATAGCCCTTGTCTTAGAGCTACGTCAGACTGGTCTGGGCACGACACAGATGTCGGGCAGGTTACGATATTGTTCGGCGTAATCGAGGCCGTACCCCACGACAAATTCGTCGGGAATAGCAAATCCCACGTAATCGGCCTGCATGGGTTGCTTTCTTCGGGAAGGCTTATCCAGCAGAGCGACGATGCGGAGGGATTTCGGCTGGTGTCCCAGCAGGACACGCTTGAGAAAGTTGAGGGTGAGGCCGGTGTCGAGAATGTCCTCGACTAGGATCACATTGCGATCTCGCATGGACTGATCGACGTCTTTGGTAAGGCGAACTTCACCGGTGGAATCCCACCCATGTTGCAGTTCCTGAGCGGGGCTCGGACGATTGCCGTAGCTGGAAACGCCGATGAAGTCGAAGCTGGCGTCGAGTTGCACCTGGCGGGCGAGATCGGCAAGGAAAATGGCTGCGCCTTTGAGCACCCCTACGAAAATCACTGGCTGGCCGGAGAGATCGCGAGTGATGTCAGCGCCTATCTCAGCTACGCGAGAGGCAATCTGGTCGCGCGAAATGAGAACCTTGAGCTCCGGCATGGGGGTTCATATTAAACTAGCGTTTAACAAATAGCACTCAGCAGTCAGCACTCAGCATTCAGCCACCCCAAGGTTGAAGGGGAAGTGGCAAGGTCCTCAGTGGCTGAATGCTGAATGCCTCACTTTCAGCCAGAGGCTAGGAGCTAGAAGCGCGCTCATGAAACTCAACGGAATCAAAATCACCTGGTTAGGTCACGCTACGTTTCGGATTGAAACTCCTCAGGGCAAGACTTTGCTGATTGATCCCTGGGTCACGGGAAATCCCAAGTGTCCGGAACAAGAGAAGAATATTTCGAAGGTGGACGTCATACTCTGCACCCACGGACACGGCGACCACATCGGCGATGCGGTTGAGATCGGCAAAAAGCACAACCCGGTGGTCGTGGGGATGCCGGAGCTTTGCGGCTGGCTGGAAGGCAAGGGCGTCAAGCGGGTGTCGGGCATGAACAAGGGCGGAACGCAAACCGTCGGGGATATAAAAGTTACCATGGTGCACGCCGAGCACTCCAGCGGAATCGAGGACGGTAGCCAGATGATTTATGGCGGGCAGGCCGCTGGCTACGTGGTTGAGTTCTCGAACGGAGTGAAGATTTACCATGCCGGCGACACTTGTGTGTTTGGCGATATGGCGATCATTTGCGACATCTACGCGCCGGAGATTTGTATGTTGCCGATTGGCGACCACTACACCATGGGCCCGCGCGAGGCCGCATACGCATGCAAGCTGTTGAAACCGAAAACGGTCATCCCCATGCATTATGGGACTTTTCCTGTGCTGACCGGTAGGCCAGCGGATCTGCGGAAGCTGGTTCCCGATGTCGAAGTGCGGGAAATGAAACCAGGCGAGACTATTAGCTGATGGGGGAGGACGCCCGTCCTCCACCGTCAAGAATTCAGGAGCTAACTTTGGCGCAATCAAAACAAAAAACTCCGGGCTGGCGCATGGGTGGGATCACGGCCGGCCCGGTCGAAGATTATTTGTATTCCATGCTTCCACCGCGGGATGAAGTCTTGTCCGAGATCGAGAAGGAAGCAGCGAAGCGGGACATTCCTATTGTTGGGCCAGTCGTCGGTCAAATTCTGCAGCAGTTGGCGATGATGATCGGTGCCAAGACCGTGTTTGAGATGGGCTCGGCGGTGGGCTATTCGACCATATGGTGGGCGCGCGCCGTGGGCAAGGATGGACGCGTGTTCTATACCGACGGTGATCGCAAGAACGCTGCCGAGGCCCGCAAGTATTTTGAGCGGGCAGGAGTCGCGGATCGGATTACAGTGGGAGTCGGCGATGCCCTGGAGTTACTGTCGGAGCAGAAGCAGGAATTCGACATCATCTTCTGTGATGTGGACAAGGAGGACTATCCGCGAGTGATCCGGCTGGCGGTTCCACGCCTGCGCAAGGGCGGGCTGTTGGTGACGGACAACGTTCTTTGGAGCGGCAAGGTCGCTGACAAGAAGAATACCGAGCCTTCGACCAAAGCGATTCTGGAGTTCAACCGCCTGTTGTACGGCGCCACTGACCTGGTCACGACGATTTTGCCGGTGAGGGATGGAGTAGCGGTGGCGGTGAAGATATAGCCGCTGATCCAAAGAGTTTCTTCGCAAAGTCCGCAAAGATAATCATTCGCCGGCTGTTTCAGATTGACTTCACCGGAATCAGCGTCAAATCCTCGACCAGCCCGACTTCCTTTTGCAAGAACGGCTCAGCGTAAGTGACTCCGCCCAGCATTCCGTAGAAGCGCGCCATGGCTTCGATGCGGGAGCGAATTTCGGCCTGGGCAGGGAAGAGGTCTTTACCGGCTTCTTGATCGCTGAACTGGGTCTTGTAGGCCATCAGCGATTGGAAGCGGGCTTCAAACTGCTCGGTGATGTCCACGACGAAGGTGGGGCGAACGTCGTAGTAGAGCGTCGCATAGATGATTTTGAAGGGACGGTGCGGAGGAAGTTGCGTAACCCCGGCATTTGATTGGCTGAATGCTGAAGGCTGAGTGCTGCCGGCTTGACTCACATCCAGCTTTGACAGTCCACCAAGAAAGCAAGCTTCGTATCCCAGCACGCTCGCGGTGTAATGGTCGGGATGGCGTCCCAACCAGTAGGGAAGTATCACCACGCGCGGGCGCTGTTGACGGATGACTTGCGCGACCTTGAGACGATTCTCCCAGATGTTTTCCACTCGGCCATCGGGGATATCGAGCGCCAGCCGCCAGGACACTTTCAGGATACGAGCAGCTTCTTCCGCTTCTTGCCGCCGGTCTTCGGCGGTGCCGCGGGTTCCCATCTCGCCGCGGGTGAGGTCGAGAATGCCTGTGCGATGGCCATGCTGCGCCATCTTCAGCAGGGTGCCTCCGCAGGTTTGCTCAGCGTCGTCGCGATGGGCGGCAATGGCCAGAATGTCGAGTGGCAGTGAGGTCATGTTAGTCGAGCAAGAATACAGAGAAGCGCGAAGGCATGGCAACCGATAGGGCCGGGACAATCTGCCTTCCAGTAAAAACTTCACCACAGAGGGCACGGAGGATCACAGAAAGAGCCAATGCATTCGAGGCACGTATGGCAATGGCGGGGTAGATATTGCTAACCAACAAATCGCACGAACACGTCAGTCCAAATTCCCCTGCTCGAGCACCACATTCTCGCGCACGATCAGCCGGTGCGCTGCCATTTCTTTCAGCGTCGGCAGGACGCGGCTGACGTGCTCATCGTTGTCCACGAAAATGATGATAACGGGCAGCTTTCCGCCGGCGTCTACGAGGTGCGAAGTTTCCACGCGATGCCGCCCTAGGAATCCGGCGACGGCGTGAAGGGCGGTAGCGGCGTAGACATTTTCCTTCCGCAGGAAGTTGAGGATCTCCATGTGCAGCGGCCGGTTGTGCCACTTGTCGGCTTCATTCAAATAGATGGTGACCTGCACAGCCATGGCGTCTGGCATTTTACAGCACCCGCGCCAGCGCCATCCCGGCGAGTGCTGCCACCAGGCACAAGAGGTTGTTGGTCAGGACATTGGAACAGAGCAGCAGCCATTGTCCTTGCTCGAAGTACGCCATGGTTTCAAAAGCGTAGCTGGAGAAAGTGGTAAAGGCGCCGCAGAAGCCGACCACGATCAGCAAGCGCCAGCGGGGATCGATGAGCGCGCGCTCGGTGGCCCAGACCATGAAAAATCCCACGATCAGACTGCCGGTGACGTTGATGAAGAGCGTCCCGTAAGGAAACACCGGCCCCATGATTCTGGCGGCGAATCGCGAAATCAGGTAGCGGGCATTGGCGCCGACGATGGCACCCAGGGAAATGATGAAAAAGTCGTTCTTCAGGAAGTCAATCTTCAGCAGGCTCGGCACGATGGAGTCTCCCCTACGTAGTTTGTAGGAGTTATCAGCCGGGGCCGTTTAGCAAGTCGATCCGGGCGGTTGTGGCGAACTCCATCGCCTGATTATTTTTACCACAGAGGGTACGGAGGCGCACAGAGGATTCTCAGAATGATGCTGCCCGAAAGTAACGCCGCCTGTCAGCAGTGGACAGGACGCACGGGCGAGGATGCCCGCGCCTACATCGGGCTACTTTTTTCTCTCTACCAAAAAGTGTGCCAGCGCCTTCAACGTATCAGCGCGTTTTCCGAAGCTGTCGAGTGAACCGAGCGCGGTGGCGACTAAGGCATCGGCTTTCTTGAGCGATTCGTCGATACCGAACAGAGCAGGATAAGTAGCTTTTTCGGCTGCGGTGTCTTTTCCCGCGGTTTTGCCCAGTTGTTCCGAGGTTTGGGTGACGTCGAGGACGTCGTCAACAATCTGGAAAGCCAGGCCGGTGGACTGGCCAAACTCGCGCAGTTTGCAGACATCGTCTTCGTCGGCTCCGGCATACAGGCCGCCGCTGACTACTGAAGCGGTGATCAACGCCGCAGTCTTCGAGCGGTGAATGTATTCGAGCGTTTCAAGGCTTGGTTTTCGATGCTCGGCTTCCAGATCGACGACCTGGCCGCCGATCATGCCGTCGATGGTGCCGGTGCCGTGAGCAATCTCTTCAATGATTCGCACCCGTGCCGTCGCCGGACACCGCAACCGGGCCAGCACTTCGTAAGCCTGAGTCTGTAGGGCGTCGCCCGTGAGAATCGCGATGGCCTCGCCGAAAACTTTGTGGCAAGTGGGGCGGCCGCGGCGCAGGTCGTCGTTGTCGAGGGCGGGCAGATCGTCGTGGATGAGTGAATAGGTGTGCAACATTTCCAGGGCTGCGCCCAATTCCTCGATGCCATCAGGCAGGGAACCGCTGAGCATGCGTCCGGCTTCTATGCATAGAATCGGGCGCAGGCGTTTGCCTCCGGCGAAAACGCTGTGGCGCATGGCGGAGTGGATGGAGGTCGGATGGCGGCTGGCGGCGGGCAGCAAGCGCTCGAGCGCGGCGTCTGTGAGGGTGCGCCCTGCCTCCAGAGTGTCATTGAGCATGACGGTGAGTATAGCAAGCGGGTGGGGATTCTTCGGAGCAAGACGAACTCTTGATCGCAGAGGCCGCGGAGCGGAACGCGGAGTGCGGCGGAGAGCCTCACCGAGGATGACTAAGCAGCAGCGGAATGTTGCCTGCCGGCGTTGCCCAGCGCGGCATGCACAATGCCTGCGATGTCATCCGAGGGGCACACGTCGGCGGCCCCCGCCTGCAAAGCTGCCGCCCACATTTCTTCGTCTGCCACACGGTGAGTGCAGACGATAAAGGCGCCGGGGAAGTCCTGCGACAGGTGCTGGATTTCCGAGAGCGGGGCGGCCTCAATGTCGAGGATGGCAACTTCGGCGCGGTTCTTGGCGATGCGATTTCGTAGCTCACCCAAAGATTGCACCTTTTGAACGGAAGAGAAAGTCTTGGACAACGCGGAAACCAGAGATTGGGCAACTCCTGCATCGCCCCCGAGGAGAACAACTGTAAGCGGCTGCATACTTTCCTCCTGGCGTCGTTATCGTGCATCGGCCGGACCGGGGCGGGCTACTTGCGAACAGCCGGGGCCTCGGTCATGGTCATGGGTTCAAATGATTCTGCCTGGAGCTTGCCGTTTTGCTTCAGCAGAATCTCCACTTTACCTTCGGCTTGTTCCAACTCTTTGCGACAAGTGGTGGAGAGCTGCATCCCCTCTTCAAACAGGGTCAGAGATTTTTCCAGGGGAACTTCTCCCTTTTCCAGTTCCTGAACAATTTTCTCCAGGCGCAGGATGGATTCCTCAAACTTGGCCACGGGATCGCTCCTAAGCCATATTCTAATCCTCTTTGAGGCAAACTGTGTCCAGAGAAAAATTGGACACCAAAGATGCGCCGAAACCTAGACCGAAGCGGGACGTGACGTTCCGAGCGCCTCCAGTACATCCACCGCGGAACCGTAGCGGCCCTGAGGCGCGCTGATCTGGGCCCCCTGGGTCATTTCACGAATCGCGATCACCATTTCACGGGCAATGGCAATGCCTTCTTCGCGTGCGGCTTCAGGCGTCGGAGCGCGCGACATGCGCTCCAGAATGGAATCCGGCACCGAAACCCTCAGCTCATTCTTCATGAACTCGGCGTTGCGCACACTTACCAGCGGCCAGATGCCGGCCACTACTGGAATGCGGCAGTGCTCAATGCGGCGCAAGAAGTTTTCCAGCAGGCTTAGATCAAACACGGGCTGGGTCACGGCGTATTCGGCGCCGGCCTCGACCTTGTATTCGAAACGCCGGATTTCCTCGTCCATATTCGGCAGTCCGGGATTGGCGCCGACTCCGATGACGAATGACGTGCCCTGGCCGAGCGGGTTGTTGCCAATGTCTACACCGCGATTCAGGTTGTGAACAATGTTCACTAGCCCGATGGCATCCACATCGAACACTGCCGTGGCGTCAGGATAGTTGCCCATCTTTGGGGGATCGCCAGTAATGCAAATCAGGTTGCGAAGCCCGGTCGCGGCCGCGCCCAGCAGGTCGGATTGAATGCACAACACATTGCGATCGCGGCAGGTGTAGTGCAGGATAGTCTCGATGCCGACCTCCTGCTGAATGAGCAACGAAAGCGCCTGATTGCTCATACGGGCCGAAGCGCGCGGGCTGTCGGGAATATTGATGGCATCCACGCCCACCGACTTCAGGAAACGCGCACCTTCGACTTCCTTGCGAATGTCGGTGCCCTTTGGCGGAACGATCTCGACCATGGTGACGAAGTCGCCCCCAGCCAGCTTTGCGCCCAGCCGGGAACGCTCAGCAATGGGCACAGCCGGAGCGGCGGCTGGTCCCGCTGGGCTTTTTGCGGGGGAGGGATTAACCCTGGCTCGAGCTTCACCTACGCGCAGCGCCGACTTCATGACGCGAATGTGGTCAGGCGTTGTCCCGCAGCAACCTCCCACCAGGCGAACTCCCGCAGCGGCGAATTTGCGGGCATAGCTCGCCATGTATTCCGGGGAGCAAAGATAAATGTTGCGGCCTTCCACCGAACGCGGGATGCCGGCGTTGGGTTGCGCTGCCAAAGGCAGGGAAGTCAGCGCTCGAATGCGCTCGATGCTGTCGAGCATCGCCACCGGGCCCACGCTGCAGTTGCATCCGATGACATCCGCCCCCCAATCCGCCAGCCGGGGAGTGAAAGTTTCGGGAGTCGAACCATCCAGGCAGTTGGCGTCTTCGTCAATTGTGACCTGCGCCACGACTGGAATCTTTGGATTGACATCGCGGACCGCGAGCATGGCTTGGTGCAGCTCTTCCAGATAGCCGAAGGTCTCGAGGATCAGCAAGTCCACTCCGCCCTCTACCAGGGCCGCGATCTGATCGCGAAAAGCCGTGCGTGCTTCTTCGAAGGACGTCTTTCCCAGAGGCTCGATGCGAATCCCCAGCGGGCCTACGGAACCAGCAACCCAGACGTCGAAACTCTTGGCAGCCTCCCGCGCGATATGTGCGCCGGCCAAGTTAATGTCGCGGACGCGGTCAGCCAGACTGTGCCGGCCCAAACGGAAGGCGTTTGCGCCAAAGGTGTTGGTCTCAATGATTTCTGCGCCTGCCTGCAAGTACTCGCGATGGACCCCGCGAATCAACTCGGGCTGGGTCAAGTTCAGTTCGTCGTAGCAGCGATTAATGAAGATACCCTTGGCGTAGAGCAAGGTTCCCATCGCCCCGTCGCACAGGACGGGGGACTGTTTCATTCTCGCCAAGAGATCAGCAGCCATGAGGTTTCAAAGTCTGACTTGAGAATACAAGATGAGTTCCAGTTTTGCATCTTGGGGCGGTGCCGGGGGTGATTCGCCGGCCCGCGGCCGGGGTGGCCCTCCGCAATCTTCGCCATCAAGGCTCTGCTATAATCCCGTTTCTTGCATCTAAATCTTTGTCCTTCATATTTTCTTGGAGTTCCAGGTTTGAAGAAAACCTTGATTGGTCTGGTGGTTCTGGTAGCCGCCAGTGTGACCATCGTCGCCTGCAGCGGCTACAACAACCCCTCCAGCGGCCAGCACCAAAGCGGGCTCAAATTCCGGGCCTTCGTTTCTAATCCCTTGTCTGGCGGCGGTGCGGTAGGGCTTCCGGCGATCAACATTGTTGATGCCACGCAGGATCTGCTTTCTCCTGCGACCATCAGTTTGTTGGGGATAGTGGCCCAGCCGGGGCTGATGGTGGTTTCTCCCGACCTCCGGTTCACTCTGGTGTTCAGTCCGCCAGGAAACATCCTGGTGATCGACAATGCCACTGAAGCTGCTGCCAACGGTGTGCCAACGATTAACCTGCCGGGGTCGACCGAGAGCATTGCGGTTGCCAATAGCAGCACGATCGCATACGCTGCCGTGCCCAGCGCTGCTGTTCCCGGACAGGCCCCCGGTGCGGTGCTCGCCATGGACTTGACCAGGGGAACGGTAACAGCAACCATTCCTGTACCGGCGGCGCATTACCTCGTGCTCAGCCCGGATGGAAGCCGCCTGTTAGTGTTTAGCGACAACTCAAATAACGTCACCGTGATTGCTACTGGTCTGATCGGCACCACCAGCGATCCCCGGCAGCCGGCAGGGGGGATTTGTTGCTTTGATCGTCCGGTGTGGGGCATTTTCGCCGACAGCGCCACCGCGTACATTTTTGATTGTGGAGCGGAATGCCCGGGAGGCGTAACCGCTGGGATCACAACGTTCGATGTAGGCAGTCCCGCGCCCGGGCCGACCATTGCCTTGAGCGGCGCGACTTACGGATTGCTGAGCGGCGGCACGCTTTATGTAGCCGGAACCCCGCCACACACAGCTTGTGGCGGAGGCACGGCGGCCGCGACCTGCGGCACACTGAACATCGTTGATGTGAACGGGATGAAAGTAATGAACCCCAAACCGATCCTCATCACCGACGGCTATCACAACCGCATGGCAATGGGGTCAAATGGCCAGTTGTTCATCGGAGCGCGCAGTTGCACCAGTATTAACGAGATCGGTGGTGAAGTGCGGGGCTGCTTGTCGATTTATGACAGCAGCACCTCGAAAGTGACCGTTCCACCGCAGATCGGAGATGCCACCGGTATTGAACCCATCGCTGGACGCCACGTCGTCTATGTTTGCGAGGGCGGGGTACTCCAGGTCTTCGATACCACGACGGATCAACTGCTTGTCCAAGTACCCCGTGCCATCGACGTTGTCGGATTCTCCATCGATGTGAAAGTTGTGGATCCACCACCGTCAACTTGCTCCATGGATTGTTCGCCCTAGGCGCGGGGCGGCAGGGAGACCAGTGCCACTGTTACTTCGTCCCCTCCATCACCAACTGATGTGCGCTCGCCTTCTGCACCGCGGGCGGGGAGAACGGCCATGCGAGGGTCGAGTTCTGGTACCAGGCCTGCCATTGATCCAAGTAGTACGGACTGAGGAAGTTTCCAGCCTCGCCAGTCACCAGGTTCAACGTGGAGTGATCGAGATCGGCCAAGTCCACGGTCATGCGCTCGGAGGGGCCGTGATTTCGCGAGACGGCTTTCACAGTGAGTCCGCTGCCTGATTGCTCGCGCAGTCCGGGGCCGGTCCAGCGCCGCAGAAGAGGAATCTTACCCAGGATGGGATGCTGAATCTCCGCAGGATTGAAGGTGCCCCACTTCCAGGAATTCAGGTCAGCGGGAACATCGGGCGCTGTGACGGCGCTCTCGACTGCGGCAGTTTGCAATTCGTCATAGTTGGAATAACTGTCGGGAAGCCAGCGTTTGGGCTGGTGTTGCACCACGTTCTCCAGCCAGACAGTTTCCATCATCCAGTGGTAGCTCTTCCAGCTAAACGTGGACTTCGCCTGCTTCGGATCCGCCGGTGCCGGGCCCAGTTTCGGCTCCAGCAGCAATCGCACCAACTCTCTACGCCCGCGGACGGCAATGGTCGGGGCCGCCGAATCGGCGGTCATACGGCCATCCCATTGCCGGAGGATTTCAGCCGCGGCCTTGGTACGGGTGGAGGGTTTTTGGGCGTGATCGATTGCATAGACAAACTTCTCGGCAAAAATGCGATCGAGATCGGAATAGATGTCTGTCTGTAGTGCCAGCATGTCGGCGGCGGAAAACTTCTTGCCCGATTCCAATACTTTGTAGATGCGGGCTGAACGCCACGGAGCTTCCCACTGCGAACTGATCGAATAGGGATATTTGTCGGGCGAGATCCGGCTGTTGGCAGTGGCAATGACCCCCGACGGCGGATTGAAGACGCTGGGCAACTTGTCGAACGGGATGTAGCCGGTCCACTCGTGGGCGTCGTCGCTGCCATTTTCGGGCAGGGAGCCGTCGCCGGATGCGCGGATGGGAATCTTTCCTGTGGCGTGGTATCCGATGTTGCCGTCCGCGTCGGCGTACACGACGTTCTGACCGGGAGCGTCGAACTCGGCAAAGCCTCGCACAAACTGGTCCCAGTTTTGCGCTGAGTTCACGGCGAAGAAGGGATTGCGAATGCCGTCGTACAGAGTCCAGCGCAAGGCCAATTTACGAGTCTCACCGGGAACCAGCTCGGTGATGATCGGCCCATGCCGAGTAACCGACACGTCCAGCGCCACGTCCGGCTGGCCCTTTACATGAATGAGTTCATGACGGCGCTCGGGCGACTTCCATCCCTCGGGCGTGAGGTATTGGCCGTTTTCGTTGAAGGTCTCAACGTACACGTCCTCGATGGTCGGGCCCACGTTGGTGAATCCCCAGGCGACGCGCTGGTTGTGGCCTACGATCACGTAGGGATAGCCCGGCAAGGTGACTCCGGCCACATCGAGATTTCCGCAGGCAGGATTTCCGCAGCGAAGATGGGCCTCGAACCAGAGATTGGGCATCTGGTGCCCGAGGTGCATGTCATTCGACAAGAGCGGTCTGCCTGAAACCGTGTGCGCGCCGGAGACCACCCAATTGTTGGAACCCAGTACCATCCCCCGATCGTCGAAGAAGTGATCGTCGAAGAAGTCTCCGACTTGATAATGGAGCCAGTCTTGCGCGGCGCGGTTTTGGTCCAGCTCTGGGAAAATTCGACCAGCCCTGGGATCAGGAGGGTTTTCCAAAGCCAGTTTCGCCACGGAACTGTCCGCATCGGAATCGTCATCGGTATTTTGCTCGAGCGAGGGACGAGCCACCGTAGGACGCCGGTCGCGCCATGAGGAATTCACATACAGGTCGGAGGTCAGGTCCGGGCCCAGCTTGGCCAGAACCTTTTCGCGCACGAGCGCTTGCCGCGGACTGGTGCTGAGCTCTTGCACCATGTAAGCGCCGATCAGCGCCGAGTCCTCCGGTGCCCACGGCTTCGGGGAGTAACGCAGAATGCGAAATTCAATTGGCAGCCGAGCGCGATGAGTTTCGATAAAAGCGTTCACCCCGCGGGCGTAGGCTGCAAGGTGCGAGCGATTGTCCACGGAAGCGGTCTCGATAGTCTTTCGGGCAGAGATTCTCAATCCCAGAATTCTCTGCTGGCGATCGTGCTCAAGTTGGTCGGGACCAACCACCTCGGCCAGTTCTCCCGCCGCGTATCGCCGCATTCCGTCCATCTGGAACAAGCGGTCCTGGGCGGTCACATAGCCTTGCGTAAAGAAAAGGTCGTCTAGACTAGCGGCGTCAATCGTGGGAATGCCGTGATCGTCGCGCAAAACCGTTACCGAGGCCGTGAGTCCGGGGACTTGCAGTCGGCCATCCAACTGCGGCAAAGCGGAGCGGGCAACGGAATAAAGCCATCCGAGAATCGTCAACACCAACAGCAATAGCGCCCCGACCACGTAGAGGATTACTTGGGAAAACCGGGTACGGGGATGGGGTTCAATCAAGACGGGCGTGGCCATGAAGTCTAGATTCTAGGGCTTGGCAGCAAAGGAAGACAATCGAGCTTAGGCTTCCGGGAGATCATTTTGTCGCAATGGCTAGAACTTTTGCGAGCGCGTTCCCGGAGACATCCAATAGGCCGGAGTTGCCGCAGTTATCGATCCGAAGTCTGCCGCCCTCACGGTAAACAAAAACCAAGTACCGTTTCTTCATATCCATGGGGAATCTTCCCGAGCTATTTTCGCTAAACACAGTGAATGTTTCAGGAGGGTATCCCTTCAATACATGCAAGCTGCGCAACTTGTAGTCTGTTCCGGAAAAATCCTGTCCGTCTTTGCTCTGAGGGACCTCGCTTGCGGCTGTGACGACGGCGGTGAGAACGTATTCGGCGTTCGAGAATTCGTCTTTTACGGATGGGTGGCCGTTAACGCAGACCCCGGCGGCTAGCGTGGAAAAGAGCAAGACCGAGATTAGACGTTTCATGCCACTTCTTGCCTCGCTTCATCTCTATAATCCCACTGATTCTCTCGCTCGTACAGCGAAACCAGTTGGCGGCATTTCCTAAAGCCCAGTATCATGAATTTGCCCATCACCCAAGGCTGAACTTTCGGGGCTCGGCGCAACCCATGCTGCAAAAGCGCATTGACGACCAACCCAGCATCTCGCGTGAGATGGTCCGCGAGGCGCAGCAGATTCTGCATCAGCACCTAAAAAAGGTGGGCCTGAAACATACCGCGCAGCGCGACACCATTTTGCAAACGTTTATCGAGACACGTGACCACCTTTCCACCAACGAATTGCACCGGCTGGTGCAGAAGAAGGACGCACGCATCGGTTTTACAACGGTCTACCGCACGCTCAAGCTGCTGGCGGAATGCGGACTGGCCAGCGAAGTCGCCTTCCACGACGGCATTGCCCGCTTCGAACATCAGTACAACCGACGCAGCCACCATCACATGGTGTGCACGGAATGTGGGGGTTCGGTGGAGTTCTTCTCGCCTGAAGTGGACCACCTGGAGCAGGAGATCGGACGCAAGCATCACTACGCCACCACCCGGCATACTTTTCAGATCTACGGAGTGTGCGAAGATTGCCGGATGAAGCAGCCGCGCCAGTTGGTCTGAGAATCATGCCTATTTCCTGCGTCCAATGCAGCGCTGAAATGCCCGATGGGGCACCGTTTTGCCCGGGCTGCGGCCGGAGGATGATCGACGTCCCCGGTGCTGTGGCCGGCGTCGGTTTGCGGAAAGAGAACATCGCCGGGGCTCTGGCCTACTTCACTTTCGTTCCAGCGCTTCTTTTCCTGGGAATCACGCCCTTCAAGCGCAACCACTTTGTGCGCTTCCATTCTTTCCAATCCATCTATCTGCTGATTGCGGGAGTGCTAATCGCCCTGGTCATGAGGTTGGTGTTCCCGGTGCTCACGCTGATTCCCTGGCTGGGATACCTGCTAGCCTGGCTGGTAGTCCTTCTGAGTCTGCTGGCATGGGTACTGCTCTGGATGGTCGCGGTGGTCAAGGCTTTCCAGGGCGAGTTGTTCAAGCTGCCGGTTATTGGCGGTCTGGCTGAGAAAGCCTAGGGTCGCCGGCACTTTACGGGGGGCACTTTCTGTTATCATGCGCACGTCGTAAGGACGTGCAGTCGTTGGCGTGCGGAGGGGGCCCATGGCGTTTTGCATAGCGTGTGGCGGTCAAGTACCGGCCGGAGCGAATGCATGTCCGGCATGTGGACGCGCCGTTGCGGGAGCGTCTGCAGCAGCTAGTTCCGCTCCAGCAACCGTCGGCGGGCTCACCGACAATATGGCGGGCGCGCTTGCCTACGTGACCATTATTCCGGCGATCGTGTTTCTCGTGATGGAGCCCTACAACCGGAATCGCTTCATCCGCTTCCATTCCTTCCAATGCATTATTGCCGCCGTTGCCTGGACGGCCTTGTGGATTGCGCTGGGTATAGTGGTTCATATCCCCTTTTTCGGGTGGCTGACCTTCCTGGTGTGGCCACTGGTTAGCCTGGCGGGCTTTGTCGTCTGGCTGATTCTGGTGCTGAAGGCGTATCAAGGCCAGAAGTTCAAGCTGCCGGTGATCGGTGACATCGCGGAGAAGCAGGCGAACGCGTAGGCGTCGGCGTCTGCGCGAACCGGGATAATACGAACACGCGGAAGAGGCCACCGCAAACCTTGAAAGAAGAGTAGGGTGGCATGAACAGTTCTGACCGAACGCCATACGCGTATGTCACGATCCAAGTTTACCCAACTGAGATCAGTGGCAGAACGGGCCCCGTTTTTGCATCGAGTTTCCGGTCGTGGCTGTTCAACTTCGGCGGCGAGTGTTGGGGTTGTTTTCTTTTCTTGGATGACATAGGCCCTTTGTATCCGGGCCAATGGTCTCGCGGCGTGCCCTTCGACTTCCTCGTTCCAGACCGGGCACCAGAGCTGAATGTTGGGATGAAGTTTTACCTCACTGAGGGCGAGCACCGGGTAGCCGAAGGAGAAGTCGAGAGAATTCCAACCGCGCGGACGAATCGAAGTAGCCCGCTGCCGAACTAGCTAACCCCTCCCGTTTGAGTTTTCCATTCTTCCCGGTTTTCCGGTAGTCTGTTTCACTTGGCTAAAAGAGGGAGGCGGGTTTGAAAGTTCGGGTGTTTTATCATGACAAGTGCTTTGACGGTGCGTCCTCTGCGGCGATTTTCTCCCGCTTCTACCGCGAACGGATCCGCAACAGCGTGGACTTCGTCTTCTCGGGGCTCCTGCATCGTGCAGGATCTCTATTTAATGAGAAGGACTTTGATGGCGACGAAAATGCCATCGTGGACTTCAAGTACTCCAGTTCACCGAAGATCACGTGGTGGTTTGATCATCATCAAAGCGCATTCCTGACCCCCGCCGACGCCGCCCATTTCGAGCAGGACCAGAGCAATCGCAAGTTTTACGATCCCGATTTCAAGTCCTGTACCAGCTTCATTGCCACCATCGCCCAGCAGCGCTTCGGTTTCGATCCCACTCCCGTAGCTGATCTAGTCCACTGGACCGACGTGATTGACGGCGCGCTATATGCCGATGCCCGTACCGCGGTCGAGATGAAGGCCCCGGCGATGAAGCTGACGATGATTATCGAATCCAACCAGAAGTATGATTTCTTGCCGCGCTTGATTCCGTTGCTGGCCAGCGAGCCTCTGGGAGAAATCCTGGAAGAGCCCTTCGTGGCCTCGCTGTTGCCGCCGCTGCTGGAACGCCATCAAAGATCGATCGCCATTCTTAGGGAGCGCACAGAGTTGAAGGACGGCACCCTCTTCTTCGATGTCACCGACCTGGACCTTGAGGGCTACAATAAATTCGTCCCCTACTACCTGCAGCCGGAGTCGATTTATAGCGTGGGCTTAAGTAAAAGTAGTTTTCGAGTGAAGGTTTCGGTGGGATCGAATCCCTGGGCGCCTTCGCCCCCGGTGGTCAATCTTGCCAAGGTTTGCGAGCGCTATGGCGGCGGCGGACACGCGCGGGTGGGCGCAATCTCGTTCGACGTAACCCAACAGGAAGCCGCGCGCCGGGCCGCGCAGGAAATTGTGACAGAGCTGCGGGCCGCAGTGCGAGGGCCCGGCAGGTGAACGCTGACGCCCAGTCCGCTCCCCATGGTCACGACCACAGCCTGCAGGCGCTGCGGGCCATTGCCACATTCGAACTGGCCAAAGGTCTGATTGTTCTTTTCGCGGCTGTGGCCGTGGTGTTCATGGTGGGGCGCGATCCCTGGGACATCGCCGACGGCATACTTCGGCTTTTGCACATCAGTCCCGACCATCACTTTGCGCAGTTGTTCCTCGATTTTGCGGACACTCTGACCGATGCCAAACTCTGGGCCGTGGCGGCGGTCGCCGTCACCTATGCGATCCTTCGGTTTGTGGAAGCTTACGGACTCTGGTACGCCAGAACCTGGGCGGAGTGGATCGCGCTGATTTCCGGCTCCATGTATGTGCCTTTTGAAATTTACAAATTGATTCACCGGCAAAGCTTGCTCCACATCTCGATATTTGCGACCAATGTGATCATTGTGTTGTACATGGCTTACCTGCTCAAGACTGGCAAGGGCCGCCAGTACCCTGGTCACCCGCGCCGGTTACCAACGTAAACCGCTATCCTCTTTAAATGCGGGCCGGCATGACTTGCGTCATCCCTGGTTTGTTACAGCCGTAAGTGCAGCCCCACCAACGAGCTATTGCGAATTTCGCGGGGGCAGTGCAATCTGCTTATATCCCCCGACAGAGATGGGTTTGGAGGCTCGATCATGAGTGATTCTACACAGCACAATCGGCTACAGAGCGCTGTAGGATTGGTCGCTGAATACGTGGTGACAGGGATGATCATGCTCACGACGCTGGTCGCGACCCTGCGCGTGCTGGGGATTTTGTCCTAAAAGTTAACACTCCGGAGTGGGGTGCCTGAGAAGAGGCCCGGTGCAGGCGAGTCGTCCTGAGCCGGGCCTCTTGGCGTTCCGGGGGGCCGTTAAGTCCAGATCTCCGCCGACAGGAAGCCCAGCGAGGAACTTGCTACTGCACCAGCGTCCCCATTAGCCCGAACGAAAGCCGACCACAGCCCTGTACGGGGAACGCTGTACAGAGTTCTTCCCATACATATGGATAGTGATCTGAATTGATGACGGCCAGGCCAGCTTGCTGCAAATACGCGCGGACGCCATTGGTTTGCTGCGTCGTATCGGATAAGAAGTACTGAATTGTGGCGCACAGCGGGTCTCGGCTGTTGGTGCATACCGGGGTGACGTTGAACCAATACACCGTTCCGGGATATGTGCGGCCCCCGGCGATCTGCACTGGAGGGTTGAGGTTGATAGAAATCGTATACTCTAAATCACCATCGCGTTGGCGCCCCGTCGGCTCCATTGCCACCGGGCCGCCTCCCGACGCCACTAGGGTTCCGCCGTTTCCGACAGGGTTAGTACGAATCTCCCATCCAGCTCCTTTGGGATCCAGCTTATTACCCCCCTGGACCATGGTTTGAAAGAGAATCCCACTGATACTTAAGATGCGTCCTTTAGGCACCAAGACCGCGCCGTAAGTGCTCGTCAGCCCGACGCCATTGGTGTACTCGTTATAAAATACCGTGGAGATCGGGTCAGTCGGGTCGTAGTCACCACCATAAAACAGGCATGGCTTGCACAGAGCGGGCGGGCCCTGCGCCTGCGAGTAGGAAGACCAAGAAGGGATGGACAACAAGCCTATTGCCATCACCATAGAGGCAGTTTTCATAATACCCCCTCAATACCAACTCACGAAGGTAGCACAAGAGCTCGGATTTCGATCTGCTCGATCTTCTTCGCCCTACTGCGGCAACCCCACAAAGAGCGCATTCGTAACGGGCGTGTTCAACAAGTTCGTAACCGTGGCCGGGATGTCGCCCGCCGCATCCAATTCCGCCGGAGGGCCGAAGCCCAGAAGTTCCGCGCTTGATGAGTGAATCACGCCATTCACCTGCGTAAAATCGGTCAGCCCGGCTACTTCACTCAGTGCAGGCACAATCGAATCGCTGTCCTGGTTGAAGATTTTCGGCCATCCGGTTGAGGTCAGGTGCTGAGCAAGATAATCGCTAAAGCAAAGCAGCCGGATGGCTTTCGCCACACCGGAAGTATCCAACCCATCCAACTGACTTTGCGACTCCAATCCCTGAATGAGGGCGGTCGGCAGCGGATGAGGAATAGGATTTTGCAGCGCTTGCAGCGCCGAACTCAAGCCGCCGCCAAATCCGTCGCCTTCAAGGTCGGCCACGCCGCCAGTTGTGGTCATGCCGTTCTTGAAAGTCACGGTTGTGAAACTCGGACTTCCCGAGGTCGCCAGGACCCCGCGCACGCACTCATCGTTATTGTCGAGAAGGCGAGGCGCCAGCGGCGAACCCCAGTGCGGCGTTCCAATGGTGATCATTTTATGAACGCCACCCAGCGCGAAAGTAGTGTTGCCATAGAAACCCTTCACCGCTGGGAAGGTGCGGGTAATGTCGCCGCCCATGCTGTGGGCCACGATATCAGCCTGGACGGCGGCCACCGGAATTCCGTCGGGATTCGCGCCGGTCTTGAATTGATTCACGAAGGCTGCCAGTTGCTTCAGCACCACGGGCGCGTTGTAGGCGAAGCCCAGCGAACTGGCCGGCGCACTCTTGATACTCGATTGCGCCCATGAAGGATATGCAGGCTTGTAAGACTTGATCTGTCCGCCAATGACCTGCGAATAGTTGGCGCGCGCGATGGCGAAGCGCGGGTCAGTGATCAAGGGAGTGAAACCGTCCCAGTCAGCGGGACTACCCCAGAGGCCATGAATCAATCCCAACGGCGGCCGCAGCAGCGTGACCAGGGTATTCGAGGAAAGGCCGGTATCGACGGCCAATACGTTGAGCGTAATGAAACGGTGGGTCGCATTCGTGTCCTGTCCTTCAGGACGGGGAAAGTCCACCGGAGCGCCGTAAATGGCAAACGCCATCGGCCCTTGTGAAGTGCTCACCGCGGCAGCCGTAAGCTGGCTCAGAGTAAAGCTGGCGGAGCCGATTGCGGCCAGACCGCCGTCCTCGGCGGCGGAAGTACTCTGCCAGCCCTGGTCGTTAATGACGGTGAAAGTAAATTGCTCGCCCACAGCGTTCGCGGGCACGCGCAGAACCATCTCGCTAGCGCCATCGGCCGAGCTACCTTGCACCGCGCGCCCTTTGGTTGCCAAAGTGTTGACGTTCGTCGTCACGATGGGGCCGCTGAGCAACGCGGGCACGGGATCGAGCAATGTCAACTGCGGCGGGTTCTGCGCTGCGAGAAGAGCAGGGAACAACAGCGCTACCGTACCTGCCAAGAAGAGCAGCAAAGCTAGAAACACAGGCCGCATAGGACACCACCTCGGTTTGGAGGATCGGGACCGTGTGGTCCTCAAAGATCGGCTCGGGTCATGCACGCGCGGGAGTGGGCCGCAAGATTCCGAGGCAGCCATTGTGCTCTGGGTACGCGGGCGGGGTCAAGCGGAAAGACCGAGCACCAAGGGCATGCTGTATTGGGCGACGGCTACTGCACCATCGGAAGGTCCGAGGAGAAATCTGGACAATGGGTGCCGGGTCCGGGTGCCGGCTTCTTTGACGCTGTGGGCAAAGAGCTGGGGGGCTACCCTTTATTGTCGAAGGTCTGGGCGTCATTACTCCGGACGTGCATGCATTGCGTGACCAGTTTCAACTTCCTGGGACACGGGTCTTGCAGTTCGCCTTCGACGGTCATAGCGACAACCCGTATCTCCCGCACAACTTTGTTCCGAACACGGTCGTTTATACCGGCACGCATGACAATGCTCCGACCCGGGAATGGTACGAGGAATTGCCCGACTACCAGCGGCAGAACTTGTGGAATTACCTCAACCGCGCGCCGGGCGGGAGCGCAGAGGCAGCTCCGGGACTGATCCATCTGGCATGGTCATCAAAGGCGGCGCTGGCGATTGCACCGTTGCAGGACCTTCTCAGCTTCGGCGCCGAAAGCCGGATGAATGTGCCCGGCCGCGCCGATGGAAACTGGCGTTGGCGCTGTCCGGAAGACATGCTTTCGCTGCCGGCGTTTGAATGGTTGCGGGAGCTGACGGAGACTTCCAGGCGCTTGGGTCCAGGTGCGTAAGACATAAGGAAGGTCTGGACTTCCGGGGCGGAGATTGGTGTCCGTCATCTGTCAATCATCTGCCAAACCCGCGACCGTCACCTTGGCGGTTTCTTATGAGTCGATCCGCGTACTGTTCCACTGCCAAGCGCGCTAAATGCCTCTCTGGACGAGGCTGAACCATCCCGGCGTCACGGCGGGGGAGTGGCAGCGCACGTGCTTTTACGAGAATGCCTAGCTACCACACGCGCCTCTCGCAAAATGGAGACACACGCGGCGGGCGGGAGCAGAGGAATCATGATTGCCCGGTCACGCGTACATTGGAGTCGTCCACTTACGTGGTTCGCCGGTTGTATCGTCCTAACTCTCTTCGGAGCCGTGACCGCTACAGGTCAGCAAACCGGCCAATTAGAGGAGCAATTGCAGCAACTGAAACAGCAATACGACGCGACCACTCACGATCTCGAGCAGCGCATCGCGGCCCTGGAGCAGCAGATTAAAGAAGAAAAAGACGCCAAAGGAAAACAAGGCACGGTTTCTGCAGTAGAACTCGCCGCGCGTGAGACGGAAAAATCGATGGTTGGACAGTCAAATCAGGTCGGTGCGAACTTCCAGGGCCAGCTGTCTTCAGAGCCGACCTATGACCTGCTGAGAGAGGCAGACGTAAAGATCTCGAAGCTGCAGGAGCAGTTGGGAACCTTTGAATTCCACGGATATTTTCGCTCCGGTTACGGTCTCAACAGCGTCGGTGGGGAACAGGTTGCCTTTCAATCCCCCGGAGCAGACGCCAAGTATCGTTTGGGCAACGAAGCAGAGACCTACGCCCGAATTGATTTTTGTGAACAACTGGGTGAACCCGGACCACGATTCCGATAAGACATGGATCAGGTCGGAATTCATGATAGAGGCCAACACCACCAACTCTGCCAATTATGCAAATTTCGCCAACGGGACGGGTGACGATCAATTCCGATTCCGTGAAGCTTTTGTCCAGATCGGTAACGTGCTTGAGAGCCAGCCGGGCGCCAAGTTCTGGGCTGGCGAGAGATACTATCGCCGCAGTTCGATCACGTTAGCTTCGAGCACGTGTGTTCGGGAATCGGGATTCCGCATATCTATGGATACCTGCGTGACGTCGAGGGAATTCCAGAAACGTCCGAAGTCGCCACGCTCGTCGCTTCGGCAGGAGATCCTTCGGTCGTGATTATCAATCAGGGTGTCGACCCCGCCAAGCCGAGCAAGTTGTGCGCGACCACCATTGAGCTATTTGTTTCGATTTTGGCTGCAGAAGCCGGCAATCTTGCGGTAAAGTTTCTGGCGACGGGCGGCGTCTATCTGGCGGGGGGCGTCGCGGTTCACACTCTGCAGATTGTCAAGCAGCCCGCCTTCATGGAGCGTTTCAAACGCGAAGGACGTTTTGCAGACCTCCTGGGACGCATCCCAGTGCACGTCGTGGTCACACGGGCGGGCTTAGCGGGAGCAGCTGCGTTTGGGTTGGAGAACTCCGAACTAAACTAGGTGAGCTGTTCCATTGCGTTACGCCTAGGAGTTGGTCGGGATTAAGGAGTTTGCATGAATGTACTGGTAGTTGATGTCGGAGGTACCCACGTCAAGGTTTTAGTCACCGGCGAGCGTGAGCCCCGGAAGTTTCCTTCCGGGCCAACCCTGACGGCCAAACAAATGGTCGAGGGCGTGAAAAAGGTTACCGGGGACTGGAAATACGACGCAGTTTCAATCGGCTTCCCCGGGCCGGTTCTGCGAAATCGGCCAGTTGCAGAGCCACACAATCTGGGAAGCGGTTGGGTTGGCTTTGACTTCAGGTCGGCGTTCGCCTCTCACGTAAAGCTCGTAAACGATGCCGCCATGCAGGGGTTGGGCAGCTATCGACGAGGGAAGATGCTTTTCCTGGGATTGGGAACCGGTCTCGGCTCGTGCTTGATTGTCGACGGCATCGTGGAGCCCATGGAGTTGGGTCACCTTCCGTATAAGAAGGGGACCTACGAAAGCTATGTGGGCAACCAGGCAATGGAAGAGCAAGGCAAGAAGAAGTGGCGGCAACATGTCGCGGACGTGGTTACCCAGCTCATTGCGGCTATCGAGCCCGACGAAGTGGTTCTGGGAGGCGGCAACGCGAAGGAGCTAGAAGAGTTGCTTCCAAAATGCAGGCTCGGGGACAACCAGAACGCATTTCTGGGAGGCTTTCGCTTGTGGGACGAGGTGAGTAAGCCGAACGTTTCGAGCCCGACAGGATCGGTTTCAGGCATGCAGAGTACACGAAAGGACAACGAATATGGCAGCACGCGTGGAATCAATAACCCGGCGACCAGCAGTTAAGCCCCAGGCGTGGAGGGAACTCGGATCCCACTATAAGGAGATCCGGGAAGTACACCTGCGACAGCTCTTTGCGGACGATCCTAAGCGGGGGACGCGTCTGACTGTGGAAGCGTTGGGGCTTTATCTCGATTACTCGAAGAATCGCATCACGGACGAGACACTCAAGCTGCTGATCAAACTCGCCGAGGAATCTCAACTGCGGGAACGAATCGACGCCATGTTTCGCGGGGAGAAGATCAACGTCACCGAGAAACGGGCGGTTTTGCACATCGCCCTGCGGGCGCCGCGAGAGGCATCCATCGTTGTGGATGGCGAAAACGTAGTTCCCAAAGTGCATGCCGTACTTGACCGGATGGCGGATTTCGCAAACCGGCTGCGAAACGGCGAATGGAAGGGGCACACCGGCAAGCGTATTCGTAACGTAATCAATATCGGAATCGGCGGGTCCGATCTGGGCCCAGTGATGGCCTACGAGGCGCTGAAGTACTACACGGATCGAAGCGTGACATTTCGTTTTGTATCGAATGTCGACGGCACCGACTTCGCGGAGGCCGTTCGAGACCTCGATCCATCGGAAACACTCTTCATCATCTCTTCGAAAACCTTCACCACGCTGGAGACGATGACCAACGCCCAAACGGCCCGGGCCTGGTCGCTCGCCGGACTCGGAGGCGACGAACAGTCGGTCGCCAAGCACTTTGTCGCGGTCTCGACCAATGCCTCTGAAGTGCGGAAGTTCGGTATCGATACTGCCAACATGTTCGAGTTCTGGGACTGGGTGGGTGGACGCTACTCGATGAGTTCGGCCATTGGCCTCTCGACCATGGTCGCCATCGGACCGGACAATTTTCGTGCGCTACTCAGTGGTCTCCACCAGATGGACGAACACTTCCGCACCGCTCCCTTCGAGCGCAACCTGCCAGTGCTGATGGGTCTTCTGGGCGTCTGGTACAGCGATTTTTTCGGAGCGCAGACAGTGGCTGTGCTGCCCTACGAGCAATACCTGAAACGGTTTCCAGCTTATCTCCAGCAACTGACGATGGAGAGCAACGGCAAGCACGTTACGCTCGCCGGTAAGAAGGTGGCTCACCAGACCGGCCCTGTTTACTGGGGCGAACCCGGAACCAACGGTCAGCACTCGTTCTATCAACTGATTCACCAGGGAACCAGGCTCATCCCGTGCGACTTCATCGCCTTTTCCAAGCCTCTGCACCGGCTTGGAAGGCACCACGATCTGCTGATTTCCAACGTCTTCGCGCAGACTGAAGCGCTGGCATTCGGCAAAACTCCCAAACAGGTGGAAGCCGAAGGCACGCCCGAGTGGCTCGTTCCCCACCGCGTCTTCGAGGGCAATCGTCCGTCGAATACGATCTTCGTAGAGCGGTTGACACCGGAAGCTTTGGGCAAGTTAGTGGCGCTTTACGAGCACTCCGTTTTCACTCAGGGCGCAATTTGGGACATCGACTCGTTCGATCAATGGGGCGTCGAACTGGGGAAGGTCCTGGCGCAACGCATCATCCCCGAACTTGAGAGCAAGGAAGAACCAAAGCTCGATCACGACAGTTCCACCAACAACCTGATCGCGTACTACAGGAGATCCAAGGAGACCGCATGACCACTCTCGGCTTTGATAAACCACTTTATGTTCTGCCCTTTGACCATCGGGGATCGTTCCAGAAGAGGTCGAACGAATGAGACTCCGCTGCGAGGTAGAAGTGGACGGGGGCGTGGACTCGGAGACTGCGCCCTTGGCCGCGGCAGCGGGAGCAAATGTCTTTGTGGCCGGGTCGTCGATATTTGGCGACAAAGAGGGAGTGACCACGGCCATGGACAGCCTGCGCGCCAAAATTGTCGGTCACCAGGGAGTCGTGCGCGCTTAAACAATTTCTATTCATAAGGAGAAAATCAATGCAACTTGGAATGATCGGTCTGGGAAGAATGGGCGCCAACATGGTGCGGCGGCTCATCAACAAAGGGCACAACTGCGTTGTGTTCGACAGGTCGCCACAAGCAGTAGGCGAGTTGGTCAAAGACAAGGCGACCGGAGCAGTGTCGCTGGAGGACCTCGTGAAAAAACTCGCGAAGCCACGAGCGATTTGGCTGATGGTGCCGGCCGCCGTGGTAGACGAGACGATCGCGGACCTCTTGCCTCACCTCGATGCAGGGGACATCCTGATCGATGGTGGCAACTCTTATTACATCGACGATATACGGCGGGCGAAGGAACTCGGTCCGAGAATCCACTATGTGGATGTGGGCACCAGTGGTGGGGTGTGGGGTTTGGAGCGCGGTTACTGCATGATGATTGGTGGCGAAAACGATGTCGTCAAGCGTCTCGACCCAATCTTCGCCGCGCTCGCTCCGGGCATGGGCGACATTCCACGCACACCCGGCCGGGAGAGGGCTGACGGCACCTCCGAGCAGGGTTATCTGCACTGCGGGCAAAACGGCGCCGGCCATTTCGTCAAGATGGTGCACAACGGAATCGAATACGGCATTATGGCCGCCTATGCAGAAGGGCTGGGTATCTTGCGCTCTGCCAACGTCGGAAAGCAGACAGGCAGCGCCGTCGATGCTGAAACTACGCCCTTGCGCAATCCCGAAGAGTACCAGTACGACCTGAACCTGCGCGATATCACTGAGGTTTGGCGCCGAGGAAGCGTGATCGCCTCTTGGTTGTTGGATCTGACAGCTGGCGCGCTGTTACAGGATCCAAATCTCTCGAAGTTTGCCGGCCGCGTCTCCGACTCGGGTGAAGGTCGCTGGACGATTAAAGCGGCGATCGACGAAGCGGTGCCGGTTCCGGTTCTGACCAGCGCACTTTACGAGCGATTCAGTTCGCGGGGTGAAGCTGACTACGCCAACAAGCTGTTGTCCGCGATGAGGTTTCAGTTTGGCGGACACCTGGAAAAATCCGACGACAAGACAAAGGTGGCTTAAGAAGATGACTGTGAACAATTCTCATTCCGATGCGTTGGTCTTTTTCGGTGCGACCGGGGATCTTGCCTATAAGAAAATATTCCCCGCGTTGCAGGCAATGTTGAAGCGCGGTCACCTCAACGTGCCGGTAATCGGTGTTGCCAAGGCCGGTTGGAACCTGGAGCAACTGAAGGCGCGGGCGTACGACAGCCTGGAGAAGCACGGCGGCGTGGACCAGGCCGCGTTCGAGAAACTCTCCAGCTTGCTCCGCTACGTGGATGGAGACTACCAGGACGCGGAAACTTTCAAAGCGCTGGGCAGGGAACTGAAAACGGCGCAGCGGCCGGCCCACTATCTTGCCATCCCGCCCACCATGTTCGAAGCGGTGCTCGAACAATTAACCCAGTGCGGTTGCACGACCGACGCCCGCGTCATCGTTGAAAAATCTTTTGGTCACGATCTGGAGTCCGCGCGACATCTGAATCAGGTTCTCCTTCGGAAGTTCGATGAATCCTCAATTTTCCGAATCGATCATTACCTGGGGAAGCGGCCGGTACACAACATGGTCGTTTTCCGATTTACCAACGCCTTCATGGAGGCGTTCTGGAACCGCAACTACATCGAGAGCGTCCAAATCACCATGGCGGAGGATTTCGGCGTCCAGGGCCGCGGCGGCTTCTACGACCAGACCGGAACCATCCGCGACGTCGTCCAGAACCATTTGTTTCAGGTTCTATGCAATCTGGCGATGGAAGCTCCGGTGAGAATGGACAGCGAGTCCATCCGCGACGAGAAAGTGAAGGTCCTTAAGGCGATTCCGGCGCTGGAAGAAAAGAATATTGTGCGCGGCCAGTTTCGCGGGTACCTCGACGAGAAAGGCGTGGCTCCAAACTCGAAGGTGGAGACCTTCGCCGCACTCCGGCTGGACGTCAATTCCTGGCGCTGGCAGGGAGTTCCGTTCTACATCCGGGCGGGGAAATCTCTGCCGGTAACCTCCACGGAAATCCTCTGCCGGCTGCGAAAGCCTCCCACCGTAATCCCCGCGGATGCGCTGCAATCGAATTATCTACGGTTCCGGATCAGCCCGGATGTGGGAATCGCCATGGGCATGATGGTCATGGCTCCAGGCGAGAAATTGGTCGGCCAGTCAGCGGAGATGATCGCAAGCCAGCATCCCGACGCGGAGGAAATGGATGCCTACGAACGCGTATTGGGAGATGCCATGGCTGGGGGCGCCACTCTGTTCGCACGGGAAGACTACGTAGAAGAAGCGTGGCGAATCGTGGATCTGGTGCTGAAGAAAGGAACTCCCGTCTATCCCTACGAGCCCAAGAGCTGGGGGCCGAAAGAAGTCGAGAGGGTGGCGCCGCCGGGCGGATGGCACGACCCTGTTGTTCGACACGAGCCTTCAGTCGCCACCAAAGCCGCCTGAGGAGAAGCCATGAAGATCGAAGTCTATTCCGATGACGAATCCACCGCTCGAGCGGCTGCAAAGTATATTGCCGCGGAGGCCAGAGCCGCCGTCGCTGCGCGTGGTCGTTTCGTGATGGCGGTTAGTGGGGGTCGCACTCCATGGATCATGCTTCGCGCACTCGCCACGGAACTTCTCCCCTGGGAGCACATTCATGTGGTGCAGGTGGACGAACGCGTTGCGCCGGCGGGGGATTCCGATCGAAACCTCACGCATCTTCTGGAATCACTCGCTCACTCTCCGATTCGTCCCGAGCAGATCCACACCATGCCGGTGGAATCGCCCGACCTGGAAGCGGGAGTCGCGCAGTATGCCGCAACCTTGCGTGATATCGCCGGATCTCCGCCGGTCCTGGACCTGATCCACCTGGGTCTGGGGCCGGACGGGCACACCGCTTCGTTGGTACCTGGAGATCCGGTTCTCAACGTCATCGATACCGACGTAGCTCTGACGGGTGAGTACCAGCACAGGCGGCGGATGACACTGACGTATCCCTTGATCAATCGCGCCCGCCAGATCTTGTGGTTGGCCACGGGCAGTGAGAAAGCCAGCATGCTCAGCCGCCTGCGCCAGGGTGATCTGTCGATCCCGGCCGGGAAGATTAGCCAGGAACGGGCGGTGATCTTCGCCGATCAAGCGGCAACCGAAGGCATGGCAGCCTAGTTAGGCAAAACAGGTTATCCCTCCGCCGCCTTGATTTTCTGGTTCAGCGCCTGATCCTCGAAATTCGTCTTCAGGAATTCTGTCGAGGTAGGTAATTCCACCCGAAGGTTATGGACTGTGCAAACCTGCACTTTACCGGCACGAAGTCGGTAGTCTAGCGCGTGTCCTCCGGCCTGTTTATCCTGGCGCAGAAAATGCAGATGAAACCCCGCTACACCGATACCTTGGGCATAAGCCGGAGAACGAAAGCCCGCCAAGGTCCCCTCCACATTGGTGAAGACTTTCTCCGCTTGATGTTTCGTAGCCTCCGTGAGCGGAGGAAACGGCCTGGCCTGGCGCTGCACGGTTCGCGTGCGGACTTCATCGAAGATGCCGTCGACTCTTACGGCGTTGAAGAGGTTGGCATCCGTCGCCTTCTCAATCATCGCCAATAGCTCGCTCTTCGTCATCTGGTTCGCCACTTCCAACTCCTGCTCGGGTTGGAAAAATGTAACCACTGCGAACGGCGTCTTTTGGTCGCCGGTGACGGGACGAGCGGACCCGTCCCAGCGAAGCTGGTAGAACGCCCCGTCAAAGCCGACCATCTCACCATCGAGGTCATTGAACGTGCCAAGTCCGAAGTCGCCATATTTCCGAATCTGCCCGTATGTCGCCTCACCGTCGTAAATCCCGGCCATCAAAGCGGACATCAAGGAGGTTTGATACAGCTCTCCCGCGCGACGATCATTGCTGCCTGACACGTGGTGCCATGTTGGCTGGATCATTGCGAGTGAGCCGAATGCGGGTGAATTCTCCATGCCATCCTCTCAATTCCACGCTTCGGGAATCACGTGTTGGCCAATCTCCACGTTCCTGCTGTAGTCCGTCGGAATGTCTACTACTACCACTCCGGGAGTTTCGAGCGCTTTTCGTAAAACCGCTTGCAGCTCATCCGGCCGGTTGACCCTCAAACCCACGCACCCGAGGCTCTCCGCGTACTTCACGAGATCCGGGTTTCCGAAATCAGTGCCTGAAGTGCGCCCGTAGATAAGCTGCTGCTGAAACGCCACCATGTTGTACCCGCCATCGCGAAAGACAAGGACGGTAATGTTGAGCTTCGACCGAACCGCCGTTTCCAGTTCCATTGACGAATAGAGAAAGCCCCCATCGCCCACGACCGCCACCACCTTCTTAGTGGGGTAAGTTAGACTCGCCGCCATGGCCCACGGAATACCGACTCCCAGAGTTTGCTGCCCGTTGCTGAACAAAAGTTTGCGTGGTTCAAACTCGAAGAAGTGACGCGCCATCCAAATGTGATGCGACCCCATATCGCACGCGATAATCGTGTCATCATCGACCAGGCTGCGCAGAGTCAGCACTGTGCTGGAGGGGATGAACCGATCCATTTGATTTCGGAGCAGGTGGGTTTTGCAGGGCTTTCCACTCCGCCTGAATCGCCTGCAGCTCAGGCCCGGCCGAGAATGAATGCTCCTCCAAAGCGGAGGCCAGCGCACACACGGTCTGTGGAATTGCTCCGCGAAGCTCAAGTTCCGGTTGGTAGCGGTTATCGATGTCGCAAGGCAAACTATCGACATGAATGATAGTGCGCGCGTTGCCAACATTCCAGAAACTCGGGTCGTACTCGACCGGATCGTACCCGACGGTTAGTACCAGGTCCGTCCAGTTTTTTCTGGACAGGGGACCGATCGCTGCATCACGAGTCGGACGCAATCATTTACGAACTTCACGTGAAGGGTTTTACGAGGAACCCCAACTCGGGCGTCGATCCTTTACGGGCTGGAACCTATGCGGGTCTGGTAGAGAAGATCCCGTATCTGAAAGATCTCGGAATCACGGTTGTTGAGTTGATGCCGATTTTCCAGCGTGACCCACAGGAAGGGGATTACTGGGGCTACGTGCCGTTGAATTTCTTCGCGCCTCACGCTCAGTACGCGAGTACTCGCGACGATGACGAGCAACATCTTGAATTCAGAAATATGGTGAAAGCGTTTTATCAGGCGGGAATTGGTGTCGTGCTTGACGTTGTGTACAACCACACCTGCGAAGGAGATCACCGGGGGCCCATCTAGCTATAAAGGCTTCGACAGCGCCGGCTATTACATGATCTCCTCTGACCCCGCAAGCCCGTACGCGAATTACTCCGGTACCGGCAACACCTTGAATTTTGGCCAGGCCCACGTTCGCCAATTGGTGATGGACAGCCTGCGGTATTGGAAAAAGGAAATGCATGTCGATGGCTTCCGCTTCGATCTGGCGTCCGTGTTCAGCCGCAATGAGGACGGATCTCTGAACTGGGGACATGCTCCCATCTTCAGCGAGATCGCGGCCGATCCGGAGTTGGGCAAGTTACGGTTGATCGCGGAACCATGGGACACCGGCGCTTATCAACTCGGCCGCGGATTCCCCGGCATAACCTGGCTCCAGTGGAACGGACGATTCCGGGACGACCTCCGCCGCTTTGTCAAAGGCGGATGCCGGAACGGTCCCTGACCTCATGCGACGCATTTACGGTAGCGACGATTTCTTCCCTGACAGCCGTGCCGACGCCTATCACGCCTACCAGAGCGTCAACTACGTGACATCTCATGACGGCTTTACCCTCTACGATTTGGTCGCTTATAACCAGAAGCGCAACTGGGCGAATGGTGACAACAACCAGGATGGAACTAACGACAAGTACAGCTGGAATTGCGGCCACGAGGGCGACGAAGCCGCGCCCGGCGAAGTCCTTGCTCTGCGCCGCCGGCAGGCGAAGAATTTCTTCTGCCTGCTGATGCTGTCGAACGGAACTCCGATGTTCCGGGCCGGGGATGAATTCCTTGCGGGGCGTCTTGGGCCACCAGAAAAATACCCGCGTGTTGCTCGGCGATGTCCAGGATATCGACCCGGTGTCGAAGCGCGTGCTGCTGGCTGATGGAGCGAGTTTCGAATACGACTCTCTGATTGTCGCATCCGGCTCAAGCAGTTTTTTACTACGGCCACGATCAGTGGCAGAAATGGGCCCCGGGCCTGAAGAGCCTGGAGGAAGCCACCACCATAAGGCACAAAATTCTCTATGCGTTTGAAGTCGCGGAACGCCTCTCCGATCCTGTTCAGCGAAGAGCCGAGTGTGCGTGAACGCTTGCGACATGGCTGAGGAGACCATGCTTGCCAAGGAGGCAGTCGACACATTGGGCGAGATGTTTGGTGCTCGCGTTTTCTCGACCGGCAAGCCCTGGATTGGGAACTCTGAAGAATTCGAGCAAGTGGATGAGGCAGGGGATCCGGAACGCGCGGTAGTGGGCTTCAGAAACAGCTGTGTCGTTCCGCTTGCGGGCCGCGACCGCATGCTGGGGATTCTTGCTCTCGGCAAGCATGAAGACACTCCTTACACCCGGGATGAAATCGACTTCATGGTGCAGGTGTCGAGCCAGGTAGCCGTTGCGGTTGAGAATACACTGGTTTACGGCGAACTGCGAAAGCTGAAAGACAATTTTACCGAGGAGCGGGTCTACCTCGAGGATGAAATCCGCAGCGAGCTGAACTTTGAGGAGATCGTGGGCAGAAGTGCAGCACTGCAGCGCGTGCTCCGGCAGGTCGAAGTCGTGGCGCCCACCGATTCGGGCGTATTGATCCAGGGAGAGACGGGTACGGGCAAAGAATTGATCGCCAGAGCGATCCACAACCTGAGCGATCGACGGGATCGGCCGTTTGTCAAGCTGAACTGTGCCGCCATCCCCTCCGGCTTATTGGAAAGCGAACTCTTCGGGCACGAAAAGGGTGCGTTCACTGGCGCCATCATGCGCAAGGCCGGCCGGTTCGAGGTTGCAGACAAAGGGACGCTGTTTCTCGACGAGGTGGGCGACATTCCCCTGGAATTGCAGCCGAAACTGTTGCGGGTCTTGCAGGAGCACGAATTTGAAAGGTTGGGCAGCACGCGCACGCAGCAGGTGGATGTGCGCGTGATCGCTGCCACACATCGCGACCTGAGGCAGATGGGGGAAGAAGGGAAGTTCAGAACCGATTTGTTTTACCGATTGCACGTTTTCCCGCTGTCGGTGCCACCATTGCGCGACCGTCGCGAGGATATACCGATCCTGGTACGCCATTACGTGGACAAGTACGCGAGGCGAATGAACCGGCGCATCGAGACCATTCCTTCCCACGCCATGGAGGTCTTTGCAAATTATTCCTGGCCGGGAAACGTTCGCGAATTGCAGAACTTTATTGAACGGGCGGTGATCCTGTCACCGGGGAGTGTTCTGCGGCCACCGTTAACGGAACTGAAACAGTCATCCCTGCCGAGCGCGAGGTCGAATCTTAGCACCACCGAAGAGGCCGAACGCGATCGGGTCCTGCAAGCGATTCGGGCGTCCAACTGGGTCATCGGTGGGCCCAACGGCGCCGCGGCACGACTGGGAATGAAACGGACGACCCTGGCGTATCGAATCCGCAAGCTGAACATCTCCGTTCGTCCGCAGTGATGGGCGGGTCATCTTAAGGGTCAGGTCGCACGCGGCGTTCGAGCGCCGCACCGGGCCCCCATCTTCTCGGAGGCTTGTGGCTGCAACTGGGACAACTGGTGTTCGCTTGGGTTGAATGGCCGGTATTGTTCTTAGTTGCCTTTCGACCTGACCGGCAACTTGCCGCAATAGTTTGTCCTTTGGCGGCGACAACCTGGCAGCGTTCCCATCCCTCCGAGTACAATCGAGCCACGGCCCCGTAGCTCAGTTGGATAGAGCAGCAGTTTCCTAAACTGTTGGTCGGCGGTTCGACTCCGCCCGGGGCCTCCATGTATGCAACAACTTGCGGGATACGATGGACGCAGCTTACCGCCGCCCCCAGCATACCTCTAACGGACTGTAGGCCACCTATATTATTCTGGCTACGGTTCTTGACATCCGCGCTATAATCCTTGACCGACGAGCGGTTTGGGCAGGTTACTGTTTTCGGAGGCGATAAATCCGATCTCCTCCTCTTCGTCGCCCACCGCTCCCTCTGGCCTGTTCGACGCTACAATCTGAAATCTAAATTGGTCAGAGTGGCGTGTCCAGGAGGTCGTATGTCGCGCAGCAGACGAGTCCCAGCGATTGTCACCTGTCTCTTAGTGTCGGCCATGCTGTTAGTCCTTGTCCCTGCCACAACCGCCGACGGCCCGCCGCAAGGCTTTGCGAATTTCGAGCCGGCACAAGTCAACCCCATCCGCCTTTCCGCCGACGGAAACACGCTGTTTGCGGCGAACACGCCGAACAATACATTGTCGGTGTTCGATGTTAGCCGGCCCGACAACCCCAATCTACAGGATGAAATCCCGGTAGGAGTGGGCCCGGTCTCGGTGAATCCGCGGACTCAGGACGAAATCTGGGTGGTCAACCAGGTTTCCAATAGCGTGAGTGTAGTCTCAGTGTCGCAGGGCATCGTCACCGACACCATCGCGACCGGGGCCGGCACTGAACCTGCGGACGTGGTGTTTGCAGGCAATAATCAGGCCTATGTCAGTTGCTCCCGCAGCAATACCATCGCGGTCTACGATACCAACACGCATGCTCTGATCAGCAGCCTGCCAGTGTTCGGGGACAGCCCGCGCGCCCTGGCCGTCAGCGCCGATGGCAGCACGGTCTATTCGGCCTTTGCCCTCTCCGGGAACGCCACGACTATTATTCCAGCCAGCATTGCGCCACCGCAGCCTCCGCCCACCAATAAGAAGTTGCCTCCGCCGCCACAGGTCGCACTGATCGTCGCAGCCACTGATCCGAAGTGGACGCAGTACGTCACCTTCCAGATGCCGGATAATGACGTAGTCACCATCCAAACCGGACCGTCTCCTACCGTGGGTGGATATTATTCCGGTGTGGGTACGATCAACCTGGGTCTGGCGGTAAACCCGGCAACCGGCGACCTGTTCGTAGCCAACACGGATGCCCTGAACCTCACGTTTTTCCTGCCCAATCTGCGCGGGCACTGGATCAATAGCCGCATGACTCGTATTCAAACCGGGTCCGGCCAGGTGACGCCTTTCGATCTGAATCCGAATATCAACTACAGCATTCTCCCTAATCCGGCGGCGCTGAGCACGGCGCTGTCGCAACCCACCAACGTGGTCTTCGATCCCAGCGGCCAATTCATGTACGTGGCAGCCTTCGGAACGGACCGTGTAGCCCAGGTGGACACCAACGGAAATGTGTTGTCCTTTGTAGAGGTCTCGCTGCCCAGCGGTTCTGGTCCGAACGCAGATCCCAAGAACAAGCGTGGCCCGAGAGGACTGGCCCTCAACGCAGACGCCCAAATACTGTATTCCCTGAATCGGCTCTCCAACACCATTTCGATTATCGATACCTCGCGGATGAGTGAGTCGGGCGAGGTCGCAGTGGGGACAGACCCGACGCCGCCAACCGTCGTACAGGGTCGCGGATTCTTGTACGATGCCAAGCTCTCGGGAAACGGCACCGGCGCCTGCGCATCCTGCCACGTCGACGGAGACATGGACCACCTGGCGTGGAACCTGGGCGATCCCGGCGGCAACATGACCCAGTACATTCAGAACGGCAAGGTATTCAAGTTCCACCCCATGAAGGGACCCATGACCACGCAAACCCTGCGTGGATTGGAAAACCTGGCCCCGTATCACTGGAGGGGTGATCAACTCAACTTTGCGGCTTTCAATCCCACTTTCGATAACTTGATGGGCGGTTCCCAGCTTTCCAGTTCGGATATGACGACGTACACCACCTTCGTCAACAGCATTCTGTTCCTGTCGAACCCGAATCAGAACCTGGATCGCAGCCTTCCCACGTCCTTGGCCGGTGGGAATCCGGTCAAGGGACAAAACGATTTTCTTACCATCCCGGACACCGGCCCGGGATCCACTTGCAACAATTGCCATACATCGAACCCCGGCCCGGGCAGCGATCGGCTGGTGATCTCCCAGATACCACCGCAGGTGCTGAAGGTCCCGCATCTCAGGAATATTTACCAGAAGCAGCTGTACACCCGGCACAATCCCACAAGCATTGACGGTTTCGGATTTGACCATGACGGCACGGTTTCCACCCTAGCCGACTTTCTATCGCAATCGTTTTTCCAGCACTACAGCAGCCAACAAAAGACCGATATGTCTGCCTACACGCTTTGCTTCGATACCGGCACGGCCCCGGCCGTGGGTTTCACCATTACCCTGACAGCCGCCAACGTCAACGATCCCACGGAACAAAACTATTGGGCCACGCTCCAGTCGCAGGCGTCGGGCAATATCGATCTGATCATGCGGGGGACAATCCAGGGGCAGGTTACCGGCTTGTTATACGACCCCAACGACAATACTTACAAAGACGGCCAGCGCCACCATGGGAACCAGTATAGTCAGGACGATTTGCAAAATTTCATTCAAAACGGTGACACCATGAGTTTCATGGGCGTGTACCCGGGAACTGGAGCCCCCTAGGTTCCTTGTAAGAAGAGTGGGAGCGGGGAACAGTCAGGAATGCGGGCCGGTTTCGAGGTCAAGTAGGAAATCTCGATAAAATAAGGGGGGAGTTCCGCCATGACTCACCGCCTGCGTGGGATCATTTTCGGACTGGTGCTTTGCGGATTGACCAGTCTGGTTGCGCCAGTATTCGCCACCACTGATTTCGTTGCGCCTCCGGGGCGCTCCGCGAGCCCGTATAACATCATCGTCGGTCCCGACAAGAATTTATGGTTCACCGAATACGGCGGTGAAAAGATTGGCCGCTTGACCACTGCGGGTGTCATCACCGAATTCCCAATTCCCGGCGCTCTCCAGTTAGTCGGCATTGCCGCCGGAGCGGACGGCAACATTTGGTTTACGGATCAACTGACTGGAAAGATCGGACATATCAGCACCTCCGGAACCAACCTTAAACAAATAGCTTTGCCCACGGGCAGCTTTCCCCAAGGCATCACAACGGGACGGGACAAAAACCTTTGGTTCGTTGACCAGAAGCAGAACGGCTATTACGCCGTTGGAAAAATCACCGTTACGGGAAAGTTGACTGAATATCTCACTAACGTTAATGCGGGTGTGTTTCAGTCGGGAAGTTTCGTGTTTGCGGAAATCGCTGCTGGACCGGATGGAAATCTCTGGTTCACTAATCCGCAAGCCAACACCAGCCGCCAGATTGGAAAGATCACGACTTCAGGGATAATCAGTTTCTACCCTACCCAGGATCTGCCTTTGGGGGTCGCTGCCGGGCCGGATGGCAATGTGTGGACCATTGACTTGTCGCATGCCGCCAGCGTTACTCCTGCAGGGATTGAAACTGAATACCCCATAAGCAACGGCGGCTCTACGGGCATCGTTACTGGCCCTGACGGCAACGTATGGTTTACCGAGGCCAATTCCTCGTTCGGCAAGGTCACTCCGGCAGGCGTGGTGACGGAATATCCGGCAGTGTCTCCAACGTTCAGCTCGCTGTCCTCTCTGTGCTCTGGTCCCGACCGTGCCCTGTGGTTTCTGGGGTTCTTGAGCGGCAATGTTGGGCAGCTTACGACAGGCGGGCAAGTGACTAACACCTACCCCCTCAATGCCGGTTCCACTCCGGACTTTGGCGCGCTTGGAGCGGACGGAAACGTATGGTTTTCGGAAATTGTGGCCAGCCGCATAGGGAAGATCACTCCGAGCGGTGTCGTCACAAGTTATCCGACGCTATCACCGAACGCAACGCCGTGGGCGATGGCCGCGGGAGGGGATGGCAACATCTGGTTTATGGAAGTGGCCTATGGCCAAGTGGCGAGCATTACTCCCTCGGGAGCCGTCACAGAATATCCCTTAGCGGGGACCTTTGCCTTTCAGGGCGTTACCGGCGGCCCCGATGGGAACGTCTGGTACACCGTACCCTTCTCCGCTCAGGGCCCGAGCATCGCTCGCATTACGCCGGCAGGAGTTATTACCTTGTTCTCTTTGCCCAACCCCAGTTCCGTCCCGCAATACATCACTGCGGGGCCGGATGGCAATCTCTGGTTCGTTGATAGTGCCACTAATCAAGTGGGAAAAATGGATACGGCGGGAAACACGCTCGCCGAGTATCCGATCCCAACGCCAAACTCTAACCCGAGCGTGATTATCGCCGGCCCCGATGGCAATCTCTGGTTTCTGCAGAACACGTCCTTCGGAGCAGTCGCCAAGATCACAACTTCGGGGCAGGTGACCGAATATCCGGTGCAAATCCAAGCCTACCAAAACGGAATCGCAGCCGGCTCCGAGGGTGCAATCTGGTTTGCACAGTACTACCCAAATAGCGTTGCCCGGGTTACGACCGACGGCGTGGTCAGCACTGTCCCCCTAAGTACGCCGAACGCCGGAGCGAGTGCGGTTACGCTCGGTGCGGACAAGAAGTTGTGGGTGGCAGATGGGTTCAGTGGCACGTTGAGCCGCCTGAGCGCGATCGGGGGAACGGGCAAGAATTTCGCCGCGACTCACGGCGCGTCATTCCGAGGATACGTTGCCAGCTTCGTGGACGGCACACCAACGGCAACCAAGGCAGATTTCACCACAACCATCAACTGGGGAGACGGATCGACTTCCCCTGGAGAAGTTTTCGGGAACACGGGCGGTCCCTTCAAGGTCGGTGGGATGCACACCTACACCACGGCGGGCACTTATACTGTACAAGTGCAACTTAACGACACCGTGGATAAATCAAGCTACCTCGCGAGTCCGTCGAGCGCGGTTGTGAAGTAGCTCGATGCGGTGCTCAAAGGCATAGGGCCGGCCAGGGAAGGCGGCGGCACCGCACTGGTTACCACCGTAACCAGCCCCGACCCATATCTCTGCTATACTGTTGTTGACGCTTTTGCTCGGTTTGCTCGTCAATGCGGTGGTCCTTCAGTTGGATCAGATACATCTCCGCTTTTTCCTGCCCGCCGTTCAGTTCAGCGCCAAATCTAAAAATGAATGTGAGTGGCGTGGATAACTACAGACGCGTGTCTGAGTGTGTGACAACAAGCCCCTCCAGAAAGAAACAACTTTAAATGACCACTTTTTCAGAACTGCCCCTATCTGCTGCTTTGCAGCAGAAGCTGGCGGCAGCTCAATTCGTAACTCCAACCCCTGTCCAGGCGCAGGCGCTTCCGCCGGCTCTCGAAGGGAAAGATGTACTGGCAACCGCCCAGACCGGTACCGGAAAGACGCTCGCGTTCCTGATTCCGATTATCGAAATGTTGATGCGCGAGCCTGCTCGTCAAGTGAACGCATTGGTGCTTCTGCCGACTCGCGAACTAGCGATGCAAGTTCACGAACAATACGAGGCGCTACGCAGCAAGACTACGCCCAAGGCGTCGCTGGTAATCGGTGGCGTAAACGAGAAAGGCCAAATCCAGGGTATTCGCGTAGGCGCAGGACTGATCATCGCCACCCCGGGACGGTTGCAGGACTTCATCAGCCGGAACTTGGTTGACTTGCGGCAGATCAAAATACTGGTACTTGACGAAGCCGACCGCATGCTCGATATGGGTTTTCTGCCCGCCATCCAACGCATTGTCGGGATCTTGCCGAGGCGCCGTCAGACCATGTGTTTCTCGGCTACGCTCGAGCAGTCGGTTGCCCGGCTGGTAAATGACTACATGCGCCAACCGGTGCGTGTGGAGTTGGGTTCCGTCCTAAAGCCCGCGGAGAGCGTGGAACTGAAGGCTTACGAGGTTCGTCCCGGAGAGAAGATGGACGTGCTGCGCCATCTGCTCTATGCCGAGAAGGGGCAGACCCTGATCTTCACCCGCACCAAGCGTGGCGCACAACGGTTGGCCAGGGAACTGGCGCGAGAGGGATTCAATGCCGCGATGATTCACGGCGACCGCTCACAATCGCAGCGTAATGACGCTTTGAGCGGATTTCAGGAGGGCCGCTTCCAGGTGCTGGTGGCGACCGACATCGCTTCCCGTGGCTTGCACGTGGACGATGTGGCTCATGTGATCAACTACGACCTGCCGAAAATGGCTGAGGACTTCATCCATCGCGTGGGACGCACGGGCCGCGCCGGCAATCAGGGCCGGGCTTCTTCCATCGTTACCGGCGTCGAAGTCATCGAGCTTCGCAACATCGAACGTACTCTCAAGTTGCGGATGGAGCGCATGCAGGTGGATGCATCCGCTTCGGATCAGCCGAGGCGCGTGATCCAAAATACGCTGGCTTCACGGACGCTGACCAAGTTGCCGGGCGAAGTGTTCGTGTAAAGGATTGTAGGGCGCGGGCATTCTTGTCCGCGCCTTACCCGGTCATCAGCGCAGGGCGGGCTTATAGACCAGGCCGAGGGTGACGCCAACAATGATCCATGCGAAGAGCCTGCCCGCCGCCATGACCAGCGCAAGTTTGCCGCCGATATTCAGCGTCACGTATTCGTCACCGACGACTGCTCCGACCACGAAGAGTCCAACCAGCAAGCCGAAGCGGAGACCCTCCATCAATCCCGATCCGTCTTCATAGCCCTTCGCGTACATCAACGCGAGTACCAGCATCGCGAGCAGCATGCCCACGATTCCGATAGGGAAGTAGCTCATGACCGCATCTTTCGATCGGTAGACGGCGGTGTAGGGACGATAGTAGTCGGCCGTCAGTATGCCGGACACCAGACCCCCGACGACGAAATACACAATCCATGCGGCGAAGCCGGCCAGCGCGACACGTGTGTAGTTCATGCGCAATTCTCCTTGTGAAGTAGAAACGATACTTCTACAGCCATCAAGTCAAAACGACTCACGCCACTTGCGCAAGTAACATCTCGTCCAACTTGTCCAACGCTTCCGCAGTGCCTTGCGAAACCATCTTGCACAGGTTCTGATCCGGAAATCCCTCCTGCGTGAGAACCAGTTTGGTCTGGCTGCCTTGGGCGATGAACTGCACCGTCACCCACGTAGTGGCCGGGCCCAGGTCAACGTGGTAGGCGATCTTTTCCGGTACGATGATTTCGTCATATACGCCGGTGATGGTGTATTCGCCGACCCCCTTGATGTTCATCCTCTGAGTGAAGCCGCCGCCCACGCGAAAATCCATGGTGCACTCCATCTTGGTCGTATCCTTGCAGCCCGACCAGCGCTGCAGGGCATCGGCCTGGCTCCATGCCGCGAACACTCGCTCACGGGGCGCGTCAAAAATCCGCGTCATGGTCATGCGATTGTCGCCAATGGTCACTTCGGATTTCATAGTTTCCTCTCCTTTCGTTGTTCGCTCTTGAGCAACTCGTCGAGCGCGTCAAAGCCCGACTCCCAGGCCGCGGCACACTGAGTGATCCACTTCCGCGCCTCTTGCAGTCCGGCTGTATCGGTACGCATAAGGTGAACCCGGCCGTGGCGCTGGCGTTTGACCAGGCGAGCATTTTCCAGCACCCGCAAGTGCCTGGAAATGGCGGGCAGCGACATGCGAAACGGCTTGGCCAGAGCAGTGACCCGGCTTACCCCCTGCCCGGAGAGATGCTCCAAAATGCGGCGCCGCGTGGGATCCGCCAGTGCCGAAAAGACCGCTGTCACCCGTGCCTGTTTGTTAACCACGGTGTTAAATATATCAACGCTGGTTCAGGAGTCAACCAAAATAGTTAACGGTGGGGTTAAATATTAACGATGGGGAGTTTTTACGGGGGTTCGGTGCCAACTACGCCTGGTTCGATCCCGGACTCAGGCTTTCGCCGGCTCGGGGGTGTCCAGCATTTGCCGGATGCGGCTGGCCAAAGTATTCAGTGGGTACGGCTTTTGTAAGATCGCCGCTGCTTGGTCGGCACCCTTGTCGATCGATGCCGCGTGCTGGGGATATCCCGAGGTGAACAATATCTTGATGCGTGGCCGCATCCCTTTGATCTGCTGCGCCAGTTCGTGGCCTCCGACCTGCGGCATCACGATGTCGGTCAACAAGAGGTGGATCGAGCCCTTGTACCGTTGTGCGACCTGCAATGCATCGCTCCCGTTATTGGCCGCGACCACGTTGTAGCCCTTGCGTTCCAGATATTCTCTGACCATGTCACGGATTTCGTCTTCATCTTCCACCACCAAAATGGTTTCCGTGGCTTTGGTCTGGAGAGCTGCCGCGGGTTGGGCAGTGGTGGATGCCGGCTCTGCGCCCGCCTCGGGCAGGTAGATGCTGAAGCTGCTCCCGTGTCCTACTTGACTGCGAAATGAAACCCAGCCGCCGCTCTGCTGGACCACCCCATAGACGCTGGCCAGGCCCAGACCGGTGCCCTTGCCCAATTCCTTGGTGCTGAAAAAAGGTTCGAAGACGTGGTTTTGGGTTTCTGCGTCCATGCCGACTCCAGTATCACTTACCGTTAGCACCACGTACTTGCCGGGCCGTGCCGGCCCAGGACTTGCGCCATCGGTTTCATGATTCTGGGCAGTATCGACTTGGCCGTCGTTGATTCGGCAAGCATTGATTTCACGGTTGCAAGTGGCGAGGGTCAACTTGCCCCCGTGCGGCATTGCGTCCCGCGAGTTGAGAGCGAGGTTCAAGATGGCTTGCTCCATCTGGCGCTCATCCACCTTGACCCGCCACAAATCCGGGGCGAGTTCCAGGCAGAGCTCAATGTTTTCCCCGATCACTGGCTCCAGCATCTTGCTCACTTCGCCGGCCACGGCATTCATGCTGAGCACATCCGGCTGCAACACCTGTTTGCGGCTGAAGGCCAGCAAGCGGTGAGTCAGAGAGGCGGCACGGCTCACCGCTTCCTTGATCCCAAAGGCGTCGGAGAACAGGAGATCGTCGGGATTGAGATGCCGCAGCAGGCGTTCATCATGACCCTGGATGATCATCAGCAGGTTGTTAAAGTCGTGGGCCACCCCGCCCGCCAGCTTGCCAATTGCCTCCATCTTCTGGGACTGGCGGAGCTGATCTTCCAGATGCTTATGCTCAGTAATGTCGTAGAGGACGCCTTGCATCAATGGAGTGTTCCCCGCCGCGTCCTCCAGCACTACGGCCTCGTCTCGAAACCACAAAATTCTACCTTCACGGCTCAGCATGCGGTATTCGGTGCGCATGCTGCCCCCGTTGGCAACGAACTTGGCATCGAACGTCAGGACCTGCTCACGGTCTTCGGGATGAATGTGGTTTACCCAATTTGCAGAATCCTGTTTCCACTCGGCTGGTGAAAAACCCAGAATCGATTGAATCTGCGGGCTGACGTAGTGCCAGGGCCCCAGGACCCCGACTTCAGCGATGTAGGTGATGGCTGGAAGACGCTCCACCAGAGTGCGGTACCTGGTTTCGGCGGCGCGCAACTCGGCATCTCCACGCTCGCGTTCGATGGCGATCCCCACCAGATGCGTAGCACATTCCACCATCTGCCGGTGCCGGGGGTCGGGCTCGCGAACGTCCCGATAGTAAACTGCAAATGTTCCCAGGACCTTGCCGGCGCGGGAAAAGATTGGAGTTGACCAGCACGCTTTCAAAGCGTGGGGCAGCGCCAGTTGGCGGAAGTCTTTCCACAGAATGTCGCTGGCGATGTCGCTAACTACCACGGCCTTCCCGCGATGCGCCGCCGTGCCACACGATCCCACGCTCGGGCCGATAACGCATCCGTCAATGGCCCGGCAGTATTCGTATGGGAGGCTGGGAGCGGCGCCGTGGCGTAAGGTGGTGCCGTCGGAATCCAGCAGCAGTACCGAACACAGCATTCCGGGGAATTGCCGCTCCATGAACCTGCACAGGCACTCCAACACCTGTGGGAGTGACGCCTGCGACGAGATCATCTCCAAAACGGTCTTGTAGAGCCGGGCTAGCGCCCCGGACTGCTTGTCGTCCTCACTTCTTGCCTGTCGGACTCCGGTGGACATGGGTAGGTTGCGTCGTCTCTTCGGTCGTCCGGGGGATGACGACGTGTGAGGTATGGACGGATCCTCACGAACTCACGCCATTATCGATGAGATGCCTCGTTGCCGACACATTACTGGGGTAACAGGTGGGAGTTCGATTGCGGGACTAGGAAAGCGCTCCGCTGAAGAATATTTCGGTAAACTGCGCTGCGATTTGCTGGCTATTCAGGGCGCCTTCGGGTTTGTACCACTGGTAAATCCAGTTGATCATCCCCAGTAAGGCGAATGCGGCGGCGCGGGAACTCACGTTTCGTCTGGACGGCCGCGATTGTTGGACTTCGGACACCAGCTTTTCCACAAAGTGAACGTATTCCTTTTTCCTGGCGTTGATGCGTTTGCGCCGCGACGGAGGCAGTGGATGGTTCTCATGCAGCAGAACCGTGATCTCGCGATCACGCACACTCAGGATGACCTCAACATGCAAACGGATGAGCAGGCGCAGCCGCTCCTCAGGGTCAGCGATGCCGCGCACCCGGTCAACCACCCGCTCCTGGGTGATGTCCAGGGCGTGGTTCATCAATTCGAACAGAATCTCATCTTTGCTTTGGAAGTGATGGTACAAGCCGGCCTTGCTGACCTTGAGGGATGTGGCCACGTCATTCATCGAGGTGGCGTCGTAGCCCTGCTGCTGGAACAACCGGGCAGCCATTCGCAGAATCTCCTGGCGGGAATCAAGCAGGGCTTCGCGAGTCATTGCAGAACAGGATAATACAGCGCAACGCCGAAATGCCAAGTGTGCCGGGCGGGCTTCGCTGAGCCATTGCATAATTGCCGGGTTTTTGGCTAAGCTACTGGGGTCCATAGGTCGCCCCTCGTTCGACCGTTTTTCCTGTTGATAATTATTGAGGAGGTCCGTCTATGCGTTGCCAGATTTCCATCCTACTCGCCTTGTTTTTGTGTCTTCCTGCGTTAGCTCAGGACAACCACACCACGCACACCGCTGCCAGACCCGTCACTCTGGTCTCAGGCCTGGGGAACGGTCATCATCCGGTTTCCACCAAGAATCCTGAAGCGCAACAATTCTTCGATCAGGGATTGCGCTTCATATACGCCTTTAACCATGACGAGGCGGCACGCTCGTTCCAAAAGGCGACGGACCTGGATCCCAAACTAGCGATCGCGTACTGGGGAATTGCCGAGGCCGTTGGGCCGAACTATAACGATCCGGCCAGCGACGACCGCTTCAAACACGCTCATGAAGAGATCCAGAAGGCCGTGGATCTCTCAGCGGGAGCGTCACCTAGCGAGCAAGCCTACATTGAAGCCATGGCTAAACGCTTTCCGGCTGATCCCAAGGCTGATCGCCGCAAAGCTGCGGAGGAATATCACGAAGCCATGCGCGAGGTCATGAAGAAGTATCCCGACGACCTCGACGCGGCTACTCTTTTTGCCGAGTCAGGCATGAATTTACATCCCTGGGGCTTGTGGCATGTGGACGGCACCCCGGAAGCAGGCACAGAGGAAATTGTCGCAACCCTCGAATCCGTGATCCGCCGCGATCCCAACCATCTGGGCGCGATCCACTATTACATCCATGCCGTCGAGGCTTCGCCCAACCCTGAGCGCGCTCTCGCGGGAGCAAACAAACTGGCGTCGCTGGCACCGAACGCCGGGCACATTGTGCACATGCCGGCGCACGTGTACATCCGCACCGGAGACTACGATGCGGCCGTGCGGACCAACGAAGAAGCCGCTGCCGTCGACCGCGCCTACATCAAGGCCAGTGGCGCGCAGGGCATTTACCCGATGATGTATTACAGCCACAACCTGCACTTCATCGCCATGTGCTCGGCGATGGATGGCAACTACCTTGAAGCCAAGAAGAATGCCGATCTGCTGGCCGAACACGTTGGGCCTGCCGTCAAAATGATGCCGCCGCTCGAAGGTTTCATGACCATTCCCATGGCGGTGGAACTCCGTTTCCATCGCTGGGATGAAATTCTGGCCATGAAGCAGCCTGATCCTGACATGAAAGTAGCAACCGTTTTCTGGCATTTCGCGCGCGGCATGGCGCTGGCAGGAAAGGGAAGAGTCGAGGAGGCCGAGGCCGAGTATAAGATTGTTTCCGCTGCTGAAGCGGCTACGTCTCCCGATGCCGTCTTTGCGATGCCGATCTACAACAAGACCAAAGACATACTGAAGATTGCGGAAGATGTTCTGGGCGCCAAGATTGCGTTGGCCAAGAAAGACAGTGCGCAGGCAATTTCGCTGCTGACCGCTGCGGTCGGAATTCAGGACACACTCAAGTATGGCGAGCCGCCGGACTGGTTCTTCCCGGTACGCGAGTCGCTGGGTGGTGTGCTCCTGATGAACGGCGACGCGGCTGGCGCCGAAAAGGTATTCCGCGCCGACCTCGACCGCAATCTCCGCAATCCGCGTTCGCTTTTCGGACTGCAGCAAGCGTTGAAGGCCCAGGACCGCAACTACGATGCCGGCTTTGTCGAAACCCAGTTCAAAGCCTCATGGAAGGGCGGGGTGACGGCGCTGAAGGTGGAGGATCTGGTTTAGGGCTGGCAGTGCGCTACTTCTGTCGCTGACGTGTCGCATCGCTCGGCAGGATGCAAGCTTGCGTGGCATCCTTCAATGCTGTGTCGAGAGCCGCACCCAGGGTCTCTAGCTCCTCCGCGCTCATGAGCTTCTGCATGCCTTCGAAGAGCTGGCGCTCTTCGTTGCGGATATGTTGAACGAGTGCAGTTGCAAAAGAAGCCAGTGCCTGTTGGTCGAGGCTTCTTGACCGTGCGCGGTTGAACAGGTCGCGCAGCAGGGCGTGCTCTGCGACAAGCTCCTGCACCAACGGCCGCAGTTCTGGAAACTTCGCGGCAGGGGGGAACAATTCTTCCTCCTCGGCGGAGAAGTGGACCGCGATCTCCTGCTCGAAAATCTGGACGATCTCCGCCTGCCAAGGTTCGGGGTCAATTGGGCCGTTCTGAATGGCCCGATCCAGGCGCACACACAGTGCCAACGCGTGCTGATGTTGGCGTGAAAGCGGGATCAGACTCTTGTCGCGAAGCATCTGTTGGCATTCTATCGGTTCTTCACACCCCGGGCTGCTGCTGGGTCATGCAGTGCATCGCGCCAAAGCCCCAGATCAGATCACCCGAATAGATTCCCACGACTTCGCGGTCTGGAAACAAGTCGGCGAGAATGTGGAGCGCGACGCGGTCATTGGGATCGTTGAAGACAGGCACGAGCACCAGCCCATTCGCGATGTAGAAATTTCCATAGCTGGCGGGAAGCCGGCGGCCTTCAAACACGACTGGGGCGGGCATGGGAAGCTCGACGATCGAGAGCGATCGGTCGTCTTGATTCGTGGCCTCGCGCAGACGGCGGATATTCTCGCGCAACGGCTCGTAATTCGGGTCAGCAGGATCGGACTCAACGGCTGTCACCACGGTATCCGGGGAGACGAAGCGCGTGATGTCGTCAACGTGGCCGTGGGTATCGTCGCCGGCGATGCCCGAACCCAGCCAGATCACTTTCCTGATTCCCAAATGATCGGCGAACAGTCTCTCGTAGTCTTTGCGCCTCATGGCCGGGTTGCGTTGTTGCACCTTGCTAAGCAGGCATTCCTCCGTGGTCAACAGCGTGCCATGGCCGTTGACGTCAATCGATCCGCCTTCGAGGACGACTCTTTGTTTTCCGAACATGGGGCGGAGTTCGGAGGCCTTGGCGGCTTTCGCAATAAGACTGCCGATCTTTTCGTCGTGCTTCCAATTCGGATACTTCGCCCAGGCGTTGAAGCGCCACTTAATGGCAGAGAGCTTTCCTGCGTCCGTCACAAAGGTGCAGCCAGAGTCGCGGGTCCAGACGCGGTCGGTGGGCCAGCGATGAAAGTGAATGTTGTCACTGAGTGCGTTGGCCAGGGTTAGAGTCTTGCGAGCGCGCTTTTCGGAGGCCGCATCATTAACGATCAGTTCCACCCGCTCATGACGCGCGAGGTGACGGATGATTTCCGCGTACACCCAGGGAATCGGCTCGAACTTACCCGGCCAGTCGTCTTTGTAATGCGGCCAAGCCAGCCATGTGGCGTCGTGAGGCTCCCATTCGGCGGGCATTCGCAAGTTGTGGGCCATGATTAATCGATCAACCGACTGGTAATGGGAGCGTAGCTGTCAATGCGGCGGTCGCGCAGAAACGGCCAGTTGCGGCGAATATCTTCGAGGGCGCGAATGTCCACTTCGCCGAGGAGAATTTCTTCCTTATCATGCGAGGCCTCGGCAATCACCCGCCCGAACGGATCGCACAGAAACGATCCACCCCAGAATTCAAGGCCAGCGCCCGGAGCCGATTTTCCCCGGATGTCCCCGGTTTCAAACCCAACGCGATTCACGACCGCCACATACACGCCATTGGCAATCGCGTGCGCGCGCTGTATGGTGCGCCAGGCGTCGTGCTGGGCGTGGCCGAACTCCGCTTTTTCCGCAGGATGCCATCCGATCGCGGTCGGATAGAAGAGTACATGCGCTCCTTGCAACGCGGTCAGGCGCGCGCCTTCCGGATACCACTGGTCCCAGCAGACGAGAGTTCCCACCCGGCCAACTCCGGTATCGAAGGCGCGAAAGCCGAGGTCCCCAGGCGTGAAATAGAATTTCTCGTAGTAAAGAGGATCGTCGGGAATGTGCATCTTGCGATACAGACCGAGAACTGCGCCGTCCTTGTCAAAAATCACTGCCGTGTTGTGATAGACCCCTGCGGCCCGCTTCTCGAAGAGTGAGGCGATCAACACGATCCCCAATTGCTTAGCCACCGTTGAGAGCTTGGCCGTGCTCGGCCCCGGTATGGGCTCGGCCAAATCGAACAGCGCAGCGTCTTCTCGCTGGCAGAAGTATTGCGTTTGAAAAAGCTCCGGCAAGCAGACGATCTGCGCCCCTTGGGCGGCGGCGTGGCGCACGCGTTCAATCGCGCGTTGCAGATTCTGGTCTGGATCGGCCGTCGTCGACATCTGAATCAGTCCAACCCGAAACTTGTCCGGCGGCGAGTCCATAGATTCACACCAGTGAGGAAATAGAATACCAGCTTCGAGTTCATGATTCTCAGCGCGCGTGGTAGCAGCCGGTCGCTGGCTTCTAGTAGAGTAGTACTTCGCAGACAACTGGGGAGACGCCAGCATGAAACATGGCAATCACGACGGCAGCGGTATCGATCGCAAGCTTCACAACCCGGTCGAAGACCGGCTGACCCCGCTGCAACCGCTCGATTTGACCAAAGTGCGATCGATTGATGGCCTGGTGCGCGCCATGGCCAAGACCGCGTTTACTGGCAGGCAAATGGGCGAAGCCGCTGACGTACTGGAAGCCATGGCCCGCGATGAAGAGTGTTTCGTCGTTATGACCCTGGCCGGCGCCATGACGGTTGCCAAGCAAGGACTCATCATCACGGAACTGATCGACCGCGGCATCGTGAATGCCATCGTTTCAACCGGCGCGCTGATGGCGCACGGTCTGGTGGAAGCCACCGGCCGCGCTCACTTTCGTTACAACCCCGAAGTGAGCGATACCGAGCTCTACGAGCAGGGCTACAACCGGGTTTACGACACACTCGAACCGGAGACCAACCTCGACGAAGTCGAAGAAGTCATGTCTGAAGTGTTGGAGGGTTGGGACCATGCCGACGTGATGTGCTCGTACAAGCTGAACCATGCCATCGGCGCATATTTGGCGAAGCACGCCAAAGACCAGCGTGGCATTCTGAAGTCAGCTTATGAAAAAGGTGTTCCGGTTTTCGTTCCGGCTTTTACTGATTCCGAACTGGGCCTGGATGTGGCCTTGAACAATCGTCTGCGCGAATCGACCGGACGCCACAAAATCAGATTTGATCCCTTCGAGGACTTGGAGCACTTTGCCGCCACTCTCTTGCGGCAAACCCGCCTGGGAATCTTCACCATCGGAGGGGGCGTGCCACGCAACTGGTCGCAACAGTTCGGGCCATTCATTGAGCTGCGCCATCGCCGCATGGGTGAGAATGTTCCGCTGAAGCGTTATCACTATGGAGTGCGCATTTGCCCCGAGCCGGTGTACTGGGGAGGACTGTCGGGAAGCCCCTATAGCGAGGCCATTTCATGGGGCAAGTTCGTGCCTCCTGCTGAAGGTGGGAAGTTCGGAGAAGTCTTTGTAGATGCCACGGTTGGGCTTCCGATCATTGTTGCCGCGGTGCTGGAACGGCTGGGCAAGGACAAGTCGGCGTCTAAGAAGAAAGAGAAGGCGGCGGCCCGGAAATAAGCGAATCCAGCTAATCGAAGATCAGCACCGCCGACGCGATCACCGTAGTCCACAGCCCGCGCTTATCGCCCACCGCGGACTGAGTGACATTCGCCGTCCGCACGATCTTATTCGAGATGCGGTAGATTTCCTTCTTCTCGTCCCAGGAGCGATCGGGATCGAACTCCACGTTCAGTGTAGTCGCCAGCATCTCGGCTGCGAGTTCCTCGGCGTAGTCGCCAGCGGCGTTGTCTGTTTCCCCGAATGAATGATGCTCGCTCAAGTAACCGTAAGTGTTTCGGTCCGCGGGAATAGCTACACCGATACTTGAAGCCAGCAGGCGATGCGGTTCCCGGGTAGAATTTTCCGCCACCACAGCGAAAACTACTTCACCCGGACTCAGGTATTTAAGTCCCTGCGAGCGGGCTACGAGTTTGCAGTTTGGCGGGAAGATGGACGAGACCCGTACCAGATTCTGGGCGGCGATCCCGGCGTCGCGCAGTGCCAGCTCGAAAGAAGTGAGGCGTTCCCGATGCTTGCCGACCCCCTTAGTAAAAAATATTCGCTTGGGGACCATATCTTTGCCCAATTCATTTTCCTCCGCTGCCGTGTGGGTTGATCGTCAAATCTAACACAGCCCGTCCCACAGGCAATATGAAAATTGGGTTACAGGGACGAAATTTTCGACGGAACCCGGAACCGGCGGATTGCGGCTATTGAATTACGTCGGCCGGGGTCAGTTCCGGAACGATAACCAGCAGGTCATAGCCGTAGATCATCCGTTCCATGCCGGGGTCGAGCGTACCGAGTTTCGCAAAGCGCAGCTTACGCAGATCGTACAGCGTCCATGCGCCTGGAATCTGGTTGTCAATCGCCGGTTTCAGCCAGCGATAGTCCGGATCCTCATCCATAACGAATTTATCGAGCTTGGTAGGTTGATCGTAACCCGTAAACAGCCTGTGCGTACCCTTAGCCCCCAAAACACAAATATACAGCGATGAGCTGCCTTGCCCGTCTGCCATTTCGGCGATGTAATTGCCCAAATCTCGCTGCTGTAGCGGGTTAAAGCCCTTATAGAGGTGCCAATCCCCGAACTTGACCAGCACTTTTTGTGAGCGGTCAGCGCCGCCGGCCATCTCCACGTCGAGTCGAAAGTTAGTTTTTAGAAGCTGGGCGCGTTGACTATTGGAGTCGGGTGAGCCTTGCATGTTCTTGAAATAGATTTCGTGGCTTTCCCTCAATTCGCGGAAGAGGGCATTTGCGGTTGCATTCCCCTCACGTTGCAGTAGGGCAGTGATTTCCGCGAGTTCAGAATCCGGGACAGCGAACAAGAGCAGCTTCGAGGGATCGCCGGTCTCTTTGGCACGGGCGGCGCCCTGTTGGTCCTCGCTTTTCAGGCGGGTGATGGCGGCGGTTGCGGCCGGGCCGGGATGCGTGGCCAGAATCTGATCCAGCAGCCACCCCGCCGAGCCCACGAACTCCTGATCAAGTCCCCAAAGGTGAAAATGAGGATTGCGGGCCGCTTCTGCACAATGCGCCGCCAGATCATTTTCTTGACGGATGTCCATGAAGGCGACACTGTTCGGGTACTGTTTCGTGAGCGCAGCCATGCGGGCCAGCCGATCGGGCTTGCCAAACGAGGACGAAACAAATTCCGCGACTTGCGGACCAACCTCGACGGCCATCGCCGATAGCCCCTGCGGGGCCATGAGGTCGCAGACTGCCGACGCGAATTGAGGAATTTCGCGGGTGATGTGGTCTTCACCAATAAGCACGTACTTCGCATTGGCGATGGAACTCTTGAGCACGGGAGCGCCGTTCCCCACAAACCGCCCGCTATCGAAGCGGAGGTCGTAACGAACCTCACCCAATTTCTGGTCGAAAGACGGCGGCGCCGGTTCGACCGGTGTTTGCGCCCAAACCAGCCGCGTCAGTACGGTTGCAAAGAATATCAAGCGCGTGATTTTCATTCGAATTCGCCAAGATCAGGCAACAGCAGATACGCCCCTTAGACTGACTTGGTTCCACGAAAATTCAACCACGCAAAAGCCGCCGGCCAAGCAACTATTTCGTGGCGGCGACCGAACTGACGGTGATCGTGTCGCCGTCAACCGTGCCCTTCACCGTAGCTTTTTGAGCGCCCAGCTTGGCCAGCGCCTCCAGCGTTGCCGGATTGCTGCTGTCCAGGGTGTAAACCTTGTCTCCTACCAACAGGGCATACTTCGATCCCTTGTTCACACAGGTTCGCAAGCAAGCCGCCGGGTCGCCTTCCATCATATGCGTGGCCCCACACATGGCGTCGGTGACCGTGCCAGTAAAAGTCTGGGCCTTGGCCGCGAAGGCGGCGGTCGTGAGCAGCAGGGTCAGTAAGAGCGTTGCCGATGAAAGCTTGATGTTCCTGAAACTGGATCGCATGAATCTAGTCACTCCTTGGAAGTTTGCGGTTTCGAAACAAGCCTACCAAACCCCGAGGTGGAAGTTGTAAAAACTTGAGTTGTTGATCCGTGACACTTCAGCTTTTGGGGTCGAAGCGCAGGGTCACGTCCACCGTCTTGTCTTTGGGATTGACGGACTCATGGATGGTGATATTCCACTCGCCCAGTTTCTTGTCCGCCTGCTCGGCGAATTGCTGGGGATAATCCGAGTTGTAGGTATCGCCGGCGCGCAGCGCCCAGGCCGTTTGCATCCGTGCGGTGGTTGGTGAATCGAGTCCGTGGATGTCGAGGTCACCCATGGTGTACACATCGCCCTCAGTGATAGTCAAGCCGTACTTGACGGAGAGTGACTTGTCATCCACATCGCGTTGGGCTTTGATCGCCGCCGCCATGTAGCCGCGCGTGCCATAAAGATGTCGCAGCGCTGCCAGGTCGTCCTCCAATTCGATCACGTTGACCGGTTCGCCGATTTGCGCGCGAATTACCTTCTGCAGCGCATCCGTGGGAACGACCTTGTTCCCGGAGATCGCAAGCTCAGCCAGTTTGTACTGCGATCCAGGTTCGGGCCGGAAGGTCACATCAACCGTCGTCTCTTCGGGATCGCTCTTGATCACGCTGGCCTCGGGGTCGCCGAGCGTTGCGTTCAAGTACCCGTGCTGGAGGTAGAACCGCAGGAAACTCTTTTCAGCTTCCGTGCGAATTCCGTCGCGAGAGTATTCCTTTCCGCTAAGCCCCTTGGCCGCATGCTGTAGCAACGGGAGCAAGCTCGGATCAGCCCCCTGGAACGTCACATCACGAATCGTGATGGGGCGGCCGGCGACGGTGAAGTCGAACGCTTCGGTTGGGCCGCCTTCACCCGCCCGCAGGTAGTCGGCGCGGCCTGCCACTTTTGCTTCGATCAACATGGCTTGCAGCGCCAACGAGACCTGGTCGACGAGGTCTCCTCGGATGGGCAGCTCGCCGTGAAAGAGCGGAACGCGCGCATGCAGTTCTTCCGCCAGCTTGCGATCTGAAAACCAGACGAGATTTTCAAATCGTGCGGGTACGAAGTTGGGCGCATCTTTTACGTGGAACTCGCCCTTCGTGCCTTTGGCGGAGTAGTCGAAGCTGAAGGCCACGTCGCTGAAGGCCCCGCTATCGCCCAACACCCGGACCCCGCCTCTGAAATCCTCCTCATGCACGGTTTGGCCGATCTGCAAGCCGGTGGCGGCGGCGATATCTTCCGGTTTGTAGCGCTCACTTCCAGTGACTTTGAGACTGATGAGCTGATAAGCGGAGGCCGGAAGATCCTTAGGAGCGGGTTTGGCAGTTTGGGCAAGAACGGTGCTACTAAAGAGAACGGCGCAAGCGCAGCAAGCAATACCGCGAAGGTTCGCGAGAGAAAGCATCTTCGCGATCACGATTTGCCCGCCGCCGCATCCACACCTTTGATTCTAACGGCAACATCGATAAACGCCAGGGCGGCGCGGCTCAGGGATTTGTCGGTGCGAAACACCAGTGCCAGGTCGCGGCGTATGGTGGCGTCGGAAATGGTAATCGTGGCCAGGGAATTGGCGCGCACATCCTCCAGCACGTTGGAGCGGGCGATGAAACCCACTCCGGCGCCGGCAGCCACAAAACGTTTCAGCAGTTCGCTGGAGTCGAGTTCCATGGTGTAGCGGGGCTTCAGTTTGCGCTCGAAGAACAGATTCTCCAGGGCATCGCGGGTGTGGCCGCCTTTGGGCACCACCAACGGGAACTTGGCGGCTTCGGCCACCGTGGCAGACTGCTTCTTGGCGAGCGGATGCTGCGGTGGCGCAATGATCACCAGTTCGTCGCGATGAATCAGCTTAACCGTAAGACGCGCGTCGTCCACCGGAAGCGATACCACGCCAAAGTCCACCGAGTTGTCGATCACCCACTCCAGAATCCGGGCATAGTCGGAGCGCGTGATGCTGATGTTCACATCCGGATATTGCTTCTTGAACTCCGCAAACACCTCCGGCAGAATGTGCAGGCAGGTGCCTTCGTTGGCCCCAACGACAATCTCACCGCGCGGTACGCGCTCGGTTTCGGCGATGCCTGCCAGCATGGCCTTGCGGGACTCCAGCAACTCCTCGGAGAATTTCAGGAAGACCTTGCCGGATGCGGTGAGCGAAACTTTGCCGCCCGAGCGGTCCAGCAGCCTGGCTCCAACTTCTTCTTCCAGCAGACGAATCTGGGATGAGATTGCCGGCTGCGTGCGGAAACGCTTGTCCGCCGCCCGTGAGAAGCTCAGCAGCCGGGCCACTGAAATGAAGGTTTCGAGCTGGTCAAAGTCCATGGAAGCACACAGCCGTCGTCATTCAGCATACCGCGAGGAGACTCCCCGGTGCTCAGCGCGGGTGAACACCGGGGTCCGAAAGCTGTGCTTCATGTGCTAACCAACGGGCTAAATTCACGCGGCCACGGCGAAGCTTCGGGACGCCGCGGTCCTCGTTTTCAGAATCGCCGCCACCACCAGCCCCGCCACCAGGTAGCCAACGAACTCAATGCTCATGTACGCAGTCGTGTAGCTAGTCGGAAATCCGTACCAGTTCCAGTAAGGAAGGTTGGTCGTAATCGCCGCCATGAGCGCGGCAATGATCACGAATCCTATCCGCGACGCAAACGTCGGCAAACTGGTTTGCGCCAACAGCAGGGCCAGTAGCAAGGCCTCAGCCAGTTCGGTCAAGAATTCAGTCACCAGTTGACTCGGCGCTAGCGCCTTCGCTCCGGGCGGATGATAAATCAATATTCCCGACGGATTCGCCGCCAGCTTTTGCTCATACTGCTGCATGGCCGCATTTTCTTCCTGCCGAGTGGGGTTCGGTCCCAGGCCCATCCCGGGGAATGCGTAAAGACCGGAAGTCGTTCCCAATTGTGCCTGCATCCCGCTCAGCACCGCCTGCTCGTTTGGAATCTCCTTGATCCCAGTTCTTCCCAGCGGCAACGCGATATGCGCAATCGACGACCACACAAACATCGCGATGCCACCCAACACCCCTGCCAATAGAACCCGCTTCATAGGAATCGCCTCCTGTCGGTTGGACATTATGAGGTAGTGGAGGCTAATCTCAAAAGAAAAAACCGGGCCTCAGGCTGGGGGTTCAGCGACTCCAGTTATCGATGTCGGTAAGCAGCTAGATCGGCAGCCCTTGTTTCCGCTCCCGGACCTGCTGCCGGCGTCGATGCCACTCCTCAGAAGAAAAGATCTTAGGCCCAGCTTCGATCAGGCGGGGCAGCATCTTGAACACCGATACCGGATTCCACTTCGATCCCTCCCGAGTCGCGTAGCCCCGGCGGTTGAGTTCCTGGGCGATCGAGGAATAAGGCCCATCCTGGATCATCAACTCCATCATCGTCACCAGAACTTTGGCCTCGTCGGGATCTTCTTGCAGACTCAAACAGTCATCACCGACGCGCAAACCATAAGGGGGATTTTCGACGCCGGGTGCGGCTTCCGAGCCAGGCACTTCGCGCTGCCACTCGATGGCCGTCGCCGTCCAGCCTTGCCGCTGAAATTTCTCAATGTCTTCCAGACTCAGGGGACCAGAAACCGTTTGCCGGATACGGTCAGTTTGCATACCAGTAAGCCCTCCCAACGCCCGAAGCCACAGCCCATCAAGTACCCGCCTGCAAGAATTCGACCACGCCATTCGTGCGCTAAGCGTTTTCTTTGGATGATGAACGATCCAGCCGCCTCGAATTCCCCTGTCCATTTGTGGGATTGAATGTCCGAAACCGGGGTTGAACTGGGCGCTCCCTAGCGAAAAGCATGAACCACAAAGGACACGAAGGTGCACGAAGTTTTCTTGGATGGGATTCCCTTTGTGAACCTTTGTGTCCTTTGTGATTGAAGCTTTCTCCGGCCCACGTTGACATTTATTGCCGTCAGTTCTATGTTTGCCCACCGGACGCATGAATATCGTCAAAGCCACTAGCCGCTACGAAACCTGGCTGGGCCAGCACACCACGCTGGTGAGGCCCGATCTTCGCCTCAAACACCAGCGCATGGCGGACTCGCCTTTCCCTTTTTTCCGCGCCACCTTCTATCGCTGGATGCAAATCTGGCCGGAGGTTTGTCCCGACCTCGCCAAAGCGCCACGGGTGCTCGCCGTCGGCGATCTTCACGTGGAGAACTTTGGCACTTGGCGTGATATCGAGGGCCGACTGGTTTGGGGCATCAACGATTTTGACGAAGCCGGAAATATGTCCTACACCATCGACCTGGTGCGGTTGGCAACGAGCGCGCTGCTGGCCAGCACCGAGGGTCACCTGCGCCTCGAAACGAAAGACGCCTGCGCCGCTCTGCTGGATGGTTACCGCGAATCCCTGGTCGAGAGCGGACGCCCCTTCGTCCTCGAAGAAGAACACAAATGGTTGCGCCTGATTGCTCTCAACGAACTGCGTGACCCCGTGCACTTCTGGGCGAAGATGGACGCGTTGCCCAAGATCCCCGGAAAGCTTCCTCGCAAGCTGCGCGAATCGCTGGATCGCATGATGCCCGAACCCGGTATCGAGTACCGCGCCGTGCGCCGGGTCGCGGGTTTGGGAAGTTTGGGGCATGTTCGGGTGGTGGCCATCGCAGAATGCCACGGCGGCAGAATCGCCCGCGAAGCCAAAGCTTTGACGCCCTCAGCCATTCACTGGGCCAGCGGGAAAACAGGGCAAACGGAAATCATGTATCAGACCATCCTCGACCGCGCCGTCCGCGATCCTGATCCCTTTGCGCGGCTGCGCGGTTCCTGGGTCCTCCGCCGCCTCTCGCCGCACTGCTCGCGCATCGAGCTGGCGGTTTTACCCAGCAACCGCGATGAGATTCGTCTGCTCTTTGCCATGGGATGGGAGACTGCCAATATTCATCTGGGCACCAGCGGTGCGCGTCGAAGTATCAGCCGGCATCTGGACCGGCTGAAGCCGGTGGAGCTCTTGGCCGCCGCCAAAGACATGGCCAAAGCCGTCACCGAAGATTGGCGCGCCTGGAAAGAAGCCAAGGAAGTCTGAGTCGCCTACGCAGGTCGAAGCAACCCAGCGGCCACGCAGTCCGACGAATCGAAGCGGGCGTCACTGGTGCTCTCGCGTTGCAGCGCCCGGGTCAGTTCGTCCAGAATAAGCTGCAGCGACTCCGGACTCTCGTTGAGCAGCCGGCCCATGCTTTCGCGATGCACTGCCAATTCGCCGATCTGGCGTGCGCCTCGAATATCCGGTTCAGTCATCACGGGCAAGAAAGCCAGTGGCACGCGGCGTCCCAGCCCAACGGGACCTGCCGTGGTCGCGAACGGGAAGTCCAGGCTTCCTGTCGTCATCCAGTGGATCACCAACTCTTCCACATGGGCCGGACAACACGCCCCATACATTCCCTGTCGCCCGGCGATTTCCTCTTGCCATTGCAGAATCTTCAGCTTGTCTTCGCAGTGGCTCTCGGTGACTAGAAACCACACCTGAGTGGGAGGTTTTTCTTCACCACAGATGGTACACGCTTGGATTTGCAGCTCGTACCGGGGAGCGTCACGCCTCATTGGCTCCTCCACGTGCGCTCTGCATCCGGTCGTGGATTCCAAACGAGGGGGAGCCGGCAACTTCGCTCGTGCGCACCGAAGCTGCTGGCATCCTTCCCAGGGGCCGCGTCAGCGGTACAGCGACTACCCCTCGCTCTTGTTCAAACGACAATGTCAGCACCGGCGCACAGGAATCGCACAGCCAGTAGTGTTCGAGGTGGCGGAACAGCCTGCCTGTCCCGGCCCCATGGACGGAGAACGCAGCGTCGGCGACATCAACTTCCACCAGAAACAGCTTTCCCTCTTCCAGTTTGCGGAAGCGTCGGACGCATCCCGGATTGGCACAGTGGTCTAGCATCGGAGACAATCGCGTTGTGTGTGCGACTGCATGTCCAATGCCAGAGCGCCGGAAGTGGCAGCTGCGGCGCAAGCTATTGGGAATTCTTGAGCTTACCCTCCGTGCAGGAGTCTAATTCCGCCGCCTGCCGTGACGAAACCGCCCAAAACTGCCGAGAGTTCGGCATCTTTACCGGGTCTACCCGAAAAATGGAAATTCCCGGTCGCCCACCGCTATCGTCTATCATCTTCTTGTGTGCCCAGCCTTTTATGACCCAAGCCTTTTATGACTAAGACCGTCCTGATGTGTCCTCCGACCTTTTTCGACGTGCGCGAGGCCAAGAACCCATACATGGGCCAGGCCATCGATCGCAAGAAGGCCCAGCAGCAATGGGACGCTCTGCGGCGCTCGCTGGAAGACTCGGGGCTCAAGGTAGAGTTGATTAATCCGGTGAAAGACCTTGAAGACATGGTGTTTGCGGCCAATCAGGTTTTCGTCGGCCAAGCCCGGACCGGAGAAAAATTCATCGTTCCCAGCCACATGCGCTACCCCTCCCGCCACCAGGAAGTAGCCTTGTACGTCGACTGGTTTCGCGGCCGCGGATACCGGATCATCGATCTCGACCTGCGAGAAGAATATCTGGAAGGCCACGGCGATTTGCTCTGGCATCCCGACCGCTCCCGCATTTGGGCTGCCTACGGATTTCGCTCCACCCGCGGCGGCGTGGAGAAGTTTTCCGCCGCCATGGCAAACATGGGCTTTCCCGTCACGCCACTGCAACTGGTCGACGCCCACTGCTATCACCTGGACACGAGCCTCTGCCCACTGAATAACGATGCCGCCCTCATTTATCCCGGAGGTTTCTCTCCCAAGTCTTTGGCCGCAATTCGCTCCGGCTTCCCACGAATCCACGAACTGACCCGCGACGAGGCCTTACAATTCATGGGCAACGGCATCGTCGCCAACGGACGCTTCCTCACCCCACGCCTGAACGAACATCTGTCGCAGATCCTCGCCAAAGAAGGCCTGAGTCCGATTGTCGTGGACACTTCCGAGTTCGAGAAATCCGGCGGCAGCGCCTTCTGCATGAAAGCGTTTCTGGATTAGACGAACTCTTCACCAATCCCCTATCATGGGTTCGAGGCAATCCCATGGCAGAACCTACTTATGAAGAATTGAAAGCTCGCTTGGCGGAACTGGAAAAGAGTCCCCGCCGCACCGGCAGTCTCGAATTCCGCGTCGGAGAAAAAGGTGGCGTGAGCGTGTACGGGTTGGGCCGTTTCCCCGTGACCCTATACTACGAGCAATGGCAGCGCCTGCTCGAGGCTTCCGAGAAACTCCGCGAGTTTCTGGAAGAGAACAAGTCGAAACTCAAACTCAAGGAATAGTGCCCCAACTGAGAACTGAGAACAGGGAACTGATAACTGGGTTGAGATGGAATCCAACTCGCCGCGAAGCGTTGCGCTTCTTGGGCCTCGCCGCGCTCAGTGTGCCCTTGTCTTCTCTTGCCAAGGCATCTCAAATGTCCTCCGATTCTATCCTGACCCAGACGCCGCCTCCGGCCGACGCCCGCGTCGCCTACGGAACCGATCCCAATCAATTCGGCGATATCCGCCTGCCCAAGGGCAAAGGCCCGTTCCCGCTGGTGATGAACATCCACGGCGGCTTCTGGAGAGCCAAATACGATCTGGCCCACGCCGGGCACTTGTGCGCCGCGCTGACCGCGAAAGGCATTGCCACTTGGAATATTGAGTATCGCCGAGTCGGCAATCCGGGCGGCGGCTGGCCCGGCACGTTCGACGACGTGCGCAACGCGTATCGTTTCTCGCCTGAACTCGCCAAGCGTTATGGCCTCGACCCCAAGAAAGTCGTGGTCATGGGCCATTCCGCCGGCGCGCAGCTTGCACTTTGCCTGGTCGCACACGAGGCTTCCCTTAAGAAGGTCGTCTCACTCGCCGGAGTCGTCGATCTTCAGCAAGCCTGGGAATTGCACCTCAGCAACAACGCCGTGGTCGAGTTTCTCGGCGGCAAACCCAGCCAAGTGACAGATCACTACCGCGAAGCCGATCCCACGCAACTCGCCATCGACCATGCCACCACGCAATGGCTCATTCACGGCGCTGCCGACGACGTGGTTCCTTCCACCTTCAGTCGAAACTATGCCCAACAGAAAAAGAACAAAGGCGAAGACGTGCACTATCTGGAGATTTCCACTGCCGGACACTTCGATCTGATTGATCCCCATTCGCAGGCGTGGACCAAAGTCGAGGACACGGTCCTGCATCTGCTGGCCTCATAGACGCCGCACCCGGCCTGCCGATCGCGCCCATGACCTTGGTAATCTTCTCTCGCTCCGCCCGGACCAACATAATGAAGTGGCCATGGCCGAGCAGCGTAAAAACAAACGCACCAAGATGGTTCTTCCGGTAAAGGTGTCGATTTCCGGCGCCACCCATCTCGCCCATACCTTCGACCTAACATACGTCGGCGCCCGGATTGGTGGCCTGCATGCCGAACTAAAAGCGGACCAGGTCGTGTCCCTGCAACGCGGCTCTAAGAAAGCCAACTTTCGCGTGGTCTGGGTGCAGCAAATCAGCCCCAACGAAGTTCAGGCCGGAGTGCAGGCGGTCGACATGCAAAGTAATTTCTGGGGCGTGGATCTCTCCGAGCAGGAAAAAGAAGGCCGCAACGTCGAAGCCCTCATGTCACTCATGTCCGCCAAAAAGGCCTAGCAACCGCGTCACGACTGCCTCAATAGAGTTATGCCGCATCCACATCTTGGGGATCGTTGGCGCTCCCGACGAAGCACTGCATTGCGTGAAGTTTTATGCAAGTGCCTCCCCGGTATCTCGTTCATTTGCAACAACGGCTGTGGACTAAATTTGCAGCTTGACACGCTCAGGGGCGAGCCTATACTGGCCGTGCCACACTGACTAGCGTTCGCTTCGTCCCACAGCGCTGGTTGATGTTCCAATTCTCCACTTGTAAACGACGTTCTCACCTAGCCGTTTATTTCTGGACTGACCGCAGGACTAGAAAGTCATGAAAACTCGAATCGTGATTGGCGTGTCGCTGATTGTCGTAGTGCTGACGATGGCGAACTTGTTCGTAAGCCATGCGCAGCAAGCAACTGGCGAACCGACGCAGCTAACCGGAAACGGTGCGCCGCCGCTGTCGAACCCGCTCAAAGTGGCGTTGCTGAAGTGGTACAACGCGAACAGGGTTCCCACGACGTTCCCTGTGGGCAACCAGCCTTACGGAGTGGCCTTCGACGGGCAGAATATCTGGACCGCGAACTTTGGCGACGGTACGGTGACCAAGCTCCGCGCGAATGACGGTCAAGTGCTGGGAACTTTCCAAGTCGGGATCGAGCCGTACGGCGTAACTTTCGACGGTGCCAATATTTGGGTGTCGAATGTCGGGGACGGCACGGTGGACAAGCTCCGCGCCAGCGACGGCAAGAACCTAGGCATTTTCAAGCTGAGCGTTCCTGCAACCTGGATGACGTTTGACGGAGCCGACATCTGGGTGCCAAATGGGTACAGCACGCTTACAAAACTCCGCGCGAGCGACGGCAAGAACCTGGGCAACTTCACGGTAGGCGTCGGGCCGATAGCGACCGCCTTTGACGGCGCAAACGTTTGGGTAACGAACAGCGGCGATGGGACGGTAGACAAGGTACGCGCGAGCGATGGCAAGATGTTGGGTACCTTCGCTGTGGGCTCTGGTTTAGCGGGTGTTGCCTTTGACGGCGCAAACATGTGGGTCGCCAGTGGTGGCAATGGGACCGTTGTCAAGTTGCGAGCGAGTGACGGCGCTGTCCTGGGGATGTTCAACACGCCTATTTCGCCATATGGCATCGTGTTCGATGGCTGGAATATCTGGGTGACAGGCACTTACGTTTACGAGCTGCGGGCGAGCGATGGAGCGATCTTGGAGTTCTTTGGTCTTTTTACAAACACGATCGGTGCAGCGTTTGATGGCGCGAACGTGTGGATAGCTGGGCTCAGCGTCAACAAGGTAGGTAAGCTCTAGCATCAAACCGGAGAACTCTTTCGCGAAGTCAATTTAAGGAGGTAGTGCTATGAAGAACGGCTTCGGGGGTTCTCTAGCGATTCAATGGTTTGTTTCGCAACTCTTTGCTTTTATGTTGCTCGGCCCGGCGCACGTTGCCGCTCAGACGATGTGTAGCGGCGGTACGGGCACGGCGTGTGTGCTGACTTGGCAGAATGACAATTGGCGCACCGGACAGAACCTGGACGAAACCTCCATCACCTATCAGTCTTTTGGCGGGTGGCCCACCTTTGCGTTTTGTGCAAAGGTGGTGAGCGAAACAAGTCGAAGAGATCAGCCTATCTGCGAAATCAATTCATACGCCAGTGCAGAGATGTAGGGCGCGGGGTTATCGCCGAAGTCCCCGCAACGAACGAAGGACGGCCATCACCATGGGTGATGGCTGTTTCGCTCGTCCCCACAGAACGGGCGAGGAGCAAGTCTCGTGATATGACTTGTTACGCCACACTCTTCAAAACCAGCGCCGAATTCTTCGATCCGAACGCAATGCAATTGCAAACCGCGTGTTCAATCGCCTGCTTCCGTCCAGCTTTGGGGACGTAATCCAGATCACACTCGGGGTCAGGCGTCTCCAAATTGATAGTCGGAGGAAGCTGGCCATTGCGCATGGCAACAATCGTCGCCGCCACTCCCGCCGCGCCGCAAGCTCCCTGAGGATGTCCAATCTGTGACTTGAGCGCCGACATAGGAACTCGCGAAGCATGTTCACCCAGCACCAGCTTCAGCGCCCGCGTTTCGATGCGGTCATTCAACTGGGTGGAGGTGCCGTGCAGGTTCACATAGTGAACGTCGCCGGCTGCGATCCCCGCCTCTTTCATCGCCAGGCCAATCGCCCGCGCCGGCTCTTCGCCGCATTCTTGCAACCGCACTCGATGAAACGCTTCGCAAGTCGAGCCATATCCGCAAATCTCCGCCAGCATCTTTGCTCCGCGCGCCCGCGCATGTTCGTATTCCTCAAGCACGAACATCCACGCACCCTCGGCCAGCACAAAGCCGTCCCGATCGACCGAAAACGGCCGCGATCCCCGCTCCGGACTCTGGTTCCACGAGTCCGTCAGAATTTTCATGAGCAGAAACCCCTTCATAATTCCCAGGGCGATGGGAGCGTCGGCGCCGCCGCTCAGTACCATGTCGAGCCGCCCCGACTGGATCTGCCGCATGGAATACCCAAATGCATCGGTTGACGAGGTGCATCCCGTAGTGATGATGTGGCTCGCACCGCGCAGACCGAACCGCACGTTAAGTTCGCTCGACAATGCACCCATGACTCCCGTCGGCACACAAAATAAACTCATTTGCTTGTATTGCTGATGGAAGAACAGGCGGTACTGTTCCTCAGTGAACTCCTGCGATCCGCCGCCCGAACCCATGATCACGCCAAAACGCCTGCGTTCTTCGAGGGGCAGGGAAGTGGTGTCGATTCCCGCGTCGCTCAGCGCCTCGGTGCCCGCGGCAATCGCCAGCGGCAGGACTCGCGAAACGTGCTTGCGGTCCCGCTTTTCCACCCAGGCCAGCTCATCAAAGTCACGCACTTCGCCAGCAATCTGCACGGAAATCTCCGAAGGATCGAAGCGCGAGATACGCCGCACGCCGCTCTCTCCCGCGAGCACTGCTCGAGAGAACGCCGGCGTCCCCACGCCGTTGGGGCTTACGACACCCATCCCGGTGATGACCACTCTGCGTTTCATGGCTGACTAACATGCAGTTTAGCAGGCGAACGTGCTGTCTTCGCAGCCGGCGTGTCAAATCTTTGTCACAAGCGAAAACCTGGAAACCACAGAGGACACAGAGGCACACAGGGGAAAGCAACGGATTCCTGTGATCCTCTGTGACCTCTGCGGTTAACGCCTTTGCCGGGGACTGTATAATTCCCGTCTCCGGAGGATTCTTGGCCTACGACGACCTACGCGACTGGATCCGCGCCCTCGACCGCGCCGGCGAACTAAAGAAGATCGGCACCGCAGTAGATCCTATCCTCGAAGTCACCGAAATCACCGACCGTGTCAGCAAGTCCGGTGGCCCCGCCCTTCTTTTCCAGAACCTCAAAGGCCATCCCGGCGCGCAAGTGCTCATCAACCAATTCGGCTCGGCCCGCCGGATGAATCTCGCTCTCGAAGTCGATCAACTCGACGAAGTCGCCGACCGCATTCGCGCCTTCATGGACGTCAAATCCCCGCAAGGCTTCCTCGACAAAGTAAAAATGCTGCCCATGCTCGCCGAAATGGGCAAATTCTTTCCCAAGACTGTCGCCACCGGCCCCTGCAAAGAAGTCATCAAACGCGAAAACTTCTCGCTGCTCGCTTTTCCGATTCTAAAATGCTGGCCGCAAGACGCCGGCCGCTTCATCACGTTACCCTGCGTGACCACCCGCGACCCGAAGACCGGCAAGCGCAATGTAGGCTGCTACCGCATGCAGGTTTACGACGCCCACTCCACTGGCATGCACTGGCAACGCCAAAAAGTCGGGGCTGAACATTACCGCGAGATGTTGCGCGCTGCCGCACGGGCGGGGACGCCCGCGCCTACATCTGCCGCCATTGATCTTATGGCTCGTTCTTCCGGTGGTTCCGTCCTCGCCGACCACACTCCCCACGGCAAAATGGAAGTTGCTGTCGCCATCGGCACCGACCCAGCCATCACCTTTTCCGCCATCGTGCCCGCGCCGCCCGATGTCGAGGAATATCTCATCGCCGGATTCCTGCGCCAAAAGCCGGTCGAGCTGGTGAAATGCGAGACCGTCGATCTCGAAGTCCCCGCCTCGGCCGAAATCATTCTCGAAGGCCACGTTCATCTCGACGAACTCCGCACCGAGGGCCCCTTCGGCGACCACACCGGCTTCTACTCGCTCGAAGATCTCTATCCCGTCTTCCACATCAGCTGCATCACCCATCGCAAAGACCCCATCTACTCGACTACCATCGTCGGCAAGCCTCCCATGGAAGACGGCTGGATGGGCAAAGCAGTCGAGCGCATTTTCCTTCCGCTCATGCGCCTCACCATTCCCGAACTCGTCGACATCAACTTGCCCATCGAAGGCGTCTTTCACAACCTGATGATCGTCTCCATCAAGAAGTCCTATCCCGGCCAGGCGCGCAAAGTCATGAACGCCGTCTGGTCGCTCGGCCAGGCCATGTTTACTAAGTGCATTATTGTTGTCGATGAAGACGTCAACGTGCAGGATATCGGCGAAGTCACGCTCAAGGCCCTCAATCACATCGACCCCGAGCGCGACATCCAATTCACTCTTGGCCCAGTCGATTCGCTCGACCACGCCTCGCGCCTGCCCAATTACGGATCGAAAATGGGCATCGACGCCACCCGCAAATGGCCGAGCGAAGGCTTCACCCGCCCCTGGCCCGACGAAATCCAAATGGACGAAAAGACCAAAGCGCAGGTGGATACGAAGTGGAAAGAGCTGGGCCTGAAATAGTCCCTTATAACTTTGTCATTCCGAGCCGTCCGTAGCCCCGCAGGGGCGAGGACGCGCGAGAAATCTGCTTTTAACTCCAGCCCTCTAATTGCAGACGGGTGCCGGGTGCCCCGTTCCCTTCGACTTCATCTCAGGGCAGGCTTTGCCGTTCTTTGGCAAGGGGCGGGCGCACGACCACGACCGTGGCCTTCTTACGGATCTCAACGCGTGGGTTTGGCACTGCGTCGCGCGGTGCGGGAATTTACAGTATGGCGCTTTGATGCTCCGCCGTTGCTGCCCGAGGAATCCTGGGCGATGGCAAGAAGGCGTCCCAGCCGCGAGCCGGAAATACCCAGCCTCAGCGGCATCTGTGCGGTGGTCTTTAGCGGGAAACTGATTCGTACCCTCTTTGTCATGGATGGACTCTGCTTGGATTATAGGCTTGCTGTCCAAACGACCCGCCCCCACAATCTGTCATCGTGAGCGCAGTTGTCGTTCGCAACGCGAACGACAACGCAGTCGAAGGACCCCTTGCCTGCGTGCAGTGAGATGAGCTCAGCAAGGCATGCTCACGATGCTGTCGGGTTACCGGGGAGAACTCCCTGAAAACGCTCGTGCTGGGTTGAGAGCTGCAGGGGGTCCTTCGACTCCGTGGCCGCTTCGCTTCGCGAAACGGCCGCTCCGCTCAGGATGACAGTTTGTTCTTAGCGGATCGGACTCGCTCAGATGACGCTCGTGTACAATTCTCGCGTTCTCATTTCAAACAGGCGAGGCAACTAGCTTGCGTATGCGACCCTCAATCTTGCTGCGAGCGGTGTTTCTGGTGATCCTCGCGGTGCCAACCGCGTATGCACAACAGCCGGTTCTTGAAGATCAACTGCTGAATGCGTTAACCGGCAAATGGGTGCTCAGCGGAACCATTCGCAAGACCAGCACGACGCACGATGTGGATATCCAATGGGTGCTGAATCATCAGTTCGTGCAGATTCACGAGGTCTCGCGGGAGCGGCTGGCGAGCGATCCGACCAAGCCCCAATATGAAGCCATTGTGATGATTGGTTGGGACGCGAACAAGCAGCAATACGTCGTTTACTGGACCGACATTTACGGCGGCGGATTCTCCCTGCGAGGCTATGCCGAGAAGCTGCCTGCGTCGATCCCGATGGTGTTCAAAGCGGACGACGGGAACTTCTATACCACCTTCACCTATGACGACAAAACCAAGAGCTGGCGCTGGGACATGGACAACGAAAAAGACGGCAAGCGACAGGAGTTTGCCCGGTTGACGATGACGCGGTAAGAGTAACACAATCTGTCATCCTGAGCGGAGTTGTCGTTCGCAACGCAAATGACAACGCAGTCGAAGAGCCTGCCCTGAGCGAAGCCGAAGGGACCCCATGCCTGTGCGTAGTGAGATGAACTCCGCGAGGCATTTTCACGATGCTGTCAAGTTACCGGGGATAACTCCCTGAAACGCTCGTGCTGGGTCAGCAGTGCAGGGGTCCTTCGACTCCGTGGCCGCTTCGCTTCGCGAAACGGCCACTCCGCTCAGGATGACAGGCACTTGGGGAGTTCTGGCACTCCGTCACTTACTGCTTCAACTGTTTCTCAATCGCCGAGGTCACTTCCGGAGAATCGGGCGTAACTTTCGACTCAAAACGCTGCACCACTTTGCCATTGCGGTCCACCAGGAACTTGGTGAAGTTCCACTTGATGTCACCGTTGATGCCGGCGGGTGTGTCTTTGGTCAGGTACTGATACAGCGGCGTTTGGTCGTCGCCTTTTACCGACACTTTGCTGTACATGGGGAAAGTCACGCTGTACTTGCGGGAGCAGAAAGTCTTGATTTCTTCGTTGGTGCCGGGTTCCTGGGCGCCGAAGTTGTTGGCAGGGAAGCCAACGATCACAAAGCCCTGGGCTTTGTACTTTTCGTAGATGGCTTCGAGGGCGGTGTATTGCGGAGTGTATCCGCACTGGCTGGCGACGTTGACCATGAGCACGACTTTGCCTTTGAAGTCGGCCAGCGGCATGGATTTGCCGTCAATGTTGGGGAGCGTGAAGTCGTAGATATTGGAAGCAGCGAAAGTCGTTCCTGCCATGAGAAGCACCAGTCCTAAGAGAAGATAGTTGCGGGCGTTGCCGGTTCGTGCCGTCATTGTTATTTGTATTTCTCCTTGAGATTTGGCCGCTGATAGCCCGACGAGAGTGAATTCAGAATAATGGATGGATTGGAATGGGGCAAATCTCTGCGCACTCCGGCCGTTCTCTGCGATCTCTGCAATATAGGGTTTTGACTTTGCCGAAATCTTGCTCAACCTTAAAACGCATCGTTCGCGGAGAACGGCCGCGGAGTGCGCAGAGAAATCCCAGGGAAGCTGTTCGGAATCGGACAGTTACTCCCATGAGTGGACAGAAAGCTTTTTTCTGCCAGCTGGTGGAGTCCACATAAGTCTTTTCCTCTGTGATGCTTGCCTGATATTGTGCTGTGGTACAGGGCGTGCCCTTGTGAGGTACCAATGGATATCGCTCGGCCTGATGTGTCTCGTAAGAAACGTCGCCGTCAGATCATTTATATAGCGGTCGGAATTGTGTTGCTTGCTTTGGTGACCATGGGACTGTCGCGGCTCAAGCCGGCAGCGCCCACCGTGGAACGCTCGACCGTCTGGGTTGATACCGTCAAGCGCGGCTCGGTTCTGCGCCAGGTTCGCGGACTGGGAACTCTGGTTCCGATGGAAGGCTCGATCCAGTTTCTGCCCGCAGTCACCGAAGGCCGGGTGGACAAGATCCTGCAACTTCCCGGCGCCCAAGTGAAAGCTGACACCATCCTTCTCGAACTCAGCAATCCGCAGCTTACCCAGGAAGCGCTCGATTCCGAATGGAAATTGAAAGCCTCCGAAGCCGATTACAAGAACCTGCAAGTCGCGCTTGCCAGTCAAGTGCTGGCGCAGAAGTCGCTGTCGGCGCAAGCCCAGTCGGAATACAGCCAGGCGAAGATGCAGTCGGACATCGATAACGAATTGGCCAAACTGGGAGTCATTTCGCAGCTTAGCCAGAAAGTCTCCAGCCAGAAGACCGAGGAACTTTCCACCCGCAATGACATTGAAAAGCAGCGGCTGACCAACAGCAGCGAAGTCCTGATCGCCCAGTTGCAGGCGAAGCAGGCCGAGGTCGAGGAATTCCGCGCACTGGCGGAACTAAAGAAGAGCCAACTTGACCGGCTGCGTGTCCGCGCCGGTATCGATGGCGTACTGCAAGAACAGACTCTAAAGATCGGCCAGTATGTAACTCCCGGGACGACTCTGGCGAAAGTGGTTCAGCCGCAGCGCCTCAAGGCCGAGCTAAAGATCGCCGAAACCCAGGCCAAGGACATCCAACTCGGCCAGCCAGCCTCGGTAGACACGCATAACGGGCAGATTCCTGGTCACGTTGTGCGGATTGATCCGTCTGTTGTAAATGGGACCGTGACTGTCGACGTGGCCCTGGACAGCGCGCTCCCGCAGGGAGCGCGGCCGGACTTGAGTGTGGATGGGACCATCGATCTGGAGAAGATGCAAAACGTGCTTTATGTGGGGCGGCCGGCGTTTGGGCAGGAGCAGAGCACCGTCGGCATGTTCAGGCTGGAAACCGATGGAAGCAATGCGGTGCGCGCACAGGTAAAGCTCGGTCGCAGTTCGGTGAACACAGTCGAGATTTTGCAAGGGTTGAAAGAGGGCGACCAGGTGATTCTGTCCGACATGTCACGCTGGGACAACTTCGACCGAATTCGTTTGGAATAGCGGCCCTGTGCTTCTCTGTGATCTCCGTGGTTATGGGTTGAGAAAAGGCCTAACCACAGAGGTCACAGAGGAGCACAGAGATCGAGAGATTTGAAAGGAACTTCAATGCCTGACGCGGGAACCATGATTAGCATGGAGAACATCACCAAGGTCTTCTACACGGATGAAGTCGAGACCCACGCACTCTCAGGAATTCACATGCAGATTCGCAAGGGCGAGTATGTGTCGATTGCCGGCCCTTCGGGATCGGGCAAGTCGACGCTGCTGGCGTTGATTGGCCTGCTCGATTCGCCGAGCGACGGGACTTACGTGCTGAACAGCCATTCGGTCGCGAATCTCGACATCAGTGAGCGCTCGCGCATTCGCAATCGCGAGATTGGGTTCATCTTCCAAAGCTTCAACTTGATCGGCGATCTCAATGTGTATGAGAACGTGGAATTGCCGCTGACTTACCGCGGCATGCCTGCGGCCGAGCGCAAGGAACGCGTGCACGTTTCGCTAGAGCGCGTGGGCATGAATCACCGCACCAAGCACTACCCTTCACAGCTCTCCGGAGGTCAGCAGCAGCGTGTAGCCGTCGCGCGCGCATTGGCTGGAACGCCGTCAATCCTACTGGCTGACGAACCCACTGGGAACCTGGATTCGCGCAACGCCGAAGCTGTGATGGATTTGCTGCGCGACCTGCACCGCGAAGGCGCGACCATCTGCATGGTGACGCACGATCCCCGTTTTGCGCGTCATGCCGACCGCCAGATCCACCTATTCGATGGAAGGGTCGTCGAGGAGAGTGTTGAGGTCGGCTAATGGAATCGTTGTTGCAGGATGTTCGCTACGCCCTGCGGATGATGGCGAAGAATCCCGCCTTCGTCATTGTTGCCATTGTCACGTTGGCGCTGGGCATTGGCGCCAATACCGCAATCTTCACTCTCTTTGATCAAGTGCTGTTGCGCCGCTTGCCGGTGCGTGATCCACAGGAGCTTGTCCAACTTCGCTTCTCCGGGTCGGACACCGGCCGCGCAAGCTCGCGTAGCCACAATCACGGCGACTATTTCTCCTACCCGATGTACCGCGACCTGCGCGATCGCAATACGGTATTCAGCGGAATGCTGGCTACTTACTCCCGGCAAGTTGGTGTGCAATGGCACAACCAGCCCGAACTCGCGAACGCCGAACTGGTCAGTGGCAATTACTTCGATGTTCTCGGAGTCCGCCCAGCGACGGGACGATTACTATTGCAATCCGACGACCTCAACCAAAATGCCAATCCGGTGGTGGTGTTGAGTTTTGGTTACTGGCAGCGCCGCTTCGGCGCCGACCCGGGAGTTCTGAATCAGTCAATCCTTGTTAATGGGCATCCTTTCAGCGTCGTCGGCGTCGTGTCACCCGGATTTCGCAGCGTGGTGGTTGGTGACGCACCCGATATGTTCGTGCCCATGATGATGAAGCCGGAGATCACACCGGGCTGGAATGATCTGGACAATCACCGCTCCAAATGGCTGAACATTTTCGCCCGGCTGAACCCCGCGATGAACCGCGCACAAGCGGAGGCCGGCATCAACATCCAATGGCACGCCCTACGCGCGGAAGAGCTCAAACAGATACAGAATCGCTCGGCCGCGTTTGCGCAACACTTTGTAGCCGACAGCCATCTCTCGCTGCTCGATGGGGCGCTGGGCTTTTCGCCTTTGCGGGAAAACATTCGCACTCCGCTCCTGATTGTGATGGCCATGGTGGGCCTGGTGCTGCTGATCGCATGCGCCAACGTCGCCAGCCTGCTGCTGGTCCGCGCTGCCGGACGGGTGCGGGAAATCTCCGTGCGCTACGCGTTGGGCGCGCGGCGGGGAAGAATCTTGCAACAGCTCGTGGTGGAGGGAGCGATGCTTGGCCTGGCTGGCGGGACGCTGGGTTTACTGCTCGCGCCCCGAGTATCAGGGCTGTTAGTGCAAATGATGTACACGGACTCTGGCCAGCAGTTGCCCTTTTCATCGACTCCCGACCTGCGGATTTTGCTTTTCAATTTTGGCATTGCATTGTTCGTTAGCCTGCTGTTCAGCCTGGCACCTGCGGCCCAGTTCTGGCATCCGGACCTCACACCGACGCTGAAGCAACAGACCATCGCGGTCGCGGGGGGCGGCTCGCGTTTTCGGCGAGTGTCGGTCGGTCTTCAGATTGGCTTGAGCTTGCTGCTGCTGCTGGGTTCGGGGCTCTTCCTGCGGACGCTGTACAAACTTAAAACCTTCGATGTGGGCTTCGCCACTGATCACCTGCTGACCTTCGGCCTCGACGCCAAACTGGCCGGCTACGATCCGAAAGATGTTCCTGCATTATCGAATCGCGTGCTCGAAACGCTCTCGACCCTGCCCGCCATAAGCGCAGTGGCAGCGACGAATGATCCGGAACTCTCCGGGAATACCGAGGGCAGCACCATTGCGATTGCCGGCTACACGGCCAAGGAAGACGAGAACATGAACGCGGAATGGTCGATCATCACCACGAATTATTTTGCGACCTTAAAGAGACCAATGGTCGCGGGACGCAACATCACGGCTCAGGATGGCCCCGATGCCGCCAAGGTCGCCGTCGTCAACAAGAGTTTCGCGGAGCATTTCTTCGGAAGCTCGCAACAAGCGCTCGGGCATTATTTCGCCACTAAGGGTGGTCAGGACGCCAAGCCCGACCTCCAGATCGTCGGCGTTGTGCAGGATGCAAAGCACGAGGGTGTGCGCGAGGACGTAAGGCGCAGCGTTTTTGTTCCCTATCTCCAGGCGAAGGAAGCCGGTGAAGTTCCGCTCCAGTTTTATGTGCGGACCTGGCAGGCGCCCCAGTCAACAGAAGCCGGCATCCGCGGCGCCGTGCAAAAGCTGGACTCGAAATTGGTGGTCGATACCCTGATCACCATGGATCAGCAAATCGACGACAACCTGAGCACGGAACGGATGATCGCGCTGCTGGCTGCGAGTTTCGGCGTGCTGGCTACTCTGTTGGCTGCGGTCGGACTGTACGGAGTTTTGGCTTATTCGACAGTGCAGCGCACGCGGGAGATCGGAATAAGAATTGCTTTGGGCGCCAGCCGTGGCGCAGTGGCGCGCATGGTGCTGTCTGAAGTAGCGCAGCTCGCGGGCATCAGCATTGCCGTAGCGTTGCCGTTGGCGCTGGTTCTCGGCAGGCTTATCAAGAGCCAACTCTTCGGAATTTCCAGCGCCGACCCGTTGACTCTAATCGGCACCACGTTGCTGACTGGCCTGGCGGCGCTTCTGGCGGCCTGGATTCCCACGCGCCGGGCTACGCAAGTCGATCCCATGGTGGCGTTGAGGTACGAGTGATGGGAACTTTACTCCAGGACATTCGCTATGCGCTCCGCATGCTAAGGAAAACTCCCGGCTTTACTGCCGTGGCTGTTATCACATTGGGGCTGGGCATCGGCGCCAACACTGCGATCTTCAGCGTGGTGAATGCGGTGCTGATCCGCCCTCTGCCTTATCCCAACGCCAATCGGTTGGTGATGATCTGGGAGCGTCGCCTGCCTGACGGCGAGCAGCAGAACAACACTTCGCCCGCAACGTTTCTGAACTGGAAAGAGCACGCCACCGTATTTGAGCAGACCGCTGCGTGCTTCAACTGGACCAAGATCCTGACCGGAGGCGCAGCGGCAGAGCGGCTCAATGTGCAGGAGGTGACTCCTAACTTCTTTGCGCTGCTGGGTGTGAACGCGGCGCTGGGCCGCACGTTGCTGGCTTCGGAAGATAGCGTGGATGGCGCCAACGACGTGGTGGTGCTCAGCTTTGAGTTATGGCGGCGCCGTTTCGGTTCTGATCCGCGAATTGTCGGCCGCAACATCGTGCTGGATGGCAAGCCGCAAACGGTCGTCGGCGTGATGCCGCGTGGGTTCGAGTTTTTTGTGAAGCGCGGATCGTTCGGACAGGAACAGCCCCAGGCATGGCTTCCGGTGACTTTCTCCGAGAAGGACCCCAGTTTTCACGGGCGTTATTTACAGGCTGTGGGCTTATTGCGTCCGGGAGTGACTTTGCCCCCGGCGCAGGCGGCGATGACCAGCCTGGCGCTGAGTCTGGAGGCTCAAGATCCGGAGTCCATGAAGAACTGGACGGTGAATCTGGTTCCGCTACGAACTCAGTTGGTGGGAGCGATTCAGCCTGCCTTGCAGGTTCTGCTGGGGGCGGTGGGATTGGTTTTGCTGATCGTGTGCGCCAATGTGGCCACGCTCCTGCTTGCGCGTTCCAAGTCGCGAAGCCACGAAATCGCGATTCGGGTTGCACTCGGCGCCAAACCGTGGCAGGTCATCCGGCAAGTGCTCACCGAGAGTTTTCTGCTTGCGGCACTGGGCGGGATCGCGGGGTTACTTCTGGCACGCTGGAGTGCCAGTGCGCTGCTGGCACTTGCTCCCGCAGGTCTGGTCCCACTGGAAGGCGCAGAAGTTGACTGGCGCGTTCTTGCCTTTACATGCGGAATCGCCCTGATGACTGGCGTTCTCTTCGGAGTCGTGCCCGCCGTTCAGGCCGCGCGGGCTCGGCCGAATGACGAACTGAAGGAGGGCGGCCGCAGTGGCTCCGAGAGTGTTCACAGCGGACGAACGCGCAACAGCTTTGTAGTAGCGGAGATGGCGCTGGCGCTGGTTTTGCTTGCGGGATCGGGGCTTCTGATTCGCAGCTTCAGCCGTTTGATGGCGGTCGATCCTGGGTTCCAGGCCAGGGGGGTGTTGACTGCACGAGTGGAGCTGCCGAGCTCCAAGTATAAGGATGACGCGAAAATCTCCGAGTTCTATGCGCAACTGCTGGAGCGCATCCGGCAGTTGCCCGGAGTCCGTTCTGCCAGCGCTGATGCGTACCTGCCATTCACTGGGGGTATTTCCGGGACGGGGGTTGAGGTGGAAGGCCGTCCGCCACTTCCCGCAGCGGAGCAACCCGAGGTCGATATCGCGGTCGTCGAACCGCATTTCTTCGAGACGCTGGGAATCCCGCTGCTGAGCGGAAGATCGTTCACCGACCGCGAAGCCCGGGAAGTTACGCACACGGTCGTGATCAGCCAGTCGATGGCCAGGAAACTGTGGCCGAATGAAGACCCGGTCGGAAAGCGCGTCACCATTCACATGAAGGACGTGGACGTGCCCAGCCAGGTGATCGGCGTGGTGGGTGACGTAAAACATGCCGGGCTCGATGCCGAGGTTAACGCTACCGCTTATTGGCCTCACCCCGAACTCGCCTACAACTTCATGACGCTGGTGATTCGCACTGACGGCGATCCGCTGGCGCTGGCGCCCGCGATTCGGCAAGCGGTTTGGAGCCTGGACAAAGATCAACCGGTGGTGGACATCACGTCGATGGAAGACCTGCTCTGGGTGTCGCTGGCGCGGGCGCGGTTCAGCACCGTGGTGCTGGGCGTGTTTGCTGGGATGGCACTGTTGCTGGCCATCACCGGGATTTACGGGGTGGTCTCGTACAGCGTTGCCGAACGCACGCGCGAGATCGGCATTCGTGTGGCGTTGGGAGCGCAGCGGAACGACGTCCTGCGCATGGTGTTGGGGCAGGGCCTAATGCTCGCGGGATTAGGCATTGCCATCGGACTGGCCGCCGCGCTTGCAGCCACGCGATTGCTAACCAGCTTGCTATTCGGAACCAGCCCCAGCGATCCAGCTACTTTTGCCAGCGTAGCTGGTCTTTTGATTGCGGTGGCCTTATCGGCTTGCTACATCCCGGCGCGAAGTGCCATGAAGGTCGATCCCATGGTAGCGCTGAGGTACGAGTGAAACCTATGGAAACTTTCTTGCAGGATGTGCGCTACGGGCTGCGGGTGCTGGGGAAGAATCCTGGCTTTGCTGTTGTCGCGATCCTGACTATCGCGGTCGGTATCGGGTCGAGCACCACCATCTTCAGCTGGATTCGTGCGGTGCTACTCAACCCGCTGCCCGGCGCCGCCCAGCCCGAACGGGTGGTTGCGCTCGAAATGTTGACTCCTTCGACCGAATGGACGCCAACCTCTTATCTCGATTTCCGTGATTTTCGTGACAACGCGAAGCTGCTCGAGTCCGTGACCGTAACTCAGCCCATGGACCTTGCAGTTGGCGACGAGAGACAGGTTCAGCGCATCTGGGGCGAAACCGTCTCTGGCAATTACTTCGAAGTGCTGCGCGTGAAGCCGGAACTTGGCCGTTTTTTCTCGAAGGCCGAGCAGGGCGACGAGCAGAATGCCCACGCTGTTGCCGTCATCAGCCATACGATGTGGAAGAACCGATATCACTCTGATCCTAATGTGGTCGGCACAGCCATGCGCGTCAACCGCTATCCCTACACCATCATCGGGGTTGCGCCCGAGGACTTCCACGGCTCCATGCCCGGCCTTTCGCTCGAAATGTGGGTGCCGGCAACCATGTTCGGCCAACTCAGCGCGACCGGCGACTGGATGCTGCGCGACCGTAAGACCCGCATGTTCCGCGTGCTGGCGCGGCTTGCGCCCGGAGTCGGTATCGAACAGGCCCGGGCTGAGGTGAAGGCGCTCGCTCTGCACAATGCTCAGGTTGATGCAGACACCAACGAAGGCATGAGCGCGACCCTTCTGCCGCTCTGGAAATCGCACTACGGCATTCAGGATTCGTTGCTGGCTCCGCTCAGCATCTTGATGGGGGCATGTGGCGTGGTGCTCTTGATCGTTTGTGCCAACGTCGCCAACCTGTTGCTGGCCCGCGCAGTCAGCCGTCAGAAGGAATTTAGTGTGCGCCTGGCTTTGGGAGCACCGCGTTCCCGCGTGGTCCGCCAACTCTTAACTGAGAGTCTGCTCATCGCAGTGGGCGGTGCTTTGTCAGGTCTCGTGATTGCGCAGTGGCTGGGCGGATCGCTGCAATGGCTGGTGCCGGCGCCTGCCATTCCCACCATGCTCCGGCCACCGATCGATCTGGGCGTGCTTCTGTTTACCGCCGGTCTGGCGTTCGCGGTGGCAGTTCTCGCCGGAGTTGCCCCAGCCATGCACTCGGCGCGCGGCGACGTAAACGAGATGCTCAAGGAAGGCGGGCGAGCGGGAACCTCGAACACTCGCTCCCAGCGCTTGCGCGGGCTGCTCGTCATTTCAGAAGTTGCACTCGCTGTGGTGGCCATCATCGGCGCAGGGCTTTTCGTTAAGAGCTTTCAGATGGCCCGGTCGATCCAGCCCAGCTTCGAGCCGCATCAGGTGGCGATTGCCCAGATGAACCTTTTCGCGGCCGGCTATGGCGCCGCGCAGACCGATTCATTCTGCCGCCGTCTGCGAGAGGTAATGGAGCATCAGCCCGGAGTAACGGCGGTCAGCTACGGTGACTATATCCCGCTCAGCATTTCAGGGGGTTCGTGGGAGGACTTGCAGATTCGAGGCTATGTCCCGGGACCTAACGAAAACATGAAGCTATACCGCAACCTGATTGCACCCGGCTATTTCGACCTGATGAAAATACCGTTGCTTGAAGGCCGCGACTTCAACCTGCAAGACGACACAGACCATCGGCCGGTCATGATCGTGACCCGGGAATTCGTTCGCCACTTCATGCCGAATCGGGAGCCGATCGGCCAGGAAGTACAGGGCTGGGGCAAATGGTTCACCGTAGTCGGGGTAGCCGAGGACAGCAAGGTCTTTCGGGTCACGGAGAATACCGCGCCATACTTCTATGTTCCCATTCGGCAGATTTTCCGCCCGGAAATGGGGTTCAAGTTCTTTGTGCGCACTTCGGGTCCGGTCGCGGATGCAGCGACAGCACTACGTCGTGAGGCCAATGCCATTGATCCTGCTGTGCCCGTATTCAGCACGATGCCTTTAGAAGAGTACATCGGCGCGTCACTGTTTCCGCAACGCATCGCCGCCAGCCTGCTGGGCACACTGGGATCGGTTGCTTTGTTGCTGGCCGCAATCGGCCTCTACGGCGTAATGGCCTACTCGGTGGCGCAGCGCACGAGTGAGATCGGCATCCGCGTGGCGCTCGGGGCGCAACCGCTCGATGTGATGCGCATGATCATTCGCGAGTGTCTGACACTCGCGCTTCCGGGACTGGTGTTGGGATCAGTGCTGGCAGTTCTCCTTGCGCGCGTGGTTTCCGCCTCTCTTGTGGAAGTCAGCCCGCGTGACCCGGCGATCTACGCGGCTGCGGCTGTTTTCACGATATTAGTCACGTTGTGCGCAGCAGCGAATCCCGCGCGGCGCGCTGCGAAAGTCGATCCCATGGTGGCGCTGAGATACGAGTAAGGGAGGGAGCAAAATGACAGGAACACTGCAGGATCTCCGTTACGCGACTCGCGGTCTGCGCAAGAGTCCAGCTTTCTTCCTGGTGGCTGCGCTGACGTTGGCGCTGGGCATCGGCGCCAACGTTGCCGTCTTCAGCGTGATGAATGCCATCCTGCTGAACCCGAGCGGCATTCCGCATCCTGATAGCGTCATCGCGCTCCGGGCCAAGTACTCTTTGGCGGATCTCTCGAACATTAGTATTTCCGCGCCCGACTTCGGCGACGCCGTTACCGGCAAGGACGTTATCACTTCCGCCGCCGTGCTTCAGGCGGCGAACTTCAACTACGCCGGAAATGGCACCACTCCCGAACGGCTGGTCGGTGCGAATGTTTCATGGCAGTGGTTCGATGTGTTCTGGGCCAGCCCATACATGGGACGTGTTTTCCGTCCTGAGGAAGACCAGCCCAATGCGAATCACGAAGTCGTTCTTTCCTACCACACCTGGAAACAGCGATTCGGCGGAGACCTTGGCCTCGTAGGGAAAAGCCTTCTGCTAAATCAAGAGTCCTACCAGGTGGTGGGCGTGATGCGTCCCGACTTCGATTGGCCCAACGGCACAGAGCTGTGGACGCCGATCGGTCTTCCCTCGAGCCAATACTTCGACCGCAAATTCCGCTTCAACGAGAGTCTTTTTGGGGTTGCGCGCCTGCGGCCTGGGGTCACGGTTGCCCAGGCTAATGCCTTTCTACGGCTTCGTTCCGCGCAGGAGATCGCCGCGGAAGGTCAGAACAGTTATGGCGGAAGCGCCGGCTGGGGTATGTTTGCCATGCCGCTGGTCGAGTTTGTAGCCGGCAATTTACGAAAACCGCTACTCATTCTGCTGGCAGCGGTCGCGACGGTTTTACTGATCGCGTGCGCTAACATCGCGGGTCTGTTGTTGGCACGTGCGACTGGCAGACAGCATGGAGTCTCCATTCAGATCGCCCTCGGCGCAGGGAACGGGCGTCTGGTGCAGCAGGCGCTGTTGGAGAGCTTGCTGCTTGCAGTCGCGGGAGTGTCGCTCGGATTACTCCTCGCTCACTTCGCGATTCCTTTGCTGCTGCTTTTCGCCCCCGCGAGTCTGGCGGGCAATCTTACCGTCCACATGGGCGGACCGGTGTTGACGTTTGTGTCCGTCATCGGTGTTCTCTGTGTGCTCTTGTGCGGAACCGTGCCGGCCTGGCACGCCACTCACAGCCGCTGGTTCCGGGTGCTGCAAGAAGGCGGTCGCTCCGGCACTTCCGGCAAGGTGCGGCAAAACCTGCGCTCCGTTCTGGTGATCGGTGAGATCGGTCTGGCAATGTTGCTGTTGGTTGGCGCGGGATTATTGCTCCGCAGCCTGGCTCAGGTGGAACGCCTGGACACGGGCTTCGAACCGCATGGCCTCATGACCGCAGTATTTTCACTCCCGCCTGCTTACAAGACCAATGAGCAACAAGCAGCTTTCCTGACGACCGCCGAACAGGAGTTAAAGAGTGTCCCCGGAGTGAAAGATGCCGCACTCGCCGACGCGCTGCCGTTTTCGGCCAATGGTGGCTTGTCTTCTTTCGAGATAAAGGGGCGAGTCACACCGCCGAATGATCCTGGCCCGCACGGCAGTATTCGGGTCATTTCTCCGGATTATTTTTCTACTCTTCGCATCCCCCTGTTGCGTGGCCGGTTCTTCACCGCGGAAGACCGTGCGAAAACCGAACAAGTGGCCATCATCGATACCACACTCGCCCATCAGTATTGGCCGAATGAGGATCCGCTCGGGCAACACATCGGTTTTGGGGGCGACTCTCCCTGGATGACTATTGTCGGAATCGTAGCTCATGCCAAGAGTTCATCGCTTGAGGCTGACGTGAAGGAAGGCTTTTATTTCCTTCCGTTCGCGCAGTCTCCGAACCCAGGCGGCGAAATCGTCGTTCGCACGGACGGCGCTCATCCGGAGACCCTGGCCGGTGCCATGCAGGCCGCCATTCGCCGGGTGGATCCCAATCAGCCGCTCTACAACCTCGAGACCATGGAGCAGCGTGTGGATGGTTCGCTGGTCGGCCGCCGCTTTCTGGTGGTTCTGCTTTCGATTTTCGCTGGGCTCGCGTTGCTGCTGGCGGCGCTGGGCCTGTACGGAGTGATCAGCTATTCGGTGCGATTGCGGACCCGCGAACTGGGAATTCGTGTAGCCCTCGGCGCGGAGCGAGGAGACGTCTTGCGGTTGATTCTCGGTCAAGGGGTGCGACTGGCTGCGCTCGGGCTGGCCTTGGGGCTGGTCGCGACTTTTGTTGCCGGACGCGCGCTCTCGAGTTTGCTTTACAACGTGAGCCTGTTCAATCCCCTCACTTTGTTGCTGACTTCTCTGCTACTGCTGGGAACGGTTCTCCTGGCCAGCTACTTGCCGGCGCACTGGGCGACTAAAGTGCAACCGATGGTGGCACTTCGCGATGAATAGAAGGTTGAACTGAATGGAGAAGCTGCTTCAGGACGTTCGTTATGGCCTCCGCATGTTGCGGAAATCGCCTGGCTTTACCGTGGTCGCCATTGTCACGCTGGCCCTGGGCATCGGCGCCAATACGGCCATGTTCAGCGTGCTGAACTCAGTGCTGCTGCATTCGCTGCCGTTTCGCGATCCCAATCGCATCATGGTGGTTTGGAAGACCATGTCGAACGGCCAGCCAAACGCTTTCTCGACACCTGCGTTTCTGGAAATGCAGCAGCAGGGAGACATTCTGGCGCACTTGGGCACTTTCTCCGGAGTCAGCTACAACTTGGCGGGGAAGGACGTTCCGGAGCGAGTCTCCGGTGGAAAAATAAATTCCGATCTCTTTCCGGTGCTGGGAGTACAGCCGATTCTCGGGCGGGAGTTCTCGCCGGAGGAAGACCACCCCGGGGCCGGCGGATTCGTCATCCTCAGCCACGCCATGTGGCAGACACGGTTTGAATCGAGCAGCGGCATCCTGGGGAAAGTTGTGAACCTGGACGGCTCTCCCTACACCGTGGTCGGGGTCATGCCCCGCGGCTTTCATGTGCTGTCGGACCAGGAACTGTTTTGGGTTCCCATGCAGATGGAGACCACAAACGCGCAGGCCTCCGCCCGCAATCTCCACTGGCTGTTTGCATTTACACGGCTGGCTCCGGGAAGCACACAGAAGCAGGCGGAGACGGTGCTGGGTGCGATTGCAGCGCGACTGAAAGCGCAGGATCCCAACGGCGAGGGCGGCCTGGGTGTGACATTGATGCCGGTAAGTGTGTTCTTGAACGGTGACGTGAAGCCGGTTTTATTGCTCCTGATGGGAGCGGTGGCCTTTGTGCTGCTAATTGCATGCTCTAACGTTGCCAATCTTTTGTTGGCTCGCGGGACCACGCGGCGAAGGGAGCTTTCCATCCGCACCGCGCTGGGCGCAGGGCGCGCCCGGGTGATCCTGCAACTGCTGACCGAGAGCGTTTTGCTTTCGGTCCTGGGTGGTGCTTTGGGACTGGCTTTGGCCTGGACTGCGGTCAAGTTGCTGGTTGCCATTCATCCTTCCAGCATTCCTGCCGTGGACACTGTTGCCATTGACCTCAGCGTTCTTGCCTACACGGTTCTACTCTGTGGCGTGGTAGGAATTCTGTTTGGGGTGTTTCCTGCGCTTGAAGCCTCGCGCGTCAATGTCAGCGAGACGCTGAAGGAAGGGTCGCGCGGCAGCAGCGGAGGGTTCGGCAAGTACCGAGTGGTGCTGGTGGTCACCGAAACCGCGCTGGCTTCGATTCTGCTGATCGGAGCCGGACTCTCTCTCAAGAGTTTATGGCACGCGGAAAGCATTGAACCGGGATTCAATCCCACCGGCGAGTTGACGTTCCGCATCGCTTCGCCGGTGGCGTACAAGGGCGAGCGCATTCCGCTCTTCTACCAGCAGGTCCTGGAGCGGGTGCGGGCGTTGCCCGGGATTCAGTCCGCTGTACTGGCGAGAAACCTGCCCATGAGCGGTTCGGACCCCTCGATGGCGATCTCGATTGAAGGTACGCCGCCGCCTCCGAATCAGATTCCGATCGTGACGCGCTTCCGCGCCATTGGCCCGGAATACTTCAGCGGCTTGCAGATTGCGCTGAAGAGCGGCCGAGAGTTCAACGATCACGATACCGCTGCAGCGCCCAAAGTCGCGGTTGTCAGCGAGAGCCTGGCCAAGCTCTATTGGCCCAAGCAAGACGCCATCGGCAAACGGCTCAAGCCCGAGCTTGCCGGAGGCGAATGGTACGTGGTCGTCGGAGTAGCCGCTGACGTTCGGCATTGGGCAGCGGATGTCACCGACGTCGAGCCCACGGCCTACTACCCCTACACCCAGGTGCCGGAGGCGTTTCTCCCGCAGCTCGAGGGCAGCATGAGCATTGCGGTTCGCAGCGCCAACAGCGCGGGTCTGCTTAGTTCGATTCGCGCGGCCGTGGCCGAAGTGGACGCCACCGTCCCGGTTTACGCCGTAAAGGGCATGGAAGAAATGGTTGCCGATTCCGGGTCGCTGCGGCGGTTCGATATGTGGTTGATCGGAACTTTCGCCACGCTGGCTTTGACTCTGGCTGCCGTCGGTATTTATGGGGTCATGGCTTATTCGGTTTCGCAGCGCACACGCGAAATCGGGATCCGCATCGCACTCGGCGCACAACGCACGAATGTTCTCCGCCTCATCATGGGTCAGGGGGCCAAGCTGGCCGTGGCGGGCGTAATGGTCGGAGTCGCCGGAGCATTCGGCTTGACGCGCCTGATGGAGAGTCTGCTGTTCGGTGTGAGCGCGCGAGACTTAGGAACATTTTCGCTGGTTCCGGTGGTGGTGCTGGCGCTGATTCTGGTCGGTTGCTACATCCCGGCGTATCGCGCTACCAAGCTTGATCCGCTGGAGGCGTTGCGGGAAGAGTGACAGTCTCTTACCGATCTTAGCGAAACCTTTGCGGCCTTTGCGGTTAAGAGCTTTTGACCGCAAAGTTCGCGAAGAAGACAACGCAAAGGACGCAAAGAGTCATTGGAGTGAAATATGATTCAGCTACGCAACATCGAACGCACCTATAAAACCGGCGCCGGAGTTACCTACGTGCTGCGCCGCATCAACCTCGACATTCGAGACGGCGAGTTCATCACCGTGATGGGCCCGTCCGGCTCGGGAAAGTCCACGCTGATGAGCATCCTCGGCATGCTGGACGATTCCTGGGCCGGCGAATACAACTTTCTGGAGCACGAGGTCCACAAGCTCGATCGCAAGAAGCGCTCCGAGCTCAACCGCAAATACATCGGGTTTGTATTCCAGAGCTATCACCTGCTCGACAATTTGACGGTTTACGAGAATCTCGATGTGCCGCTTTCCTACCGCAACATTTCCCGCGGGCAGCGTGCCAGCATGGTCGCTGAGATTCTCGATCGCTTCCAGATTGTGGGCAAGAAAGATCTTTATCCCAGCCAGCTTTCCGGCGGACAACAGCAACTGGTCGGAGTCGCTCGCGCCGTGGTGGGTAATCCGAAACTGATTCTTGCCGACGAACCCACGGGCAATCTGCACTCCAGCCAGTCCAAGGAAATCATGGATCTGTTTAAGAAACTGAACGACGCCGGCACGACGATCATTCAGGTGACGCATTCAGAACTTAACGCCGCCTACGGACACCGGACGATTCAATTATTCGACGGTTGGATCACCAGTGACCCGGCCAATCCCCAAGCGAGAATTCCCGCGGTGGCAACGCCGTAAGAGAGAACAACATGGAAACATTAATTCAGGACGTTCGTTACGGGCTGCGCATGTTGCGCAAAGCACCCGGGTTTACGGCGGTTGCGGTAACCACGCTGGCGCTGGGCATCGGCGCCAACACGGCCTTGTTTTCTGTGGTTGACGCAGTGCTGCTGCGGCCGCTGGCTTATCAGCAACCTGAGCAACTGGTGTCGGTGAAGGTAGAGATGCCGGGGATCAACCTTGCAGATGGAGGCATCTCGCAGCCCGAACTGGACGATTTCCAGAGGCGCTCCGGAGTGTTTGCGCAGGTTTCCGCGGTGTGGCCGATCAGCGCCAACATCACCGGACGGGAGAGGCCGGAACGGGTGGAAGCCAACGCGGTGAGCACCAGTTTTTTCACTCTGCTGGAAGCGAAGCCGGCTCTGGGCCGCGTTTTCAACGACGGCGATTATCGTCCAGGATTCACGGAAGGCGCGGTCATCAGCGACAGTCTGTGGCACAAGATGTTCGGGGCCGATCCGAATGTGCTGGGACAGGCGATCCGGCTTGACACCGACTTATACACCATCATCGGAGTCATGCCGCCCGAGTTCCGCCACCCCGGGCGCACGCTCCGTCAGGATGTGGAGATATGGGTTGCAGCGGGCTATGCGGCAGACCCGTTCCCGCATCCACCCGTGCGCACGCAGCGCTTCATACCCGGGGCCATCGCGCGTCTGCAGCCCGGCATGACGATGGCGCAAGCCCAATCCAGGCTTGACGCTTTCGCCGCGCAACTGCGCGAGCAATATCCGACGGACTATCCCGCAACTGTGGGATGGCACCTCCGGCTGGTTCCGCTACAGCAGGTGGTGGTCGGTAACGTGAGCCTGATGCTTTACCTGCTGCTCGCAGCGGTCGGGGCCGTACTGCTAATCGCGTGCGTCAACATCGCCAGCTTGCTGCTCGCACGCTCTTCGGCGCGTCAGCGCGAAGTCGCTATTCGTCAGGCTCTGGGAGCGGGGACATGGAGACTCATTCGGCAAACTCTGACGGAGAGCGTCCTGCTCTCCCTCTGTGGCGGCCTGCTGGCCGTGCCCCTGACGTTCTGGTTAAAAAACATTTTGCTCACGCTTGTTCCTTCCAGCCTGCCCCGGCTGTCCGAAGTGGCTGTGAACGGGCGGACGCTCCTTTTTGTAATCTCGGTTTCTGTCATTACTGGATTGCTGTTCGGTCTGGCGCCCGCCCTGCAAGTGTCGCGTTGGCGGTTGATGGAGAAGCTCAACCAGGGAGCGCGCGGTGTGGGCATGGCCTCGCATCAGCATCGGTCTCTCAGTGCGTTGGTGATATGCGAGTTTGCTCTCTCGCTCGTGCTGCTGGTCAGCGCCGGCCTGTTGCTGCGCAGCTTCTGGAAGGTCCTGCAAGTCGAACCCGGCTTCAATTCCGACCACCTGGTGACCGCGCAGTTCTGGCTGCCGGTGCCGAACGATCCCAAGAATAATCCTTATCCCACCCAGGAAAAGGTCAATGTCTTCATGGATGAGGTGCTGCGCCGCGTCGGTGCCTTGCCCGGGGTGAAGGAAACAGCCATCGGTGGAGGCGTGATTCCCACCCTCAACACTCTTCGTAATGCGGTTGCCTTCACTATCGAAGGACGGATTGGCGCTGCCGGTGAAGCGCCGACGGCCGAACTGGGAGCGGCGACGCCAAATCTGTTTCACGTCCTCCAGACCCCGCTCATCCGCGGCCGCGTATTCACCGAGGCTGACGATGATAAAGGCGAGCCGGTCATGCTGATCGATCAAACTGCGGCGGAACGCTATTGGCCGCATGGAGACCCGGTGGGGAAGCGGATCCAACCTCAATTCGGCCGCGGGCAGCCGCTGCGGAGGGTTGTCGGGGTCGTAGGGCGAAGCCGCGGCGATGGGCTGGATGCTCCCTACGCGCCACACATGTTCGTGCCGGCGCGCCAGATCAACCTGAATACCATAACTGTTTACATACGGACTGAAGCGAGCCCCGAAGCGCTGGCAGAGCCGATTCGTCGCGCGGTTCAGGAGGTCAACCCCGACTTGCCGGTATTCGGCGTGCGCTCGGTGCAGAGTATCATTTCCGACTCGCTGGCGTCCCGCCGGTTTGCTTTGCAGATTCTGCTCTTCTTTGCCGCCACGGCCATGCTGCTGGCGGCCATCGGAATCTACGGGGTGATGGCTTACTTCGTCAGCCAGCGCGTGCGCGAAATCGGAGTGCGCATGGCGCTGGGCGCTCAACGCGGAGACGTTCTCAAACTAGTGGTGCGACAGGGAATGTCGCTGGCGTTGGTGGGAGTCGTACTGGGCCTGGTCACGTCTTTGTTTCTGATGCGGTTGATTAGCAGGCTGCTGTTTGGAGTAAGTTCCGCCGATCCCGTGACGCTGGTGATTCTTACCGCGCTGCTGGCTGCGGTTGCTTTCCTGGCGAATTACATTCCGGCCAGTCGCGCTGCGCGAATTGACCCCATGGTCGCACTGCGGCACGAATGAGGTGAAAATGGAAACTTTATTACAGGATGTTCGTTTCGGCTGGCGGATGCTGGCCAAGAACCCCGGCTTTACCGCCATTGCAGTGTTGACCCTGGCGCTCGGCATTGGGGCCAGCACTGCCGTCTTCAGCGTCGTGGATACTGTCCTGCTGCGCCCCTTGCCTTACCAGCAACCCGGCCAGTTGGTTGTGGTCAGCGAGACTCTACCGCAGATGTCGAGTGACGAGATCGGTGTGTCGGCAGGGGAGTTTCAGGACTATCGCGACCGCAATCATTCGTTTTCGCAAGTCGCTGCCTATGAGAGCGCGGGTTTCAACCTGACTGGCGAAGGCCAGCCCTTGCGCGTGAATGCGGCCCAAGTCTCGGCCTCCACATTCCCTCTGCTGGGTGTTTCGCCGGAACTGGGTCGCGTTTTCACGGCCGATGAAGACCGCTACGGCGCCGGCAGCGTGGTCGTGATCTCGCATGCCCTCTGGCAGCACCAGTACGCGAGCGATCCCAACATCTTGGGCAAAACCGTCAAGCTGGACGAGAAGCCGTTTACCGTCGTGGGCGTGATGCCAGCCTCGTTCCGCTTTCCTTTTGATGGAGCGCCGCTCTCTGAAATGGCAGACTTGTGGACCCCCATGAACTTTGATCCCCAACTCTTGAAACCCGAAAACCGGACGCAAGAATTTGGGGTGGGATTGATCGGGCGGCTCAAGCCCGGCGTCTCCTTGGAACAGGTGCAGCAGGATGTCACCTCTATCGCCGCGGCGTTCATGCAGCAGTACGGATACACCGGCACGGTGAAAGTGGTGCCGAAGGCATATTTATTCGCCGCATACGCGGTGCAGAAAGCGCGCCCCCTGGTGCTTCTTCTGGCGATGGCAGTGGCATGTGTGCTGCTGATCGCCTGTGCCAACGTCGCCAACCTGCTACTGGCGCGGGCCAGTCATCGCAGTCACGAAATGGCCATTCGCAGCGCGATTGGCGCAAATCCCGCCCGGCTGCTGCGTCAATGCCTGGTGGAGAGCGTACTTCTCGCCTTTCTCGGCGCGGGCGCGGGAATCGTGATTGCCAAGGCTGCGATCGAAGGCCTGAGGCGATTCGGTCCGGCCAACGTGCCGCGTCTGCACGATGTGGTGCTGCATCCCATCGTGCTGCTATTCACGCTCGGCATTTCGTTGCTGTCTGCGATTGTTTTCGGTTTCGCTCCTGCCTGGCGGCTCTCGCACGTCGCTCCGCAAGCTTCGCTTAAAGAATCCACTCAGGCGGGCCCGGCGCGCGGTACTCAGCGGCTGCAGAATGCTGCCGCCACGGTCGAAATTGCGGCTGCACTGGTGCTTTTGATCTCCGGTGGGTTACTGGGACGCAGCTTCACGCGCCTGCTGAATTCTCCTTTCGGATTCGATCCCAACGGCACGTTTGTTGTCCGCACTCTGTTCGATCGCAGCCGCTATCCCGATCCCGTTAGGCGTAACGCCGTGCAGAAACAACTGTTGGAGGATCTCCAGCGTTTGCCGGGAGTGACGGCTGCTGCTGCGGCAAGCCATCTGCCCCTGAGCGATGTGCGGCAAATCGGATTCCGGTTGGAGCATGCCGCGGCCGACGATTACCACTGGGCGGAGAATTCCCTCATCAGCCCGGGGTACTTCCATGCCATGGGGATCTCTCTGCTGAAAGGCAGGGACTTCACTGAACAAGATCTTCCCCAGGCGCCCAATGTCGCCATCATCAACGAAACGCTGGCCCGGCAGTTCTTTCCCGGGCAGGACCCAATTGGCCAGCGTTTTCAGTGGGGAGGGCGCTATTCCTTTACCGTGATTGGAGTGGCGGGCGACGTCCATATCTCGGCGCTCGATGCCGATCCCCAGCCGATGATTTACTACTCCATGTTTCAAGCGGAAAGCGGCGCCAGCGGACGCACGGCGTTTGTGTTGCGCAGCAACGCCGGTGCTCAGGGATTGTTCGCCGAAGTCCAGAAACAGATCTGGGCCGCCGACAAAGACCTTCCGCTTTACCACACCAGCACGCTGGCCACGCTGGTCTCGGAATCCCTGGCGGAGCGGCGCTTTACGCTCCTGCTCCTGGGTAGCTTCGCTGTGATCGCTTTGACCCTGGCCGCGATTGGGCTTTTCGGCGTGATCTCGAATCTGGTGGCCGATCGCACCCGCGAATTCGGCGTGCGCATGGCCCTGGGTGCCAATCGCAGCAGCCTCTACTGGCAGGTGCTGTGGCGTGCGGCGAAATTGGGGATCAGCGGCTGCATTCTGGGTCTGCTTCTTTCGGTGCTGGCGTCGCGGTTGCTTGCGTCCAGCCTGTACCACGTCAGCCGTTTTGATCTGCCGACAATGCTGCTTTTGCCTTTGTTGCTGCTCGCAGTGGCATTGTTCGCCGCCTATTGGCCAGCGCGGCGCGCCACCCAGGTCGATCCCATGGTGGCGTTGCGCTACGAATGATCTTGGACCCTACAGGAGACGCGATGATTAAGGGAGCGAAGAAGTATCTATATAGCAGTATATTCAACATGATACACGGAATTGCTCTAGTATCACTTGCGACAGTGTTGTCGCTCGCAACAATCAGTGCTTCAGCCCAGAACCTGGTCGATTACTCGAAGCCGGCGTCTCATTTCCCGTACTTCGTGAGCCCCTATGTTGCCCATCAGGTGCCGCCGCCTAGCTTCGGGAACACTCCGCGAATTGAAACCATGCTTAAGGATGGCAAGCTCCGACTGTCGCTGAGTGACGCGGTCGCGCTCGCCCTTGAGAATAATCTCGACCTGGCCATAGCCCGCTTCAATCTGTCCATTGCCGACACCGACATATTGCGCGCCAAGTCTGGACAAGCCGTGCGTGGCGTAGACACTGGATTGGTGCAGGGAACTCCTGGCGGCGGCGTGGGAGGCTTCGGCAGCGGCGCGCCCGGCGCAGGAGCGGGTGGCACTTCGGGCGGCGCCGGCGGCGCCGGTGGCGGCGCTTCAGGATTGGTGCAATCCACTCTCGGTGTGGGCACCAACATTGACAGCTTCGACCCTCTCGTCACCGGCGGGATGAACATTGAGCACGCCACCTTTCCGCAGTCGAGCATCATTCTGAACGGCGTCCAGTCTTTGCAACAGCACTCCGGCGTCGCCAACTTCAGTTATTCACAAGGGTTTGGATCGGGCACTCTACTCAGCGTAGGGTTTAATAATGACCGCATCACCAACAATAGTTTGTTCAGCATTCTTTCTCCCGAAGTGGACAGCAGCTTCCGCTTTTCTCTTCGCCAGCATTTATTAGCTGGCTTCGGCTTTGGTCCCAATATGCGGTTCATTCGCATCGCACGCAACAATCGCGAAATTTCTGACGTAGCTTTTCGCGGTCAGGTGATCGCCACGGTTTCGCAAATCCAGAATATTTATTGGGACCTGGTCAATGCTTACGAAGATGTGAAGGTGAAAGAGCGTTCCCTCGAACTGGCGGAGAAGACTCTTTCCGACGACCGCGAGCAGGTAAGAATCGGCGCCATCGCTCCCATGGAAGTCATGAAGGCGGAGAGCGAAGAGTCTGCCCGCAGTCAGGATCTCCTGCTCTCTCAGAACGGACAACAATTGCAGGCCCTGCTCATTAAGAACGCGATCACCCGTGACCTCAGCGATCCGGTGCTCGCATCGGCTGAAGTGATTCCTACCGACACCATGAGCATTCCGGAAGAAGAGTCAGTCACCCCGATACAGGATTTGATTGCCGACGCGCAGGGGCACCGCCCGGAACTCGCCGAAGCTCGCATCGATCTCTCCAATCGCGAGATCAGCCGTAAAGCTGCTGCCAACGCCATGAAGCCACAAGTAGACCTGGTCGCGTTTTATGGCGCCTACGGCTTGGCTGGAGTACAGAATGGAGCCTATGCAGGTACGCCGATTTGCGCAAATCCGCCTTGCCCGCCGTTGCCTCCCTCGGGATATTCCAATGCGTTCACCGATCTGTTCAAGAACAATTCTCCCGACTATGCGATTGGGATCAACGTCAACCTCCCGTTGCGCAATCGTGCGGCTCAAGCGGACCAGGTGCGTTCGCAATTGGAGTACCGGCAGGCGCAGTTGCACCTGCAGCAGTTGCAGAATCAGATCGGAATCGAAGTGCGCAATGCCCAATTTGCCCTGACGCAGAATCGCTCCCGCGTTAATTCCGCGCGCAAAGCCCGCGACCTGGCCCAGCAGACGTTCGACATTGAGCAGAAGAAAAAGGCCCTGGGAGCTTCCACCAGCAACCTGGTGCTACAGGCAGACCGCGATCTGGCCCAGGCGGAATCAACTTTCGTCGCGGCCATGTCCACCTACGAAAAATCGCGTGTGGAACTGGATCGCGCCACCGGCCTGACTCTGGCCCACACTGGTATCGAAATTGAGGACGCGGTGCACGGGACGGTGCAGCAAACGCCCGTCTTTTCAGGTGTTGCCCCACGCACGATTGCTCAGCAGCAAGATTCCAAGACGGAGCAGAATTGAGTCCGGTGCAAAGTCCGACTACGGAAAAGGATAGAATTCATCCACGCTCAACCGTCATGCCCGCCACCAGCCATTCCGGTTCACGCCTCCTGATCGCCGACGATCAGCGCGATGTGCTTGAAGCCCTGCGACTCCTGCTTAAGCCCGAGGGGTTCGCCATCGAGACCGCCACGTCGCCTGCGGGCGTGCTGGATGCACTCGGCCTGCGCGAATTCGACGCTGTTCTCATCGATCTGAATTACACCCGCGACACCACCTCCGGCCAGGAGGGCCTGGACCTGCTTTCACGAATTCAGGCAGTGGACAGCACTCTTCCGGTGATCGTGATGACTGCGTGGAGCAGCGTTGACCTGGCCGTCGAGGCCATGCGCCGCGGCGCTCGCGACTTCGTGCAGAAGCCCTGGGAGAACGCGCGGTTGCTCTCCGTTCTGCGCACTCAACTGGAACTGGGCGGCGCTCTACGTCGCAGTCAGCGCCTGGAGGCCGAGAACCGTTTACTGCGCGCCGAAGGACTGCCCAAGTTCATTGCAAATGCCGAGTCCATGCAGCCCGTGCTGCGCCTGATCAGCAGCATCGGCCCCTCGGACGCCAACGTCCTGGTCACCGGCGAGCATGGCAGCGGGAAAGAGGTCGTTGCCCGCACCTTGCATGCGCTCTCCAATCGCGCTTCCCGGCCACTGGTCGCCGTCAACACCGGCGGCTTGCCCGAGGGCATTTTCGAGAGTGAACTCTTTGGGCACGTGAAAGGCGCTTTCACCGATGCTAAAACGGACCGCATCGGCCGCTTCGAACTGGCTCACGGCGGAACGCTGTTTCTCGACGAAATTGCCAACATCCCGATTTCCCAACAGGCCAAGCTGCTTCGTGTGCTCGAAAGTGGCGAGATGGAGCGGGTCGGGTCTTCGCAAACCCGTCGCGTGGACGTGCGGATCATTTCCGCCACCAACGCCGATCTCGATCAGGAAGTCACTGCCGGACGCTTCCGGCAGGATCTTCTCTTCCGCCTGAACACCGTCGAGATTCAACTGCCGGCGCTGCGTGATCGCCGTCAGGACATTCCTCCCCTGGCCACATACTTCCTGAGCCGCTACTCCGAACGCTACCGCAAGCCGGTCAAGACCTTCGATCCTCCCGCCATGCAGGCCATGCTGGAGTATCCCTGGCCCGGCAACGTGCGCGAACTCGACCACGCCGTCGAGCGCGCGGTCCTGCTTTCAACCGGGGACGCCGTACGCAGCAGCGATCTCAGCCTGAAGGCTCCCCAGGCCGGCACGCAGCGCTTGGAAGAACTGAGCCTGGAAGAAGTCGAATCCCTCTTGATTCGCAAAGCAGTCGACCGTTATGGTGGCAATATCAGCCAGGCGGCTGAGGCGCTGGGATTGAGCCGTAGCGCACTCTATCGGCGTCTGCAGAAATATGGAATCGGAAGCAGCTAACCCGGTCCGTCCCACTGCCGCAGTTACGCCTTCGCCCCAGCCTCGCACCCGCCCCCGGCGAAAGCCCAAGCGCTATCTGAGTCATGAAAACCGCATTCTGCTGCTGGCGTTGGGATCCGGCGCGGCCGGAGTCGTGCTCACACTGCTGCTGCTCTGGACCGGCGAGCACGATCCCAACACCCGCTGGAGCCTGACTTCCATTGTTGTTCTGCTATGGGTGGGCTTTGCCTTCGGATTGCGCGCGGCTGTGATCCGGCCCTTGCAGACTCTTTCCAACATGCAGTCTGCTCTTCGCGAGGGTGATTTCTCCTTCCGGGTCCGCGGTGCCAAGTCGGGGGATGCTCTCGGCGAGCTCATGCTTGAAGTCAATACGCTCTCCGAATTGCTGCGCGAGCAGCGCCTGGGCGCGATGGAAGCCAGCGCACTCCTCACCACCGTGATGACCGAAATCGACGTTGCCGTCTTTGCCTTCGACGGCGACCAGCGGCTTCGCTTGGTGAACCGCGCCGGTGAGCGCCTCATGGCCCAGAACGCCGAACGCCTGCTGGGCAAGAGCGCCGAAGAACTGGGCCTGCTCGAATGCTTGCAGGGAGAATCCGCACGCACTCTGGAAAAGATTTTCCCCGGACAATCCGGCCGTTGGGGCGTCCGCCGCTCCGTGTTTCGGCAGGGCGGCAAGCCGCACTATCTGGTGGTTCTCGCTGACCTGAGCCGCGCCCTCCGCGAAGAAGAGCGCCAGGCCTGGCAGCGGTTGGTGCGTGTGCTCGGACATGAATTGAACAACTCGCTCGCGCCCATCTGCTCCATCGCCGGCAGCCTGGAAGATCTCATGAAGCGCGAGATTCGCGCCGCCGATTGGCAGGATGATCTCCGCCGCGGGCTCCGGGTCATTGCCGACCGTTCCGACGCGCTAAGCCGCTTCATGCGCGACTACTCCCGTCTCACGCGTCTCCCCAAGCCCGAGCTTCGCCCCATCGATCTGAATGTGCTGGTCAAAACCGCGGCCGGTTTGGAAACGCGCACCGCAGTCGAGATCGAGCCAGGACCCACGATCGTTATGAACCTCGATTCCGACCAGCTTCAGCAAGCGTTAATCAACCTGATCCGCAACGCTGTGGACGCCTCGCTCGAAGCCGGAGGGAAAGTTCGAGTCGGCTGGACGAAAAACGCGAATTGGGTCCATCTCATCGTCCGCGACGAGGGTCCCGGCATCGCCAACCCCGGCAATCTGTTTGTGCCGTTCTTTACCACCAAACCCGGAGGCTCCGGGATCGGCCTGGTGCTAAGCCGCCAGATCGCCGAAGCCCACGGCGGCACCCTTTCGTTGCGAAACCGGGAAAAGGATAAAGGCTGCGAAGCGATCATCCAATTGCCACTCTCGCCCTGAATAGGTTTCTCCCTGCGTACTCTTCAGCCGTTCTCAGCGACCTCTGCGTTGTGAGGTTTGTGACCACGAACTGGCAAGGACGGAAGCCTTAATCGCAGAGGTCGTCGAGAAGAACAAAGAGCACGCGCAGAACGCCATCGTAGAAATTGAGACCCTGGCAAAAATCACAACCACAGGCAACTCCGGCCACCATACGTTACAATGACTCGCCCTTTAACATCCAGACTTTCCAATCACAATACCGGAGGCAAAATGAAACGGTTGCTGCTGTGTTTGATCGTAGGCTTAGCGTTTGCCGGCACCCTGAGCGCACAAGACCAGGACAAAGACAAAGACGGAGACCCCGTCCTGCGGGATTCCGATAAATTCTTTCTTCCTAAAGATACCTTTTGGGGATACGCCCAGTTCGATCTCGCTCCCCCGCACAACGAAATCGATCCTAACCTGTGCGCGGGAAATGCTGGCACGTTCGGCGGCGTCAACGCGCCATGTAGCGAATTCGCTCGCTATATGCTCTCCGGCCTGCTCGAGGTCCGCCCGTTCGGCAAAGGTCAGTTGCGCCGGTTCATGGTCTGGGGACAGCCGTCATTTCTGTTCGGCAAGACCATTCCGCAGACCTCGTACACCTGGTCATTTGATGCCATCGGCATCGAGCATTCCTGGGGCGTGGCAGTCTATATAGCCAAGGGATTCGATGTCCGCTTCACCCAGCATTTCCTGTTCGACCGTCTGGGCGCCCGCGACACCCACCTCGGCCCCGCCGACCTCGGCAACAACGGCCCCTGGGGACGCTACAACGCCATCGGAGTGAGAAAAACTTTTGGCACGCGGAGATGGTGAGGGTGAGCGGCTTTCAGCCGCGAAGCGGCGTCAGAATGCAGCCCACGGCGCAAGCCGCGGGAAAAATGAAGAAGTGAACAAGCCGCCGAGCGGCGAAGGACAAGTACGACGTTGCAACTCGCGGAATCCATCAACCTTGTCAAATCGTCCAGTGCTCTCCTACGCCGCGGCCGCCACTGGCCGCCTGCGCCGGAACAGCCAGATAATCAGCGCCACAAACCCGCCGAACAGCACCACCGGTGCCACCAGAATCAGCAGCATCCACCCGGCACCGCCCAGGGAAGTAACGTCGCCCGAGATTGTGGACTGCGGGTCGCGCTTCACCATACCGCCCACCGCCACCGCATCGCCGGCGATCTGGGTCCCGGTCCGCAACCGGACATCGCCCACCACGGTCGTAACCCCGCCCGCCACCTGCGCTCCCTGTTCCAACACCACGCTGCCGGCCACGGCCACCGCGTCACCAGCGACTTGTCCGCGGATGTAGATTGAACAGGCAACGCACACCAGGTCGCCAGCCTTGTCCTGCGGCTGGACATAGATGTCCCGTCCGATATGCACCTGGTCAGAGTTCTTTTGGGCAAACAGCGGAGTTGAACATAAAGTAAGCGCAGCAGCCACAAGCATCACAACGTAGCGGCAGATTCGAGGCATACATTTCCCCCGGCACCATTCGTGCTCACCCAATAGTACGCCGATTCAAGCTCGAAAGTTCCCCCTTAAATGCCCGGAATCTCAGGGTTTGACGATACTAGCGAAGGCGCGACTCCAAGCCCCGGCTGGGCGAAAGCGCCCTCCGGACCGAGCTCGGGGATCTCATTTCGGTGGCGGATGCTTCGACTCGAGGCAATAGTTCCTCACGTCTCCGAACGCCGTGACCCCAATATGTCCGATCGACATCCAGCGTTCCAGCGTGTGGTGTCCCGTGCGATGAAGAATATACGAGATCCCAACCGAGGTCATCGTCCCCGCCGCCTCCAGCGCTGCAAATCCCGCGGAGTTGTTCACTACTTCGTCCGAAAGAAGAATCTCTTGCCGCCCGCGCGCCTGAAAGTTGCGCGTCGAGGCATAGTCCATCCCGCGCACCACCGCAACCCCTGAAAACAACAGAATGTTCGTTTGATCCCAGAAGCGGTGCACGGGCACGGTAGCAGGACGAGGCGAGTCAGGAACAATTGTTGCCGGTGTGGATGCCGCCTGGGCCGCGGCTAGCGGTCCGCCAATCGCCAAACTTGCCAGCAGAAGTAACAGCCCACCCCTTGCCATCTGACCCATCTGAGCATTCTAACGGTGACTGCCGTGATCTCGAAATTTCCGGGGAGGATGAAAACACTTTCTTTGCGCCCTTAGCGTGATCCTTTGCGCTTTTTGCGGTAAGAGCTTTTGACCGCAAAGGCCGCAAAGTCTCACGCGAAGATCGCAAAGAAATCCTATGGGAACCCATGCGGAACGCCTTCCCTGTTTCCCCTGTCTCATGCCCACCCTTTATAATTGTCAGTTCCCTCAAACCCTGCGGAGGACGTGAATGGCAGTGTCTTACAACGGTGTTGCTGTGCCCGCCGCTGGCGCGACCATCGGCTATGCCAACGGGCGCTATCAGGTTCCGAACAATCCCATCATTCCTTTTATAGAAGGCGACGGAACTGGCCGCGACATCTGGAAAGCTTCCGTTCGCGTGTTCGATAGCGCCGTGCAGAAGGCCTACAACGGCAAGCGCCGCGTCGCCTGGTACGAAGTATTTGCCGGAGAAAAAGCCTACTCCAAATTCAAGAACTGGCTGCCTGACGACACCGTCGACGCTATCCGCGAATTCCGCGTCGCCATCAAGGGTCCTCTGACTACACCCGTCGGCGGCGGCATCCGCTCGCTGAACGTCGCCTTGCGGCAGATTCTTGACCTCTACTCCTGCGTTCGCCCGGTCAGATATTACAAGGGCACTCCCTCTCCGGTGAAGAACCCCGAGCGCATGGACATCGTCATCTACCGCGAGAACACCGAAGACGTTTATGCCGGCATTGAGTGGGAAGAGGGGACACCGGAATGCGCCCGGCTGATCGAATTTCTCAACAAAGACATGTTGAAGGGCAGCAAGAAGCAAGTCCGGCTCGATTCCGGTGTCGGCATCAAACCCATATCCGTAAGTGGCACCAAGCGGCTGGTGCGTGTGGCCATTCAGTTCGCGCTCGACAGCGGCCGCAAGACTGTCACCCTGGTACACAAGGGAAACATACAGAAATTCACCGAAGGCGCGTTCCGCAAGTGGGGATACGAACTGGCCACCGAGGAATTTCGCAATGATGTCGTCACCGAGCGCGAGAGCTGGATTCTCGACAACCAAGACAAGAATCCGAACCTCACCGCCGAAGAAAACGCCAGTCTGATCGAACCTGGCCTGGAGTTCGCCGCCGAAGCTTTTCGCCAATCCGTGTACCAGGAAGTGCGCGACGTTCTCGCAGCCATCTACGCCACTCACGGCAAAGGCGCCTGGAAAAAGAAACTAAAGATAAACGATCGCATTGCCGATTCCGTCTTTCAGCAGATCGTGACTCGAGCCGACGAATATTCCGTGCTGGCGACACCCAACTTGAACGGTGACTACATTTCCGATGCCTGCGCCGCACAAGTTGGAGGGCTTGGGATCGCTCCCGGCGCCAACATCGGTGACGGCTACGCCATATTCGAGGCCACGCATGGCACCGCACCGAAGTACGCCGATAAAGACGTCATCAATCCCGGCTCCGTGATCCTCTCCGGCGTAATGATGTTTCGCTTGTTGGGTTGGAACGAAGCCGCCGACCTGATTGAGCAGGGAATGGAACGTACCATCGAGCAAAAGAAAGTCACCTATGACTTCGAGCGGCTGATGACCGGCGCCACCAAAGTCAGCACCAGCGAATTCGCCGGCCATATTATCGAGAACATGGACGCGGCCGTGCTGAGCACAGCGCGGTGATTTACCCTGTGGTCTCTGTGCCCTCTGTGGTTAAAGGTTTGTCATTTAGAAAGGACTCTTCATGCGCAATAAAGTCACAATCGTAGGCTCAGGCAACGTAGGCGCGACCGCCGCTCACTGGATCGCCTCCAAGGAACTCGGCGATGTAGTTCTGATCGATATCGTCGAGGGCGTGCCTCAGGGCAAAGGCCTCGATCTGCTCGAAGCCATGCCCATCGAGAAGCGCGACTCCCACGTCATCGGCACCAACGACTACGCCGACACCGCCAACTCTGACATTGTGGTAATCACCGCTGGCATCCCCCGCAAGCCCGGCATGAGCCGCGACGACCTGCTCAATACCAACCACAAAATCATGAAAGACGTGGTGAGCAAAGCCGTTCAGTACTCGCCGAAATGCATCCTCATCATCGTTTCCAACCCGCTCGACGCCATGGCCCAGGCCGCCTATAAGATGAGCGGGTTGCCGCGCGAGCGCGTGATTGGCATGGCCGGCGTGCTCGACTCCGCCCGCTTCCGCGCCTTCATCGCCGAAGAGTTGAAGGTCAGCGTAGAGAACGTTACTGCATTCGTTCTCGGCGGACACGGCGATACGATGGTCCCGCTGCCGCGCTACTCGACAGTCGCTGGAATTCCCATCACCGAATTGATGGACAAGGCTACGGTTGATCGATTAGTCCAGCGCACCCGCGATGGCGGCGCCGAAATCGTGAAATATCTAAAGACCGGCAGCGCCTATTACGCGCCATCTTCCGCCGTCGCCGAGATGGTCGAAGCGATCCTGAAAGATAAAAAGAAGATCCTGCCCTGCGCGGCGTATCTCGAGGGTGAGTACGGGATCAAAGGCTTGTACGTTGGAGTGCCGGTGAAGCTGGGGTCGAAGGGCATCGAAAAGATCATCGAAATCAAACTCACGTCTGATGAACAGGCCGCGCTCAACAAGAGCGCCGAGGCGGTGAAAGAGTTGGTGGCAGTGATTGGGGTGTAGGGCGATCAACGTCGAAGAGCACGGCGTAGTCAGCTCGAGGCTAGGCGTACAATATGGTGGCGTTCGAACGAGGCACCCCATGCGGAAGGTAGCCCTGGTCTTCATAGTCGCCGTGATAGTGGTCATCCTCTGGCTGCCATTGCGAAAGCCTGCGACTCACCGCATCAGCCTAACCACTTACTTCCGGAGCGGTGAAGGGCTGCAATCCAAAGCCCCGGTCCGGGTCGACGGGGTAGAACTTGGCTCGGTAACGAGTGTCCGTGTTCGTCCAGAACTTGGGGAGCGACCTGTTGAAGTAGTTATGGTGATTGCCACATCTTACGACCTTGCGATCCCAAGCGACTCACCCGTGTTCCTGACGACAGGAGGACTCTTGGGTTCAACGCTCGTTGACATAGACACTCGCCACGCTCAGGGAGTTCGGATCGGAAATAACGGCGTACTGCCGAGCTCAGAGCTAACAGACGAGGAAAAGAACGAAGCAAACCGCCAGGCCGCGAGGCTATGAATCGTCTTGCAGATGCTGTTGCGCAAGCGACGACAAAGATCGCTCCTCCCGACAAACAACCTGAGAGTCCTGCAACGCCCGGCAATCATTCGCCCAAATAGCCGCCCTACACCGTCTCCACCACCACCGCCTTCAACACCGCATCTTTCACCGGCTTGTCATTCCTGCCCCGCGGGACGCCTACAATCTTCTCCACCACATCCTGACCCTCGACCACCTCGCCGAAAATCGTGTGCTTGCCGGTGAGCCATGTCGTCGGCGCGAGAGTAATAAAGAATTGCGAGCCATTGGTATTCGGCCCCGCGTTCGCCATCGCCAGTTTGCCCGGCTTGTCGAACTTGTGCGGCGATCCCTTGGTCTCATCCTCAAACTGATAGCCCGGACCGCCCATACCGGTACCCGCAGGATCGCCGCCCTGAATCATGAAATCGGGTATGACCCGGTGAAAAATCGTGCCGTCATACAAACGGTCTTTGCTCTTCTTACGGCTCACGGGATGTGTCCACTCCCGCTTACCTTCGGCCAGTTCGACGAAGTTCGCCACAGTCTTGGGCGCTTCCTTCTCGAACAGGCGGCAAACGATCGTGCCTTCCGACGTATTAAAAGTCGCATAAGTGCCAGGTTGCCGTGTCATGGAAATTCCTTTCCAGAAATTACTTCGTCGCAGACTTCGCGCCTTGAATCGTGATGTGAACAATCTTCACCGGCCGGTAAGGCTTGTCGTTCGAATCGCGTCCCATACGGGCGATCTCTTTCACCAGCGTTACGCTGGCATCATCGCATTGCCCGAAAAGCGTATAGCCGCCATTCAAACTGGGGTAGGGAACTTCGGTGATAAAGAACTGCGAGCCGTTGGTGTCCGGGCCAGAATTCGCATAAGCCAGGCGTCCAGGGCGGTCAAACTTCAGATCGGGCGAAGTCTCGTTCTTAAACTGATAGCCCGGGTCGCCGCTGCTGTCGCCCGCCGGGTCTCCACCCTGAATCATAAAGTTAGGAATCACCCGATGGAAAATCGTTCCGTCGTAGAGCGGTACGCCGTGCTTTTTCTGATGGGTGACCGGACTGGTCCAGTCCTTGGTGCCGTTCGAGAGCCCAATAAAGTTCGCAACTCCGATTGGGGCCACATCCGGAAATAGAGTACAGGTAAGCTTGCCGGCGGTGGTGTCGATGACCGCCGTCGGCCCGGCCGCAGCCGCGGCGAAAGCTACCTGCGACCCCAGCGCGAACAGCATAACAACGAAAGCGAGAACTGGTTTACGCATGACTCAGCTCCTTGAAGTTTGATGGCAGAATTATGAATTGTACGACATTGAGTCGAAAAATTGCTTCGGTACCTGCTCGTTTAGGTTTTCTTTGCCATCTTTGCGAACACTTCGCGACCTTTGCGCTCAAGCTCTATTTCCGCATATCCCGGCTAACCCGCTCCACTTCCGCAAACACCCGCAGCACGTTCCCGCCAAGAATCTTGCGGATGTCAGCAGCGCTGTATCCCCGATCCAGTAACCCTTGCGTGATCTTGGGCAGGTCTGCCGCCGAATCCATGCCCTCCGGCGTTGCTCCGCTGACGCCATCGAAGTCCGATCCCAGTCCCACGTGCTCCACGCCAGCAACTTTTGCGATGTGATCAATCTGGTCAATCAGCACTTTGAACGGCGGGCGCGGAATCTTCGCCATCCACTGCCGCTGAATGCGTTCCTCATCCATATAGGAAGGCGTCTTGCCTTCGGCCTTCAGCTCGTTCAGATACTCTTTGACCGCGGCATCGCGCTCTTTCATCTGCGCCTGGTTGGCATCCCAGTAGCTCTGATCGTCAAAGCCCGAATAGAAATTAACGTCCACCACTCCTCCATTCTTCGCCACCGCGCGCAGCATGTCGTCGGTCATATTACGGGGCGCACTACTCAAGGCGCGGGCCGACGAATGCGATGCAATCACCGGAGCTTTGGTCACCGCAATTGCATCCCAGAATGTTTTGTCGGCCACGTGAGAAATATCCACCATCATCCCCAACCGGTTCATCTCTGAAACCACCTGCTTACCGAAATCGGTAAGCCCGTTGTGATGTTGAATCTTGGAGTCGTCGATGTCACCGGAAGAATCTGCCCACTCGTTCGTGTTTGACCAGGAGAGCGTCATGTAGCGAACGCCAAGGCGATAGAAGTCGCGCAGCACCCGAATGCTGTTCTCGATGGAGTGGCCGCCTTCAATGCCCATCAGCGCCGCCAGCTTCTTCTGTTTATGAGCGCGTTCGATGTCGGCAACAGAGAACGCCATCATCATCCGGTCAGGATGCCGCCCTGCCTGCTCATACACCGTGTCAATCAGTTCCAAAGTGTGCTTGGCGAAGTGGCCTTGATTGGTTGCAGGATCCACCCAGATCGAAAAGAACTCCGCTCCCAGATTGCCGGCGCGAGCTTTGTCCAGGCTGAGGTGACCAATGTCCTTGGGATCGCTGTTGCCAATATCGAAGTTGTCATCCAGAAAACGCTGCGGCGTGTCGGCGTGAGTATCGACCACGATCGCCGACTCGTGGATCGCCCGAGCCTTAGCGCTGATTGCGGATGGGTTTTGGCTAAGAGCAAGCGAGGAAAGCAGAACCGTTGCGCAGGCCGTCACACCCGCACGTCCAACTAAACATCGGAGAAAATTCATACGCCATGAATTCTATACGCTAGGAATGGAAACGGGAATTGCGGTTGCAGATACCGTGGTCTACTGTTCTCTGCTGTTGCTGGCCAAAGCTTCCGGTTGCGGGCCATCGGCGAGTTGGGTGCCCGCCTGCGCGCCAGCCAGAGTCCGCGACTCGCGCCAGTCCGCGTAGCTGCCCGACACTGCCACGTGGAACACCCACTGCCGCCGCTCTTCTTCGGGTTCGATCAGACCCTGTTCCTTGAGCGGCATCATGTAGTCCTGCATCCACGCGATTTGCTCCCGGGTCATGCCCCGGCGTTGAATGTCCACCGTGATGCCGGCCAGGTGAGACGACGCTGTCTCGCCCTTTTCCGGCGCCGCGTTACGATTGTGGCGGCGCAGCTTCTTCTGTACTTGCACCGTGCGCACCGCGGAATTCACCTGAATCTGGTCGTGAAACTGGTTGAAGTAGGCTCCGCTAAGGTCTTGCAGGAAGTCGCGAGTCCACGGACGGCAATAGCGGCGGTCAGGATCGAGCCGTGGATCGAACCGCAGCGTTTCGCCTGCGATGATCGGAACCAATTCCTTGCTGGCGATCAACTGATCCAGTTCAGCCTGATTTTGAATGCGCGGCAACTCCAGCCGGTCGATCTCCGCATTCTGCCGTAACAACGAATCGCGGGAAGGGCGAAACACCGGGTTCCAGCGCGCCCGCCGCAGGTGCACCCTGCGCTTGCGATGCCCCGATTGCGTCGGAATATATTGATGCAATCCGAAGGCTTGGCTGCCGAGAGATAACATCAGCAGTCCGGCCAGAAAGACTCTTTGTAATCTCGCTCCCACGAAGTGGCTTAACTCCTCAAATCCTCTGTATGGCTGGGTTGGCGCTCATTCTAGCGCACCCGCCCTGCCGGCTGTCTACGAAATACGCAGTCTGGTTACCAAAGAGTTGCCTGACCGCGGGTTACTGTTGGTTACCCCGCAGCCGCGGCACTCTCTATCTATAGTGGAGCAGATGAATCGCCGTTCCTAACGCCCCGCCGTCCGCGCCAAGTGGCTGGATTGCAAGGGTTGGAGTGTCTCACAAGTGGATGCGAGAGCGCCAGCGGCACAAAAAATGGCGCTCTCACTTGCGGAAAAGGTCACCGATGGCTTGTTTCATCACTGCGCCGCCGACCTCGGAAATCGAGCGTGTCAGCGGGATGTCTTTGGGGCAAGCCTCCACGCAATTCTGCGCGTAGCCGCATTCCTGGATGCCCCCATCGCCCATCAATGCCGTCAGCCGCTCACGCTCAAGCGCCGCGCCCGTAGGGTGAGTGTTGAAGAGCCGGACTTGAGCAATAGTCGCCGCACCCACAAAGCCAGTGTCGTCGTTGAACTGCGGGCAAACCTCCATACAGCAGCAGCAGGAAATACAGCGCGACAGCGGATAGGCAGCTTCCTGTTGTTCCGCCGTCATGCGCGGACCGGCGCCCAGGTCGTAAGTCCCGTCGATCGGAACCCACGCTTTCACGGCTTTGAGGTTCTCGAAAAGCACCTGGCGATCGACCGCCAAATCGCGCACCACGGGAAACTTTGAAAATGGCTCCAGACGGATGGGCTGCTCGAGCTTATCTACCAGCGCCGAACACGCCATGCGCGCACGTCCATTGATCAGCATGGCGCACGAACCGCAAACTTCCTCCAGACAATTCGAGTCGTAAGTGATCGGCGTAGTCGCCTTGCCGTCGCGCGTGACCGGGTTGGCGGCGATATCCATCAGGCAGGAGATCACATTCATCGCTGGCTTATACGGCAACTCGAACTCCTCCCACCGCGATGTCTCGCGGGGATTCGCTTGCCGCTTGATTTTGATGATTACGCTCTTGGCCATTAGCAATTAGCCCTTAGTTAAAGCCTACGCATTCCTCTGTGTTCTCTGTGCCCTCTGTGGTAAAGCCCTTCAATACTTCCTCGCCCGCGGTGGAATCAACGAAATATCCACTGGCTCGAACTCAAACTTCGGCTCATCCGCATCCGGCGCAAAATACGCTTTCGTGGTCTTCAGCCAGTTCTTGTCATCGCGCTCCGGGAAGTCCGGCTTGTAATGCGCTCCGCGCGACTCGTCCCGCATCGCCGCTCCCTGCGCGATCACTCGCGAAAGCTGAAGCATGTTGTAAAGCTGGCGCGAAAACACCACACTGGTGTTGGCCCACTGCGTGCGGTCGCTCAGATTGATACGCCGGAAACGCTCCAAATACTCGCACAGCTTAGCATCCGTTTCCTTCAGATTCTTGTTATAGCGAATGACCGTGCAATCTTTAGTCATCAGCTCGCCCAGTTCGCGCCACAAGCAAAACGGATTCTCCTTGCCCTCCGACTTCATTAGCATCGCGTTATTTTCTTCCTGCTGTTTGCGCTCGGTATCGAAGTGCCCATTGCCGGCTGCGGCTTTCTGGTTGCGCGCATATTGCACCGCAGATGGCCCAGCGATAAAACCTCCGTAAATGCACGACACCAGCGAATTCGCTCCCAACCGGTTGGCTCCGTGGTACTGGTATTCACATTCCCCAGCGGCGTAGATGCCCGGAATATTCGTTGCCTGTTTGAAGTCCACCCATAGACCGCCCATGGTGTAGTGCATGCCGGGGAAGATTTTCATCGGTGTGTCGCGCGGATCATCTCCCACGAACTTCTCATAAATCTCTAGAATCCCTTCCAGCTTGCGGTCAAGAATCTTGCGGTCGATGTGTGTCAGGTCGAGATACACCATCGGCTTGCCATCGATTCCCAGATTGTGCTCAAACACGACTTTGAAAATCGCCCGCGTCGCCACATCGCGCGGCACCAGGTTCCCGTACTTTGGATACCACTCTTCCAGGAAATACCACCGCTCGGCTTGAGGAATCGACTTCGGATCGCGCTTGTCCCCCGGCGTCTTCGGCACCCACACGCGCCCGCCTTCGCCGCGCGCCGACTCCGACATCAACCGCAATTTATCTTCGCCCGGAATACACGTCGGATGAACTTGAATAAACTCTCCGTTGGCGTAAAAGCATCCCTGCTGATACAAAGCCGACTGCGCCGACCCGGTGCACACCACCGAATTCGTAGATTTACCAAAGATCGCGCCATTGCCTCCGGTGGCAATGATGATCGCGTCGGAAGGGAAGGTCCGCACTTCCATCGACCGCAAATCCATGGCACAGATGCCGCGGCTAATCCGATTTCCATCGAGCACGGCAGAAAGAAACTCCCAATGCTCGTACTTCTTGACCTTGCCCTCGGACTCGTACCGCCGCACCTGCTCATCGAGCGCATAAAGAAGTTGCTGTCCCGTCGTCGCGCCCGCAAACGCCGTGCGGTTATACAGAGTCCCGCCAAAGCGGCGGAAGTCGAGTAGCCCCTCAGGCGTGCGGTTGAAAGGCACGCCCATGCGATCCAGCAAATCAATGATCCCCGGCGCGGCCTCGCACATCGCCTTGACCGGTGGTTGATTGGCGAGAAAATCGCCACCATAAATCGTGTCGTCAAAATGCTTCCAGGTGGAATCGCCTTCGCCCTTCAGATTCTTCGCCGCGTTGATTCCACCCTGCGCGCACACCGAGTGCGATCGCTTCACCGGAACAATGGAGAACAAGTCCACCTGTCCGCCCATTTCCGCAATCTTAATCACCGCAGCCAAGCCCGCCAGCCCGCCACCAATCACCGTGATTTTAAGAGTCGTCGCCATCTTGCTTTCTTAGTGATTAGACATCGTCATCTGCATCGCGCTACCCGGTTCCACTGGTGTACTCAAGAATGAATACATGGTCGCCGCACCCACTCCCACAAACAACAGTCCGATCGCCAGGCAAACATACCCGAAGCGGCGCCGTGCCTTATCACCCGTCGTGATGCCCCACTTGGCCGCGAACAGCCAGATCCCGTACGCAAAATGCCACGAAGCGCACACAATACCCACGGCGTAAAACGCCACCGCCCAGGGACTCTGAAATTCTGCCTGCACCTTGCCAAACGCCGCATCCGGATGGCTCAACAGGTGAATGCCGGTAAAGCGCAGGTGCCAGGTGTGCCAGATCATGTAGAAGAACGCGATGGCGCCCGTCCAGCGCTGCGCGTTGTACATCCAGTTGCCCGCCCACGGATAATCCGCGACATTGCTGTCGCCGCGATACCAGATATAAAACCCATAAAGCGCGTGATAGAGAATCGGCAGCCAGATCCCGAACAGCTCCAGGCCCACCACGAACGGGAAGCTGCTCAGCAACTCGACTTGCTTGGCATAGGCGGCGGGCCCCCGGGTGGCGAAAGCGTTAGAGACAAAATGCTCGATCAGGAATGCGCCCACCGGAACAATGCCGCTGAGCGAATGCAGGCGCCGCAAGAAGAAGGAATAACCCTGGCCTGCCCGCAACGGTGCAACGCCTCCCCGAACCTCGAGTGGAGACGCGGGTCTAGCCGTCGATGCCACGAACGCTCCTATGAGTGCAATGAGATTAGGATAACTTTTTATTATCTTGGCGAGAGAGAAGGGAAGTCAAGGCAGCGGCAGTGAACATTCGAATGCCGAATCTCGAACCAGACGGCATTACGCCGCCTGGTGGAAGGGAATGAGGTTCCTAGTCATCCATTGCTTCCGGCTCACCACCCGATCACGAACAGGTGCCCGTTGTTCTGTGTGTACTCCTTCCCATCCAAGCCAACTGAAAGCGGAGTGTAAGCGGCTTCCACAGCTTTCTGAAGGAAGATCTTTTGCAGCGGCTTCTTAAAGATGCCATGGTGTCCTTGCGGCATCGAGTAAACGTGGCCATCCTCGCTGCTGGCGTAGACGATGCCCAAGCCATCGACCACCGGCGCATTCACGCACCACTCGTATCCGTACGGGTGCTGCGCATCGATGGTAGTGTTTTGGAACGACCATTCCACGTTCAGGTTGGCGTCGACTTGTGAGATCAAATACACCGGTGGCGGCCCCGTGCACACCGGGCTCTGGAACGAGCAGTATGCCGCTCCACCATAGCGGTTGTCCTTGATGATAATCGAATACGTGCCGTCGTGACGGTACACAGCCGCGGTCGAGTCCCATCCGAAAGTGAATGCATTGAGATAATTGCCTTTCGGGTCGAAGTGGAATAGGTGTCCCTGTCCGTGGTTAAAATTATCCAGGGTGCCGAAAAGAATTGAGCCGTCCGGAAGCACGGTCGGTGTGGCCGAAGCCGTGTCCGAGACCACCGCGGAACCATAGTCGGCCGTGGTGGGATCCACTCCCACCTTCGTCCCGTAGCGGCATGAATTCGGCATGTCGGTGACGCCTTGTGGCGCGATCGGCAATAGCACGCCGCATCCGTCCGTCAACCGGCGCTGCAGCGAGGCTGACCACTTGAGTGTCAGGTCCGGATTCACTGCGACAAGGTAGCTGACCATGTTGTCAAAGTGCGCCACGCTGACCGTGTACACCGTCCCATCGGGCCCAATCGCAGGGGCAACATTGATCGGTGGACGCTGAGAACCGCATGGTTCCGTGAAAAGATAAGGAATATCTGCCGGCGGCCACGGCAACGATGAAGCACCGTAGCCTTCGTAAACAAAGTTTCCAGGACAGCTGAATGCGCTCCCCGGCGGTGCGTCTGGCACCAGAACCGAGAATGCAACCGTGGCGGATGTATCATCGGCTGCGATCTTCGCCAGCCATGCTCCCGCCACATCATTACCCTGCCAGGGGTTGCCATTGGTGTTCAGCTCAATGACGTTGTAAAAGATATCCCCATTCTCATCCGCGGTCAGCGGACCCGAAACGTACGTGTTCGCGGGATTGATATTCATACCCGCGAATGGATTGATGTGCGATTCCACTTTGCCGGTCCGCTTGTCGACCTTCCACACCGTGCCGCCAGCGCCCGGAACATAAAGATGCCGGCCCACCATGGCCGGATGGAACACCGGCTCCCAGCCGATCAGGCCGATGTACCCGAAGAACTGATGAGTCAGCGCGGTAGCATTCGGTACCGGCTTCCAATCCGTCCAATAGGTCCATGCCGCCGCTGCCTGCCCGTGTTTCCAGTTGTAGCGCACCACGTTCCAATTGAGCACGCCCCACGCGTTGGGTCCACAGTTTGCGCCGAACACCCATTCGCCGTGCGGGGAACATGACTTATAAGTTCCGCTCTTCTGCACCATGTAGAAACTGTTGTCGTCGTCGATCAGCGTGGACTGGTAGTGCGCGGTCAAGACGGGTGCTCCAAGTACGGGAAAATTCTCTTCCTTCTCTTGCGGCACGAAGGGGTCGTACACGATGTCAGCCAGTTTGTGATTGAGCGGCTGGCCGACACTGCCGACCATCCCGGCGTGTTGCGCGTTGCGGCCCCATTGCGCCCAGAATACGCGGTCGCCACCAAAGCCGGTTAAGAGCAAAATTCCAAGACACAACAGAGAGACAATTGCAGCAAATCGCAGGCGGGACATGGCTTTCCTCCACTGGCTGACGTCGCGGGAGCAACGCGGCAGAGGCCCGAATTGTAACCCCGTTATGAACCTAAAACAACAGAGAAAATACGTCGCGGTCGGAGAGAAGGGCGACCTCTTCCGAACGGTTCGTTTTCTGGGATTTGGCTGCTTCCTAGCCCCCGGCAATCGCCCCAATCACGATAAACGGTTCCTTCCCGGACGCCACCGCCTCGGGCAGCGGCGCATCCGGCGGCTCGTGAGACAAATCTTCCTCGCAAGCGAAGAACCGCAGAAATGCTCGGCGCTGTAGTGTGACGTGGTCGCGGATGGTCCCGCGCAGCATCGGATAGCGTGCCTCCAGCGCATCCAGCACCGAGCGCTGCGTGACTGGACCCTCGACGTCGAGCGTCACCTCGCTGCCCACGTGCGCCAGCGTTCGCAGATGTGGTGGGAGTATGAGTCGGATCATAGTGAGTGTGAGTATGCCACCGCTCAAACGTCTAGTTCCAGTGGTGCGAGTGCCACCAGATTTGTTGAATGTCGAACGTCACCCCGCGGCAGAGGTAGATCGGCGCGTTTTCCTCGCCCATGCCAAAGCGCTGGAAATGCTCGAAAGCTTGAAACGAACCGCAGTTGTCACGCACGTCTTCCAGACTCCACTGGATCACAATGAGGTTCTTGTAGACCTGCGGAGGCGGACCCCAGTACCAATGGTTCTGGTGGCGAGACCAGGCGCGTGGCAGCCCGAAGGCAGGTCCGAACTGGTTAATCGCACCGGCTTCGCCGTAGTTGCCTGCCCAGATGCCGGTCTGTGTGCGCTCCTCGGGCGGCAAGGCGTTGTAAATCTCGGCGACCTCACCCACCATCTCGGGCCATCCAAACTGGTCGGCAATCGATTGCGGCAACCTCGACTCATGCCCGACCTCAGTCTTGGAGAGTCTGATGCCTATCGCATCTTGGTAAGCCAGAAGCCTCTCCGGCGGCAGCATCCACGTTACCAGCGGGACGGCGGGAAATGTCGTCAGCACGATCACGGCAATCACAGCCGCTCGTGTCCATGCGGCACGGCGCGCCAACCAGCGTTCGATGACGACTGCGCCGCCGGCGAAAAGCATCGGATAGATCGGGAACACGTAATAGTTCTTGGCGTGCGCGACCTCCATCAACACGAAGAAGACTACAAAGGTCAGGCCGAGCACCCGCCAGCGGCGGTCGCGGAGGAACCATAGCAGGCCCGAGAGCCAGACCGGCAACAAGATCGGGTGCATGTCAAGGATCTGCTCCTTGACGAATGCCAACGGGCCGAGCACGATGTTTTTGTGCTCACGCTGGACATTGGCCAGATCCTCAATGGTGGGGAAGTGATGGCGAACCTGCCAGATGAGGTTGGGAAGAAATAGCGCCAGAGCGATGGCCCCAGCGATCCAGATCCAGCGGCTGCGAAACTCGCTGCGATGGTGAGTCAGAAGCAGGGCGACGGCGACCGCGAATCCGAACGATAGGGTGGAATGTTTGTTCTCGAGACCAAGACCGGAAAGCAGCCCGAACCACAGCCAAAGCCGCGAGTCCCCTGTGCGCAGAATGTGAATCACGACCCATACGCACCCCATCCAGAACAGCGGCTCGAAGGCATTCATCGTGAGCAGGCTGTCCACCAGCAAAAAAGCCGGGCAGAGCAGGATGGCGACTCCGGCGAGCAGTTGCGCATACCGTCTGCCGCCCAGTTCACGTGTGATCAGGATCGTGAGTGCGACTAACGCAACGCCGGCCAGCGCGGGAAGGATGCGTAGCGCCGCCAGTGAGCCCCCCATCAACAGCGCGACTTTGGAGTACACGGCAATCAGGGGAGCGGCATCGACGTAGCCCCAGTCCAGGTGGCGGGCCATGTCCATGTAATAGAGCTCGTCGCGAAAGTAGCCGTAGTGGAGGACGCTGGTGAAGAGGTGCAGCAGTAGCTTGGCTGCACAGAGGCCAATCAGAATACCGGCTGCCAGCGGCGACAGCCCGGGACGGCGAGGCTCCTGGCTTGGAAGATAGGAGGTAGATTGAGCACCGCTAGCGACTGCCATAAACCAGAATTGTTTTCCTCAACCACAACCTCTCGGATCTTTCGCCGGAACTCTCTTTCGACTTCGCCTCCGAGGCACAAGATACACCCTGGCCCTCCCAGTTCGCAATCTGCCCGGCAGGTGTTCCCGCACGGAGCGTTTTCATCGGAATTTAACTAGCCTGTCACCTCCCAGTTACCTCGACCGGATAAGCTCCTTACGGCGCACTGGACTCCCGCGCCCACGGAGAAATTCAAATGAAATCCCCTCTTATCTTGCGCCTTGTTGTTTGTGCTGCTTCCCTGACCGGGCTCGCCGCCTCTGGCCAAGTTGTAGCGTCGGCCCCCTACACCGTTTCCGTCTTCGCCACCAGCATTCCCAACGTCGACTTCGCCCCCGACTCCATTGCCGTGCTGGATGGACACGTCTTTGTCGGTTACGGCGATGGCGTAGCCCCAGATGGCTCCGACGGCAAAAGCAGCACCATCGTTGAGTACAACACAAACGGAGATATGCTAAAGACCTACACCGTGCTCGGTCACAACGATGGCCTGCGAGCGAATCCCACCACTCACCTGCTGTGGGCAATGCAGAATGAGGACGCCAATCCCAACCTCGTCATCATCGATCCTAAGAACGGGACCCAGACGAAGTACACGTTTGGCCCCACCCCGCACGGCGGCGGCTACGACGATATCGCGTTCCGGGGTAGCGACGTTTTTCTGAGCGCTTCCAATCCCTCCAATAACCCCAACAACGCGCCCGCCATCGTCAAGGCTCAAATCAACGGAGGCACCGTCACCGTGACCCCGGTACTCAGTGGCACCGCGACAGCCATCGACATCCCGACTGATACTCCCGTAACCCTTAACTTGCAGGATCCAGACTCGATGATTTTCAATCCCTTGGGAGATCTGGTTCTAGACAGCCAGGCCGACGCCGAGTTAATCATCGTCCACCACGTCGGTTTCTTCGATCAGACCGCGTACCATCTCGCACTCACGCAGAACGGTTCCCCCGTGCAAATCGACGATACCGTCTTCGCTACTTCCAGCCACGGAGTGATTCTGGTGTCCGATCGTGATGGCGAAACTGTCTACGCCATCTCGCGAGAGCTTTTCTCGCCGGCCGCAGCCTACAGCGCGACTCCTACTACGGTCGCGGCACTCGATCCAGACACCGGCGTCCTCACTGACATCGTGACCGGAATGGTGAGTCCGCACGGAATGGCGTTCATCAAGACCAAGTAGAGATGATGCATCGTTCCGGGGGAGGCGGCCGGAAGTGTAGGCCGCCTTCCCGGGCTGATTAACGGCGAACCGTTCTGCGTGCGGACCATGCTCTGAATCACCCCAGCGTCTGCACCTCCACCGACAGCACCGCCGGCAAATCCCGCACAATGGGATTCCAGCTATCCCCGGCATCAGCCGATACATATACTTGCCCGCCGCTGGTTCCGAAATACACGCCACACTTGTCGAGCGAGTCCACCGCCATGGCGTCGCGCAAAACGTTCACGTAGCAATTGCTCTGTGGCAGGCCCTTGGTCAATGCCTCCCACTCGTTCCCTCCGGTGCGGCTGCGGAACACCCGTAGCTTGCCATCGTGCACGTAGTGCTCCGAATCGCTCTTGATCGGCACCACATAAATCGTTTCCGGCTCGTGCGCGTGAACGTCAATCACGAATCCGAAGTCCGTCGGCAGATTTCCGCTGACTTCCTTCCAATTGTCGCCCGCATCGTCCGACCGCATCACGTCCCAATGCTTCTGCATGAACAGTACGCCAGGACGCTTCGGGTTCATCGCCACATGATGAACACAGTGTCCGATCTCGGCATCGTGGTCGGGGATATATTGGGACCTCAGTCCGCGATTGATTGGCTTCCACGTTTTGCCGCCGTCGTCGGTACGAAACGCACCCGCGGCTGAGATGGCGATATATATCCGCTGCGGATTGCTGGGATCGAGAATAATCGTGTGCAGGCACATGCCGCCCGCGCCCGGCTGCCACTTTGGTCCTGTGCCATGGCCGCGCAGACCTGAAAGTTCCTTCCAACTCTCGCCGCCATCGGTCGAGCGGAAAATAGCGGCATCTTCCACGCCGGCGTAAACCGTGTTGGGATCTTTGAGTGATGGCTCCAGGTGCCACACCCGCTTGAACTCCCACGGATGCTGTGTCCCGTCATACCACTGATGAGTGGTGAGCGGTTTTCCGGTGTCGGCTGACGCGTCATAGACAAACTTGTTGCTTGCCTTAGCAGGCCATTGTGGGAGCGGTTCTCCGGGCGGCGTACCCGGTTGATGCCAGTTCTCGCCGCCGTCATCGGAGCGTTGAATGATCTGTCCAAACCAGCCGCTCGACTGCGACGCATAGATTCGGTTCGGATCAGCGGTTGATCCCTTGACGTGATAAATCTCCCAGCCTGCAAAGTGTGGCCCGCTGACCTCCCATTTGTCGCGCTTGCCATCCGCCGTGAGTACGAATGCGCCCTTGCGTGTACCCACCAGAACCCGTACTTTGCTCATCGCTACCTCCGGTGCTGTCTGTATACCAAAGCTCAGTGCGTTCCTGACATCACATAAGCCGGACGCCCCCACCCTCCACAATCTCCGAAGGGCGGGAGCGTCTGGCACGAACGTCTTACGCTGCTTTCGCAGGCTGTGTGCGCATCTGTTTCATGAACTCGCGCATTTTGGCGATGTGGCCCGGGGACCGCTTATCCATCCAGACCTCAAAGCGTTGCGCGGCTCGTTCCAGATTGCCGAGGAACTGCTGATTGGCCCACTGTGCGCGCCCTTCTGCGATAGTGGGTTTGATTCGTTCCCAGACGCCAAAGAATTCGCCGCTGGTTTCGAAAAACAGATCATCGTGCAGCAGGCCATAGTTCAGCAACGCGCAGGCCTGTTCCCAATAGCTGACCACCATCATGAAGTTGGTGCCGCCTTCTGTCCCTGGGGCGGCGACCCGCATCGCATCGTTCCAGTTGTCCGCGAAATAATTCTTGAAGAACCAGTCGCGTGCCTGGCGCAAGCGGGCTTCCCGCCGCTGATCAAAAACCTGTAGATGAAGTTGAGCTTGTTCGTGGGTGGGTTTCGTTTCCATGGTCGTCTATCTCCTTTTTTTGTTTTATTAGAACCTTAGTCCGCCTCAATGTTACTCGTATGCCTGCTCCAGCTTCTTGATATCAAGCTTTTCCATTTGCAGCATTGCCTGCATGACCCTTTGAGACCTCTTGGCGTCTTTGTCCTGCAAGAACTTTCCAAGAACCGAGGGAATAATCTGCCAGGACAAACCATATTTGTCTTGCAGCCAGCCACATCTGTCTTTCCGTCCCCCTGCCGAAAGCTTGTCCCACAGCTGGTCGACCTCTTGTTGCGTCTCACAGTTTACGAAAAATGATATGGCCGGGGTGAACTTGTAGTGCGGGCCTCCGTTGAGCGCGAAGAACTCTTGCCCATCGAGCTGGAAGGTCGCGGACATGACTGTCCCCTTCGGCCCCGGCCCCGCCTCTCCATACCGGGTCACCGTCCCAACCTTCGAATTCTTGAAGATGGAAACGTAGAAGTTCATCGCCTCTTCGGCCTTGTCATCGAACCACAAGAAAGGTGTGATCTTTTGCATAAAACTCTCCTGAGTCCGATTTTCCTACGCTGCCGGCAGGTTCGGGATCTCCACTACCGGCCGGATTTCGACCGTGCCTTTGCGTGCGCCCGGAATCCGCCCCGCAACGTCGATGGCCTCATCGAGGTTCTTCGCCTCGATCATGAAGTAGCCGCCGAGTTGCTCGCGCGCTTCCGCGAACGGCCCATCGGTCACCACCCGTTTGCTCTCCCGCACTTTGACGCATGTGGCCGTGGCCACCGGCTGCAGCGGCGAGGTCGAGATGAACTGCCCATTCTCCTTGAGGTTATGCGCAAGCTGCGTCGACTCCCCGTAACACGCCTGCCTCTCGGCATCAGTCCAGGCGTTCTCGTCGGCATAAATCAGCAATAGGTATTTCATTTCTGCGCCTCCATCCGTATATCGACTGGCAAACCCCCAAATCGACACCCTTGGCAAGAAATATTTACAATCAAGTATGTCTACCGACGCCGCCAGCGCCGTGGAAGCAGTTTACCGCTCCGATTGGGGCCGGATCGTCGCCGCCCTGATTACCCTCATCGGTGATTTCGACCTAGCCGAAGAGTGTGCCCAGGAAGCTTTCACCGCCGCCGTGGATCAATGGCCCGAGTCCGGCGTCCCTGAGTTCCCCCGCGCTTGGATCATCCAGACCGCCCGCCATAAGGCCATCGACCGCATCCGGCGCAACCTGCGGTTCGAGGAGAAGCTTGAATCTTACGCCGTTTCCGGGTTGGTTCGCACCGTCGAAGAGCCCAATTACGACTCCACCGAAATCCCCGACGACCGTCTCCGCCTGATCTTCACCTGTTGCCACCCCGCGCTCGCGCCCGACACGCAGGTAGCCTTGACCCTCCGCACCCTGTGCGGTCTCGAGACCGATGAAATTGCGCGTGCATTCCTCGTCCCTTCCACAACCATGGCGCAGCGCCTGGTCCGTGCCAAACGCAAGATTCGTGATGCCCGCATTCCCTACATGGTTCCAGAAACCAAGGACCTGGCGGCACGACTGGATGCAGTATTGACCGTCATCTATCTCGTCTTCAACGAAGGCTATGCGGCAACTCGAGGCGGCCCGTTGGTCAGGACCGACCTCTGCGCCGAGGCTATCCGTCTGGGTCGGTTGGTGAGTTCGCTGATGGGCCCACTCCCCCCAGCGGAAGTGATGGCCCTGGTCGCCCTCATGCTGCTGCACGACGCACGCCGCGATGCCCGCATCAATGACGCTGGGGATTTGGTCATTCTCGAAGAGCAGGATCGCAGCCGCTGGAATCAAGCCCAGATCGCCGAGGCCTTGCCGCTGGTCAACGAAGGGTTCCGCAGTGGACCCAGTCCTTTCGCCCTACAGGCCGGGATTGCGGCCTTGCATTGCCAGGCGGCGCGCGCCGAAGATACCGACTGGCCCCAGATCGTGCGCCTTTATGATCTCTTGCAGCAGGTACAACCTTCTCCTATCGTGGCGCTGAATCGCGCCGTGGCGGTGGCGATGGCGGAAGGCCCTCAGGCCGGGCTCGCGCTGGTCGATGCCATCGCCGCCACCAGCGATCTCGACAGCTATCACCTGCTGCATGCCGTCCGCGCCGATCTGTTTCGCCGCATCGGATCGTCAGCCGAGGCCGCTACCAGCTACCAGCGCGCCCTTGCGCTGGCCACCAACGACAGCGAGCGCCGGTTTCTCGAACGCCGGTTGCGAGAAGTCCAGCCGCCGGCAGCGTAATTTGATGTGTCTTCTCCCCGGCTCATGTTGGAGCGCCGTCAGCGGCATGATAGGAGTCACAGAGTAACGAATGCGAGCAGACAAACCCATGGTTGGAGGTTCGTGCGTATGGCAATCGCAAATGAAAGTCTGCAAGACCGCTTGGCTCGCTTCAGACAGACCCAGATCACGGTGATAGGCAGAAAGTCGGGCCGTGCGATCTCAAGACCTGTCTGGTTCGTGCTGGAAGGGAGTAAAGTCTACCTCCTGCCAGTTCAGGGCTCGGACACCCAATGGTACAAGAATGCGCTTAAGAACCCGCGGATTCGGATCGAGGCACGAGGATTGGGAGCGGAATACCCAGCTGTTCCCGTAACTGACGCCAAAGCTGTGAAATCTGTGGTGGAGAAGTTCCGTGAGAAGTACGGGAAGGCGGACGTAAAGAAATACTACTCGAAATTTGACGTAGCAGTTTTGGTGAACCTGAACTAAATCAAATCGATGCGCTCCCTTGGGTCCATATGGCGCGGATAACTAAGGTGTCTACCCCCGCCCCGCCCACTCCAGAAACTTCCGAAACGCCGCCCCGCGATGGCTATACCTGGATTTTTCTTCCGCGCTCAACTCCGCGAAGGTCTTCTGAATTTCCGGAAAATAGAAAAGTGGATCGTAGCCGAAGCCATTCGCCCCCCGTGGCCCATCCAGAACGATTCCTTCCGCCTGGCCGCGAAACACTTCCAGAGTCTGCCCGTCCCGTGCCGCCGCGATCACGCATACGAAACGCGCCGTCCGTTTCTCCGGCGCAACATTCTTCAGTTCCCGCAGCAGTCGAGTGTTGTTGGCTGCGTCGTCGCAGTTGACGCCCGCCAGATGAGGCGCCTCCGCAGCATAGCGCGCCGAATGCACTCCAGGTGCGCCGCCCAGCGCATCCACCTCCAGCCCCGAGTCATCCGCCAGCACAACTTCTCCCGCCACATGTAGGCCGTAGGCTTCGGCTTTCTTGCGCGCGTTGGCCTCGAACGTAAGCCCATCCTCGACCACCAAAGGCAGGGAAGCGAAGCCAGGAATTGGCACAACTTCCACTCCCAGCGTCTCCGCTGCGCCAGCAAAGTCCCGCAGTTTCCCCGAGTTAGAAGTAGCAATCAAGACCCGCGTCACGCCTATGTTCCCCCTGTGTTCCTCTGTGACCTCTGTGGTTGGGTCTTTGTAAACCCTGTGCACAAATTCTCCGGGATTTTACCGTAAATTAACCTCCCTGCAACGTACCTGTCGCGTCCGCTCTCTACACTGCAAGCATTCGAGGTGGAATAAACCCGGCGCTACAGGGGCCTGCACGAGAGACGGCGTGCAGGCCCCTAACCGCTTTTGCGGCCCGCACAAACGCACTCGCCCCAATCAGGGTGCGCCACTCAGTGTGTAAAGGAATAATGCGATCTAGGCGGGAGCTACTTCTTCTGTTGAACTCCGTTGCTGACGCAGTGCCTGCAAGAATTCTTCCTGGCTCAGCGCCTCGTGCCCGCGTAGCAGTTCGAGCAAGGGATCGTCCAGTTCTTCACTCTCTGCATGCGCCGCTTCACTCTGGCTCTCTTCCGCCAAAGCCCGTGGCGTAATCAACAGTTCCGGAAGGGTTCCCGGACGGCTGCTGAGGAATCCTATGAAACTTGTCACCTGTGCGCGCTCATCGGCAGTCCGTGCAGCGAACTCAATCCCCATGCCGAATCCGGGATGCATCACCCTTACCGTGCCCTCGGCCTGCGCTTCCATGCCTTCCGCCCGCAGCAAAAGTGTAATGCCTGCGCGTTCCGGAAATGGCGACTCTGTTTCCACGTAACACCCGCCCACACTGAGGTCGGTCAGCTTGCACTGTGTTACCGGCTCCGGATCGGGCGGCGGAGGTTCAGGCGCGTTCGCCGCAACCCAGTTTTGCAGGGTTGTCCGCAAGGTAGCGGGAAGATTCAGGAAATGCACGCCCGCTTGTCCATTAGGATTCGCCCAAGCGACTTCGCCGCGAGCCTCAATCTCTTTGCCGTCGGGAAGACTGAACTTTACTTGGATGGCCGCCGCCGCGCGCACCGGTTGCGCTGCCAGCAGGTCCAGTCCGTCCTCGCTCAAATCCAGCAGAATGCCTTCGGTCTCCGGATCGTCCTGAACCTTCAGTTGCACCGGCACCTGCACCGGGACCCGGAAAGACGACCGGCGTTCACGCTTCAGCAGCACCGTTGCGGCCCGCAAACCTGCTTCCGCTTGCTCAGTAGAGAACGGCTTGTAGAGCACGAAATTTGCGCCCTTGCCGAACACATTGCGAAGTTTCGATTTGTCGCTGAGCAGGGCGACGGTGACTACGTGGTTTTGGGGAGTTGATTGCAGAACAGTTTGCAGAACTAGTTCGGCGCTGTGCGGGTCATCGAAATCAACAATCACCGCGTCGAAATGCTGTTCCGTGAGCTGGCAGATTCCGTCCGAGTACCCGCAACGCGCCGCTTCCACTCCCAACCCGGACAATACTCCGGTCAGAATGGTGGCGGACTCATCGTCTTTGGAAACCAGAAGTGCTTGGAACGTCATAGGCCGCTCGTGACGGCGCCGCTGGAATGCCTATTCCTAGGGCCAGCGCGGCGAACTTCCGCGAGGCTTGCCGGAAGCGCTTCCCGCGCCGGCGGCTGCGGTTTTCGCTTGCGGCTGCTCATCCATTTCGGAGAGCACCGCGCTATCGTCCTCATCATTCTCGGCGAGCAAAGGGGCTACTTCTCGCAGCTTCTCCGCCGCCTGCTGCAACATCTCAATCTGCTTTCCCAACTGGGCGAACTTGGCCTGCTTCCGCCGCAGAACCTCATGGATGTCCTTCATACAACCCCCTGTGGCGAATTTACGGTCGCTTTCCGCAAGGGTCAATTGCATTCGCCCACGCGGCAATTACGACAGTAACCTTGTGGCCCGAGGTGCGTGCCCAATGTGGAATCGTCAGAACGCCCTGGTCAGGCTGAGTTCCTTTCCTTCAAGCCGCCTGATCAGACCTGATCGGAGAAGATCGCCCTTGTGCGGCCGGTGTCTAGGGCAGATGGCGGCCTCCTGGCCGCGCCTGTCCGCGATCCCCGACTTTTGCCCCCTTATAACCGAAGATCTCAAGCTCTATCAGGCGCTTACGGCTCCACTTCGGATAGCCGGATTGTGCCACGAGGTGGCACGAACGTGGGATTTACACTCCAGCAGGAACGTCATACCTTGTCCGTGAGCAGTTCTGGGGGAGGGCTGTTCGGGCGTCCCGTAACTCGAAAGAGTTCGGGGCGCTTCTTATTTGGAGGACGTTTTCTGACTGCTAGGTTCTCGGCTGCCATTGACATCTCACCATGCCGGGTTTCTCTGCGCACTCTGAGGCGGTTCTCCGCGACCTCCGCGATTCAAGATTTTGCCTTTCGATTCTCCCGCCCCACACCTTTACATCCGCAACCCGCTCATGTTCTAGTTCTTGCGACACCCTGATCTCCACGGAGCCAGTGTTTGAAGCCCAAGGACCTGTCGATTCTTCTGCTCCTGACCATCGGAGCGCTTCTGATCCACGGCTACCACCCCTGGGCCGAGGACTCAGAGCTATACGTTCCCGGAGTCGAGAAGACCCTCCACCCCGAATTTTTCCCCTACAACGCCCAGTTTTTCGAAGCTCACGCGGGTTCAACCCTCTTCCCAAACTTCGTGGCAGCCTCGGTGCGGCTCAGTCACCTTCCGCTCAGTGTCGCGCTTTTCGTTTTGCATGTCGCATCCATCTATTTGTTCTTGCTTGCCTGCTGGCGGCTCATCAGCAGATGCTTTCCAGACCCCAAAGCCCGTTGGGCTGGAGTCGCCCTGATCGCCGCACTCTTAACCTTGCCTGTAGCTGGGACAGCACTATACATCCTCGATCAATACCTCAACCCGCGAAACCTGGCCGCCTTCGCCGCCATATTCGCCATCGTGAAAGTGATCGACAAGAAGTACATCCAGGCAGGATTGTTTCTCATCCTTACCGCAGCCATCCATCCCCTGATGGCGGTCTTCGCCTTCTCCTACTGCTTTCTGTTGGTCGCACTCAAACATCTTGATCCTCACTTCGCCGCTCTCGCCTGCCTGCTGCCCTTCGGCATTTCGCTCGATCCCCCATCCGCGGCCTATCATCAAGCCGCCCTGACCCACGGGTTTCACTACATCACTCGCTGGGCGTGGTACGAATGGCTGGGGATCCTGGCGCCCATCCTTATTCTGTGGTGGTTCAGTCGCCTCGCACGCTCGAGACAACTGCGAAACCTCGACCTCCTGTGCCGGGCCCTGGTTAACTACGAACTGATCTACCTGCCTCCGGCCATCGTGCTCTCCAGTTTTGCCCGCTTCGAAGCCCTGGCCCGGCTCCAGCCCATGCGCTGTTTGTTCCTGCTCTACATTCTGATGTTCCTGTTTATCGGCGGATTCCTCGGAGAATACCTCCTCAAGAACCACCTCTGGCGATGGCTGGCACTCTTTGTTCCTCTGTGCGCAGGAATGTTCCTGGCCCAGCGTGCCCTCTTTCCCGCCGACCCTCACATCGAATGGCCTGGCGCCGCTCCCACCAATCCCTGGGAGCAAGCTTTTCTCTGGGCACGCGACCACACTCCCACCGATGCAGTTTTCGCCCTCGACCCCGACCTCCTCAATCTCCCCGGGGAAGACGAACAGGGTTTTCGCGCCCTTGCCCAGCGCAGCCGCCTCGCCGATCGCGGCAGCGACGCCGGCGCCGTCTCCATGTTTCCCGCCCTGGCCGATGAGTGGTTCCGCCAGGTGCAGGCGCAAACTGGCTGGGACAACTTCCAAGCACAAGATTTTCGCCGTCTCCAGACCGCCTTCGGAGTCACCTGGGTGGTCTTGCATTCCCCCGCCACACCCGGACTCGACTGTCCCTATCGCAATTCCACTGTGCTGGTTTGCCGTCTCTGAGCACAACTAATCGCGCCAAAATGTGTTTTACTTGCTAGAATATCGGCCATATAAAAACCAAGCGGTGCGGAATGTCATCTTAATCGGGAAGGTTCCCCGGGGATGGCTTTCTCGTTTGTGGCTGTCTCAATTCCGACGGTAGCTGATAAACTTGATGAGATTGCCAAATCTTCACGGGACGAATGGAAAACCTCGGGGCTCCGCTCGCTCAACCCGGCAATCCCAAAAGGATCCGTGCTAATGGCATGTGCGCAAACAGTAGAGGAAATTGCCCCCTTGTTCGACTACTGTAGATGGAATTCACAACTTGCTGAGCTGTCCAGGCAGTACGCGGCAAACAGTCCCTTGCCTCACGTTTTTCTCGGGGACTTCCTCGACGCCGCCGTCGCCGGCGCGATCGCGCAGGAGTTCCCTCGCACCCACACCAATGCCTGGATCCAGTACAAACACCACAACGAGAACAAACTCGGCATGGCCAAGCGCGAGCTCTTCCCACCCCGCCTAGGACGCGTCACCGACGAACTCAACTCGCCCCGCTTCGTCGCCTGGCTCTCACAACTGACCGGCATTCCCAACCTGATCGCCGATCCCACCCTCGAAGGCGGCGGAATGCATCAATCCGCCCGCGGAGGCTTCCTCAATCTTCACACCGATTTCTCTCATCACCACTACCAGAAGAACTGGCGCCGCCGCCTCAACCTCATCCTCTACTTGAACGACGCCTGGCAGCCCGCCTGGGGCGGTGCCATCGAGTTCTGGGATTCCGGCATGAAGCAATGCTTCTCCAAGTATCCGCCCCGGCTCAATCACGCCGTCATCTTCAATACCGACGACCGCTGCTTCCACGGCTTCCCCGAGCCTCTCTCCTGCCCCGAAAAAGAAACCCGCAAGAGCCTGGCCCTGTACTACTACACCGTCGAGCAGGATTCAAAAGCCGCTCCGCGCTCCACCAACTATCGCGCCCGCCCCACCGACAGCATGGCCGAGTCCGCCATGATCTGGCTCGACAAACAAGCCGTCGATCTCTACTCCCGCGCCAAAGCCCGCTTCGGATTCTCCGACCAATGGGCCAGCAAAATCCTAGGCGTAATCTCCAAAAAGAAGTAAGCCCAGCCGTTGATCTTCTCCGTGCCCCTGTGCCCCTCTGTGCCCCCTGTGGTGAAAAAGGTTTGCGCTTTTGACCTTGTGAGATCAGCGTAATCTGCGGCCCAAAATAAAACTCTCAACCGTCCCCAATCGGGCCGTTTTGTCCGCAATTCCCGCTTTGAACTAGCCCCCGACAAAACCTTGTCAAGCCCCCTTTTCCCCAGCTTTCCCCGTAAATCACTCTCCCCACTCCAAATATAAATTTCCAAATCGTGTCTCACTTACCTAGTCAAAATGCTATTCTGAAATTAAGTAAACAATTCAAAGGCGCAGGCTCCTAAGCCCGCGCCTTTTTTATTTCCCCAAAAACCGACTCCCAAAAAACTAAACGGGTGCCCCACGTCTCGCCGCCGTTGCGAGACGTGGGATACCACGAACCCAAACGCCGGAGGCACGTCGAAACATGAACTCTCAACGCACCAAAACCCCCCGCCGCCGCGGAGAACTAATCGAACTACTCTTCGCCCAAAAAGCCACGAGCCTGGGCTTCCAGGTCTGCAAGCCCGTCTGCGACGAATCCTACGACTTCATCCTCGACGGCGGGCGCCGCCTCTGGCGCGTCCAAGTCAAATCCAGCGACCGCCTCCGCAAAGGCGGATACCTCATCGGCGCCTGCCACTTCGCCACCCACAACACCAAGCAACCCTACACCGCTGCCGAAATCGACATCCTGGCCGCCTACATCGTCCCCGAGCGCGCCTGGTACATCCTCCCCATCGAAGCCTTCGCCCCCCAACAATGGCTCTCCTTCTACCCTCAAAACAAACACAGCCAAGGCCGCTTCGAACCCTACCGCGAAGCCTGGTCCCTAATGCAATGAAGATGAACGTGTGGCGCGGGCGCCCTCGCCCGTGAAGTGCGGACTACCCCCGACTGATAATCCTTGTCATCCTGAGCGAAGTCGAAGGACCCCAACACTGTCGCACCTCTGCAATATCGCCGCAAGGCGTTCTCCCCGTGCTCTCAACGGAGGAACAATTATGCATAATCGTTCTTACCCGTAGGGCGGACACTCTCATCCGCCGCCGCAGCCTGTGATGTCGCTTTGGACGTCGCCACCACCCAACCGACGGGTGCCCCACGTCTCGCTGCATTTGCGAGACGTGGGATTCCACACTGCCGACACCAAGGGGTTTGCCGGAAACCAGAAACCAGAAACTAGAAACCGGACGCCGAGAAGCACCGTATCAGGGCGCGGCTTCAGCCGTGCCGATCACTTAACCCTTGTCATCCTGAGCGCAGCATCTCGATTCGCCTCGCGAATCGAGATGCGGAGTCGAAGAGCCTGCCCTGAGCGAAGCCGAAGGGACCCCAGCACTGCCTGACTTCTACTCCGCCGCTGCAAGGCGTTCTCCCCGTGCTCTAAAGGGATGCACACCCAGCTCCGTGCAGGGTACGCATTTCTCGCCGCTCTTGCGGGAAGTGGAGAAACGACGCCGGGGAGAGCAACACTCCCTCCCACTTGTCATTCCGAGAAGCGAAGCGCCGAGGAATCTGCTATCTCTCGCAGTCTGCTCAACTCCTGTAGGACGGACACTCTCATCCGCCGCCGCAGCCTTTGATGTCGGTCCGGACGTCGCCACCACCCAACCGACGGGTGCCCCACGTCTCGCTGCTTTTGCGAGACGTGGGATTCCACACTGCCGACACCAAGGGCTTTGCCGGAAACTAGAAATAGAAACCTGACACCCAAGGCGGCACCAAGGGAAGGGCACACCCTCAGCCGTGCCGATCACGTTCCCTAACCCTTGTCATCCTGAGCGCAGCATCTCGATTCGCCTCGCGAATCGGGATGCGAAGTCGAAGGACCCCTACACTCCCCGACTTCTACTCCGCCGCTGCAAGGCGTTCTCCCCGTGCTCTAAAGGGATGCACACCCAGCTCCGTGCAGGGTGCGCATTTCTCGCCGCTCTTGCGGGAAGTGGAGAAACGACGCCGGGGAGAGCGACAACTCCCTCCCACTTGTCATTCCGAGAAGCGAAGCGACGAGGAATCTGCTGTCTCTAGCAGTCTGCTCAGCTAGTGCAGGGCGGACACTCTAGTCCGCAGCCTTTGATGTCGGTCTGGATGTCGCGCCACCACCCAACCGACGGGTGCCCCACGTCTCGCTGCTTTTGCGAGACGTGGGATTCCACCCTGCCGACACCAAGGGCTTTGCCAGAAACTAGAAACCAGAAACTAGAAACCGGACGCTGAGAATCACCGTATCAGGGCACGGCTTCAGCCGTGCCGCAAAGCTCCCACCCTGATCAAGACCCGGTACAAGCTCCGCAACACCGAGGACCATCCTAGGCCACGATTCTGTCGCCCCACCGCTTGGCGCGCACACTCTAATCCGACGCGGTTGACTGTGCTCGTTTGGGAAACGTCCGGTCTGCCCCCGGTTTTTCCCCCGTCAAGAAGGAGAATCGATGTGAGCCTACTTACCCTGTCCCCCTTGCAGATCCGTGAACGCCTTCACTATCTTATCGAGGCGGCCCCCCCACCCAAACATGAAGGGGAATCGGTTCGCCTGTCGCATCGCTTGCGACTGAAATGCCTCGAGGCTCGCGAGATATCCACCAAGAAAAAGTAATCGCTGTCCAGAGTTCGCGGGGTCGAACACCAGGTCGACAGCCTTCTTCTCTACTGTGAAATCTGAGGGTAGAGTCGGTTCAGCAAGAAGAATGTCGTAAAAATGCTCGGCTAGTGGCACGCACGGGTCTAAACTACTCGCCCAGAAATCGGGAAGATAGGTGAAGGATTTGTGTCCCAGCTCTTGCTGAAAGTTAATTACATTCTTGTTGCCAGATCCTACAAAGACATACGAGTTAAACTCCAAAATAAACTCAAGTTGAGCGGCTGCGCGCAAAAAACCATCGCGATTTACGAAGTATTTTCCCCACGCGCGGTGGACATTGTCGGTCCACAAACTCTCGTTCCGCCCCTCACGCATATCCGGCAAGCCGATCACGCCACGGAAGGGCCAGAACAGCAAAGGTTCAAACGTCGTTGCATTGTTATCGATCGTAAACCGGCGCACATATCTAGGCAGGACAGACCGCAAGAACCGAAAGCGTTTGCGCGCAACAGCATAGATTGCGATTGCGCGAGCTCCTACATAAACGTCGTAGGCGGGGCGAGCATAATGTACGCCTGTGGGCGATGCCGAGATGGTCAGCGACTTCAGCCTATCGAATCGACGGGATGTTTCGAAGATGTCGACCATTAAATCAATGATGATGGATATCCAGTCGGACGCTGCGTCGTACTTGATTACGAGAAGAGCCAGATCAACCACGGAGTCGAGGGTCGGGCGAAATTCGAGGCGATAAGAATCGGCAATTTCGTCGATCCATCTTGGTATATCTTTAGGTAATCCGGGCCCACTAATCTCGTGCAACTCCCATGGTTCGAGCAATTTTCCGCGGGCCATCTCAACAAGCATCTTGAACCGATGAACATCCCCGGCGGCAATGATGCCTTCGGCAAAACGAGACAGGCGACTCGTCGAAGCTAAGATCTCGGTGCTTGGCATGACGGGAAAGCCTTCGGCAGTCGGTAATGCACTCGATGCTGGCAACAAGAGTTGGTCGACGCTTTTGAAGTCACTTGCTATCAAGGCCGCTGCGTTCTCATATGCGAAACCAAGACCTTCAGGGTCAGAAATGCCCTCCGTCACCACCGGGAGTTTCTCGCCAAAACTGAAGAATGCAACGTACGGAATTTTCGTACGCTCTAGAATCTGCAAGGGCGTCGTATTTTTCGGCAGCCAGTCGCGATAAAACTCTCCCAGTTCACTCGCGAAGAGTCGTAGCCATGTCTGGGACTCTCGGTATTCTGTCCGACTGTCTAAGCGGGCCAACAAGGGAAAAACCAAGAAACGAGTCCGGTCATAAGCTAGCGCCTGGCGCGCGGCTTGGGCCTTCAACACGACATTCTTAGTGCCTTCTAGACTCTGGCGATTGGGACTAAAGAGCGGCACCAATATGTCCGGCATTTGAACCGTGCAAATGCCGCCAGAATCACTGACGCCAGTCCGGCTGTCTATTAACGTGAAATCAAACTCGGCGACCCAATGATGCCGTAGGGATTCCAGTAGCGCGCCCCCATTTTGTGTGCGAAAGAATTGTGTCCACTCAAACGCGAGCAGGCGTTTGTCGTATTCAGCGTCAAGCCTGCCTGCGGTTAACATAGTCAACGACACCGAGTCATCAATTTGGACTTGCGAGGCATATTTGCGCCAGTCGGGCATTGCACCTGATCCCCCGGCGTCCAAGAGCAAGTCAAGGAGACCGAGGTTGCTCGAAATAGTTTCTAGGCCGGCAAAATAACGATGCAATCCTGGTGCTTCGAGATCCCAGTCGACAACGAGCACACGCAATCCCCTCATCGCCAGAAGAGCAGCGACGTTTGCGACGGCCATGGTTCGGCCTACGCCGCCCTTGTAGGAATAAAATGTAAGGATTGATCCCATTCTTATCCCAAGCTCGGTGGAGCTGTCTGCTTTGAATCACCAAGCCTAAACTGTTCAACAAACGCCTCCACCGTTAGACGAGTCCACTCGTCATCGTGGGGCGGGGCGGATCTTATCGCGGTAGCGATATCCGGTACCCAGTCTCGAATTTCCTCTGACAGGTGCTCTTCGGTCGCGCTACCTTTCGCGAGTCTAACATTCGTATACTCCTGAAGTTTTGCGGCTTGGATGGCCTGAGCACGTGCCGGGAACCCGTCCCCGTCATGGATATGTGCCGGAACGATTAGTCCCCCGGGGTTCTCAGCAGTCCGGAAGTTGCATCGCGCCTCTCGTGCGGACATCTGACTCAATTCCAGTTGACACCACGGGCTGCTGAAATATTGTCGCGAGAAGAGCGGGACAAGCACGCGGGATTCGCTCAGCGCTTTGCCTAAGCGCTGTGGCCATGCGGCGCCGCTTTCGATTTCGTAGTCAATGAAAATTCTGACTCGGGGATGTTCTTCCCCGAGCCAGTGCTCAAACAATGGCCGAAATACCTTTTCCACCCACTCCGGCCATTCGCCGTGACGGCGATAACTTAGGAATACGTCGTACTCGTATGCCATGAAAAAGCACCCGAAGGACGGTCGTGCGTACGTCCAAATGGGAATCGCTATTGTATAGCAGCGAACAATACCGAGACAGACGGGACGTCCCGAACTAACAATCATGGCCGGCGGTCCCATTCGAGCCCGGTTTTGGCTTGAGCGGGGCAGTTCGGCGTTGATCCGTGCAAATCCGTGGCCGCTCCTGGGGTTGATTTTCAATCAGCGTCATCTGCGCTAATCTGCGGCTAAGCCACTCTCTATTTCTGAAGAAACGGATTACTCTCCCGCTCCTCGCCAATTGTCGTCAGCGGCCCGTGGCCGGGAACTACGACGGTCTCATCCGGCAGCGCCAGTACCTTCTCATGTAACGACGAGATGATTTTCTCCATCGATCCGCCGGGCAAGTCGGTGCGGCCAATGCTGCCGGCAAACAAGGTGTCGCCAGCAATCAATTTTTTCTCAGCCGGAAAATAAAGACACACGCTGCCTTCGGTGTGGCCGGGAGTGTGAATCACGTCGGCCACCAGCGACCCGGCTTTCACCGTGTCCGCCGCCCCAATGCTCTGGTCAATCTCCACCTTGCCCGGAGGCGCCATGCGGCACCACGCCGCCTGCACGTCGAGCATCTTGAGCAAGTCCTGATCGTTCTGGTTAAGCAGAATAGGCGCGCCCGTGGCAGCTCGCAGTTTCATGGCTCCGCCCACGTGATCGATGTGCGCATGCGTGATGACGATCTGCTTTACGATCAGCTTATGCTTGCGGAGGATGGCAATGATGCTGTCGATCTCGTCCCCGGGATCGATGACCATGGCCTCATGAGTGGTCTCGTCCCCAATGATCGAGCAGTTGCACTGGAGCGGTCCGACAGGAAGGATTTCGTGGATGATGGGAACCGTCCTTGGTCGTTGGTCGTAGGTCGTTGGGAAGGACAAACGGCGATGTTCTCCGCGTCCTCGGTGTGAACTCTGCGCCCTCTGCGTTTAAAAGGGTTTACCCGGGAGCGTGTCGGTCGCTTTTGGCCGACGACCAACGACCAACGACGATTTCGAGCTATTTCTTCGGTGGCGCCGGCACCGGAACTGGAGCCGTCGGCTTCGTCGCTGCCGGAATCCCCTGCAACACCGACTTCGAAATGTTGGCATGGCGCGACGCGTACACCGAAAGCGTGACCGAGGTCACCATAAAGATGATGGCCGACCAGGTAGTTGCCTTGGACAAAGCCGTAGCCGCGCCTCGCGGCCCAAACGCCGTCTGGCTGCCCATGCCGCCAAAGGCAGCAGTGATGTCGCCGCTCTTGCCACTCTGCAAAAGCACAACAATGATAAGAAACAAGCAAACAATAATATGAATGATCGTGATCAGAATAATCATGTGTAATTCTCAGAAATACCGTCCGTTACCATGCTATGGGCATAGCGAATTAGCGTCAAGCCCAGACTAGATTGTCATCCTGAGAGAGGCGCCTTTTGCCGAACGAAGGACCTGAGCGAGCCACGGACTTGTCATCCTGAGAGAGGCGTTTTTTGCCGAACGAAGGACCTGAGCGAGCTGCGCGAACGGGTCGCGTTCTTTGCGACCCGATAAATCGCGCGTTTAGCTCGCTTCCCTATATGCCTCTCTGTCCGGGTCGTGCGCTGTCTCAGCGATCTCTGCGTTTAAAGGCTTGCTTCAGCTACCTCTGTGAACCCCTGTGCCCCCTGTGGTGAAGGTCTTTCACGCCAAGCGCACATCCTCAGCCAACCCCGAAATCACGTGCAGCAACTTGTCTCCCGACGAATCCACTTCCTGTCTAACATCGAGGTTCAAGATAATGCAGCCTAGCGAAGCCGCCCCCGGATGCTCCCTCGACTCCCCATGAATCAAGAATTCAGACCGCCCGAACATCTCATTCCCCGGATCAGGCGTCAACGGCAGCACCAACGGCCCGTGAGTCTTGGAATAATACGGAGCCCCAATGAAATATTTCCCCACCGGAATCGGCCCAACCCCGACGACGCTTTGCAACTCCGGATTATTCTTGCCCCTCTGTCCGGTCGTCGGATTGTCGTACCCGGAATATCCCCGCGCGATGTGCAACCCATCACGCAACAATTCGCCGGTCTTCTGGACATAGGTCCACACGTGACCCTCCCCGGTGGCCCCAAGAATTGTTGTGCAGTGTAGTTAATGGTGCGGAAGGGGGGATTTGAACCCCCATGCCTCACGGCGCCACCCCCTCAAGATGGTGTGTCTGCCAATTCCACCACTTCCGCCTTAGTACGACTTTCGCGTTAACACGACTTTCGCTTTAACACCGATTTCGCGTGGAAAACTGCTTCTGCAAGGAGCGAAATAGTGCTGCCGCCGCTGTGGGCGAAACCTCATGATTATAACAAGGCGGCAGTGGCGGCGAAAGCCGCCACTGCCGGCGGCCCCGCGGCTGTCGATACTGGTGTTAGTAGTGGACTATTGCGGCGAAGGATTTGGGCTCTAGGCTGGCCCCGCCTACGAGGGCGCCGTCGATTTCTGGTTCGGACATCAGGGCTTTAGCGTTTTCGGGTTTGACGGAGCCGCCGTAGAGGATACGGAGCTTGTCCGCGAATTCGTGGCCGAAAGTTTGGGCGGCTTCTCCGCGGATTAGAGCGTGAGCGTCAGAGGCCATTTGGGGAGTGGCGGTTTTTCCGGTTCCGATGGCCCAGACGGGTTCGTAGGCGACGACTAATTTGTCGGCTTTCTTGGTCGAGACTTTGTGAAAGGCGCGAGTGCATTGGCGGCGGAGGACATCTTCGGTGAGTCCGGCCTCGCGTTCTTCGAGAACTTCTCCGACACAGACGATGGGGGTGAGGCCGGCTTCGAGGGCGTTCTTCAAGCGAAGGTTGACGGTGTCGTCGGTTTCACCGAAGTATTGACGGCGCTCGGAGTGTCCGATGATGGCGTGAGTGACGCCGATGGCCTGTAACACGAGCGGCGAGATCTCGCCGGTGAAAGCGCCTTCGTTTGCCCAGTGAATGTTCTGGGATCCGATCATCACGTTGGTGCCTTCGGCGGATTCGAGGGCGGCGTGGAGATCGACGAAAGGAGGACAGATGAGGATCTCGTCGCGGTCGTGATGAGTGACGAGGGGGAGAAAGTGGTGGAAGAAGTCGCGAGTCTGGTCGGGGGTTTTGTACATCTTCCAGTTGCCGGCGATTAGTTTTATGCGGGGCATGGGGTCCTTTTTTATTTAGCCGCAGATTGCGCAGAGAACGCAGATCATACCTAAAACCTTTAACCGCAGAGAGCGCCGAAGCGCCGAGAAATCATTCCCTAACCCTTTTACCACAGAGAACGCAGAGGGCCACCGGGTCGGCTTAATCCTTAGCCGCAGATTGCGCAGAAAACGCAGATCATTCCCAAAAACTTTTACCGCAGAGAACGCCGAAAAAGGCACGGCTCTCGGAAGTCGTACTTTTGGCTGCATAAACCAACAATGAAGCGAGCCAAACGCGCGATTATTGCGTCGCAAAGAACGCGACGCTTCGCGCGGCTCGCCCAGGTCCTTCGTTCGGCAAAAACGCGCCTCTCTCAGGATGACAATCAATCTTCCATTGTGCATGGAAAACCGGAATTGTGCAGCTTTTGGGCGGCGGAGGTATAGGCGCGGAGGGTCGCTGCGTCGAAGAGGACGAAGCGGATGGTGTTCAGATGGATGGTTGCGACCAGGGCCTCGGCGGCGGTAGAGACTGCGATTTGGGCGGCGTCGGCGATGGGATGGCCACCTCGTCGTTCGTCTTAGGTTAGACTGGGGCCGAGTCAAAGGAGAAATCATGGCGGGAGAACTGCAAGGTAAAGTTGCGATTGTTACTGGCGGGACGTCGGGGATTGGCAAGGATACTGCCGTGCTGTTTGCGAAAGCTGGAGCCAAGGTGGTGGTTGCGGGGCGGCGGGAAGCGGAAGGAAAGGAAACTATTGAGCTGATCCGGGCAGCGGGTGGCGATGGTTTGTTTGTGAAGACCGACGTGGCGCGGGCTGCCGAAGTGCAAGCGCTGGTGAAAAAGACGGTGGAGAAGTATGGGCGCGTGGATATCGCGTTCAATAATGCGGGGATTGAAGGCGCGGCTAGCCCAATCACGGAGCAGTCGGAAGAAGACTGGGACCGGACGATGGGCATCAATCTCAAGGGTGTGTGGCTTTGCCTGAAGTATGAAATTCAGCAGATGCTCAAGCAGGGAAGCGGGGGAGCGATTGTCAACATGGCGTCGGTGGCGGGGCTGCTCGGGGCGGCTGGTTTGGCGACGTATTGCTCTAGCAAACATGGGGTGCTGGGGCTGACGAAGTCGGCGGCGCTGGAAACGGCGAGCAGCGGCATTCGCATTAATGCGGTGTGTCCTGCGGTGATCCAGACGGCGATGGCAGAGCGTTTGTTTGGCGCGCCGGAAGTCGAGAAGCACATGCTGGGGATGCATCCGATTGGGCGGTTTGGCAGGCCGATGGAAATCGCGGAGGCGGTGCTGTGGATGTGCTCGGAGCGGGCGTCGTTCATGACCGGGCAGTCGCTGGTGATGGATGGCGGGTTTATGGCAGGGCCGGTGATGTAGGGGTAGGGGATTCGTCGCCGCGGATTTACGCAGATGAACGCGGATCTGGCAAACCTTTCACCATTCAGACACAGAGTCACAGAGAAGATCAACGGCTGGGCCACGGATTTGCACGGATTAACACGGATTTGAAAAGATCAAGAGCAACAGCGAAGGCGGCGGACAGGAGTGTCCGCCCCACACGGTCAGTGCTACTTCTTGTCGGTTAGGGCTTCTACTCCGGGGAGTTTCTTGCCTTCTAGGAATTCTAGCGATGCGCCGCCTCCCGTCGAGATGTGGGTGATTTTGTCGGCTACGCCAGCGGCGTGGACGGCGGCGACGGAGTCGCCACCGCCGACAATCGAAACGGCGCCGCCGTTGTCGGCTACGGCTTGGGCGATCTTGAAAGTTCCTTTGGCGAAGGGCCCGACTTCGAAGACGCCCATGGGGCCGTTCCAGACGATGGTGCGGGCGGTGGAGATGGCTTCGGAAAATTCTTCTACTGACTTCGGGCCGATGTCGAGGCCCATCATGTTTGCGGGAATTGGATTTGTGGCGTCGATGGTGCGGGTGACGGCGTTGAGATCGATGCGGTCGGCGACTACGTGATCGAGCGGCAGCAGGAGTTTCACGTTGCGCTTCTTGGCGTCTTGAATGATTTGGCGAGCGAGGTCTAGTTTATCGTCCTCTACGCGGGACTTGCCGACGTCTGCTCCGTGGGCTTTTAGGAAGGTGTAGGCCATGGCGCCTCCGATGATCAGGACGTCGACTTTGCTGAGCAGGTGCTCGATGACGGCGATTTTGTCGCTGACTTTGGCGCCTCCGAGGATGGCGACGAAGGGCTTCTCGGGGTGGTGCATGGTCTTGCCTAGGTATTCGAGTTCTTTTTCCATGAGCAGACCGGCGGCGGCTTTTTGCAGGAATTTGGTGATGCCGACGGTGGAAGCGTGGGCGCGATGAGCGGCGCCGAAAGCGTCGTTGACGTAGTAGTCGGCGAGGGCGCTTAGTTGCTTGGAGAATTTCGGGTCGTTGGCTTCTTCCTCGGGGTGGAAGCGGAGGTTCTCGAGCAACAGAGTCTGGCCTTTTTCGAGTTTGCCAGCGACTTCCTCGGCTTCGGGGCCGACACATTCGGGGCAGAAACCTACGTTCTCTCCGCGGGCGAGTTCTTTGTCGAGCAACATGCGCAGGCGCTCGGCTACGGGCTTGAGGCTTAGCTTGGGATTAGGCTTGCCGTTAGGGCGTCCTAGATGAGAAGCGAGAATGAGGCGGGCGCCGTGGCGGAGGGCGTACTCGATGGTGGGGAGCGTTTCGCGGATGCGAGTGTCGTCCATCACGCGGCCGTCTTCGAGGGGGACGTTGAAGTCGACACGCATGAAGATGCGATGGTCGTTGATGGGGAGATCGCGGATGGAGAGCTTGGGCATCAGTCGTGTCCCACAGAAATAAGGAAGGTCGCCTCGCGCTTTATTGCAATCCCGCTTTGCGCGATTGCGCGCGGTGGCTCCTCTAGATCCTTCGTTCGGCAAAGTGCGCCTCTCTCAGGATGACAAGAGTTGTTGAGGGGGAGATCGCGGATGGAAAGCTTCGGCATTAGTCGTGTCCCACAGAAATAAGGAAGGTCGCCTCGCGCTTTATTGCAATCGCGCTTTGCACGATTGCGCGCGGTGGCTTCCATAGATCCTTCGTTCGGCAAAGTGCGCCTCTCTCAGGGTGACAAGAGTTGTTTAGGGGGAGGTCGCGGATGGAGAGCTTAGGCATGGTTTCGCCCCACAAACATAAGGAAGGTCGCCTCGCGCTTATTGCAATCGCGCTCTTCCCCCGATTGCGCGCGGTGGCTCCATAGATCCTTCGTTCGGCAAAATGCGCCTCTCTCAGGATGACAAGAGTTGTTGAGAGGGAGATCGCGGATGGAGAGCTTGGGCATGATTAGGTCCCGACCAGAATAAGGAAGGTCGCCTCGCGCTTTATTGCAATCGCGCTTTGCGCGATTGCGCGCGGTGACTTCCACAGATCCTTCGTTCGGCAAAGTGCGCCTCTCTCAGGATGACAAAGAGAGAGTAGTTTCATAGGCCTTTCTTGCCAAGATAGTTGATTAGGTCGCGGACGCGGCATGAGTAGCCCCATTCGTTGTCGTACCAGGAAATCACTTTTACGCAGTTGCCGGCTACGACCAGGGTCATGGGGGCGTCGACGATGGAGGAGCGAGAGTCGCCGCGGAAATCGGCGGAGACTAGTTCGTTCTCTTCGTATCCCAGGTAGCCTTTCAGCGGGCCGTCTTCGCTGGCTTTCTTCAGGGCGGCGTTGACGTCTTCTTTGGTGGTCTTCTTCTCTACGAATGCGACCAGGTCAACGACAGAGACATTGGGCGTGGGTACGCGCATGGCGAAGCCGTCCAGTTTGCCGGCCATGTCGGGGATAACGAGTTTGAGCGCTTTGGCGGCTCCGGTGGAAGTCGGGATCATGTTAATGGCGGCGGCGCGGGCACGGCGCAGGTCTTTGTGGGGGAAATCGAGGATCACCTGATCGTTGGTATAGGAATGGATGGTAGTCATGGTGCCGCAGACGATCTTGTAATTGTCATGCACGACTTTGGCGATCGGGGCGAGGCAGTTGGTGGTGCATGAGGCGTTCGAAATGATGTGGTGTTTAGCCGGGTCGTACACCTGGTGATTCACGCCCAGTACTAGGGTGACGTCTTCGTTCTTGGCGGGGGCGGAGATGATGACTTTCTTGACCGGGCCGCGCATGTGCTTTTTTGCGTCATTGGCGTCGGTGAAGCGTCCTGTCGATTCGAGGACGACTTGCGCGCCGACGGATTCCCAGGGGAGCTTGGCGGGATCCTTTTCGGCAAAGACTTTGAAAGTCTTGCTGTCGACGGTGATGCTGTCGGGGCCGGAGGAAATCTTATTGGGCAAGTTGCCGAGGATGGAGTCGTACTTCAGCAAGTGGGCAAGGGTTTTGGGATCGGTTAGATCGTTGACGGCAACGAACTCGATATTGGGATCGTTGAGCGAGGCGCGCAGAACGTTGCGGCCGATGCGTCCAAAACCGTTGATGCCTACTTTGATTGCCATCTCGCCTCCGAAATGATGATGAAGTCACAACAGAAAAGAGTCTCGGGCTGGGGACAAGAAAATGGTAGCAGGGAACGGGAGGGGCGGCAAATGCGAGGGCCGCAGATTAACGCTGATTTCGCTGATCAAGAACCAACAGCGTTCACCGCCGAGGTCGCCGAAAACGCCGAGAAGGGCTGGGCCACAGATCAAGAACTTAACAACAGAGGACACAGAGGTTCACGGAGGAAGTCGCATTTCCGAAATGGGATTAGGCGGTGAAGCTGGAGATTTCGAGGTAGACGTTTTTGTTGTTCCAGAGGGAAAGGCGGGCCATCCAGTATTTGCGGTTGATCGCCTGGTTGGCGCGGGGCCAATCTTCGGGGGGAAGGATGCGAGCGGAGGCGGAGAACTCGGGCCCGGTGACTTTGCCACGGACGGTGCAGGGAGCGACTCGGACTTGGGGGTTGTTGCGGATGCGCTTGGTCTTTCCCGAGTCGGCACGGGTCTTGAGGTAGAGTTTGTCGTTGTCCTCTGCGAACCAGATTGGGGTGGGGACGGCGGTGCCATTCTTGCGGAAGGTGGTTAGCAGGATGTATTTCTGCCCCTGGATTTCGGGCGGGATGGGCATGGGGGCATTGTAGACGAAACGCTTAACCACAGAGGGCACAGGGATCACAGAGGAAAGGCTGGGCCACGGATTTGCACGGATGGGCGCGAGTGCACATGGCATGATTGGTTCCTTAGTGACCGCTGACGTTGCCCACGGGCCTCAAGGTGTGTTACAAGCCAGAGATGCGTAAATGGATGCGCGAGCGCTTAACGCGCCGCAAAAAAGGGCCTGAAAAAGCTGCGGGGGAGCCGGCCGCAGCGCCGTTGCAGCCCGCGTTTTACGACACTGAAGTGGTTAGTCAACCGGCGCGGATTGCAGAAGAGCATGCGGAAGACCGTAGCGAGCCTGAGGCGTCCGAAGCGCAGCTGCGGGAAGCTGGCCAGGCGGAATCGCAGCCGGCTCAAGCGCGTCCGGGCGATGCGGGCGACGCGACCCGGCGCCGCCGGCGGCGGGGAAGAGGTGGGCGCGGACGGAGCGCCCGGACAGGCCAAGCACCCAGAGCGGTGGAGGGCGCGGTTCCCGCGGTGGCAGTTCCGGTATCGGCGGCGGTTGCAGGGGAGGTGCCGGCAGCGCCGGCGCGGCCGTCGAAGGGTACGGTGGTGCTTGCGATTGGACTGCCGGGGTCGGGGAAAAGCTCCTGGTTTAAACGAAATAAGATCACGCCGCTTTCGAGCGATCTGTTGCGGGCGCTGTTGTTTGACGATCCGACGGAGCAGCGCTTTCAGGACTTGATTTTTTCCAATTTGCGTTCGATGCTGAAGGCGCGGCTGATTGCGCGGCGTCCTCTGAATTATGTGGATGCTACCAATCTGACGCCGCAGGAACGGCAGGGCTGGATCAAGCTGGCTAAAGATTATGGGTATGAAGTGCAGGCGGTGTTGTTTGATGTGCCGCTGGAGACTTGCCTGGAACGGAACCGGAGGCGGGACCGGGTGGTTCCAGAGGAAGCGATGCGGCGCATGGCAGGGAAATTGAAGCCACCGTCGTTTGAGGAAGGGTTTTCGAAGATTACGGTGGTTAGGGTGAAGCAGAAGGAGTAGTTGCGGCGCCCTCAGCGGCTAAAGCCGTCGCTTTTCAGGCCTGAACGGCACGACTGAAGTCGTGCCCCGATACGAACCCGGCTGCTTATGCCTACGAACCCGACTTCTTTATCCTTTTAGATAGGGCAGTAATTCTTTGAAGGCGGATGATCCGGAGGAACGCAGCAGTTCGTAGAGGATCATTTCGGTCGATGAGATGATGGCGCCGGCGGCGCGCATGCGCTCCAGACCGATTTTCCAATTCCATTCGGTGCGAGAGCTGACGGCGTCGGAGGCTACGTGGACGATGTAGCCCTCGCGGAGCGCTCCCAGCGCGGTTTGCATCACGCAGATGTGACTCTCCATTCCGCAGAGCAAGACAGTGTTGCGATTTCCCGGGAGGCGTTTGAGCATGGCGCAGAATGCATCGCTGCCGAAGCAGGAGAACATTTGCTTGTCGATGGGCTGGGCGTCGGGGAGCAGGGAAGCGATCTCGGGAGCGGTGTTGCCCAGGCCCTTGGCATATTGCGTGGTTACGAGAGCGGGAATCTTGAGGATGCCGGCGAGGCGGATTAAGAGCTGCGAGTTCTTCAGTAAATGGTCTTTCTGAAATATCGGGGGCAGAAGTTTCTCCTGGATATCGACCACGATGAGGGCGCAGCGGTCGGCTTCGAGGGGGCGGCGGGCGATTTCGGCGTAGTCGCCGTTTAGAGTGGTGACGCTGCCGAGAGTGGTGGCCATGGATATTTCTCCTGAGCAAATCTTAAACCGCGAAGGGCGCTAAGAACAGCCGCGAAGTACGCAAAGAGTACACTCGGGACGGTTGACCCCGGTGGACACAGCCCATAAAATCGAAGAGGCGGGTGAGGTTCTGCCGCGTGTGTGTTGCCCCCTCGTTCAATGGTAGGACACCTGCCTCTGGAGCAGGTTATCGGGGTTCGAATCCCTGGGGGGCAGCCAAGACCGCCGCAAGATCTTGATGGCGGGCAGCAATCATAAGAAAGAGATAGGATGGAAATATGCCTAGAGGCCGATCCACGTTTACCAAGCGGAAGAAAGAGCAGGCGCGACAACAGAAGCAGCGTGAGAAAGTCGAGCGCCGAGTCCAACGCAAACAGGAAAAGCCGGAAGGCGGGGTGGTGGACAGCGTGGATGAAATGCGTGAGTTGCAGGAGCATGCCGCTGCCCAAGCGGCGCTGTTCCGCATTGGCGAGGACGAGGCCGAGGAGTCGAGCGAAGAAGACGGTCAGGATAGCGAGGAATAGCGGAGGTTGGGACACCTGCTCCCGCCCCTTGCAAAGGCGGTGTTCGGCCTCAGGACATCCTTTACACTCCCGCGCTGGCGCGGGAGCCCGCCCAAAACCTCAGTTTTATCTGCCCTCGGGATGACAGTGCTGAGGGTATCCGCACGGCTGGAGCGATCACTGCTAATTCGTCGGGGCCGCGCGGGTATTGTTCAGGTGCATACGAGTAAGCCATTTATGGGGTCCCTGATAAAGAAATTCCAGGCCAACGTTTTCGGCCGCGTATCCAATCATGCTGTAGTTGCCGAGGCGGAAGGCGTCGCGGGCATCGTAGCGGTCGGGGTACCAGGCGTAGACGCCTACCATGGTGCCGGCGTAGGGAGCGACCAGATCAGGGAAGGAAAAAACGCGATGGCCATCTTCGCCGCGGCGCGCACTGAGAGTGGAGATGAGGGCATGTTCCAGCCGGGGAAAGAAACCTGTGCACTCACAGCGGTAGTACAGGGTGTCCTCGCGGAAGAGTGCTGCCAGGCCATAACGCGTGGAGGTGCTAATCGCGAGAATTCCGAAGTTTGATCCGAAGCGCTTGCCGTAACCTTCTGCGCCTTGTTTCCATTCGGGCGGAGCGTTGTCTGCCTGATTGATGCCGGCAGCGATGGCGGCGCCGACGATGGGATAGGGGCCGAAGGCATCGAAGAGATAGTTGTGGAACTTGGTCGCGGCAGTGGGACGGGTGTAGGTCAGGCTTGGCTGCGGGGCGGATGGCAGGGCTGCGCTTGAGGAGTTGCTGGGGGCCGGTGCTTGGGCCTTGGCCAAGTGTGGCAGGACGGTGGTAACCGCGATAGCCAAGAACAGCGTCAGTCCGCGCATCTTCATGTTGAGATCTCCTCAGGAATCGGAAGCTTGTAAATTGCTCAAGTATCATACGCCAGGTTGAGGAAAACCGCTAAGAAATCCCCGCGACAAGAATGAGTATTCAGAAACCCGACGAGCCGCTACAAAAACGAAAAGGGCTGTCGAGAGGGTCGAATGTAGAGTTCACACTAACCCATGACAGCCCACCTTCGCGTTTAGGGCTTTCTATCTACCGATGTTACCCAGCAATGCTTTGCAAGGCTGGTCAATTGTGAACACTTTTGCCCACGAGAATGGCGATGGGAAGTCGCAGGGAGCGTATGGTTGGATGATGCCCGGGACCACCTTCGCTGACGGCGTGAACCGCTATACAGTCCCCTTCACTAAAGGGATCGGAAACTATCTCGAAATGTTCGCCATACATGGTTATGTGTCTAGGGGCGGTGAAGCCGAGGTCCTTGATGCGGGCGCAGTTCTCGGAGCGCGAGCGAGCGTTCGGAGCAGTTTCGACGGCACCGGTTCTTTGGGCGACGGTTTGCGGCATGGCGCTCTCTAGGGTTGCAGGAGCCGATGGCAGCTTGTTTATGCGCCGACGGCCTTTTCCACCCGGCCGATAATCTGTTGAACCTTGCCCGCTTGCTTTTCGGCGTGTCCTGACTCCGCCAAGTTGGGGTCGGTCTTTGCCTCTCCGACGGTTTCTTTAATTTCTCCCTTGATCTCGTGGAGCTTGCCTTCAACTTGATCCTTGGTGCTTGGTTTCATCATGTTTTTCTCCTGATGGTTGAAGCTTTCAAACGGTTAGCGGGCATGGCCCGTGGTCACACTGACAGGCGATCTCTACTTCTTTGGAGCCTGCTTCCTGACAGGGTTGACCGCAATACTTGCCGCCAGGCTGGGCCATGCACCGGCATGGCAGATGTGCGCATTTGCTCTGTTCATTGGGGGTCATCGTTGCTCTCCTTTTTTTTCGATTCTTCGCTGTTCTTCACGACTTTTAGTTCGTCGGGTTGCTTTGGCGAAATGCCGTAAGTTGCCAATTCCCCTGTCGAAAGCTCTTCGTCTTTTGCGTTCAGTTCAGCCATCACGCCACCTCTTTCGCTGCCACCATGGTTGGGACCTGCACCAGTTCGTCAAAGAGAGAGCGGTAGTGAATCATGGCTGTCCTTAGATCTTCGGTGGTGGCGGCGTCCTTCCCGACCCGCAGCGCAATTTCATGGGCAGAGCGATAGTTTTCCACCACTTGAGGATGGTCGACAGAAATGTCGGCGGCACGCTGATCGAAATCGGATACCGGATAGCCACGAGTCTTCATCACCGAGGACACCAGGTCATCGGCCTCGGTAACAGTGCCTTTTGGGGAATCAACAAAACGAGATTGCAGAGACTCCCATCGTTTCACAAAACGTTCGCGGTCCGCGGGATCAAGATCACGAATATTGAGCTTCTCAACCCGCTTCTCGCGATCCGCTAACTTCGCTTCGGCTTTACGTTCTGATCCGTGTGTCAGCACCGCTCGCTCGTACTCGGGGCCAAATTTCTGCCGCAGGTCTGCGGTCGTATGTCTTCGATTCCGCACGTACAGCCAGGTGAGCACTACGATAATCAGAATTACGACGGCGACCAGCGCAATCAGCTTAGGGTCGAGCGCACTTAGATTCATGGAACCCTCCTATCGGGATATTCACAGCACCGAACTCGGTTCACAGACTCTCTTGGTCAGAACCTGGTGAGCCGCCAGTATCAGACTTTAGGAATGCGAATACTGATCAGAATTGATCGTGTTTGAAAGGAACGCAGCGTGGGAGGCGAATGTGAAAGTGCATGAGACGGTCATCGAGGTTGTCCACAGTGGCGTGCTGGCTCGCGTAGTGAGCGGTTCTGCACAGAACTATGCAAGCGTATGAGCGAATCTAAAGGTCGTTTCCGCAGGTGGAGGTTTCTGATTCTCCCGGATTCAATCCAGATCCAATCAAAGGAAAAAACATGAAAACAGTCAAGTTGTTTTTCGCGTTGCTCGCGTTGCTGGCCATTGGGGCCACGTTGGGATGCTCAGGAGCTTCCGCGAAGTCGCCCGAGGTTTCTGACAGCATCCGTACTTCGCTCGATCAAGCCGGCCTCAAAAACGTTTCTGTCCGTCAGGATCGTGACAAGGGGGTAGTGACGCTTGGCGGCACCGTTGCCACTGAGAACGACAAGGCACAAGCCGAATCGCTGGCGAAACCCCTGGCGGGCACGCAAGTTGTGGCGAATGAAATTGCCGTGGTTCCGGTGGGTGTGGAAACAGACGCCAAAGCGGTGAATTCCGATTTGGACAAGGGGATCGAGGAAAATCTGGATGCGGCGCTGATCCAGAACAAAATGCACGAAAACGTCAGGTACGACGTGAAGAGCGGCGTAGTCACACTGAGTGGGGAAGTGAACTCGCAGTCGAAGCGAGACAATGCCGCAACCGTGGCCACGAACGTACCTAACGTGAAGCAGGTAGTCAATGATGTGCAGGTTAAGGATCAGAAGGCCAGTTCAGCACAGTAAGAGGTGCTGAACTGAGCGACGGTGAATAGCGGAGGGCGGCCCGGTTCCGGGTTGCTCTCCGGCAAGGCGATGGAGTTCCCTGCCTGAAAACAGCCACGGATGAGTCGAGAAGGAGATGGCATGTCATTTCGGGTGAGTCTTCGCGTCTTATAGTTTGGTAAGGAAGTCGACGATTTCGGGCTGGCTCCAGTCCACGGCGCCGATGAATTTGCGGCGGACGATCCCTTTGCGATCGATGATGTAGGTTTCGGGATATTTGAAGGTGCCGTAGAGATCGCTGCTTTTGCGGTCGGGATCGCGCACGGTGAGAAAGTCGATTTTGTAATCAGTCAGAAAGTGGTGATAGGCTCCGCCGTCCGCGTCGATGCTGACGCCCACGACGGTGATGCCTTTGGAACCCAGGCGGCGCTGTAGGTCGACGAGTGAAGGCATTTCCTCAACACAGGGCGCACACCAGGTGGCCCAGAAATTCAAAACCAGAATCTTGCCCTGGAAGTCGCGAAGATCAACTTTGCGGTCGGCGTCTTGCACGGCGAATTCGGGAGCGGGGGTTCCGATGTGAGGCGGACGGGATCCACCGTAACAGCCGGTGAACAGGAGCGCGAGGGCGAGAAAAACGGGGATGCGACGCACACAGATATAATAACGAATTCGGCGGATGACGGCGTCTGATGCAGTGGCGGGATGGGCGGTGCTGTCGGTGCCAGCAGTGTCGGTAATTGTGCCGGCGCGGAATGAAGAAGCGTGCCTGGGAGCGTGTCTGCGGTCTTTGGTGGAGCAGGCTGGTGTTGGTTTTGAGGTTGTTGTCGTGGACGACGCGTCGACTGACCGGACGCGAGAGATTGCTGAGGGTTTTGCGGGCGTGCAGGTGCTGGATGCGGGGCCGTTGCCGGCGGGATGGAGTGGGAAGAATAACGCGTTGACGGCGGGCGTGCGGCAGGCGAAAGGCGAATGGTTGTTGTTTACGGATGCGGACACGGTGCATCGTCCGGGGTCGCTGGCGAGGGTGCTGGCGGAGGCGCGAGCGCAGGGAGCGGCATTGCTTTCGTACTCTCCGGAGCAAGAGGTGCATGGCTTTTGGGAGCGGGCGGTGATGCCGGTGATATTTGCCGAACTGGCGGGGAGATATCGGCCGGCGGAGGTGAACGATCCGGGGTCGGCGGTGGCGGCGGCGAATGGGCAGTATTTGCTGATATCCCGCGAGCCGTATGACGCGGTGGGTGGTCATGCGGCGATTGCGGGGGATTTGTTGGAGGATGTGGCGTTGGCGCGGGCGGTGAAGCGGTCGGGGCGGAAGATTTTCTTTCGCTTTGGTGGAGATGCGGTGCGGACGCGGATGTATCGGAGCTTTGCGCAACTGCGGGAGGGTTGGACTAAGAATCTGGCGCTGCTGTTTCCTTCGCCTTTGAGATTGGCGGTGGTGCGGTTGCTGGAGTTTGGGTTGATTGTAGGGAGTGGGGTGGTGGCGGCTAGATTGGGCGCCAGGGATCGAGTTGGGGCGACGATTGCAGTGGGGCTGGTGTGCGTGATCTTGTATGGGCTGTTCCTTCGGCGGATTCTTAGGGCTCATTTTTCGTGGATTTCGAATGCTTTGGCGGTGGTTGGGTTGCCGATGTTCTCGTATTTGCTGTTGCGGTCGAAAGTTGCTCATCGCGAGGGCAAAGTTAGTTGGAAGGGACGCGAATATGGGGCAGAGCGGGAGACAATCTCAAGCAATAGGACAAGGGCGCTGGGCGGTGTTCGGGAGTAGCTTGTCGGGCTGTGGGAGAAGCGGGAGCTTTTAACCACAGGGGGCACAGAGGATCACAGGGGAGCGAATACCGATCCACGCTTCGCGCGGGGATCAACTTTAAGGGGAAATTGTGGTTTATCTAACTCGCAAGGCTGAATTCGCGGCGTCGCACTATTATCACAATCCGGCGTTGAGTGCGGAGGAGAACCGGCGGCTGTTCGGGAAGTGCAATAACCCCAATGGGCATGGCCACAACTACACTCTGGAGGTTACGGTGAAGGGTGCGGTCGATCCGCGGTCGGGATTTGTGATTGACCTTAAGCAGTTGAAAGACACCATGAATCGTGAAGTGCTGGAGGCGATGGATCACCGCTTCCTTAATAAGGAGGTGCCGGAGTTTTCTTCGCGGATTCCGACCACGGAGAATTTGGCGATTGCGATCTGGCAGCGGCTGGCTCCGAAGTTGAAGGAGGCGCAGTTGCATCGGGTGCGAGTGTATGAAACGGCCGACCTGTTTGTGGATTTCTATGGGGAAGCATGAAGGCGCATTTGACGCGGCGATACAAGTTCTCGGCTTCGCACCGGTTGCATAGCGATGCCATGTCGGACGCGGAAAATGCCGCTACCTATGGCAAGTGCAACAACCCTTTCGGACACGGACACAACTACACTCTTGAAGTCACCGTGAGCGGGCAGGTGGATGAGAATGGGATGGTGTGCAATCTGGTGGATCTGGATGGGTTTGTGGAGCGGGAGATCCTGGAGCGGTTTGATGTGCAGAACCTGAATACCTTGCCGGAATTCGCGGAAACGGTGCCGACCACGGAGAATCTGTCGATTGCGGTTTACGATATTTTGCAGCGTGGGTTCAGGCTGGCTCATCTGGAAAGAGTGAGATTTGAAGAGACTTTAATGAATTCGTTTGAGTATGCGGGAGAAAAGCAAAAGCTTTAACCACAGAGGGCACAGGGGTTCACAGAGGAGAATTAGTGAAGAGTTCAGTTGAGAGTCCGACGATCACCAGCGCCAGTTTTGAGGAGTTGGTGCGGGAGATGATTGTGCGGCTGGGGGAAGATCCCGCGCGCGAAGGGTTGACGCGCACGCCGGAGCGGGTGCATCGGGCGTACGAGCATTTGATGAAGGGGTATAAAGAAGATCCGGAGGCGATGCTCAAGAAAGCTTTGTTTACGGTCACGTATGACCAGATGGTGATCGTGAAGGACGTGGAGATGTTCAGCCTGTGCGAGCATCACATGCTGCCGTTTTTCGGGAAAGTGCATGTGGCCTACATTCCGAATGGGAAAGTGATTGGGCTGAGTAAGATTCCGCGGCTGGTGGATATTTTCTCGCGGCGGCTGCAGATTCAGGAGCGGTTGACGACGCAGATTGCGGAGACGATCCAGAAGGCGATTGATCCGCAGGGAGTGGGAGTAGTGATCGAGGCGCGGCATTTGTGCATGATGATGCGCGGAGTGGAGAAGCAACATTCGGCGGCGGTGACGTCGTCGATGCTGGGGTGCTTCCGCGACGAGCAGGAAACGCGGACGGAGTTCTTGTCGTTGATTCATAACAAGACGAATGGGGTGTAGCGCCTCAGGGGCCAAAGCTTGGGCTTTGAGGCATGAATGGCCGGCCGTGCGCGAAAGCGTTCAGCGCGTTGAAACCTTCCACGGGTAAAGGCCTTCGGGGGTGCTCTAGATCTCTCAAGAAGCCTAGACGGCGCGGCTTGAAGCCGCGGCCTTTCAAAGCTTGGAAAATAAACATCATTTGCGAGGGAAGGTTGCGCTGATTACGGGCGGCGGCCAAGGGATCGGGCTGGCCATTGCACATGCGCTGGCGGCAGAGGGATGCGATGTGGTCATCACTGGCCGGACGCTTTCCACTTTGAAGAAATCCGCGACGCAACTGGCTAAATACAAGGTTCAGGTGATGCCGGTCGTGTGCGATGTGCGGGACGAGGATGCAGTTGCGGCCATGGTGGCGGCAGCCAGGAAGAAGTTTCAGCGGCTGGACGTCGTGATCAATAATGCCGGTGTGGCGCACGAGAGCCTTCCGGTCGCAAAACTGCCGTTAGAGGCCTGGCGGCAGGTGATCGATACCAATCTGACCGGGACGTTCCTAGTGACCAGGGCGGCTCTGCCGCTGATGAAGCGCGGTGGGACGATCGTGAACAATCTTTCGATTGCGGCGAAGACGGCGTTTCCTAATATGGCCGGGTACGTGGCCGCGAAGCACGGGGCGCTGGGATTGACCAAGACTTTGCGTGAGGAACTGCGGCCGAAGGGAATCAGGGTGATTGCGCTGATGTTGGGAGCCGTCGATACCGACATCTGGGATTCGTTTTGGCCGGGCGCCCCGCGGAGACGAATGATGTCGCCCCGGACCGTAGCGAGTGCAGTGGTCAACGCGCTGCGATTGCCGGAAGACGGTTCAGTGGATGAATTGGTAATTACGGGTGCGGCGGGGCCGGTTTAGAGACTAATCGTTGTCTGCAGAATTGGGGATGTAGGAGACTTCCAGGCGAAAACGTACGGGACGGCCTTTCAATTCTTTGGGCGGGATAGGAAGTGGAGTGGCGGCATTCAACCCGTCCTGCGTTGTCTGGTCGACTTTTGCATTTCCTGAGCTTGAGGCTACTTTTAGACCGCTGACCATGCCATCGTTCATCACTGCGAATTCCAGTGTGATTACAAGTTCTTTTCCCACCGTAAGATCAACCCTCGAACTCAGTTTATGGCGCAGTGCTTCAGCCAGGCTCTGCATATAAGGTTTCAAATCGATCGGATATCCGCCAATCGTTGAAAACTCCATTTCTATGCGCGCCGATCGGATCATCATGGTGTCGTCAGATTTAGGATCGTTCGCCGGACTCGCCTGGCTCCTGGCTTTCAGCGTGGGAACTTCTGCGGAAGAGTGGCTCTCATATTCATGTTTCCGTTCGAGATATGATTTGTAGCCTTCTGCGTTGGCCTTGGCAGCGGGATCTCGCGCCCAGGAAATCGCGCGGGCTACGGCGGTGTTGGCGTCGTCATATTTCTCCATGCGCCCATAAACCTGCGCGAGAGAAAGCTGTGCATTCGAGTCGCCGGGTTCGAGCGACACGGCCTTCTGCGCTAGCCTCAAGGTCTCCTCGAGGTTCTGCCCCCGCATGGTGAGATACACGGCCAGAAAGCTATACGGCGGTGCGAAGTCGGGTTTCAGCGCAATCGATTGACGAAGGTCATCCTCAACCTGTTCCCCGCTGGGAGTCTTGTTGACGCTCGCGGTCAGGTAAGCACGCAAATAGTGAGTGAAATAGTTCTTGGAATCGAGAGTGATGGCTTGTGAGACTGATTCCAGGGCCATGTCGCGCTGGCCGTGCACAAATTGAGCCATGCCCAGAAATTCATGGGCCAGCGCCAGGTTTGAATCGAGGCGCAGCGCTTCTTGCAGGATCGGAATGGCATCGTCCGACCGACCGCGCACGACAGCAAATTCCCCGCGGTAAGCCTCTTCCTCGGCGGCGGAGAGTTGGCGGATCTTCAATTGATCGTCCGGAACGGTCGTGCTCATGGGAATCTTCATGTACAGAAACGACGCTCTTGCGATATAGGACTGCAAATCGGATTGCAGCTTCTTGAGATCACCAAAGGCCGTAGCAGCGGCCTCTTCCTGGTTTGTGGTGCGGTTCAAAGCATCAAGGTAAGCCGTAAATAGTGGGCGGTGGACGCCACGGTCACCGATCATGAGGTAATGCGTGAGTGCCCACGATTCGGCGTAGAAGATGGATGTCTTATTGGTTTCGTTGTAGTAGGGGGAATTGTGATCGACCTGAAAAAGCACGTTCAGCGGAATGAGAGCGTTGGTACGCAATTCCTGGAGCAGGCCGGGGTCGGCTTGCCCCATGCCGACCGAATGTTCGTCGATTTCGGTATGACCGTAAAACTCAGCCAGGCCCTCGGCCAGCCAAACCGGCATTCCCGGAAAATAGGGCACCGTAATCGTATGGTAATACTCGTGATAAAAAGTCGCGTAAGGGCTGGCGCCGGGAGCATCGAGTTGCACCGCAGCACAGAATTGATTCATGTAGCCGCCAAAAATGCCGGATGGGTGTGAGTGCCCCTTCACCCAATATTCTGGAAGCAACTCGCGCATGGAGTTCTCGTCCTTGACTGCGAGGACTGTGATCACAGGGCTGGGATGGCTGCTTGCTACTTTGAGAGATTGACGGAATACGGAGCGAATCTCTTCCATCTGAACCGCGCTCTTGCGGGCTTGTTTCTCCCCGGCGTTACTAACGACAATGAAATTCGGGCTGCGAACCTCCACCCAGCTTTGCTCTTTGCCCTGGCACAATAAGGGAATCAGGATGACGGATGCAGCGGCAACGACAGTACGCAGGCGAAACATAACGCTAACGACCCGTTAGCATACTCCAGGTTTGCGGATTGGGCCAATCCCAGGAAGGTGGCTGCGGCTTGCCCGGCCCAAGTCACGCCGCAGATTAACGCGGATTAAACACAATTCAGAATGCGTCTATCCCCGTGACGCTTTGGCCGATGATCAGTGTGTGGATGTCGTGGGTGCCTTCGTAGGTCTTCACGGATTCCAGGTTCATCATGTGGCGCATGAGGGGGTATTCGTCGGCTACGCCGTTGGCGCCGAGAATGTCGCGGGACTTGCGGGCACATTCTAGGGCCATCCAGACGTTGTTTCGCTTGGCCATGGAGATGTGCTGAGCGCCGGCTTTGTCTTTATCTTTGAGTCTTCCCACCTGAAGGACGAGGAGCTGTGCTTTGGTTATCTCGTTAATCATCCAGGTGAGCTTTTCCTGTACAAGTTGATGAGAAGCAATGGGTTTGTCGTGGAACTGTTTGCGCAAGATTGAGTATTGAAGCGCGCAATCGTAGCAGGACATGGCTGCGCCTAGAGCTCCCCAGGCGATTCCGTAGCGGGCTTGATTCAAGCACATGAGCGGAGACTTGAGGCCGCCACTCTTCGGGAGCAGATTGGACTCGGGGATGTGGACGTCTTGCATGGACAAGCCTGAAGTTACTGACGCACGCAGCGACCATTTGCCGTGGATGTCTTCGGCTTTGAATCCGGGGCGATCGGTTTCTACTAAGAAGCCGCGGATTTTGTTGTCTTCGTCTTCTACCTTGGCCCAGATTACGGCTACGTTGGCAATGGAGCCGGAGGTGATCCACATTTTTTCGCCGTTGAGGACATATTCTTTTCCGACTTTACGGGCGCGGGTGCGCATGCCTCCGGGGTTGGAGCCGAAGTCGGGTTCGGTGAGGCCGAAGCAGCCTAGCTTTTCGCCGCTTTGCAGGGCGGGGAGCCAGGTTTGTTTTTGCTCGTCGCTGCCGAAGGCGTAGATTGGATACATGACCAGGGCGGACTGCACGCTTACGAAGGAGCGGACGCCGGAGTCGCCGCGCTCCATTTCCTGCATGACCAGGCCGTATTCGACGTTCGACATCCCGGCGCAGCCGTAGCCTTTGAGGCTGGCTCCGAAGAAGCCCAGATCGGCCATCGGTTTGACGAGTTCGCGGGGGAAGCGGCCAGCGCGGTTGCACTCCTCGATGATCGGAATCAGGTTGTCTTCAATGAATTTGCGGGAGGTGTCGCGGACCAGGAGTTCGTCGTCGGTGAGGAGAGCGTCGAAGCCGATGAAGTCAACGCCGCGGAATTTGAGGGACATGGGACTCTCTTTTCTGCTTGCGAATACGCACAGAGCTATTAGGAAGAAGGAACTTACCACGCTAACAAAGGGTTGCCGAGAGGTCAAACCGTCGGAGAGGCAAATGCTAAAGCCTTTACCACTGAGGGCACAGAGGAAGGTAAAATTCTCAATCGCTGAGGGTGCCGAGTGCGCGGAGGGCAGAATCGTGCATTTACACCGAGGTCGATTTTGACAATACTTTTGCAAAATCGGTGGGTGGAGGGGTAAGGTGAGGCATCAAAACTGTTTATGGGGATGCGAATGCGGAGAGTGATACTGCTGGCGGGACTACTGGTTGGCTGGTGCGGGGCCGTGATGGCCGCGGAGCCTCCAGCCGATGTGGTCACGCTGGACAGCGGCTTTCGCTTCCTCTACGACCTGGACTTCGAACATGCGCACCAGGCGTTTGCTTCGTGGCAGCAGCAAAACCCGGACAATCCGCTGGGACCGGTGTGTGAAGCGGCGGCATTGTTGTTTTCGGAGTTCAACCGATTGGGAGTGCTGGAATCGCAGTTCTATCAGGATGACAAGGCATTTCAAGCCCGCCAGCAATTCACTCCGGATCCGGGGTTGCGAGTGCGCTTCAACACCGCGCTGGATCGAGCCGAGAGCAGCGCCCAGGTACGGCTGGCCAAGGACGCGAAGAATCGCGATGCGTTGTTCGCGCTGACGATGGCTTCGGGCTTGCGGGCAGACTATGCGGGATTGATCGAGAAGCGCAATTTGGCGTCGCTGCATTTCACCAAGCAGGCGACGGCGTGGGCGCAGCAGTTGCTGGTGGTGGACCCAGGCTGCTATGACGCGCATCTGGCGACGGGCGTGAGCCAGTACATTGTAGGCAGTATGTCGGCACCGGTGCGCTGGCTGGTGCGTCTGGGAGGAGTCTCGGGAGACAAGGAAGCCGGGATTCGAGAGTTGCAGGTCACCGCGGACCGCGGACAATATCTGGCGCCATTCGCGCGGATTTTGCTGGCGATTGCGTATGTGCGGGAGAAAGACAAGCCGCGGGCGCGCCAACTTCTGGTGGCCTTGCAGAATGATTTTCCACAGAATCCCATATTTGCCCGCCAGATCAGCCGACTGGATGCGCAGGGCTGCTGCGCTAAACCCTGATACCGCCGCTGATTTTCCCCGATTAGAATGACCAACGCCCTGGAGTGATGCGGATCAAATCGAGAATCCGCGCAGGGGGTGATTTATGAGAAATTCATCGAATTGTAACCATCCTGTAACATTCCCGCCGTAAAACCTAGGGTACTAAGAAAATCCCTTGGAGGAATCGCCGCGTGATACGACGAATTGCGCTTTTGTGTCTGGCTCTGGCAGTACCGGCTGGTGCGCAGACTACGATCAATGGGGCGGGCGCAACGTTCCCTTATCCGATGTATTCGAAGTGGTTCAGTGAGTATCACAAGGCCCACCCGGATATTCAGATCAACTATCAATCGATCGGCAGCGGTGGAGGCATTCGCCAGGTGCTGGCGGGGACGGTTGACTTCGGCGCCAGTGACGGCCCCATGAGTGACGAGCAACTGTCGCAGGCCAAGACCAAGATCCTGCATGTTCCCACAGTGCTAGGAGCGAATGTCCCGGCCTATAACATTCCGGGAGTGACTGCGGAATTGAAATTTACGCCGGAGGTTCTCGCGGGCATTTTCCTAGGCAAGATTGCTTCCTGGAACGATCCGGCTATCGCGGCCGCGAACCCAGGTGTGAATCTGCCCAACCAACCTATCATTGTGATCCATCGCTCCGACGGGAGTGGCACCACCTACATTTGGACGGACTACCTGTCGAAGGTGAGTCCGGATTGGCAAAGCCAGGTGGGTAAAGGGACGTCGGTGAAATGGCCGGTCGGTCTGGGCGGCAAGGGCAACGAAGGAGTTGCCGGCATGATCCGGCAGATGCAAGGTTCCATTGGCTACATAGAACTGATCTATGCCATCTCCAACAAGATTTCCTATGGCATCGTCAAGAACGCGGCAGGAGCCTTCGTTAAGGCCAGCCTGGAAAGCGTGACCGCAGCGGCGGCCTCGGTCAAGAGCATGCCGGCGGACTTCCGGGTTTCGATCACCAATGCGCCCGGAAAGGACGCGTATCCGATTTCCAGCTTCACTTGGCTGCTGATACCAGCTCAGTCGAAAGACGCCAGCAAGGGGAAAATCCTGGCGGATTTTCTGACCTGGATGGTGGACGACGGGCAGAAGATGACGGCAGAACTGGCGTATGCGCCGTTGCCGGAATCGGTGGCGACGAAGGTGAAGGCGGAGATCAAGCAGGTCCGATAGTCAGAGTCAAATCCGTGTAATGCAGGGTCGCCTCCGTCTCGAGGCAAAGGAGAGAAGATGAAGTGCGTTCTCAGGTGGTGCGTAGTTCTGCTTATGGCAGCAAGCTCGCTGGCGCAGACTGCCCCGGCGAAGAAGAAAACCACAACCAAGGCGGCGGCAGGAACAGTTTCGGCAGCTGATGTGCAGGCGCTGAAAGATGCCCTGGCCTCGCAGCAACAGCAGATTCGTGAACTGAAGACTGAAATGCAAAGGCGGGATGCAGCCTTGCAGCAGGCGCAGCAGCAGATGCAGGATGCGCAAGCGGCAGCGGCCTCGGCCCAGGCCAAGGCGGACCAGGCGGCCCAACAAGCCGGCCAACAGCAGCAAGCTGTGGCCGACTTGAAAACTGACGTGTCGGACATGAAACAAAACGCCACCAACGCGGCCTTGAGTCTGCAGGAGACCCAGAAGAACATTCAGTCAAGCCTGGAGAGTCCGGTCGCCCTGCACTACAAGGGGATCAACATTACGCCGGTCGGGTTCCTGGCGGCAGAAACAGTGTGGCGCTCGCATGCCACCGGGGGGGACATCAATACCCAGTTCAACGCGATTCCGTTCAACGGAGCGGCACAGAGCCATATGAGCGAGTTCTTCGGCTCAGGCCGGCAATCGCGGATCGGGTTCCTGGCGGAAGGAGCCTTGAGCAATTTCACCATGCGGGGCTATGTGGAGGCGGATTTCCTCTCCGCCGGCGTCACCTCGAATAACAACCAGAGCAATAGCTATACGTTGCGTCAGCGGCAAGCGTGGGGTCAGGCCGCATTGAACAGCGGCTGGACTTTCACGGGAGGCCAGATGTGGAGCCTGGTGACTGAGACCCGGAAAGGCATGGACAACCGCAGCGAAGCGCTGCCCATGACGATTGATCCCAATTATAACGTTGGTTTCAGTTGGGCCCGGCAGTACGGGTTCCGCGTGACCAAGAAGCTCACGGATAAGCTCTGGGTGGGCGGCTCAATCGAAGATGCACAGATCATCCTCGGTGGGCACGGGGCCAGCAATAACTTCCTGATCGGTCAACAGGGCGCCGGTGGCGGGCTCTACAACGGCACGACCAACTACTCATACAACGCGAGTCCTGATTTCATCGGAAAGATTGTGTTTGAGCCAGGTTTCGGACACTATGAAGTGTTTGGAGTGATCTCGGATTTCCGCGACCGCATTTATCCTGGAGCAACGCTGGCCAAGCCCTCGGTTGTAGGGGCCTTCAACAACAATGCCGTTGGCGGCGGCGCAGGAGCCAATGCGCGGTGGACCATCGCCAAGAAGTACGATGTTGGACTCCACTTCATGGGCGGCTCAGGGACGGGCCGCTACGGTACGTCTCAGCTGGCAGACGTGGTTGCGAACCCCGCCGGGCTGCTGACGCCGATCACGAATTATCAAGCTCTGGGCACGCTGGAATATCACGAGAAGAAATTGGACGTGTACCTCAACTATGGCGCGGAGTACGAAGACAGAGTCATGTATCTCAACTCCGCTGGAAAGCCGGTAGGCTACGGGTCAACCTTGTTCAACAATTCAGGTTGCGACTCGGAAACCGTGCCGGCGGGAACCTCAACCACCGTAAGTACGCCGCCTACAACCCCCGGAGGGAACCCCGGAACCAGCAGTATTCCTACGCCGGGGTCGTTAGGAACTCCGCTCACGGGCGGGTATAACCCAGGCGGGTTGAAGAATTGTAACGGCGATACCCGGGTCATCATGGAGGGAACGATTGGGTTCTGGTATCGCTTCTACAAAGGACCGAAAGGCACTCTGCAGTGGGGGCCGCAGTACTCGTACATCGATCGCAACATTTGGGCGGGTACCGGTGGGAATCCGAACGCGACGGAGAACATGATTATGACTTCGTTCCGTTACTACCTGCCGTAAGGCTGGTTTTCAAAAAAGAGTACGAAATGAGCGCCAGCCGAATGGTTGGCGTTCATTTTTGTTAGGCGGTAGAATGGGTACTGGATGCGACTACGGAAGGCCACATGCTTGATTCTGATGATGGTCGTATTGCTGGGGGCAGCGGCGCGGAAACAGTACGTGGAAGGCACCATCATGGATGTGCAGGAGAAAACCACCACGCGGGTCTTGTACTACCAGGTGGACACTCCAATCACGCGGGATGATGCGTATTACGAACTATCCGTCCAAGTCAAAGATACGGTATATTTTGGGCGCTACACGCCGATGCATTCCAGCGATACCTTGCCCGGGGATTGGCATGCAGGGTCAGCGGTCCAGGCCAGAATCGACGGGCGCCACCTGGTGCTGAAGCGGCCGGGCGGGACAGAGATGAGTTTTGCCTTCACCAAACGCCCGGTGATGAGACCAGTGCCGAGCGGTTCCGCGGCTGCACCGGCAAGTAAGTAGAGATCGGCCGCACGAAGTCCTGATTGATTCGCCTGGAATATGGCTCGTCCCGCGCTCGACAATTCGACCAATTACATAAACCGGGAAGCTTCCTGGCTGGCATTCAATCGCCGGGTCCTGGAGGAAGCCGAAGATGCGGGCAACCCCGCTCTGGAACGACTGAAATTTCTCGCCATCACTGCCAGCAATCTGGATGAATTCTTCGAAGTGCGAGTGGCGGGACTGGTGCAGCAGATCGAAGACGGCTACACCGAAGCCGGGCCGGACGGGCTTACGCTCCTTGAGGAACGCGAGGTAGTTTCGCGGGAGACTCACGAACTGGTGGACGATCAGTACCGCTGCTGGAATGAGCAGTTGCGTCCGGTGTTGACGGAAAACGGAATTCGAGTCCTGGGCCTGCATGAACTGGACACCCGGGCGCGAGAGTTCGTTGACCAGTATTGCGAGCGCGAACTGGACCTGTTGTTAACGCCAGTGACGGTGGATCCGGCGCATCCATTTCCCCGAGTAATCAATAAGGCGCTGTGTGTGGCGTTCCTACTGCGGCGCCGGCGCCGGGCGTCGATGACGTACACCGGCGTGGTCACGGTGCCGCGGGCGCTGCCGCGGCTGGTGCGGCTGCCATCGGAAGGCACGGTGGATTTCATTTTCCTGGCAGACCTGGTGGCGCACCATGCCTCGCGCATGTACCACGGCTACGACATCGTGTCAGCGGCGGCGTTCCGGGTCACGCGCAACAGCAATCTTTATCTGGCGGAGGAAGAATCCCGCAATCTGTTGGAGTCGGTACGCACCGAGTTGCACAACCGGCGCAAGGGCGACGCGGTGCGGCTGGAGATTGAGTCGGACGCCGATCCGGAGATCATTGAGCGTCTGCGCACCAACTTCGAACTGGAGCCGTGGCAGGTTTTCCCGGTGAACGGGCCGGTAAACTTGTCACGGCTGTTCAACATTTACGAGCAGACGGAACATCCCGAGCTGAAGTTCAAACCATTCAATCCCCGTGAACTGCGGCTGACAGCCAAGTCGCAGGACCTGTTCGAGGAGCTGCGCCGGCACGATGTGTTGCTGCACCATCCTTTTGATTCCTACGACGCGGTGGTGTCGTTTATCGAGGCGGCGGCTGAGGACCCGCTGGTACTTTCCATCAAGCAGACGCTTTACCGCACCAGTGAGCATTCCCTGATTGTGCCGTCCTTGATGGCGGCGGCGGCGAAGAAGGAAGTGACGGCAGTAGTCGAACTGAAGGCGCGCTTCGACGAGGCGTCGAACATCCGCTGGGCGAGGGACCTGGAAGACGCTGGCGTGCAGGTGTTTCACGGCCTGGTGGGCCTGAAGACGCATTGCAAATTGTCGTTGCTGGTGCGCCACGATCCGGATGGGGTGATGCGGCGCTATGCGCATCTGGGTTCGGGAAACTACAACACGACTACGGCGCGGATCTACACCGACTTGAGTCTGTTGACGGCGGATCCCCAGATCACCGCGGCGGTACACGACGTGTTCAGCTTCCTGACGGCCTACGCGGAACATCCCAACTACGATCCGCTACTGGTGGCGCCGCTGAATCTCGCCGAGCACAGCCTGGCGCTGATTGCACGCGAAGCCGAGCATGCACGACATGGCCGGCCGGCGCGCATCATCGCGAAGATGAATGCTCTACTGGACAAGAACATCATCATGGCGCTTTATCAAGCATCCCAGGCGGGAGTGAAGATTGATTTGATCGTGCGGGGGACTTGCGCGCTGCGTCCGGGGGTGCGCGGGGTGAGCGATCACATTCGAGTGCGCAGCGTCGTGGGACGTTTTCTGGAGCACAGCCGCATTTATTACTTTGCCAACGGAGGGCAGGAAGAGACTTATGTGGGCAGCGCGGACTGGATGCCGCGCAATCTTTACGAGCGCGTAGAAGTGATCTTTCCGGTGAAAGACGAACTGCTGCGGGAGCGGATCCACCAGGAGATTCTGGAGGCGTATCTGGCGGACAATGTGAAGTCGCGTATTCTGCAGAAGGACGGGTCTTACGTCCGGACCTGGCAGGCGCAGGGGAAGCGGAAAGCGCCGGTGGCTTCGACTGCTTTCAGCGCCCAGGAATTCTTCCTGCGTTTGGCGGAAGGAAAACAGGCGCTCGATGCCATCCCCGCCGCACCCGTGCCCAAGGGCAGAAGAACGCTGGCGGGAAAGGAACGCTAACCAGAAATGATCATCTACTTCCTGCGTCATGCCAATGCCGGAGTGAGCATGAGCAATCTCAAGCGCGACGAGAAGCGCGCCCTGGATAAAGAAGGGATCGAACAGTGCAGCCTCGTGGGCCGGGTGCTGGCGGCCTTGGATGTGCAGGTGGACACCATGATCTCCAGTCCGCTGAAGCGCTCGACGCAGACGGCGTCATTGGTGGGAAATGAACTGAGTTATGAAGGCAAGCTGCAACTGGAGGACGCGCTCCGCCCGGGAGCGACGTATGCGGATTTCCGACGTCTGCTGGAGAAATACGCGAAGCAGGAATCCATCATGGTAGTCGGGCACAACCCCAATCTGAGCGAATTTCTGGGGCGGGTCATTTGCGAGAACGGCTGCGAGGCAGGCATGGAACTGAAAAAAGGAGCCGTAGCCAAAGTGGAGATGGGGCGCAATGCCGCGGTCCTGCAGTGGTGCCTTACTCCCAGAGTGTTGCGCGGGATTTACGCCGCAGCCACTGAGAGCTCGCGACCGAAGACTTCCCGAAAGTAGTTCTTTTCTTTCTCTACCGCCCACAATTCCAGGTCTACGGTGCTGCGTGGTTTGGTCACTAGTGCGAGCCGGACTTCGCCGTCCTGCGCCCGAACCCGGACGGTGCGAAGGGCGTGACTGCGGCTGAGATTGAGAGCACGGGCCAGGCGCAACAGCGCCGATGCACGAGGAATGCAATCGCGATCGACGTTGGGCAGGATCTTGATGGCACCATCGTCGGGCGCGGGCCGGGATTTTCCCAGATAGCGGGCGATGGCAGCGATGATCCTGCGCTGCTCGGGAGTGTAGCCGAGGATTTCGGAGTGAGAAATAATGTAGTAGGTGTGGCGATGGCGCCCGTTGCGGTTTACGTAGTCGCCGACTTCGTAGAGCATGGCGGCGGCGGAAAGCCATTCGGCGTATTCGGGCGGGAGTCCGTGAACCGACTTGAGGGTGGCAAAGAGAAGCATGGCGGAGCCGCGCACTTGCAGGGCGTGGTCCATGTCGACGCGATAGTGCGCGACGGCGGCGCGAATCGAATCCCAACGTTCCGATTCAATCTGTCTGCCGGAGCGGGTGCTGTGGTCGTATTCGGCGGCCATCTGGGCCAATAGACCGTCGCGCAGACCCAGTGGGGACGCGCGAAAGCCGGGTAGCTGACAGCGATCCAGCAGCCCGCTGTAGACGGCTGCTCCGGCCACGATGATTTCGGCGCGACGCGGCCCGACTCCGGAAAGTTCGCGGCGTGCCTGTAACGGAAGACGGGTGAGCAGCTTCGCGATGCGCTTCATCTGCGCGCGCGATACGGCGGCGGTACGTGAGCCTCGAGTCTTGTAAAGACCATGGCAAACGGCACCGAGGGATTCGGCGGTGCCAGAAGTCGCGATCACCACTTTGGGGCGAGCGCGGCGGATGCGGTCAGCGGTGCGCTCAATCTCGCGAGTGATGAAGCTGCGCATCTGGCGAATCTCGGGTTTACGCGGAGGATCGTGCTGAAGGAACTCATTGGTCAGCCGCACCGCGCCCAGCGGCAGGCTGATCGTACTGCGAATGTGACCGGCGCCGGAGAGGGTCAGCTCGCAGCTTCCGCCGCCGAGGTCCACCATCAGCATGGATGACACATTCACGCGCAGACTGGATACGAGGCCGAGATGGATGAGACGAGCTTCTTCGAGGCCGGAGATGATTTCTACTTTCCACCCGGTGGCGGAGCGTACCCACTCGAGGAAGGCTTGCGAATTGCGGGCGTCGCGCAGCGCGCTGGTGGCGACGACTCGGACCGAGTCGGCGCCTACGTTCTGCACGGTGCGATGAAAGCGGCGCAGCACTTTTACGGTGCTGGCGATGGCGTCGGGAGAAAGAAAGCCGCTGCGGAAAACAGACTCGCCGAGGCGGGTGACTTCGCGATCTTCGTGAATTTCGGTAAGACGGTGGCGGGCGAGGCGCGAGATCTTGAGGCGGACGGAGTTCGATCCGATATCGACCGCGGCGAGCGTGGGCATGGCGAGGGGAATAGTTTACCGCGAGGTGGAGGGAAAGAAGAAGATAGAAGAGCGGCTTTGTCGAAAACAAGCGTCGAGGGTAGGTGCCCCCAAAACTACTTGAACTTGATTGGAGGTCGGCGGCGAAGGCGACCACGCGGGGGAACCGGAATCTCAAAACGTGGACCGGGTCCGAGAAGCACTTCTTTCACACTTCGAGGTGGGTGAGGCTTCTCGGGCTGCGCTTGTCGGGGCATACCTCAATTGTATGGCAGTCGAATGGTTCCGAAACAACGCGCATCGTGGAGTAAGTTACGTTCGGCTGCTGTGAAGCCAATCGGGGATGTTAACCCCGCGCACCCCCGAGAGAATCCCTGGATGCGGTTGTGCAGAGCCTAAGCGTCGTAGGGGTCCTTCGACTGCGGGAGTGCTTCGCGTTGCGAAGCGCTCCCTGCGCTCAGGATGACAGAGTGGGTGGTCTAGGCGACAGCCGCGCTGCGCGCGGCATCTTCGCGGGCGGGTTTACGAGCCTGTGAAGTTGGGCGCAGGATCTTGCCGGCGAGTTCGGAGCGGATTTCGGCGACGGCGTCGAGACTTTGGCGGAACTTGGCCTGGGTTATGTTGCGCAGCATGGCCACCAGGGCGGAATCGCGAACGTCGCCGATAAGATCCTCGGCCTTCTGAGTGAGTTTGAGCCAGTCGTGCCAGTCGCCGATGACGTCCTGCATGTGCTTGAGGCGGTCGACCACTCGCTTGGCCTCGGGTTCGCTATCGCTGAGTTCGGCGATGTAACGGGCGCGCTTGCCGATGATGCGGTATTGATGCAGTGTCTTTTCGGTAAGGGGAACGTAGTCGCGTCCGAGTTGGGCGAGTTTGGCCAGGGTTAGGGTAAGGGGTTCGGTATCGGCAGGAATCGCCATGCGGGTGGAGGCGCGCTTCAAGCGTCGGCGGATTTCGTCGGCGGTCTTGCGGTCAAAGGCGCGGGCCAGTTTCTTTTCCCGCTGGGCACGCTCCTCAACCAGCGCGCCCATGAACTGCGACTTGTGGCTGTTGCCTCCGGGGATTTTCAGACTGCGCAGGGAGGCGATCTGCACATCGAGATCGCGGACGCGCCCGGCCTTCTTGCGCAGGCGTGCCAAGAGACGCAGCAATTTTTCGTCGTTGCGGCGGGACTCGACGACGACTTCGCTTAACAAGGCTTCGACGCGACGGCTGTTGGTGCGGAACTTGTGGACACTCTCCGGCGCCGGCTTCTTCACCAGCTTGGTGAGCTCACGCCCTAGCTTTTGAAAGGTGAGGCGGCTGCGTTTTGGGTCAATCGGCATAGCGCAAGGCTGAGAGTACGAAAAAGTATAAGGGAAACCGGGAAAATGCAACCACAGATGTTGAGTTGAGGGAGCCGGCCCGGAAACAGATGGCGCCAACACCCCAGGGTCAGAGCGAAGGCGTATTTTAACACTCCTGTAACAAGATTCTGCTAGCCTCGCGAAGATGGCGAATCAGGCACTGGGAGCGCCGCGTTTGACTGGACCGCAACCCGTTGCAAAACCAGAGGTTGTTTCCAGTAGCAGGGCCGAGACTGCGCCCTTGATTAAGGCTGGAGACAGCCGCATTCCCGACGGAATTTTCCATGGGGCGGTGTTGAGCTGCGGAGTGTGCGTGCTGGGGCTGGTGGGTGTGATTGTTTACCAGCTAGTCACCAAGTCCGCTCTCTCGTGGCACGCTTTCGGCTGGAAATTCTTTTTCCGCAGCGAATGGGACCCGGTGAATGAACAGTTCGGGGCGTGGCCATTCGTTTACGGCACGCTGGTTTCTTCGTTGCTGGCGCTGGTGCTGGCGGTTCCGCTCGCGGTGGGCGTGGCGGTCTTCATCACCGAGATGTGTCCCCGCTGGCTCAAGGGTTCGCTGGCGTTTACCACAGAGCTGCTGGCGGCGATTCCGAGCGTGATTTACGGACTGTGGGCGATTTTTGTGATGGTGCCGCTGTTGCGTGAGTACGTGGAACCATTTCTGGCGCGTTATCTGGGCTGGACTGGGCTGTTTGAAGGAACGCCATACGGCATCGGCATGCTGGCGGCAGGAATCATTCTGGCGATCATGGTGGTGCCGATCGTTTCTTCGATCACGCGGGAAGTGATGACTGCTGTACCGCAGCAACAGCGGGAAGCGGTGCTGGCTCTGGGAGCGACGCGATGGGAGATGATTCGTACCGGAGTTTTGCGAAATGCGCGGGCGGGAATTCTGGGAGGCGTGATTCTGGGATTGGGGCGGGCGCTGGGCGAGACTATGGCAGTCACGATGGTGATTGGCAACCGTCCTGAGATTGCGCGGTCGCTGTTTGCGCCGGGATACACCATGGCCAGCGTGATTGCCAATGAGTTCAGCGAAGCCACCAGCGACACTTATCTCAGCGCGCTGGTGGAAGTAGGTCTGGCGTTGTTTCTGGTGACGATCATCGTGAATATTCTGGCCCAGTTGCTGGTTTGGTCGGTGACTCGCGGAATGCCCAGGAGAAGCAATGCCTAACCTAGGGACACAAACCGGTCAGTTTGAGATTGCGCCCATCAGTTTGTGGCGGCGCGGCATGAATGGGTTTGTGACGCTGGCCGCTGGGGCGGCGGTGGTGCTGGTGCTGCTGCCGTTGGGAGCGATTTTCGCGTACTTGATTTATAAGGGCCTGGGATCCATCAACTGGGCGTTTCTGACGCAGACGCCGAAGCCGGTGGGTGAAGCAGGCGGTGGAATGGCCAATGCCATTGCGGGGTCGGCATATGTTTTGGCGATTGCCAGCGTCATGGGCGTGCCTATTGGAATTGGCGCAGGAATCTATCTGGCGGAGTATGGCCGCAACCGCTTTGGCGATGTGATTCGCTTCACCGCCGACGTTTTAAATGGAGTGCCGTCGATCGTGGTGGGCATTGTGGCGTATGGGATTGTGGTGCTGGGGCAGGGACATTTCTCCGCGCTGGCTGGGGGAGTAGCTTTGGCCATCATGATGATTCCGACGATTACGCGCACCAGCGAAGAGATGCTGCTCCTGGTTCCGAACGCGGTTCGGGAAGCGGCGTACGGCTTGGGCGTTTCGCGCTGGCGGACGACGCTTTCGATTACGCTGCGAACGGCCACGTCGGGAGTGATCACGGGTGTGATGCTGGCGTTCGCGAGGGTCGCGGGTGAGACCGCGCCGTTGTTGTTTACCGCCTTCGGAAATCAGTATTGGAATTGGAAGATGAACCAGCCGACGGCGGCATTGTCATTGCAGGTTTATACTTACGCGATTTCGCCATTTGACGAATGGCACCGGCAGGCATGGGCGGGGGCGCTGATCCTGATTGTGCTGATTGTGGCTTCGGTCAGCGCGGTGCGAATTGCCGCCGGTCGCGGTATGCTCAAGGGAGCGAACTGATCCTATGGGAGTCGGCATCAAGGTCGAGCATCTGAATGCCTGGTTTGGCAAGACACAGGCGCTGCATGACATCAGTATCGACGTTCCCGCCAACCATGCGACGGCGGTGATCGGGCCCTCGGGATGCGGCAAGTCGACGTTTGTGAGATGTCTCAATCGTATGCATGAGACGGTGCCCGACGCACGCGCCACCGGCAAGGTGCGCATGGGAGAGCTGGACGTTTATAACGGGACGGCGGCGGTGCAGATACGGCGGCGGATTGGAATGGTGTTTCAGAAGGCGAACCCGTTTCCCACCATGTCGATTTATGACAACGTGGCGGCGGGATTGAAACTGAACGGCTTCCACGACCGCCAGCGGCTGGATGAGATTGTCGAGCGTTCGCTGAAACTGTCCGCGCTATGGGACGAAGTGAAAGACACGCTGCGCAAGAAGTCGGGCGCCAGCCTCTCAGGAGGACAGCAGCAGCGGCTGTGCATTGCGAGGGCGTTGGCGGTCTCGCCCGAGGTGCTGTTGATGGACGAGCCGTGCTCGGCGCTGGATCCGATCTCGACGGGAAAGATCGAGGAATTGATCTTTCAATTAAAGGAAAACTTCACTATCGTAATCGTGACTCATAACATGCAGCAGGCATCGCGGGTGGCGGAGTTTACCGGCTTCTTTCTTCTAGGCAAGCTGATTGAGTTCGACAAGACCGAAAAGATATTTACCACCCCGTCCGACAAGCGAACGGAAGATTACATTACAGGCAGGTTTGGATGATGCGCAGCCGCTTTCAGCAGGGACTGGACGATCTGAGAACAAGATTACTTCGCATGGGTGGACTGGCGGAGCAGGCGGTGGACCGCGCCTGCCAAGCCTACATTGACAGGGATTTGACGCGCTGTCATCTGGTGCTGGAGGGGGAGACGCAGATCAACCTGATCGAGCGGGAAATCGACGAACTGGCGTTTGACCTGCTGGCCATGCAACAGCCGATGGCGGTGGACTTGCGGTTCATTCTGGCGGTGACCAAGATCAACTCTGATCTGGAACGAGTAGGTGACCAAGCAGTGAACATCGCGGAGCGGGTGATGGACATGGTGGAGCTGCCGAAGGTAGAGCTTCCGGTGGACATCGCACGCATGGCGGCTGCGGCATCTGCGATGGTGCGGCGGGCGCTGGAATCGTTTATCGAGGGCAAAGCAGAGTTGGCGCAAGCGGTGCTCGAGATGGACAACGTGGTGGACCGCATGAAGGATGAAGCCTTCATTACGCTGGTCAAGGGGATGAATGAGCATCCGGAGACGACTCGGCAGGCGCTGGATGCGTTGCTGATCGCGCGCAATCTGGAGCGGGTTGCCGACCATGCGACCAACATCGCGGAGGATGTGATCTTCTGGGTGCGGGGAGCAGATGTGCGGCATAATATTGGTCCCGAAGCTCCGGTGCAGACGGCGGTCACGGATACGCACTAGTAGGTGTGGTGATTCGGCGGGCGAGACGCCCCCCTTCGACAGCCGCCCGGGACGGCGGCGCTACTTTCCTGAAGTCTGATAGCCTTTAAGTCATCTCTGGTGAGGCATCCCCATTGCGCAAAATCATCTTTTCTCTATTTCTTCTTGCCGTTGTGCCTGGCTTGCTGGCGCAGCAGGATCAGGTCCTACTGCGGCAGGTTCCTTTGCCGACCAGCAAGCGGCTGATTGGGGCCTCGCCGGGAGTGATGGGATCGCTCAATGGCTTCACTTCCACAATCGCGCTAAGTCCAGACAAGCGCTACGCGGCGCTGCTGAATGATGGTTATGGCACGCAGCGCGGTCACGCCCACCAGTCGATCGCGATTCTCGACCTGAGCACGAATCAGGTCAGCGATTTTCCCGAGGAACGGTTGTCGGACGAGGCCCATCAGAGCTATTTCATCGGGTTGGCTTTCAGCTTGGACGGCGGGCATCTTTATGCTTCGATGGGATCGATTACGGATCCTACGGGAGAGAAGGCCGGAAACACCGGAAACGGCATCGCGGTTTACGGCTTTCAGCAGGGGAAGGTTGCGTGGGAAAAGTTTCTGAAGATTCCGCCGCAACGAGTGGCTGCGGGCAAGAAGGTGGCGTACGGCGTCCGAAAAACTGTGCAAGGAACGGTGTTGCCGTATCCTGCGGGGCTGGCGGTGATTGCGGCAGAGGGAAAGCCAGACCGGCTGCTGGTGGCCGACAACTACGCCGACAACGTGGTGCTGCTGGATACGGCGGATGGAAAGATCGCGAAGACGTTCGATCTGAGCGCGCATGATCTCATTCCGTCGGAGTTTCCTTGCACGGTGGTGGCGACACGGGATGGTTCGCGGGCGTGGGTGAGCTTGTGGAATGCGTCGCAGGTAGTGGAACTGGACTTGGCCGCGGGCAAGGTGAAAGACAAGATTTCGGTGATGCCGCCAGCCGATCCACTGGCGCCAGGTTCGCATCCGACGGCGCTGTTGTTAAGTCCGGACGAGTCCTTGCTGTATGTGGCGCTGGCCAATGCGGACCGGGTGATTGTCCTGGCTACGGCAGACGGCAGACGCGTAGGGGTCCTGGATACGCGAGCTCCAGGGCAGGAGTTCGGCGGTTCTTATCCCAGCGCGTTGGCTGAGACGGCGGATGGTGAGCGCTTGTTTGTGGCGGATGCGTCGCTCGACGCGGTCGCGGTGTTTGATGTTTCCCAGATGGGCCGCAGACCGCTTACCGTGCTGCCGCTGGACGCGCCCCTCGGCCTGATTCCGACTGACTGGTATCCCACAGCGCTGGCTACGGTGGACGACGACTTGCTGATTGCGACCTCCAAGGGGCAGGGAACGTCGCCGAACAACGGGCCTGGAGGGACTTCATGGGAGCGGCGGCATCATGAGCATCCTTATATACCGACGCTGCTGTATGGTTCGGTCGCGCGACTGCACATTCGAGATGTGGAAACAGGGTTAGCGGAATTGACCGAACGAGTGCGGCAGAACAGCTTGCTGACGGTGGACCCGGGGCAGATTCAGTTTGCGCAAGGTCCGAACCCGATTCGTCATGTGATCTACATCCTGAAAGAAAACCGCACGTACGATCAAGTGCTGGGCGATCTAAAAGTGGGGAATGGGGATTCGTCGCTGACCATGTACGGCACTGATGTCACGCCCAACGAGCACAAACTGGCGCTGCAATTCGGAGTGCTGGACAACTTCTACGACAGCGGCGAGGTCTCGGGCGATGGGCATGACTGGTCGACGGCTGCGATCGCCAGCGACTACAACGAGAACACCTGGCAGATCGCGTATCGCGGCAAGGAACGCACCTACGATTTCGGGGGAACCGTCGCTGACGAGTTTCCGCTGGAGCATGACGAGGCCGATGTGGATGCTCCGGGGACAGGCTATATATGGGACAACGTGGCCAGCCACGGATTGAGCTATCGCGACTACGGAGAATTTGTGACCACGATCTGGTGCAAGCCGGAGGGTGTGGAATCGCCCAAGCAGGGCACGCCGTCGCCCTTCTCAGCCAAGTGTGAGCGGGCGGTGGTGAACAAGGGCGAACGGCTGCCTGAGAACGTGGGGCAACCGCATGGAGCGAAGAGTCTGTGGCCTTGGGCAGTGCCGATGTTGAAGTTGGACAAGCCGACGAAGGCAGTTTTGCGGGGGCATTTTGACCCCAACTATCCGGATTTCAATACCGAGTATCCCGACCAGTTGCGGGCGGATGAATTCCTGAATGAGTTTGAGGGATTCGTGCGGGCGCGGGGGAGTGGTGCGCAGTTGCCAGCGTTCGTATTGCTCTATTTGCCGGACGATCACACCCATGGGACGACGGCGGGGAAGCCGCGCCCGGCGGCGTCGGTGGCGGATAACGATCTGGCGGTGGGGCGAGTGGTGGAGGCGGTCTCGCATAGTCCTTATTGGGATGACACGGCGATCTTGATGCTGGAAGACGATGCACAAGATGGAGCCGATCACGTGGATGCACACCGTTCGATTGCGTTTGTGATCAGCAAATATTCGCCAGGGTCGGCGGAGCAGCCGTATGTTGCGCATCAGTTCTACACCACGGTCAATATGATTCACACATTAGAGTCGCTGCTTGGGCTTCCGCCGATGAACCAGAACGATGCTTATGCGCCGGTAATGGCGCCACTGTTTACTGGTAAGGGAGATCAGCCGCCGTTTGTTGCAGATTGGAGTAGTCGCGATAATGGGCTGATCTATCAGGTGAATCCGCGTAGAGGGCAGGGAGCGAAGGAATCGGCCAAGATGGATTTCACGCGGCCGGATGCGGTGAATCCGGCGGTGCTGAATGCGATCTTGTGGCGGGATCGGATGGGGAGTGCGGTGGTGCCGGCGGCGAAGCATGAGGTGGTTCGGCAAGAGTTGAGCCGTGGCGACAAAGACGACGATTAGAAGGGGCGTCAGCGCAGAAACGAAAAGCGCTTCGGGTGTGTGCCGCTAGTCGAATTCATAAAACTCCTCCTGCGGCATTGCAGCCACAGTTTCGTCGGGATACTTGTAGAATCCATCGAGGGCGACGTGGTGTCCTAAGAGTCGAGCCTTCATGAACCCTTGGATCACAACGCGGATCCCACCGCTTGGGAGCGGTTGCACAATGATTCCAATGGTCGCTGGACGCGATTCAACATTGAGGTGTTCGGCAGGTCCTTGTGGTAACTGCTCCAGATTTGCGAACGGGACCCCTCGGAGCCGTTTGCCGCGCTCTTCAACAATGTTCCGGAATGTTGCCAGGGACTTCGGAAATGTTCTCATTGGAATACTCCCAACAGCATAAGAAGCCGACTCGCCCTAGCGCATAGCCGTGGCCGCACCCTCCACATCCGCAAATGAAAACGCTGTCGAAACGTTGGAGAACTCCTTGCCTCCAACTTCGACATAGGGATACACGAAATAGTTCAGCGGTTTGCCTGCCTGCTTCGGATTCAGCTCGATGTCGCGGCCCATGGTGAATTGCACGCGGTTGGCATCGTGCGCGCCGAAGAAGTAGTCACGCTTTTCCTGATGCTTCCAGGCTTCGGAGATGTCGACCGGAACCCATCCGTGGGCGGGGTCGAAGAAGTCGGCCCAGCAGTGGTAGCCGGCGATGTCGGCGGCGTGTTTATCGGGAGGCAGTGGGAACCCAATTTCGAAACGCGCGGGGATGCCTTGCGAGCGGGCCATGGCGATGAACAGGGAATGAAAGTCGGTACAGTTGCCTTTTTTGGCGTCGCAGGCGTAGAGCACATCGCCGCGACCCCAGCCGGTGCCGGTTTTGTCGTAGCGCATGGTGGTGAAAACGTAGTCATAAATGGCGCGCGCTTTGTCGAGCGGCTCAGTCTTTCCTTCGGTGACCTTCACGGCCAGATCGGCGGGCAGGCCGGTAATGGGAACCAGAACGTCGGGGGCGAGGTCGAGCTTACGTTGTTTATCCGGCAGCGACACGTCGGCGAGATGTGGGGTGTACGCGCCCAGGGTCATACGCTCGTGGCGGACGACGTCATTCACAACTTCAAAATGAAATTCGACCTGTTTGGCTTTTGAAGTTTCGGCGTAATACATCTCATTGCCGTACTTCGATTCGTGAGTCTTCTTGAGCGGCAGGTCGCCGCTGGCGGACATGACTTTTACTTCCTGGGAATTGTCGGAGTGGGCGGTGGGAATCCAGATGCGCACCTTTTCTCCGACGGGCACGTTCTTGACGGTGAAGACGTAGTGGAAGGTGAAATGGCGAGTTTCCTGGGCCGAAATCTGCAACGATAAAGCGAGCAGTAGCAGTGGGGCGAAGGCATAACGACGCATGATCTAGCTCCTCATCTTGGTTAGCGAACGCGTGAGCGACACACGGGCGTCAGGACGGGCGCGCTTAAGTGAAGCCGCGGTGCGTGGATGCCATGGATCGCTGTCCTGATGGATCGACTTATTGTAAACGAAAACTTGGCTGTTCTTTCCCCGCGCTATAATGGCGCGCGAGCATGACTCTTATCTCCGGCACGAAACTCGGTCCTTACGAAATCCAAGCTCCTCTCGGTGCGGGCGGCATGGGGGACGTGTACCGTGCGCGGGACACCCGGCTCGGACGTGACGTTGCCATCAAAGTGTTGCCCGAGGCATTCGCACGTGACGCGGAGCGGTTGCGGCGGTTTGAGACTGAAGCGCGAGCCGTGGCCGCGCTGAATCATCCCAACATTCTTTCCATCCACGACATTGGCACGTCTGACGGGGCCCCCTATCTGGTATCGGAGTGCCTGGAGGGGCGCTCTCTGCGCCAGGAATTGAGCGGCGGCGCTCTGCCGTTGCGGCGCGCGGTAGAGTACGCGAGAGAGATCGCACAAGGGCTGGCGGCGGCGCACGATAAAGGCATCATTCATCGCGATCTCAAACCAGAAAATGTTTTTGTGACACAAGACGGCCGAGTGAAGATTCTGGATTTCGGTCTCGCCAAGCTGGCCGCGCCGGAGACTGCTTCAAATGAAGGCGCGACAGTGGAAGCAGTGCCAACCTCGGCAGGGGCAGTCCTGGGTACGGTCGGATATATGTCCCCAGAACAAGTAAAAGGCGAGGCCGCGGACGCGCGCTCTGACATTTTCGCTTTGGGAACTGTTCTGTACGAAATGCTTTCCGGGCAGCGCGCGTTTCGCCGGGATACGTCGGCCGAGGCCATGACTGCGATCCTCAAGGAGGAGCCAGCGGAACTGAGTGCGTCGGGCAGGCCGATCTCGCCGGCGATGGAACGGATTGTACGGCGGTGCCTGGAGAAGAAGCCGCTACAGCGGTTTCAGTCGGCACGCGACCTGGCCTTCAACCTCGAAGAGCTTTCTGGTGTTTCGTCGGCGAGCGCAGCAACGGCGGCCGCAGCGGTGGGGCAGCCACGCAAATGGCTTGTGCCCCTCGCGCTTGGCATGGTGCTGCTTGTCGCAGGGGGCTTGGCAGGCTGGCTGATGTCACGCGGTGCGGGCTCTGCCGCGCCGCCTCTGTACCATCAACTGACTTTCGAGCGTGGATTGGTTTATGCCGCGCGCTTTGCCCCCGACGGACGTTCGATTTATTACAGCGCAAGCTGGAATGGCCAGCCGTTACAGATCTATTCGACTGCCCCCGACAGCCCGGAATCACGGCCGTTGGGCCTGATGAACTCTACGTTGTTTGCGGTTTCTTCCACTGATATGGCAGTTTCTCTCGGCTGCGAGGATCGTTATATCGGGAACTGCCAGGGAACTTTGGGGCTGGTGCCGGCTGCGGGCGGAACTCCGCGGGAGATTGTGGAGAATGCTCTTGCTGCCGACTGGACGGCTGACGCGAGCGAGATGGCGGTGATCCGCCAGGTGAACGGGAAATATCGTGTGGAATTTCCGCGTGGGAAGATGATTTACGAGAGCGACCGCCCCCTGCGTTACTTGCGGATTTCTCCGCGTGCTAATGCTGTGGCATTCGCGGAACTTCAGGGCGTGGATGGTGATGCGGGGTGGGCACAGGCGGTTGACCGGAATGGAAAGGTGCTGATCCGTTCGGCGACGTACGTCAGCCTGGAAGGGCTGGCATGGTCGCCGTCGGGAGACGAAGTATGGCTTGGCGGTACGATACACGAGGCTTGGGCGAACGAGATCCGTGCCGCGGGTTTCAATGGTAAAGAGCGGATCGTGCTTCGCCTGCCGGGCATGCTGCGGCTACACGATGTTTCGCGCGATGGGCGGATACTGCTTTCCCAAGAGTCGTGGAGGTGCGGGATACAGTATCGGAGACCAAAAGACGCGAAAGAGCGTGATCTTTCCTGGCTGGACTATGCAGAGTTGAGAGACCTTTCGGCGGACGGCACCAAGGTTGTGTTTGACGACTGGGGATCAGCGGCGGGTGCGTCTGGCTTGGCCTACGTGCGGAAAGCCGACGGGTCGCCGGCAACCAAACTAGGCGAATGGTCCATACCGGTTATCTCCGCGGACGGAACGCAAGTCCTGGCGTTTGAGGCCGCGGCGGTGGGTACTTCACGTCCGGCTTTAATTCCCACGGGAGCGGGGGAAGTACGCTTTTTGAACTCTACTCTGGCGCTGCAGTCGAATGCGATGGGATTCATGCCGGATAAGAAGTCCGTCTACTTTTCGAATGATGACGGCCACGGATGGCGAATGTACGTCGCGGACATAGACGGCGGCGCTGCGCGTGCGGTTACTCCTGTGATTTCGGTGCGAACCCATTATTTCGAATCGCACGTGGTCTCGCCCGATGGCAAGCTGATGTTCGCGCGCGATGTGACCGGGAAAGGCATGCTTTATCCGATTGCGGGCGGAGAGGCTCGGTCGGTTCCCGGATGGTTGGCGGAGGATATCTGGATCACGTGGTCTGGGGATGGACGCACGGGTTTTGTGTATCAGGATGATAAAACCTCCGCGCCGGTGTACCGGATCGATATGACCACAGGGAAGAGAGTTCTGGTCGAGACCATTGCTCCCAGCGATTCGGCCGGGGTGACGGCGATTGTGAGCGTCCGCATGACGGCGGACGGAAAGACTTACGCCTATTCCGATACCCGAGAACTGTCGGACCTCTTCCTGGTGTCGGGCGTGCACTGAGTAAGCGTTGTTGACGGTCGTTCTTTGGAGTCGCGCATTCACAAGCCATTCACGCGGCTGCGATAGAATTTCCCGATGCCTACTGCCATTCAATGCCGTGATCTGCGTAAGACCTACGACGGCAAAGTTGAAGCTGTGCGGGGGTTGAGTCTTGAGATTCAGGCAGGGGAATGTTTTGGCCTGCTGGGGCCGAATGGGGCGGGGAAGACAACCACGATTGAAATTCTGGAAGGGCTGCTGGCGCCAACCTCCGGAGAAGTCACGATTCTGGGTCGAACCTGGCAGAAAGATTCTCGTGAGCTGCGCGAGTGGCTGGGGATTTCGTTGCAGGAGACCCGGCTTTCGGAGAAATTGTCGGTGCGGGAGACGATCGAGCTGTTTGCCAGCTTTTACAGCCAGCCGCGATCCTCGGATGAAGTGTTGAAGGAATTGCAGCTGGAAGAGAAAGCGGATGCCTGGGTGGGAAAGCTTTCGGGCGGGCAGCGGCAGCGACTGGCGGTGGCGACGGCGCTGGTAGGGAATCCGAAGGTGTTGTTTCTGGATGAGCCGACTACGGGGCTTGATCCGCAGAGCCGGCGCCAGCTTTGGGACATTGTTCGCGCGTTTCAGCGGAACGGAGGCACGGTGCTGCTGACGACGCATTATATGGATGAGGCCGAGCGGCTATGTGACCGGCTAGCGATCATTGACCACGGGCAGGTCATTGCGGAAGGCACGCCGCTGGACCTGATTGAGCGGCTGGGCGGACATCACGTGGTGGAGTTTGAGGCGAGCGGAGAATCCGGCGATGGAGCGGCGCTCGAGCACTGGCAGGCTTTGCCCGGCGTTGAATCGGTGCGACACGATGATGGGCTAGTGTGTTTGAACGTGCGCGAGCCGCACTTGACCATTCCTGCGCTGCTTGAAGCGGTGCAGAAGCGGGGTTCTCAACTGCAGCACCTAACTACGCGCCAGGCGAGCCTGGAGGATGTGTTTGTGCGGCTGACGGGCCGGCATTTGAGGGAAGCGTGATGAGAAGTAGGTGCGTGACTCGTTATGTGGCTGGCTTGGTGGCCATTCTGGCCATATCCGGCATATTCGGTGTTGTAGAGGGATGGTCGCAGTCTGCCTCCAGCCCCGGGACGGAAATCTTTCCCGCCTTGGAGCAATGGAAGAGCGCGATTATCGCGGGCGATGTTTCCGCGCTGAAACAGCTATACAGCACGAGTCCTGCTGTTCTTGTGGTCACCAAGAAAGGTCATGAGGATGCCGACGCGGATGTGGGATTCTGGATAGGGCTGAAGCCGCGCAGCATGAAGCTTGACGTTGTGCAGTCGATGGCATCGGACCCTGGAACGAATAAATTTGTGGTGCAGGTGGAGATTCGCTCTGCCGGGAGCTCTGGCGATGAGACCGTGTATGTGACAGCCGGCCAGGTTTGGCAGCAGCAGGGCGAACAGTGGCGACTGATCGCGATCAAGCGGACTGGGCCTGCACATTTGAAACAGCCAGTCTCCACTTCCAAGAAGATCTATCCACCCGAAGCGGACGCGCGGGCGGAGATCAAAGAAGCGAAAGAAAAAGCCGCCAAGCTGCATAAGCAGGTCTTGCTGGTGTTCGGCGCGAATTGGTGCTACGACTGCCATGTGCTTGATCTTGCCTTTCAGCGGCCGGACCTTGCTCCAGTGCTGAGTGGGAACTATGAAGTGGTGCACGTTGACGTGGGCCGAGGAGACAAGAATCAGGATTTGATGCAGCAGTACCAGGTGCCGATGAAGGGCGGCATCCCCGGCCTGGCGGTATTAGGGAGCGACGGGAAGCTGCTTTACAGTCAGAAGAATGGCGAATTCGAGAACGCACGCAACCTTACACCTGAAGCGTTACTTGAATTCCTGAACAAGTGGAAACCAAAAACACCGTAGCGGGCTGAACGATTGCCATGAGTGTTGCTCAACAAATGCCAGTCAACGAACGGGGAACTCCGCTGCGGGCCGTGCGGCGCAACGGGCGCTGGGCGGGTTACCGGCACCTGTTGGCGTCGCGCATGAAGGAAATGAAGCGCGAGCCGGAAGTGATTTTTTGGGTATTTGGGTTTCCGCTGCTGTTGGCGCTGGGGTTGGGGATTGCCTTTCGCAACAAGCCAGCTGATGTGAGCTCGATTGCGGTCGTAGGCTCGGAGGCGCAAAGCGTCATCGGGTTGCTTGAGCATTCTCCGCGGAAGGCGTCTATTAAAGCCGACGTGCTGGACGAGGCCGCAGCGCTCAAGGGCTTTCGCGTGGGGAAGTACGATCTGGTGATCGAAAGCGACGGCAAAGGCGGGTTCAAGTATGTCTATGATCCGGCGCGCCCGGAGAGCGTTTTGTCGCGTGCCGAGGTGGACCATGCGCTGCAAGCGGCGGCGGGGCGGCAGGATGCTTTGTCCACGGTTACTGTTGTTTCGAGCGAGCCGGGATCGAGGTATATCGATTTTCTTATTCCCGGGTTGATTGGCATGAACGTGATGAACGCGGCCATGTGGGGGATTGGTTTCGCGATTGTGGATATGCGCCAGCGCAAGCTGCTGAAGCGGTTTGTGGCGACTCCGATGAGACGGAGCGATTTCCTGCTGGCGCTGGCCAGCAGCCGGCTGGTGCTGATGACGGTGGAAGTCGGGATGCTCTTGGGCTTCGGCGCTCTGGTGTTCAAGATGCAGATATTGGGATCGATTCCGACGATTCTGCTGATTGGGGCGAGCGGAGCGCTGGGTTTTGCGGGATTGGGATTGCTGACGGCGAGCCGGTCGCAGAAGATTGAGAGCGTCAGCGGGCTGATCAATTTGGTGATGATGCCGATGTGGATATTCTCGGGCGTGTTCTTTTCCTACGAGCGCTTTCCGGCGGTGATTCAGCCGTTCATCAAGGCGTTGCCGCTGACGGCGCTGAATGACGCTTTACGGGCGACGATACTGGAAGGAGCCACGCTGGGAGCGCAGTCGGGACGCCTGCTGGTACTGGCATTGTGGGGAGGGATTTCGTTTGTGCTGGCGGTGAAGTGGTTCCGGTGGACGTAACTTGGCAATGGCCAACGCGTGTGAGGTAATATGAGTCTACGCGTGAACGAGCGGGAGTAGTTCAGCGGTAGAACGCCAGCTTCCCAAGCTGGATGTCACGGGTTCGATCCCCGTCTCCCGCTCCATTTTGCAACCTGGCGAGAGCCTGTCGAAGCCGTGGGCGCAACTGTGTGCCGTTAGCGGCGGTGTGGCTAGAATAAGAATATGAGCGACGAGAGAATTGATCTTTTGTGTCCGCATTGTAATGCGACGTTTGCCACTTTCCTGAAGGAGTTGGCAGAAAAGAATGCCAAAGTCGTGTGCCCTAGTTGTGGCAAGGAACATGACGGACAACACTCTCCCAAGGCTGCAAACCCGGTTGCCGGGATGAAACGTACATGATCGCAAAGCCGGGGGGCATAGGTTCGATCGCCGCGTCCCGTACCGTTTTTCACAGCCTTGCCTCCTAGCCAACCGGGGGTATAATGGTCGGCAAATTGGAGTAGCGCGATGAAGACCCGCACGGTAGTCCCTCTTTGCACACACCTCGATAGGCAGCTTGGCAGGTATGTCGCAGCGGCTGAGGCAACGACAAGAACCAGTCCGGACCTATTCACTGCGACGGTGATCTGCTCGCTGGGACTTGGCAGCCTGGCGCTTTTTACGCCGATCGCCGGCGCCGAGATTGTCTACACGCCGACAAACCAGTCGATCGGGAAGCAGAATGGTTTTTCGACTTTGCCGATTGACCTTAATAACGACGGTATTGCCGATCTTAACCTTTCGGCATACAACTTCACATCATTCAGTTCAGGCTTTCACCATTTTGCTTCGCTGGAAGCGGTTGCCAAACCGGGCAACATGATCCTGGCAACCAGTCATCTTGCGGGTTTTGCTGCGGCGGACTTCCCGGGAGAGATGATTGGTGCGGGCGGCGTTGCGGGGCGTTTTAAAGCAGACGGACTGATGGCGAAGTCCACGATCACCACAGACGGCGGAGGATCAAGCTTCCATTCGCAGGCAGGGCAATGGCTGAAGACCAAAGACCGATACTTGGGAGTGAAGTTCTCCATTAGCGGAGAGGTCCATTACGGCTGGGCTCGAATCAGTGCCAACCCCGGAAACGCAAATCTCACCGGCTATGCCTACGAAACCATCGCTAACAAGCCGATCCTTGCGGGAGCGACTGAGGATTCCCAACTCCAATCTGGCACCGACGCGAGTGAAAGCGCGCTACGGAATAGACTAAAGCGGCGTTACGGGAACCTGGGCGCGTTGGCCCGTGGTGCGGACGGAACGGTGCGGCAGCCGAACCAGTAGTGGGCCGAGCGGTCGTCATTCATTGCGACTAGCCGCTGATCTACCAGTCGCCGAAGTGACGTTTGCTCCATGAGGTGGTGTGGCGTTTTGGCCCTCCGACCACGATCACTTGAGCATCAGCCGTCAGGTTGCCTATCTTCGCCTTGTACTTGCACAGTTCGAAATGAACACCCGGAAGCTCATCGGCGATGGGGGCGGGAGTCGATTGATCAAAATGGAAGGCTCCGCGGAACGGGGTGCAGCCGGTGCTGTCAAAATCAACTGCGAAATCAGGTTGGGATGGATTCGCCGTGTCGGTTCGCTTCCACGAGATTTTCGAATCTGAATACAGAGCGACATCTGAAGGCGTGACTATTACGCTGCTGCCAGATACCTCGAGACCGACCCAGCACTCCTCGGAATTAATCTTGCCCTTGATGCACTGATTGACCTGTCCACAGGCGGCTGTCGCGAAGAGAAATATTGTTGCTGCGGTCAGGAACCCGCCTAGGGCAGATCTGAGGCATCGATACAGGGTAGTTGTGTTTGTCATCTTTCATATCTCCTGTTGTTGTGAGAGTAACAGGCGCCGGCTCTTCGATGAAATATCGGCTGCGCGTGGACACTACTGCGCTGCGTCCACAGACTGCTCCCGCCAGATGGACAGTCCGGGTGACCCGAGCGCCAGAACGCCCAAACTGGCGGGTTCCGGAGGATTGGCAAGAGTGGCCGGATTTGGCGGCTCGAGGCTATCATTCCCTCCGTGTTCCTCACCTGCAAGAATGGGTTTATCGGGGACGGTTTCGTAGGCGTAGCCGGTCAGATGCGTGGACAATCGTCGTTTGGGGGTATTCCGGTCAAAACGCGCAGTCACTCGTGCCCAACCGTAGTGAGTCTCGCCGCTGATCAGGAACTTGAACCCGATGTAGGTAGTCTGACCAAACTTGAAGCCCGCGTGCCGGTTGTATGTGCCGCCGCCGTACGGACCGTAGGTAGCGATGAAGCCCCTGGACGGGGAGCCAAAACGGCGGAGCGGCCCGATCACATTGCCCTTCTTCAAGGGCATGATGCTCCAGTTGGAGTATGGGCCTTTCACAAATCTGGCTCCGGAAGTATAGGGATTAAAGCCGAGTGTGTCCCAGTAGAGGCCGGGCGAGGTAAAGCCAGCCACCATCAGGAACGGCGCGCGATCTGGGGCGCGGTCTGGAGGAACGGGATTGAAAAGGTAGTAGTTCGGGCCGCTGAGGCTGACGGTGACTTTTACCGGCGTGTAAACCACCTCGGCTTGGGCCGCCGAAACCGCGAGCATGGCAACCCCAGCCGCCCCGGCGGCGAGCGCGTAGGCGTTGAGGCGTTGCTCAACTGACTCGGAAAGATTCGAGGGTGTCGTGCGGGACGGGATGGAGCGCTTCATAAAACCCTCCAAGGCGGCCCATTATCCTGCCACCTGGGTTGGGAGTCAACGGTAAAGGGTTTGCGAGTTAGCACGAGGCTTGTCGATTTAGACGGTCGATCACTTCTAAGCTCTCGGATCTCAGCGGGGCGGGGACAAGCCACGATTCCCAACGTCCAACAAACTTTACACTCGGTTGACGTTTCTTTACCCCTATCCGGCGTGGCTCGTGGTCGAATATCCTAGAGGGTTCCAGCGTCATGTCGATCTGAAGAAGAGCGGGGAGTCCTGTGCCCACATTGAGGAGAACTTTGGTATCGAACCCGAAACGTGTGCTGATGGTCTGCCTTGCAGGGCTGGTCTTAATTGGGAGCAGTATTGCCCAGGAGCCAGCGGCCGCGATCGTAAAGCCGGTGGGGACGGTGAAGGCTACCGCTGGGAATGAAATTACGCTTACGACCGACGCCGGAGGCACGGTCCACGTAGTCGTCGGAAATTCTACTCGCATGGTCCGCACTGCTCCTGGTCAGAAAGACTTGAAGGATGCAGTTCCGGCGCAGTTGCAGGACGTGCAGGTCGGCGATCGGATACTGGCGCGGGGAAAGCCGTCGAACGACGGCGGTTCGGTGCTTGCGACTGTCGTCATTGTGATGAAGGCGGCTGATATTGCGGCCAGGCAGCAGCAGGAACGCGACGACTGGCAGAAGCGCGGCATGGGCGGGGTGGTCACGGCGATTGATGCGGCTAATGGAAGTATCACAATTTCGATCTCGACTTTGGCGGGTACGAAGGCGGCGACGGTGCACGTTGTGAAGGAAACGGTGGTGCGCCGCTATGCTCCCGACTCGGTGAAGTTCGACGATGCCAAGCCGGGTGCGCTGGATCAAGTCAAGGCGGGTGATCAACTGCGGGCGCGCGGGACGAAAAATGTCGATGGCAGTGAACTGGCGGCAGAGGAGATCGTTTCCGGAACGTTTCGGAACGTGGCGGGCACGGTGATTTCGACAGATGCCTCCAAGCAAGAGATTAATGTGATGGACCTGGCCACCAAGAAGCCTGTAGTGCTGAAGATCGCAACGGAATCGCAGCTGCGTGAGCTGCCGGCGACGATGGCGCAACGGATTGCCACGAGACTGAAGGGCGGAGCGGCTGGAGATGCGCAGGGGACAGCGGGTCAGATGCCGTCTCCACCGTCATCCTCGTCGACGAAACCCGACGAAAGCGCTGCGGGTGGCGGAAATGGCGGGCAGCGGGCGGGTGGGCGCGGAGATTTTCAGCAGATGCTGGGCCGGCTGCCGGCGCTGACCATCGCCGACTTGCATAAGGGCAGCGCAGTAATGATTGTGGCGACGGAGGGTTCCGCAACCAGTTCGCCGACGGCGATCACGCTACTGACCGGAGTGGAACCGATTCTGACAGCGTCTCCCAAGGGCGGGCAGGCTGCAATGTTGTTGTCCCCGTGGAACCTGAGCGGTTCCGGGGGCGAGGCAGGGGGGAATCCATGAGTTGGGCGCGGGTTAGCGATGGTTTGGAGTCTTGATGAAAGTTGGCGGTGTACGGGGAGTAAATTGGGCGGCACGCTTGTTGCTCGTAATGGCGTCGTGTCACATGTGGGCACAGGTCGCCAGTTTACACGGCCACGTCACCGACCCCTCGGGCGCGGTGATTCCGGGTGCAGCGGTGAGGGCAGCCCCAGCCACCGGGCCGACCGCTCGTGCGGTGACGGACGCCCAGGGGAGTTACGAAATTAAGGGACTGGTTGCGGGCAGTTATTCGGTGAACGCAGAAGCCAACGGCTTTTCGAAGTCGACGGGGCAAACAATATCACTGGCTGCGGGGCAGGCGAAGCAGGTCGATGTAGCGCTGGAGATTGCGGTGAAGCCCGAAAAGGTCGAGGTGCAAGAGGAGGGCGCCACTGTCGGCGTGGAACCCACGAACAATGCCAGCGCACTGGTGATCAAGGGAAAAGACCTTGAGGCGCTGCCGGATGATCCGGATGAACTATTGCAGGACTTGCAGGCACTGGGGGGGCCGTCGGCCGGGCCCAACGGCGGGCAAGTCTATATTGACGGGTTTACCGCTGGGCAACTCCCGCCCAAGGCCTCGATTCGCGAGGTTCGCGTCAACCAGAATCCGTTTTCCTCGGAGTACGACAAACTGGGCTACGGGCGGATCGAGATCTTTACCAAGCCGGGTACGGACAAATTTCATGGACAAGTCATGGTGGACGGGAATGACTCGGCCTTCAATACTTCGAATCCATTCTCTCCGGTGCCGGCATACCATTCCATACTCTACAACGCGAGCATCGGCGGGCCGTTGAGCAAGAAGGCGTCATTCTTCTTCACCGTGGAAGGCCGGACCATCGACGATTCCAACATCGTCAATGCAACCATCCTCGGCCCGACCTTCAATCCGGTGCAGTTCACGGAGGCGGTCCCGAACCCCCGGACGCGGCTGAACCTGGGGCCGCGGATCGACTACCAGGTCAACAAGAACAATACCCTGACCGTGCACTACCAGTTTTTCCGCAATGTTGAAGACAACGAGGGCGTGGGCCAGTTTTCTCTGGCGTCGCAGGCGTATGACTCCAGTTTGTACGAGCATACTTTCCAGGTGAGCGACACCCAGATTGTGAGTCCGGCGATCGTCAACGAGACGCGGTTTCAATTCGTGCGCGACACCACAAAGCAGACTCCGGTTCAGAATCCCTTCAGCCTGGATCCGACAACGTCAGTGCTGGGTGCGTTCATCGACATCGGCAACTCGTCGGGGACGTCGGTCGATAAGCAGAACCGTTACGAGTTGCAGAACTACACGTCGATGACGCATGGCAATCACCTGATCAAGTTTGGCGGACGGCTAAGGGCTTCGACCGACTCGAACAGCTCAAATGCAGATTTCAATGGCATGTTTACCTTCCCCTCGATAGCCGCGTATCAGACCACTCAGATTGGGCTGCAGAACGGGCACACGCCTGCCCAGAGCCGGGCAGCGTGTGAGGCAATCTCGGCGAATCCTACGCTGGACTGTGGGGCCAGCCAGTTTTCGCTTATCACGGGTCAGCCGCTGAGCGAGGTTACGCTGGTGGATGCGGGACTGTATGCGCTGGACGACTGGCGCATCCGGCCGAATATGACGTTGAGCTACGGTTTGCGCTTCGAGACGCAGAATGATATTCACGATCACGGCGACTGGGCTCCACGACTGGCGTTTGCCTGGGGATTGGGAAGAGCGAAGAATCCCACGCCCAAGACGGTGTTGCGGGTGGGATCGGGGCTGTTCTACGACCGATTTGCTTCGTCTTCGGTGCTGCAAGCGGAGCGACTGAACGGCGTGACGCAGCAGCAATTCATAGTGGTAAATCCAGATAGCTATCCTAACAAGCCGACGCTGACCACCGGTTCCCACGTGTCACCGACGATTTATCAAGTTTCTCCGACGCTCCAAGCTCCGCGAACGTGGCAATCCGCAGTCAGCATCGAACGTCAATTAGGCAAGAAGGGGACGCTGGCCGCCACCTATCTTAATTCGCGGGGCGAGCACCAGTTGTTTCTCCGCAACATCAACGCGCCGCTGCCGGGAAGTTTCACTCCCGGCGATCCGAGGCCGGTGGGACCGCTGGGGAATACGGACAACGTTTATCAGTATGACTCGGAGGGGGTCTTCCGGCAGAACCAGTTTATTGTGAATTCCCGGATCACAGTGAGCACAAAGGTTTCGCTTTTCGGTTTCTACAGCTTGAACTATTCGAACAGCGACCTGGGGGCAGGAGGCGGCGGGAATGGCGCCAACTTCCTCGCACACCCGTACGATCCCATGGCGGACTATGGCCGGTCGGCGTTCGATGTGCGGCACCGGGGCCTGATTGCGGGCACCTTTGCGTTTCCGTATGCAATACGGTTGAGTCCGTTCATGCTGATCGCATCGGGTTCGCCGTTTGACATCACCTCGGGTCAGGACCTCAACGGAGACTCGATTTTCAACGACCGGCCGGGGATCGTTTCCTCGGCTACTTGTGCCCACACCACGGTACAGACGTCGTCGATTCTCTGTACATCGCTGGGCACGTTCAACACTCTGCCGACTGCCGGCGAGGCGATTGTTCCGGTGAACTCTGGCACCGGGCCGACGTTGGTCACTTTGAATCTGCGGTTGAGCAAGACTTTTGGCTTTGGCAAGGAAACCAAAGGAGGCGGCGCGCCGGATTCTGGTGGCGGACCAGGAGGACGCGGAGGCCGGGGCGGCGGGCCGGGAGGCGGTCTCGGTGGCCGGGGCCTCACCGGGGGTGGAGGTGGAGGAATGTTCGGAGGAGGAGCGACGACGGATCGACGCTATAACCTGACATTCACGGTCTCAGGCAGAAATGTCTTGAACCGCGTGAACCTGGGCACGCCGGTAGGAAGCCTCAGCTCCCCATTGTTTGGCGAGTCGAACGCACTGGCGGGCGGTCCATATTCTTCCTCGGGAGCCAATCGCCGGATTGACCTGCTAGTGTTATTCTCGTTCTAGCGGTTCGCAGCAAGACTCAGGGGTGCGCCTGAGTGTGCATGCTTCCAGGTCCGGTCAAAATCTCTGCAAGCTTCCGCGACCTGAGTAGGCTGCCGTGGTTAGCGGGGTGCGCATCTATACCATCAGACTTTCTGCAAACGAGAAGGAAGGCCGTGGGAAACTTCAGATTTCGAATGCTGCTTGCGCTGGCAAGCCTTGCTTGTGTGCTGCCGTGGTCCGGGTGTTCATCGAACACAGCCATGACTATCACGCTTACCCCCGCCAGCACGGCTACGATTACGATCAAGCAGGGACAGAGCCAGGCCATTGCTGCCGCGCTGGCCAACGATCCGAGCAATGAAGGAGTTACGTGGAGTCTTACGGGCGGCGGAACGTTGATCAACCCCACCAAGACTTCGGTGACCTACGAAGCGCCGGCCAGTTTGGCGAGTAACATCACCGCGAGCGTGACGGCGACGTCGGTCGCGAATACCGCTATTACCGCGACGTTGTCGATCACGGTCAACTCAGTTCTGACGATCACAACGACCTCGCTTCCCGTGGGGGCGCTGGGAGTCGGCTATTCCGGCGTGGTCAACGCGGGTGGCTCGACCGGATCATTCACCTGGGCGCAAACGTCGGGAAGCCTTCCTGCGGGATTGAGCTTGTCTCCAAGTGTTACGGATTCGATCGTCATCTCGGGCATACCCACGGCGCTGGGTACTTCTACCTTTACGCTGCAGGTTACGGACGGCAATGGGAACGTGGCGAGTCAGTCGCTCAAGATCACCATCAATCCAGCGCCACCGTTGTCGGTGGCCACGCGATCGTTGTCGGACGGCACGGTGGGTGCAGCTTACAGCCAGACGTTGCAGCCAGCCAGCGGCAAAGCGCCCTACACCTGGGCGATCACGGCCGGCAGTTTACCGGGCGGACTTGCGTTAAGCGGGGCGGTAATCTCGGGAGTCCCTACGACCGTACAGACTTCAAGTTTCACGGTGCAGGTGACTGATTCCACCACCCCGACGCCGCAAAAGGCCAGTGCGGACCTGAGTATCACGATCAATCCGAGCACGGCAAACAACGCCGAATTGGACGGCAACTACGCGTTCCTGGTGAGCGGATTTGATCCGAACGGACACTTCGTGGCGGCGGGAAGTTTGGTCGCCGATGGGGCGGGACATATCACCAACGGTGTCATGGATACGAATGATCCCGCGAGCCTGCAACTCGCCCAGGGGTTTAGCGGCAGCTATGCGATCGGGTCGAACAATCTTGGAACCATGGCGCTGGGGGCGCGAAGTTTTGCGGTGTCGGTCATGGGGAATGGGAACGCCAAGCTCATTGAACTTGCGGCTGACAACACGGGTACGCAGAGTTCCGGAGTGATGTTGAAGCAGAGTGCAGGCTCTTTTTCGCAAAGCACGATCCTCGGCAATTACGCTTTCGGATTTTCCGGAACAGATTCGGCCGCTGCCCGCTTTGCTCTGGCGGGAGCCATGAATGCGGATGGCGCCGGTCACTTCAAGAGCGGTCTGTTGGATACGAATGCCGATGGCGTGACCCAGAATGTAGCGTTCACCGGAACGTATGCCGGCATCGATGCTGGTACCGGGCGAGGCACGGCCACGATCAGTATTGCGGGACAGGGAACTACCAGTTATAGCTTTTACATCGTATCTGCAACGCAATTGCTTCTGATGGAGATTGATTTCGTGTCGGGGCAGGTCAGTCCGATCGTCAGCGGATCGATGCTGCAGCAGTCGCCATCTCTGGGAGCGTCCTCATTGAGTGGCACCAGCGTGCTACAGACTAGCGCTATCAGCGGGGCACTAGCGCAGAGCCAGGTGGGACTCTTTACCGGCGACGGAGTTGTGAACTTCAACGTTAGCAGCGACGAGAATACCGGCGGCACTACCACACAGCCCGCCCCGTGCCCTGGAACCTATAGCGTTGATTCGTCCACTGGACGGGTTGCGCTCACATATTCGGGAACGACGTGTGCGGAGAATGTGCTTTATCTGGTGGGCCCGAACCAGGCGTTTGTGATGGGGACGGATGCGAGTGTCACGTCGGGATTCATGCAGGCACAATCAGGGGCACCTTTCTCTGCTACGTCGCTATCTGGGACATACGCGGGCGGTACGTTTGCGCCAGTGTCGTCCGGTGCAGGCACCCAAGTCGACATCGCAAGCGCAGATAACGTTACCAGCCTATTGAGTTTCTCTACCACCATCGGCACGGGCGGTCAGAACCTGACGTCCAGCGAGAGTTACTCTGTCGGCGTCAGCGGCAGAGGTACTATGACGCCCGTCAGCGGTGGTAAGCCAGAGATTTTCTATGTGGTTTCGACGTCGGAGTTTATTTCGCTCTTCTCTACCGATGTCAATGCCACAGTAGAGGATTTTCAGCAGTAGGGGTACCCTGCGACGCCGGGTTCCGAGTGGCTTCACTCCCACGTCTCACCTTCGGCGGTCATGCGCCGGCGATGAGCTGCCGCAGGCGAGTCCGATAGCCACGGCTGCAGGAGAGCTCTTTGCCATTGGTCAGAATGACCATGTACTCGCCGCGATTGCAGGGTTGCAGTTCCTTGATACGGTGGACGTTCACGATGATGGAGCGGTGGATGCGCAGAAATTGATTTGGGTCGAGACGCGCCGCGATGTGGCTGATGCCCTCGCGCAGCAGGTAGGAATGGCTGCCGGCCTGCAGTCGCACGTAGTTGGCGGCAGCTTCAATCCAATCAATCTCGTACATCTTTAGAAACAGAACCCGGCCCTCAGACTTGACCACCAGGCGTCTCTCCATGGGTGACTCGGACCTGGCCTCGGCCAGAAAGTCCAATAGCTTGCGGGTAAGATTGCGATCGTGAGTTTTGAGAATCTCTGTGCGAGTTCTCTCGATGGCGGCGTGCACTCGTTTCTGGTCGAGCGGCTTAAGCAGATAGTCGAGGGCGTGCGCCTCAAAGGCACGGGCGGCATAGCCATCGTGAGTGCCGGTGAAGATAACTAGCGGACGCTCGGCGGGTGGGGCCGGGCTCAGAACTGGAAGGCCATTTGCATCCAGCAAGCGCGCATCCAGGACGAGCAAATCAGGTTTGTGGAATTGAACTGCATCAACGGTCTCATTTGCGCTGGTGCATTCCGCCAGCACCTGCACTCCAGCTTCCGACTGAAGCATCATGCGCAGACGACCGCGTGCCGATGGCTCAATGTCAGCCGTGATGACGCGAATGTCGGGAATCACGCTGCGTGTTTCAGGCAGACCGAGCGTAACTTGGGAAGACCAACCCATACTTCTATGGACGCTTGAAAGCGAGAAAGGGTTGGTCACTGCTTTTCAGAAGCCCGTACTCTTGCAAACACACTTGGTACCCGATTCCGCGTTATTCGAGTGTGTCCGGCCCGCCGGCAAAACATAACCATTTCACGGTGTTGCGCAGGGGATCTTTGCCGAAGCCTGCGGCGTTGATGACTTCCGAATTCTGTAGGAAAACGGTGTGCAAGTTACAGATTCACGTAGTCGTTTGGCGCTTTGAAGAGCTGTCTAGGCCAACAGTTTATGGTTGTCTTCGCGGCTGATAGTTTCTCCTTTCAATTTCGTCCCTAAAGAGTCACAACCCATCACAGCCGGCACGAATACTGCCCCTGCGGCGAGGCGCGTGCATTGTCTCTAGTTGTCATGCGCGGAGGAAATTCAGAGCGCTGACTTGAAAAGGAGAAGGCAATGAGTTTCAAAAGGGTAAAACCTTTTCTGGTTGTGGTCCTGGCATTTGTGAGTGTCATGGTCTCGCAGACCTGGGCCCAAACCACCACCACCGGCGACATCAGTGGCGTCGTCAGCGATCCCACTGGCGCGGTTATTCCCGATGCGTCGGTCAGCTTGAAGAACAGTGACACCGGTGGCACGCAAACCACGAAGAGCAATGCCGCGGGCGCCTACCACTTCTCACTGTTACGGCCCGGAGATTACACGGTGACGGTAGTGGCGAGCGGGTTCCAGTCGATCGCGCGGAGAGTATCGGTAGCGTTGGGCGCCGACACGGCGGCAAACATTCAACTCGCGGTTTCGTCCTCGACGGAAACGGTGGAAGTGGTCGGGCAAACTGCCTCGGTGGAGACCGAAGATGCCAACTTGAACACGAACTTCGATTCGCGACAGGTGGCACTGCTTCCCAACTCAGGCAACGATCTTTCCGCGGTGGCGTTCACGTCTCCCGGAGCAGTGGTGAATACCGCGGGCGGGGCAACCTTTGGCGGTGGCAACTTTGAAATCTACGGTTTGCCGGCGACCTCCAACTTGTTCACACTGGATGGCGCCAACGACAATGACCCTTACTTTAATGTCAACAACACGGGTGCTACGAACCTGACCCTGGGGTTGAACGACGTGCAGGAAAGTACGGTGGTGGCCAACGGCTACAGCGGTTCGTACGGGGGATTGGCCGGAGCCAACATCAACTACGTGTCCAAGTCCGGAACCAACGGTTTCCATGGCAACGCCGAGTACTGGTGGAACGGAGACATACTGAATGCAAACAACTATTTCCGGAACCAGACGACGCCGGTCACACCCCGACCGTTCGTGAATGCCAACCAGTGGGCAACCTCGATTGGCGGGCCGATCAAGAAGGACAAGGCATTCTTCTTCTTTGACTATGAAGGGCTGCAGCTTGCAATTCCCTCACCGGCGACAATCAACCTGCCGACGAGAGCCTTTGAAAATGCGGTGATCGGCAATCTGAACACAACCGGGCTGTCAGCGTCGGTGCCGTTTTACCAGCACATGTTCAGTTTGTGGAATGCCGTACCGCAAGGCAGTAACGTTCCAATTACTGGAGGCGGGTGCGCCAACGTTACTACACTGAATGGAGCTACGTTCGGCGCCGGAAACCCCTGCGCAGTGCAGGTGGCGGGAGGGCTTTCGGCACATTCTCACGATGTTCTATATGTAGGGCGGTATGACCAGAACCTGACCAACAATGACAAGTTGTTTGTCCGGGTGGAGCATGAACACGGTCTGCAGGCCAGTTTCACAGATCCCATCAGCTCCGCCTTCAACGCGGTGAGCGATCAGCCGCAGTGGCAGAGCCAGGTGAGTGAGACGCATACCTTCGGGACCGACAAGGTAAACAACTTCAATGCATCGCTGCTTTGGTACAGCGCCGGTTTTGCCCTGCAAAACCCGGCTGCGGCGGCCAGTTCTACGACAGGGTTCCCAGCCTCGCTATTCTTTGGTGACGGGTCGCTGGCAGGACTGGGGGGAATCGACACCGATTTTCCACAAGGCCGCAATATCACCCAGTACCAGTTCGTAGATGACTTCAGCTGGATCCGCGGACGGCACAACTTCAAGGTCGGGGTCAATTTCCGGCGCGATGATATCAGCGACCAGAACTTAACGCCCCTTAGCCAATCTCCGGAACTAGTGGTGTTCACTCTGGCAGACTTTGCAGCCGGCGGCGCTGGCCCCGGGGGGGATTTCATTGTGCAGAACTTCCCAATCAAGAAGGAAGTTCCGATTTCTCTGTATCAGTTGGGGGTGTATGCCGCGGACGACATCAAGGTGACCCCCAACCTGAAACTGACCCTGAGTGTGCGGCTGGAGCACCTGTCCAATCCGGTTTGCCAAACCAACTGCTTCCAGCGTCTCGCGGCTCCGTTTGACCAACTCAATGCCAACGCGCCGGTCAACCAGGCCATCACCACCGGACTGCACACGGCGTTTCCGTCCGTGACCAGTGTGGTGGCGCAACCCAAGGTCGGATTTGCGTGGTCGCCCTTCGGCCTGAAGAACACGGTGCTCCGCGGCGGAATCGGCATCTTCGCGGATGCGCTTCCTACCGGAGCCATTGACAGCTTCCTGACCAACGCGCCTCTGGTGCCTGGGTTCCAGGTGTCCAATGGCCCAATTTCGCCGGCGCAAGCGGGTAATCTGTTCGCCGGGGCTCAAGCCGCCAACGCCAGTTTCGTAAGCAACTTTGCCGGCGGTGGAGCGGTGACACCCTTCAACTTTTACAACGCCACCGCAGTGAAAGTGCCTCGCTACTACGAGTGGAGTCTGGAACTGCAACAAAGCATCGGATGGCACACCACGTTGAGTACCATGTACGTGGGCAACCACGGATCGAACGAGGAGTTTTCCAATGGGGCGTTGAATGCTTTCAGTCCCACTGGGTTCGCCGGTCTTCCGACGACACAGCCGGATAAAAGGTTTGGTGCGGTGTCGCAGCAACAGAACGTAGCCAACTCGAACTACGACGGGCTGGTGATCAGCGCCAAGCACAACTTCAGCGGAGGGTTCCAGTTCCAGGCGAACTACACCTACAGCCACGCTCTGGACGAAATCTCCAACAACTCACTGTCTCCGTTTGGGGTGAATGTCAGCGCACAGAACGCCGCCGTCGTTCTTCCGGAGGATCCACAGAACTTCCGCAAGTTCAACTACGGGAACGCCGACTATGACATCCGGCACAACTTCACCATGAACTATGTGTGGAGTGATGGGTTGCGTCACCTTACCAGCTGGGGCCCGAGTGCACTGATGAAAAACTGGACGTTCTCGGGGACCATCTTCCGTCACAGCGGATTGCCGTTTACGATCTACTCCGGCGCCGTCACCAACACGTTGTCGGCCACCGGCTTCGGAACCGGCAGCGGAACCGGCACGCAATATGTCTTTGCGAATATTGTGGGTACACCGGCCACCAGTTGCTCGGGAGCAGCAGCGCAGTTGAACCACCCCTGCTTCTCAGCGAGCAATTTTCCTGATCCGACCACCGGCTTCGGCGACCAGCGCCGCAACCAGTTCCGCGGGCCCGGCTACTTCAACTCCGACTTCGCGGTGGAGAAGGGTTTTGGCATCCCCAAGTGGGAGGGAGCACAGTTCTCGATTGGCGCGAGATTCTTCAACATCTTCAACCATCCGAACTTCTTCTTCCCGATCGGCAACTCGGACAACCCGCAATTTGGTCAGATTGTGTCGACTGTCAGTTCCCCGACCAGCATCTACGGCTCTGGTCTGGGCGCAGACGCGTCACCACGGTTGATCCAGTTCCAGGGCAAACTCACCTTCTAAAAGTGCTCGGGGGTGGATGGGCGGCCTCGATAAGAGGCCGCCTTTTTCGTTTCTCACTCTCCCATGACTTTCACGATGACTCGCTTATCGCGCTGGCCGTCGAATTCCGCGTAGAAGATACGCTGCCAGGTGCCGAGGTCGAGCTTGCCCACAGTGATAGGGACGATGACTTCGTGATGGATAAGGAGGGCTTTTAGATGGGAGTCGCCGTTGTCCTCGCCGGTTTGGTGATGCTGGTAGTCTTCGTCGAATGGTGCAATCTTTTCGAGCCAGCGGTCGATGTCTTCGATTAGACCTGGCTCGTTGTCATTGACGTAAACTCCGGCGGTGATGTGCATGGCCGAGACCAGAACCATGCCTTCCTGAACGCCGCTCTTCTTTACTGCGCTCTCGACCTGCGGTGTTATGTGGACGTAGGCGCGATGGGTTTTGGTGTGGAACTTCAGGTACTCGGTTAGGACCTTCATAGCGGCTCCTGGGGATTCTTACGGAGTGACAAGCCAAGGTTACCGCAACGACTCTTCCACTTCCGAAAGCCAAGTGGGGCGCTTGAGTACTTCGCGGGGCTTGGGGCCGTCGGCGGCGCCTACGATGCCGTCACGTTCCATCAGGTCGATCAAGTGGGCCGCGCGACCGTAGCCGATGCGCAGACGTCTTTGCAGCAGGGAAGTAGAAGCCTTGCCGAACTCGACTACCAGCTTGACTGCATCTTCGTAAAGCGGATCATGCTCGACCTCGCCGTCTTCTCCGGCCCGGTCGCCGGCGGCCATCTCACGCTCTTCCTGTGGTGCCTGCAGGAATTGCTCCTGGTATTCGGCCGTACCCTGGGAACGCCAGAATTCCACTACGGCGGCGATTTCTTTTTCTGTAACGAAAGGCGCATGCAGACGGTGCAGGCGCGAGGAGCCTGATGGCAGGTACAGCATGTCGCCGCGTCCCAGCAACGCCTCGGCACCGTTGGCGTCGAGAATGGTGCGGGAATCAACCTTGGTGGCCACACGGAACGAAATGCGGGCAGGGAAGTTCGCTTTGATCAGACCCGTGATGACGTCGACTGAGGGCCGCTGCGTCGCCAGCACGAGATGGATGCCGACGGCGCGGGCCATTTGGGCCAAGCGGGTAATCGATTCTTCTACGTTGCCGGAATCGAGCATCATCAGGTCGGCCAATTCGTCGATGATGATGACGATGAAGGGCAGCGGGCGCTCGTCTTCACCGTCGCCGAACAGGCTGGGGGTGCCGTTTTCGTCGAACAGCTTGTTGTACTGATCGATGTTGCGAACACCTTTTTCCGCCAGCAGCTTGAGACGGCGCTCCATCTCCCGAACCGCATTGCGCAGGGCGTTGGCGGCGAGCTTGGGTTCGGTAATGATGGGCGTGTAGAGATGCGGAACGCCTTCATAGTTGCCCAGTTCAAGCCGTTTCGGATCCACCAAGATGAGACGGACTTGATCCGGCGTGGCCTTGTATAACACGGACATGATCATCGCGTTGATGGCAACGCTTTTACCGGCGCCGGTCGAGCCCGCGATCAGCAGGTGCGGCATGGCGTTGAGATCGGCGGTCACGATGCGACCGTTGATGTCCTTGCCCAGGGCCAGGGTGAGTTTGGACTTGGAGCCGATAAACTCCTGCGATTCGATGTTCTCGCGCAGCCAGATGATTTCACGTTCGCGGTTGGGAACTTGAATTCCGACGGTAGATTTGCCGGCCATGCGCTCGATCAGAATGCTCTCGGCCTTCATGGCGAGGCAGAGGTCGTCGGTGAGGTTGGTGATGCGACTGTACTTGACGCCGGCCTCGGGCTTGAACTCAAAGGTCGTGACGACTGGGCCGGGATTGATCTGGGTGACTTGGCCGGTGACATCGAATTCGGCGTACTTCTCGGTCAAAACTTGCGCCAGGATCTTGAGTTCATCAGCGTCAATGGCTTGTTGTTCATCGGGCCGGTGCAGCAGGGAACTGGGCGGCAGCTTGAAGCCACCGGCGATGCGAGGCAGGGTGGTCTTCGGTTTCTGGCTGCTGTCGGCACGTTCGGTGACCTCGGGAGCCGCGATTACGGGCTCGACAGGTTGCATCGGCAGATCGAGGTCCTCGCCAAAGGTACGGTCGATGCCGGTTTTAACGGGCTCAGCGGCGCGGGGTTGAACCGGCGGCGGAGTGGGTGGCCGCGCCGGGAACATCTGGGTTGTAATTACGGGTTTTGGAGAGGCGCGGCGCTTTTCCAGATCCTTCTGCAAGCGCCGTTTGGCCCGTTCTTCCTGCCAGTCTCTCCAGCGATCCATTAAGGCCACGACGAAGGCAAAGCGCGTGGGGGCCCACACCTGCATGGCCGCGAAGGAGAATGCAGTCGAAAGATAAAGGGCGACAGCCAGAACCGTGGCGCAAACGATGTACGCGCCAGCGGGATTGAAGTAGTGGATGAGGAAGTCACCGACGATGCGACCGAGCAGGCCTTCCAGCGGGATCGCACCCATCCAGCGCAGATGGCCGGGGAGCAGAGAGAGCATGGCGGGAAGGAAAATCAGCATCCAGGTTGCACCCAGGAATTTGGCCAGAGGAGAAGCAACCTTGCGGGAACGAAACCAGCGCTGACCCAACACACCGAGAAAGATCGGCAGGAGAAAGGCTCCGATGCCGAAGGCTTGCAGGATCAAGTCAGAAAATAGTGCTCCAACCACGCCCACCCAGTTACGAGCGACACGTGAGCCGGTCAGCACGGAGGCGCTGTTCAGGGATGGGTCTAATGCTGAATAGGAGGCTAGGGCAAGAAACAGGAGGAGCGCGGAGACGCACAACAGGAACCCGATCAGCTCATTGAGCCGACGGTTATTGGTGGGCGTGAACAGCTGGTTGAAATACTTCATGGGCGTATTTCGCGTCACGCACAGACACAACTATAACCTGCGTTAGCGACTACGCCAGAGCCTCTTCATTATGACAAGAAGCAGGGCAGCGCACAACCGAGGATTTTGCTCCGGTATCCAGAGTGACAAACACAACCTAGGGTGCCGTGTGGTTGGCGAGCACTAGCACCAGCACCCCGACGATCAGACGGTAAATAGCGAAGGGGGCGAATCCGTGTTTGCGCACCCAGGCCATGAACCAGGCGACCGACCCGTAAGCAACCAGGAACGAAACCACGAAGCCAATGGCCAGGACCTGCCAGCCGTGGGAGTCGATCTGGGAGACCCCAATCGGATTCGCTCCCTTGCCATGCAGCGACTTCAGCAGGTCATAGCAGGTGGCCACGACCATGGTGGGAATCGATAGGAAAAAAGAAAACTCCAGCGCGGCTGCCCTGGACATCCCTGCCAACTGACCCGCCGCGATCGTGGACATGGAGCGCGATGTTCCGGGAAACACCGCCGAAAGAATTTGGCAGGCGCCAATCCAGACTGCCTGGCCTAAGCTCATGGTCTCCATTGCCCAAGTATGAATGCGGCCGTTCGAGACTTTTGGGCCAGCGGCCTCCGACCTGGCATTGAGGGCATCAATCAACCACATAACGACTCCACCGACGAACAGCGATGTGCCGATGATGTAGAGGCTCTCCAGGTGTTTGCCGATGATCTTGGTCAGCAGAAACGCCGGGATGGCCGTGACCACGAAGGCCACTATCGTCAGGCCGAGGGGATGGGTCAGCGGGGTGCGATCACCGCGTTCGCCCTTCGGAAAGGTGGAAAGCAATCTGCCGATCCGCTCGCGGAAATACACCGGCAGACAGAGGATTGCTCCCAACTGGATGACGATGGTGTACATTTTCCAATAACCATCGCCCAGGCTGATGTGGAACAGCGCTTCGGCAACGCGCAGGTGGGCGGTAGAGCTGACGGGCAGGAATTCAGTAAGGCCTTCGATGATTCCCAACACTACAGAGAGCAGGTAGTCGTTCAAGGTTCCTCCAACAGGTTAAAGTATCGCAGAAGTTGGTACGGTTGAGGCTAGCAGCGTTGGTTACAGGTTGGGCGTCTGGGCGGTCCGGAGCTACTCTTCTGCGTTGCCGTACGTCGGCACGCCTTGTTGAATGAGATAGAGCAACCGCTGGGCGCGGGCGGCCCAGTCGCCCTGCGATGCCTGCGAAGCTCTTTCTGCAAGTGCGACTGCTTTCGCCCGGGACTCCTCGGATTTCTTAGGTTGGCCTTCAGTCTTGTAGATCTCGATGAGCGCGGAATGCCTCCACGCAGCGTCGTAGAGAGCCTCGGCCACCGCCGGCGAGTTCGGGCGCTCTTTGGCGTATTTTTCGTACATCTCAGCTTCTTTCTCGGGACACTTCGAAGCACCCTGCCAATCACCGCACAGCTTGTTCTCGATCAAATGAAAGACCGCGAGGTCCGCCCACTTGGTTCCGGAAAACTTCTTTTTGACTTCGGTGAAGTAGTCTTCGTTCATGCCTTCGCGCAGGAAGGCTTCTTTTTCATGGGCTGATGGGCGGGACATCACGTCGGCCCTTTCGATTTGCCAGCGAATGTCGGCGGAACGGTACATGGCTTCTCCGGCGATCGGCGAAGTAGGGAAGAGTTGGGAAACTTCATAGTAGAGGCGGAGGGCGTCCTGAGCGGCGCCGCGGCGGCCGTGCCGTTGACTGGCCTGGTCTTCGGAGTCCACTGCCTCGCCGAAAAGAATCCTATCGCCGTTCGGAGTAGACGATTGCACTACGCCTTTTTGGAGGATCCATCCGGTGACAACGCGCTCTTCTGTGAGTTGAGCCTCGACGTTGATCCAGTCCCGGCTGGCCTGAATGACGACCACCTCGCGGCCGCGTTCGACCTCGGCCAGCTTGGCGGAGGTGGCGTCGGGAGAGACGTAGATGGTGGCCACGCGCATCATGGCCCCGCGGATGACGGCGGCGGCGGGCAGCGCGCTGGCGAAGAGCAGGATCAGAGAGGCAACTGTGGAGTTAAGTTTCATATTTCTAAGAACTGAGACCTAGCGAGCTACGTCTCTACGTTTGCACCGTGGTCGGTTGTATGAGTTCTTCCAGCATTTGTGGGTCGATGTTGCCGCCGCTGATTACTGCGACATGCACTCGTGCTTTGGGCAATTGCTCACGGTGAAACAGGAACCCAGCTGCTGCAACTGCACCGCTGGGCTCCGCCACCGTTTTCGGATTCGCCGCCAAAAGCCGCACCGCTTGCCGGATCTCGACCTCGCTAACAGTTATGATGTCGTCCACGTACTTTCGGATGTGTTCGAAATTGATGGGGCCGATGCTTTGGCTACGGAGTCCGTCGGCGATGGTGCGGGTGGCGTCGTCGGCGGAGGATTCAGTAATCTTCCCCGCACGAAAGCTGGCCTGCGCGTCGGCTGCGAGTTCAGGTTCGACTCCGATGAGGTTGACGGACGGCTTGCTGAGCTTGATGGCGGTGGCAATGCCGCTGATCATGCCTCCGCCGCCTACGGGGACGAGAATGGTCTCGACGTTTGGCAAGTCTTCGAGGATTTCCAGGCCTATGGTGCCTTGTCCGGCGATGATTTTCTCGTCGTTGAAGGGGGGAATGATGGCATAGCCGTGGCGCTCGGCGAGTTCTTCAGCGCGCTGCTGCCGTTCCAGGCTACCCGGGCCGACCAGGATAATCTCGGCACCCAAAGCTTTGGTAGCTTCGCGCTTAATGGCAGGAATATTACTGGGCATGACGACGACGGCCTTGGCACGCATAGCGCGGGCCGCATAGGCAACGCCCTGGCCATGATTACCGCTGGAATAAGTGATGACTCCGCGAGCTCGTTCGTCCGGAGTGAGTGAGGCGATCTTGTTGTACGCTCCGCGCAGCTTGAAAGCGCCGATGGGTTGCAGGTTCTCCGGCTTGAGGAAGAGTCTGCGGTCGTCAGATGCGAGTTGAGGGATATGACACTCGATGAGCTGAGTGTGGAGAGCCACGCCTCGGAGGCGGGCTTGAGCTCCGCGGATGTCAGAAAGGGTGACCATGGTGACCAATCTAGGGTACAGCCCGTCCGCTAATGGGCCAAATAAGTATTGACATCATGATGCACGTTATGTAGCATCATGATGTGCGAACCACGCTTACTCTTGACGACGATGTCGCCAAGTTGCTCGAGAAAGAACACCGGCGCTCGGGAAGCTCGTTCAAGCAGGTTGTCAATCATTATCTGCGTCTCGGCCTGACCACCAAGCAGCCGGCCAGGAAACCCTTCAAAGTTAAGCCTTGGAACCTGCAGGCTCCTCCGGGGCAAAGCTTCGACAAAGTCGAGGAGCTAATTGAGTTTCTGGAAGGGCCCTACCATCGGTGATCGTTCTCGACGCAAACATCCTTTTCTATAGCTACTCGGCCGGATCGCCGGAGCACGAGAAAGCTCGGGCGTGTGTAGAGGACCTTTTCTCCGGGACCGAGTCGGTCGGCTTGCCATGGCAAACGATTACGGCCTTTCTGAGAATCAGCACGAACACCCGGCTGCCCGGCGCTCGACCCGCCACGGAGGCGGCGCGTGAAGTCCAGGGTTGGCTCGAACAGCCCAACGTACGGATTCTGTCGCCGGGCGACGATCATTGGCGCACGCTCCGACAGACGATGTTTGAAGGCCAGGCGTATGGTCCGTTGGTGAGTGATGCGCAGATCGCTGCGCTTACGATCGAAAACGGAGCGGTGCTCTACTCTTCCGATCGCGATTTTGCCCGCTTTCCGGGTTTGCGTTGGGCGAACCCGCTTACCTAACCGAGGCCTGATCCTCACACGCTTCGTTGTACTTACCACGTACCGCCGGAGGATAATAGCAGCGATATTGCTCCGTTCCTATCGAGCTACTGGTAGCTTTCTGGGTTCGCAGACTCACAGAAGGGTTCGAGCAAACCGGCGATGTCAGCGCATCCCTCGTCATTCAGAACGAGTTTGAATTTCGAAGGTCGTACCTCAATGATGCCCCGGCAGCGTTCGTCTAGATACAGCTCCAGTTCGCATCCATCGACCGGTTCGATCCAAGGTTGCGCGTGGAGAGGGGCATTTGCTCGCGTGCCGACCGCGAGGGACTTGATGAGATCCCTCAGCTGACAGACCGAGGACTGGTCGAAAGCGTAAAGCCGAATCAGGGGACAATCCGTGGAGCCGTCGGCAAGGAATTCGAGCTTCACTCCGTCAGATCTCCAGTATCACCGGCATGATCAGCGGGCGTTTCTGCGTTTGCTTGGAGATGTAACGTTTCAAGTCGGCGCGAATCTTTTCTTTGATCACGCCGTAGTCGGCCTTTTCTTCGTTGCTTGAAACCTCGAGCGTCTGCATGACCAATTGGCGGGCGCCTTCGACGAAGCCGTCTTCTCCCGGCTCAAAGCCGCGAGTCACGATCTCCGGGGAGGTTTCGACCCGGCCTGTGAGTTTATTGATGGCGATGATGGGCAGAACGATACCGTCTTCGCTGAGGTGACGGCGGTCTTTGATGATGAGATCTTCGACTACATCGGTTCGCGAGCCAGAGTCGATGCAGACGCGACCCACGTTCACGCGGCCTGCCTTGCGTGCGCCCAGTTCGTCGAATTCGAGAATGTCGCCGCTCTCGATCAGCATGACGTTGCCGACGGAGCCGTGCATGGCGGCTGCCATCTCGGCGTGCAACTTCAGTTGGCGGTACTCGCCGTGAATCGGGATGAAATATTTGGGCTTCACAAGGCTGATGATCAGCTTGAGTTCCTCCTGGCTGGCGTGGCCGCTGACGTGGATGGGCGGGAATGATCCGTCGTCGTAGATGACGTGCGCCTGGCGGCGGAACAGGTGATCGATCATGCGATAAATAGCCTTTTCATTTCCCGGAATAATCCGGGAAGAAAGCACTACGGTGTCGCCTTTTTCGATTTTCGCGTGCTTATGATTATCTACTGCGGCGCGCGACAGGGCCGACATGGGTTCGCCCTGGGTGCCGCTGATCAGAATGCAGATCTTCTCCGGCGGGTAGTTCTTCATCTCGCCGGGATGGACGAGCAGGCCCTCAGGGATTTCGATGTAGCCGAGGTCTTCGGCGATTTCAGCCGAACTGTTCATGGAGCGTCCGACGAAAACGACCTTTCGCCCGTGCTGCCAGGCCAACTCCACGGCGAGTTTGATGCGGTGGATGGAAGACGAAAAGCAAGAGATGAAAAGGCGCCGCTCGGTGCGGGCAAAGACCTCGTCAAACTTGCGGCGCACGGCCCGTTCGCTGGGAGTGTAGCCCTTCCGTTCAACGTTGGTGGAATCCTGAAACAGCGCCAGCACACCTTCTTTGCCGTACTCAGCGAAAGCGTGGAGATCGAAAAGCCGGTTATCGGTGGGAGTGGCGTCAACCTTAAAGTCACCAGTGTGAATGATGACGCCGAGCGGAGTATGAATGGCCAGCGCGACGCAATCGACCAGGCTGTGAGTCACGGGGATGGGATGGATGGTGAACGGACCAAGTTTGAAGCGCTCTCCGGGCTTAATCTCGTTCAGGTCGGCATCGTCGAGAAGGCCATGCTCGTCGAGCTTGTCTTCGACGTAGGCGAGCGTGAACTCGGTGCCCCAGACCGGCACGTTTAGCTCGGAGAGCATCCACGGCAACGCTCCGATGTGATCCTCGTGGCCGTGGGTAAGGATGATGGCGCGCACCCGCTGGCGGTTTTCGGTGAGGTAAGAAATGTCGGGCACGACAATATCGACGCCCAGGAGCTCGGCTTCGGGGAACATGAGGCCGGCGTCGATGACGATAATATCGTCGCCCCAGCGGACGGCCATGCAGTTCATTCCAAATTCGCCGAGCCCGCCCAGGGGCACAATATGCAGTTTTCCAGTTGGCATGTGGGATCAATTGATGCTAGCACAGGTGGTAGTAGTGAGTAGCTGGTAGCGCGTGGCGAGATCGGGGGTAACTTCCCAGAAGCGTGTGGTCTGCGATAATTGCAATAGATGGCTGGAAAGGTCCAACAATCGTGGCTGCGCAGGCGGGCGGAAGCGGGTTTGCGCCGCGGTTTCACGCGCGCGTATCAGACGATAACGGTCGATCCCGGAAAATTTTTGCTACAGATTCGGGCGGCTTATGGTTTACCGGTGAGCAGTTTTCAGGGGCTCTACACGGTCGAGGTGGGACTGCTGGACGATATGGCCGAGCGAATCATAGCGGGCGGGATGAAGATGGCCGCGGTCGAGGGCGCAGGACTTGGCCTCGGTGGGATCGTGACCATGGTGCCGGACCTGAGCATTCTGGCAGCAATTACGCTGCGGATGATTCAGAAACTCAGTCTGGTTTATGGGTTCGAATACAGCACCGACGATGAGATGGCGGAGCTTTGGATTGCCGCGGCCAGCGCTGCCGGAGTGGACATCAGCAGAGAAATCCTGGAGAAGGAAGTGGTGAATCGCTTTGTGCCGAAAGTGATTCAACGGATCGCCGCACAAGCGAGTGCCGAGGCGGTGGAGAAGTGGTCGGGACGGCTGATTCCGTTTGTCAGTTCAGTGATCGGCGCAGGGCTGAATTATTACTTTGTGCGTACATGGGGTGAGCGGGCGAGAAAACATTTTCGGGAGCGGCATTTGGCGATGCGGGCGAGGATGCTTGTGCAACAGCAATCGCTGCCGTCGTAGCCTCTAGCGCAACCAGTTTTCCAGTTCGATCCGGTGATCAGTTTTTTCGTCGCGGTACTTCACGATGACCGGCGTGTACAGCGACAAGTTCCATCCAGCGGGAGCGCCTTTCTTTACCGCCCGCGATCCGGGCACGACTACGGCATTTTCCGGAACTTCAAGCGGCGAGTCTTCGTTCGCTTTGTAGACTTCTCCGCGGACCAGATCATAGAGTGGGGTCGAGCGGGTGAGGATCGTTCCGGCTCCGAGCACTGCCCTCGCACGTACCACCGTGCCTTCATAGACGCCACAATTGCCGCCGATCAGGACATCGTCTTCGACGATGACCGGAGCGGCGTTGACCGGCTCGAGGACTCCACCAATCTGAGCGGCAGCGCTGAGGTGAACCCGTTTGCCGATCTGCGCACATGAGCCGACCAGCGCGTGCGAATCCACGAGAGCGCCTTCGTCGATGTAAGCGCCGACGTTGATGAACATGGGCGGCATGCAGATCACGCCCGGCGCCACGTAGGACCCGACACGGATGGAAGATCCTCCGGGCACGATGCGGACGCGATCGGCGACGGTGAAGTGGCGGGCAGGGAAGGTGTCTTTATCGACAAATGAGAGCGTGGAGCCGTCGTCCATTTGGCTGAGTTCGCCGAGGCGAAAACCGAGCAGAATACCCTGTTTGACCCAGACGTTGACCACCCACTTCCCGTTGATCTTTTCAGCCGCGCGAATCTTGCCCTGGGTTAGTTGGTCGCGGAAGTCGAGAAAGATCCTTCGCGCTTCGGGATTGCTCTCGACTTCACCGAGGGAGGAGAGACGCTCGATGGTGGATTTTAGGGAGGGCATGAAGGCAGAAGTATACAAGAGCCGCGTACTGAAACCTTAACCACAGAGGGCACAGAGGGTCACAGAAATTCACGCTCGACTCAGACACACTTGCATTCGCTGCGGATGAGGACGTTGGCCATGCTGTGCGAAGTGTTGCGGGCTTCGGAGAGCGAGGCGTAGGGGCCGTGCCAGCGGGAGTGATTGGCGTCGTGGCCGGCGGGGCGGCCTTTTCCGTGATTGCACTGCCCGCATGTGGAACGGTGCAGGACGATCTTATGCGGGCCGGCCAGCCAGTTTTCGTAGATGAAGAAACTCGCAGCCTCGGGTTGCGCGGCCGCGGGCTTGCTGATGAGACCGGCTTCGGCGGCGACTTTCTGGAGTTTGGATCGCGTGTCGCGGCGCATGGGGAGCAGCGGCAGGCGATAAACTTCTTCGATCTTGCCCATCATCGCCAGAACCGCCTTTACCGGCAGCGGACTCGACTCGATAAAGTTGGTCTGCATCAGCGTCATGTATTTGCGATGGATGCCGCGGGCGGTGACCCAATCGTTGTTCAGCGCGGCGCGGGTCAGTTCGGCCATTTCGCGGGGGATTTCGTTCGAGGCGACGGAGATGATCCCGACTCCGCCCAGGGCAATCACGGCAAGGGTGATGGCGTCGTCGCCGGAGAAAACCAGGAAGCGCTCGGGCACGGAGCTGCAGACTTCGGCGATCTGGCTGATATTGCCACTGGCTTCTTTCACTCCGAGAATGTTGGGTACTTCCGCCAGGCGGACCAAGGTTGCCGGTTCGATGTTGGCTCCGGTGCGCCCCGGAACGTTGTAGAGAATGATGGGTTTGTCTACGACGTCGGCAATGGCGTGGAAGTGGCGATACTGGCCCTCCTGCGTCGGTTTGTTGTAGTAGGGCGATGCGGTCAGTATGAAGTTCACGCCAGGACGCGCGGCAACTTCCTTGGCTTTGCCGACGGCGTCCTGGGTCGAGTTCGAAGTCGCACCAGCAACGATGGGCACACGTCCAGCTACAACTTCGACAGTGATGTCGATGACTTTCAGCCATTCGTCGTGAGAGAGAGTGGGCGTTTCGCCGGTGGTGCCGCAGGGAACCAGGAAATCGATTCCGGACTCGACTTGCCAGGCCACCAGGTTGCGCAGGGCAGGCTCGTCGATGGAGCCGTCCTGACGAAAAGGAGTTACCAGCGCGGTGCCGCATCCACGAAGTTGCATTAGATAAAGATAGCGCGAATGGCGGGAGACGGAAAGTGGCGGGTTAGAGTTCGCGCCACACGTCTTTGAAGTCGAAGAAGCCCTTCTTTCCGGTGAGCCATTCGGCGGCGCGGACGGTGCCTTCAGCGAAGCCGCGGCGGGATTTGGCATCGTGGCAGAGATAGATCCTGTCGGCAGGGGAATCGAGGACCAGTTCGTGCATGCCGACTACGTCACCTTCGCGGAATGAGGTAATTTCCAGTTCGGTTCCTGAGGCTGCCTGGATGATTTTCTGCATTGCGGCGGCGGTGCCGGAGGGAGCGTCTTTCTTTTGAGCGTGATGGCGTTCGAAGATTTGGCCCGAGTATTGATGCTGGAGCGCAGCGGCAGCGGTGCGTGCGACGTCGAAAAACAGATTTACGCCGATGGAGAAGTTTGCCGCGTAGAGCAGGCCGGTTCCGTTCTTTTCTACCAGTTGGCGGATTCGTGGAAGTTCGTTATACCAGCCGGTGGTGCCGACCACGACATTCTTCCGGTGAAGCACGCAGGCCTCGATGTTTGATAACACCGCGTGTGGAGTAGTGAAGTCGATGACGACATCGTGAGGAGCCAGGCGCGCGGCGGTCAAGGCAGAGGCGTTCAGATTGTCGGCCGCGCCTAGGGCCGAAATTTCGTGGCCGCGCTCGCGCGCGGCTTCTGCTACCAGGGAACCGGTCTTGCCTCGGCCTAGGATGAGCAGGTTCATGGCTGAAAAACCTTTTACCACAGTGGGCACAGAGGCACACAGAGAAAAAGCTCGACCACGGATTTACACGGATAAACAGGGATCCTATGCGAAGACTTCTGGATCCAGATCCGAAAAGAATGCTTTGTGCAGCCGCTGGATAACTCCGGGCACGTCGTCTTCTTCGATTACGAAGGTCAGATTGATCTCCGACGCGCCCTGGGAAATCATGCGAATCTTGGTGTCGGACAGCTCGCCAAAGACGCGGGCGGCGATCCCCGGAGTCTCACGCAGGTTCTCGCCGACCAGGCAAACGATAGCTTTGCGGCCTTCATATTTCACGTCAGCCAGCTTGGCCAGATCCGCGGCCAGGGCGGGAATTGATTCGTTGGAATCCACTGTGAGCGAGACGCTGACTTCTGAAGTAGAAACGACATCAACGGCGACGCGATGGTGATCGAAGGCTTCGAAGATGGAGCGCAGAAAGCCGTGCGCCAGCAGCATACGGGGCGCCGCGACATCAATGATGGTGATGCGCTTCTTGGCGGCGATGGCCTTGAAGAAGTTACGGCAATGCGGGACGCGAGCCTCAATGCGCGTGCCTTCGCAATCAGGGTTGCGGGAATTCCGCACGTACACGGGGATGTTCTTTTGGATTGCGGGTAACACCGTGGCCGGATGCAGGACCTTGGCTCCGAAGTACGCCAGTTCAGCAGCTTCGTCGAAACTGATGAGCTTGATGCGGCGGGCGTCGGGACAGATGTTGGGATCGGTGGTCAGCATGCCGTCCACGTCGGTCCAGATTTCGATGCGTGCGGCGTCAAGACCGGCGCCCACGATAGCTGCGGAATAGTCGGACCCGCCGCGTCCGATGGTGGTGGTGACGCCTGCCTTGGTTGCGCCAATGAAGCCGCCCATGACCGGCACCTTGCCTGCGGCGACGAGGGGTTGAACTTTGGTCCGAAGGCGCTGGTTGGTCTCGTCGAACAGCGGGACGGCCCGCATATGGGCGTTGTCGGTCACAATACATTCGCGCGAATCAACTAACGCCGCGCCCAGGCCCTTGGATGAGAAAGCGGCTGCGACGATTTTGCTGGAGAGAATCTCGCCGTAGGCGGCGACGTGATCGGTGGTGCGTGGGGTCAGCTCGCCGACTGCGGCAATCCCCCGCAAGAGTTCATCCAGAGCTTCAAAGTTAGCCTCCAACTCACTGTGGAAGCTGGTGAACACGCCGGTCCCCAGTAGCTCGCCGGCGGTCATGTAATGACGCTCACGAAGGCCGCGGGAGAGTTCGATTGCAGTCTTGCGATCGCCTGCTCCGGCGGCGCGAGCCATGATCAGCAACTGGTCAGTGACTTTGGCCATAGCGCTGACAACGACGACGGGTTTTTCCGCGAGTCGGCCTTTCACGATGGCGGCGGCGCGAGCGATGGCGTTGGCATCTTGCACCGAAGTGCCGCCGAATTTCATGACGATCATGAAGGACACCCTAGCCGCAGATCAGCGCAGCGGAACGCAGATTGATTCAGGATGCAGGCAGGGGTTTTCAATCGAAGTAGCCCCGGACCTTCAGCAGCTCAGCGTTCAGGATGGCAGCGCCGGCAGCGCCGCGAATAGTGTTGTGCGAGAGCACGGTGAACTTCCAGTCGAGCACGCTGCACGGCCGCAGCCGGCCGACGCTGGCGGTCATACCGTTGCCCGCATCTACGTCGAGCCGGGGCTGTGGCCGGTCAGCAGATTCGAGATATCGAACGGGCTGGGCAGGAGCGCTGGGTAAGTTCAGTTCTTGCGGTTCACTGCGAAATTCATTCCAGGCGGCGATGATCTCTGCCGTCGCCGGCTTTTTCTTCAGCTCGATTGAAACGGATTCAGTGTGGCCGTCTTCCACGGCAACCCGATTGCAATGCGCACTCATGGCGAAGGCTGCGGGAATGAACTTCGAGCCGTCGAGCCGCCCCAGGAGCTTGAGAGTTTCCTCCTCCATTTTTTCTTCTTCCTTGGGGATGTAGGGAATCACGTTGCCGAGAATATCGAGCGAGGGCACGCCGGGGTATCCCGCGCCGCTCACCGCCTGCATGGTCACCGCAACCACCGTTTCGATGCCGAATTGCTGCAAGGGAGCCAGGGCCATCACCAAGCCGATGGTGGAGCAGTTGGGATTGGTGACCACAAAGCCATTCGACTTGTGTCGCCAGGCCTGGCATTCCAGCATCTTGATGTGGCCAGGGTTTACCTCAGGGATTACCAGCGGCACGTCACTCCTCATACGCAGGGCGCTGGAGTTGGTTACGACGACGTGGCCGGCATCAGCGAAGCGAGGTTCCAGTTCGGCGGCAATGCTGGCATCGAGGGCGGCAAAAATTACCCGCGGAGCGGCCTCAGGTTTGGCCGGGGAGACGGTCATTTCGGCGACCGGAGCTGGGATGGGCGTCTTCATCCGCCAACGTGCGGCTTCTTTGTACGGACGGCCCTCAGAGCGATCGGACGCCGCGAGCCAGGCCACCGCGAACCACGGATGGTTTTCCAACAATTGAACAAAGCGCTGCCCAACGACACCGGTTGCGCCCAGGATTCCCACGGGAATTCGTGTCGGCATGATTAGTTTGAATTTTATAACAGGGCGAGACCCTGGCGGATGAGCGGTTTTCATGGGCACTCATGATTTCCGGGCAAAGTGCCGATAGGGAATCTGAGGAGTAACCATGCCCGAGCTACGCCAAAACTACTTCACCAAAGAATGGGTCATCATTGCCACTGACCGGGCCAAGCGTCCGGAAGAGATGGTCAAGCATCGCGAGGCCAAAACGGTGGCACGGCACGTCGAGAATTGCGTATTTTGTGTGGGCAACGAGGGGAAGACTCCGCCGGAAGTCATGCGAGTACCGAATGCCGCAGGCGATTCCTGGCAGGTGCGAGTGGTACCCAACAAGTTCGCCGCTCTATCACCGGAGGCACAACCGACGCGCACCATTCAGCGCTCCCGCCGCACCATGGGAGGGTTTGGGGTGCACGATGTGATCATCGACACACCCGACCATTCGCAGATCATGGCGTTACTCCCGGAGGCCCACATTGCCAACGTGCTGAAGGTGTACAAGTCACGCTACGACGCTTTGAGCCTGGATCCACGGATTGCTCACGTGACCATCTTCAAGAACCACGGCGGCGATGCCGGCGCCAGCCTGGAGCATCCGCACTCGCAGCTAATCGCGACTCCGGTGATTTCGCATCAGGTGCGGGAGCGCTTTCAGCAGGCCCTGGCGCATTACGACGAATATGGTGAGTGCATGTTCTGCCAGACGCTGGAAGAGGAAATGACCGAGCAGAGCCGGATCGTGCTCGCTACCGACCACTTCGTGGCCATGGAGCTGTTTGCCTCACCCACGCCATTTTGCACCCCCATTTATCCGCGGCGCCACATGGCTAGCTTTGGCGACATCAGTGCAGTAGAGATTGCCGATTTGGCGCGGGTGCTCAAGACGGTGTTGGCGAAGCTCTACCACGGGCTGGAGAATCCTGACTTCAATTTCACGATTCGCAGCGCGCCGGCCGAGTATGTAGGAGTGAAGCACTTCCACTGGTACGTGAGCATCATCCCCCGCATGACCCGAACGGCGGGATTCGAGTTGGGCTCTGGAATGTTTATCAATACGGTGGTACCCGAGGCGGCGGCGGAGTTCTTGCGCAATGTGAAAGTGGAGTTAGGCGTGGGAGCGGGCGGATAAAGGACTCAGTCGCGGGGAGAGCTTTCCGTGCCAAAGGAATATTCGTTCAAGGGGCCAAAGCGTTTCTTCTCGGCGTACAGTTGCCAGCGTCGCCACACAATACGCAAGCTGGCCATGACCGGAATGGAAAGATAGACTCCCAGCACGCCGGCGACCTCGCCGCCGGCCAGTACGCCGAAGATTGCGGCGAGCGGGTGCAGTTCCATGCTTTTTCCCATGATGCGCGGTGAAACGACATAGTCCTGAACCAGTCGCCAAACTGCCAGGAAAATCAGCAGCAGCGCCCAGTGGGGGTAGCTCATCAAGAGCGCCACGCCGAGGATGACCACGGCGGCCACCAGCGGTCCGACCACGGGAATGAATTCCATGATGCCGCCGGCCGTGCCCAGCACCAGCGCGTAGGGAACCTGCATCAGCCCCATGAAGGCGCTGTAGACGATGAGAGAAAATGCGGCCAGCGTGAGTTGTGCGCGGATGAAATGGGCGAGCATCTGATTGAGATCTCCGCGCACCCCTTCCCAAAATTCGCGTTGCGGGCGGGTTTGGAAAAATGCCAGTCCGACCTCGCCGAAGGCGCGACCATCCTTGAGTAAAAATGCGGCAAGGATGGGGACGACGATGAGGAGCCATGATTCTTGCGCTACGGCTGCCACGCGGACCCCAATGCGCTGCGCGATGGCGACGAGATCATCGCGATGACGGTTTAAGAAAGCCTGGGCCTGACGAATGGTGGTGGCGCTCCACCCGCGTTCCTGTCCGATGGTCACGGCAATATTTCCGGAACTGACCTGATCGAGGAGCTGGGGCATGGTGTCTCCCAGGCGTTGCGCTTGGTGGCCGACGCGCGGGCCCACGAAAAAGAAAAACGTGATCACCAGCAGCAAGAGCAGGAAATAGATGATGCCTACTGCTACCCCGCGGCTGCGAGTCCATTTTTCCACGCGCGACACGGCGGGATCGACCAGGTAGGCAAAAAAAACGGCAAAGAGAAAAGCAATCAACGTGCGGCGAGTGATGTAGAGAAAGCCCAGCGCCAGCGCGAACAACAGCACCGTCGTGAGAACCCGCGCCGCGCGTGCGTCCGTGAGCGCCACCTAGTCTCGCACCACTTCGGTAGTGTTTCCCGAATCCACAATACGCTGTAATTTCAACTGATCGTCGAGCCAGAGGATCCAGTCGCTCGTTTCACTTTTCAAATCCAGCCGGATAAGCTCGTGTTCCACGCCATGAATCGGGATCTTCTCTCGGCCGGAGAACTGAACATTGACCAGCGCCGAGGCGCGGGCATGGGCATTCAAGGTCCCCAGTTGCGCCTTCTCTTTGAGCGGACAACTGACCCCGCCCTTGTCCTGAGTGCAGCTGGTGGCGAGGTACTTCCAGGCAAGAACTTCCCGCTGAATAAAGAAGTAGTCGTCCAGAACGCTGGTGGAAGCTGGCAGCAGGAAGGGTTGCTCGTGGGGCTTGTCCATCGGGCCGCTGGAGTAGCGTTCGGTGAGAAAGTCCTGGCCGGGAAGCACGGTCGCTTGCGACTGGCCGGGGCTGATCTCCTTCCACTCATAACTCTTCAATTCACCGCCGGCAGTGAGTTGTAGTTCTGAGGACTGTTCTGCCTGGTCGGGGCCGGCTTCGGTCTTGAAGCGCGAGGTGACGGCGCTCCCGGCACTGCTTTGCCGGATGGAAAAAGTCTCCGTGGCCATTCGTTTCCCGTTCATGAAAACACCGAAGGAGCCGGAGTCCACGGTCTTGTTGGGAGCCTCGTTTTCGGGGGCGGCCCATGCGCTCGCGGCCAGGAGTGCGCACAAGAGTCCGCCGGTCAGCCATCGACTGCGTTTTGACATCTTTATCCCAACCCGATGCTGCATGCTACCTCCGCCGCGACCTCATCGATGCTCTTGCACGCGGTGTCAATGCGGCACGAAGCCTTCAGGTACGAAGACCTGCGCTGCTCGTACAGTTCGCGGAACTGTTCCGCATCCCGCAACAGCGGACGCTCGCGCTGTTCTTGTTCGCAACGGCGAAAGAGTTCTGCCGCCGGGGCGTCGAGAAAAATCATGTGTACGCCTGCACTCCCGAGTAACGCTACATTTTCGGGCTGGGCAAAAGCTCCGCCGCCTAAGGCCACTACTCGAGGGCCGGCACCCAACTCAGCCAGCAACTCACGCAGGGCGGCATCCTCCAGACGACGAAATTCCGCTTCGCCCAAATCACGAAAGATCTCCGGCACGGAACGGCCTGCGCGAGACTGGATCCGATCATCCAAGTCTTCGAAGCTCCATCCCAGCCGACGGGCAAGACTGCTGCCCACGCTGGTCTTGCCGGCGCCCATGAAACCCACCAGAAACACCGCCCTGGAGCTGCCGGCTTGTGGCATCTGTGCAATATCCCGCAGGCTGCGCGTCTGAGCGGTCAATAAGGGCTGCCTGCATCAGACCGCGCTTGCCGGGAGCATTCGCTTAGCTGTTAGCGTTTCTTGAGGTGGATTTTACCACTGAAGGAAAGCAACTTAACCGAAGATGCGGCTTTCCCCATGGTGCCTGCGAAGGCACTCCCTGCGCGGAAGACGAAGGAAGAATGGGCGGGATGTAGGGGGAAATCGTTTTCCACCTTGCCCTGGGCGGAACTGGCGACCACGTCGATGGAGGCGTAGGACGGGGCTGTGGCTTCGATGTCCCCGGTATGAGTCATTAACGAGTATTCTCCTCCGCCACCGAAGTCGCCATCGTAGTGAATCCAGCCGCTGGTTGAGTTTACGGAAACCAACGGGCCGTTCACGGAATTCAAGGCCACGTCGCCGCTTACCGAGGTGATTTCGACGTGTCCGTCACTGACGTTGGTCAGGGTCACGGGGCCGTTGAGAGTCTTCACATGAACATGGCCTTCACTGACATCGCGGACGTCGACAGTCGCGGTATTACCTTCCATCACGATATCCCCATGAAGTCTTTCGGCACGCAACGGGCCGCTGGTGGAGCGCAGAGTCACACTGGCATCGGCAGGAACCAGCACTTCGTAGTCAACTCGTCCAGTACTGTTGTCTGCTCCGGGCAACAAATGGGAGGCCACGGAAACGTGGTTGCCGCCCTGGTTCTGGTCAACTTCGACTTTGTCGGAATACAGGGTGGCATTCACCTGTACGTGATTCCCGACTGCGGGCTTGACCGAGATGAGGCCGTAGGGATTTACGATGGAAATACTGGAATGGCGGCGCACCTTAAAGTGGTACTGCTGGTGAACCTCGCTGGCCAAAGCGGTTGTGACCAGGAACAGTATGACAAGCGATCCTGTAGAACCACGACTTCTACGCATACCTGACATCTCCCCGATCCGGCCACTTCGGTGCCGGCCCCATCGTCCAAGCTAATTATGGCAGAGAACGTGCCATACCGATCTCGTAAACCATGGCTCTCTGCTCGTAAGCGTTCGTAAGATACTGCTGAGCAATCTGATCGTTAGGATTTTCGCGTGCCGACGACTCCGCATCGCGAATGTAGGCATCCACCGCCTGCAAGTTGCTGGCATACCCCGCCCGAAGCCCGGGCGCGCGCGTGGCGACAATGCTGAGCAACTGAGCTTCATCCCCAGCAGCTGTGCCCGCCGAGGAATTGGCTGCCATTAGGGCCGTCGACGGTACCGTCCGAGCGAGCGGTTGAGACGGAGCGCCTCGCTGCTGTCGCAGAACCAATCCGGACACCAGCAAAATCGCAGCCGCCACCGGGGCCAGCCACCGGAATCGCCATCCCGCCCCTAGCCGGGCGGGACGGTCGAGTTGGGACTCGCGAATCAGGCCCTCTTGTCGTAGCGTAATCTCAATGGAGTTCCATACCCGTGGACTGGGTTCCTCGCTGGCTTGCAGAGTGCGAGCCTGCTGGGTGATGGCATCCAGATCGGAAACCAAGTCCCAGCAGCGGGAGCACATTCGCAAATGCTCCTCCGCTTCAAAACTACGGCCGCCCTCAAGCTCCGGCAAGACCCGTTGAAATTCTTGACAGGTCATACTTACCTCTCTCCCCGATACCGCGTTCGTGGGCCCCTCACGGCTTAGTGGCTTTTTCAGCTCTGCTCATTTTGAGGAGATCCCGTAACTTCATTCTTGCTTTGTGCAACTGCGACTTGCTATTGCCGATGGAACATCCCACCAAAGTGGCAATCTCGTTGTGCTCGTAGCCCTCGACGTCATGCAGCAGAAAAACCTGCCGGTAGCCGGGGGGCAAATCCGCCACCGCACGCTGCAATTGCAGACGGTCGACCGAGCCTGACAATCTTACATCGTCGGCACCCGGTTCTCTCCGCGGAGATTCCTCTTCACCTTCGAGAGTATCTTCGAGCGGAACCACCGCCAGACCCTTCTTGCGGAGCTGCATCAGCACCACGTTTACAGCCATGCGATGCAGCCATGTGGAGAAGGCCGACTCGCCGCGAAAGGTCCCAATCTTACGGAACAACTGCAGGAAGGCTTCCTGGGTGAGATCTTCTGCAGCCGCGGTGTTGGCAGTCATGCGCAGGCAAAGCGAATATACCCGGCGCTTGTGCAGGTGATACAGCGTCTCAAAGGCTTCCGCATCGCCCTGCTTCGCCCGCTCAATGGCCGCGGCTTCAGAAAGCTTGCCGCCCTGTAGTTTTTTCGCGTCCGTCAAGTCGCCTGTTCCGGCCGCAATCAGTGTGATGCGGCGTAAATAGCTTTTCGTTGTACCGCTTGCAGGCCAAGGAGCTGGCCCGAAAGTAACCCTGGAAAACCGCCGGGGCCGTTACTTCGCCCAACCAACCGTTTGGACACCGCCCGGCCCGTTAACCCCCAACATCGATCCTGCCGCCTGAGGCACCAACGCGTTTTCCTAATAGATTCAACGATTAGCAGCAAAGACGCAGAAAGCGTTGAGTCCACGACCCCGATCCACCATTACGTCTTGGCTGAGGCGGTCGTAATAGTCTCTAACCCGTGACCATGGGGACCGTTCTCCCTTTGACGCAGCAGGAAGGCAAAAAACACACCGAGGAAGCCAAGGATGGAGAAAATCCACATCCCTAGGCGGTAGCCGGCAGGGTTGGTGGCGCTGGCATTGCCATAGTCATTGGCCCACCCGATGAGCAGGTTAAACAGGAACAGACCACTGTTCTGGATCATGGCCATCAGCCCATAGGCTGTACCCAGCTTGGACTGGTCGACAATATAGGCGACCGATGGCCACATCACTGCTGGGATTAGGGAAAATGCCACACCCATCATGATCATGGGGATATACAGATTGATCTGTGTGTACGCCATGATGAGATAAACCGGGATCAGCAGCAGGGAAGCAAACATCATCAGTACCGCCCGCTTTCCGATGCGGTCGACCAGAAGGCCAAATAGCGGTGTGGCAATCATGGCAAAAAGCGTCAGGATGCTGGAGAGGAAACCGCCGGTTTCGCGGCTTGTTCCGTGAGCTTCCTCGAAGAACTTCACGGCGAAAGTCTGGAAGGGAAAAATCCCCGAATAGAAGGTGACGCAAAGCGCGACGATGTACCAGTAGCTCACCCCGAATTTGAAAAGATCCGCAAATACCACTTTGTCGGTTGAGGCTTCGCCGAGACGATAATTTTTCTCAGCGTAGACTTCCATGATCCAGTAAACCACCGCTCCAAACACGCAGAGAGTGGAAAAGGCCAGGGAAATGAGGAAGGGCCAGCGCCAGTTCGCGTAGGCGGAACGTGCCCATGTGGGAGAGTTCAGGGCCGCAAACGAACCCAGGCGTGCGATGGTGAGATTGATACCGAAGGCGAAGCTCAACTCTTTCCCCTTGAACCAGCGGGCCAGCGCGGCAGTGACGGCAACGATCAGCGACTCGGCGCCCATCCCAAAGATCAAGCGTCCGGTGGCCATGAGCCAAAGGTGTCCAGCCATCGCGGTAATGGCCGGACCGATGAGGCAGAGCACACCGAAAATCATCAGCGATTTCCGCAAGCCAATGCGATCGATGATGAAGCCGCCGATCACTACGGTGAAAATGTTGGGAAAGCTGTAAATGGCCTGTAGCAGTCCGATGTTCGAATCCGTGAAACCCAGTTGTTGCTTGAGGACGTCGGCCAGGGGGCTGAGCGCGTCGTAGACATAGTAGTTGCCAAACATGGCGATGCTCACGATGATGAGCACCATCCAGCGATAGACTCTTGACGGCTCGGGGAGTGCGGTTTCGGGCATCAAGGCTCCTTGTAAGCGGCGTTCTCGTCTGAAGGGAAGCGAAGCCAAGAAGATAGCAGATGAGGGCCGAGGGTTGCCATTTCTGAGGCTGGCCCGTGACTTTCTTCGCGCTCCTTGCGATGGCTTTGCGCGCTTTGCAGTTTAAGAGCTTTTGACCGCAAAGGGCGCAAGGTTTCGCAAAAGATCGCGAAGAAAATCTGGAGTCCGCGAGCAGGGCATTTCGATCTCTCTGTGTGATAAAGTAGTCTGCTCGCGGGGCCACCGTGCCCGGCCTAAACCATCGTAAATCGCAAGGAGTCACGTATGGCATCAGTCTACGATCTGGTGAAAGACCGCCGCATTTATTCCATCGAAGCCGAGAAGTCGGTGCTGGAGGCGGCCCGTTTCATGATGGAGCACAACATTGGAGCTTTGCCGGTGATGCGCAACGGTGAGCTGGCGGGAATTGTTTCCGAGCGCGATATCATGAACCGCGTTGTAGCGGTGGGGCGAATGCCGGGGACTACGCTGGTCTCAGAGGTCATGACTGCCAACCCGAAGTCGATCAGCATGAACGAGACGGTGGAAAACGGCCTGTTCCTGATGCGCGAGTTCGGATTCCGCCACCTGCCAATCGTCGATGGGAAGCAGTTGAAAGGCCTGGTTTCGCTGCGTGATCTGCTGCTGCGCTATGTGGTGCAAAAGGAAAAGGAAGCTGAAGGCAGGAAGGCGAGTTAGGTCGGTACAGTCTATCGGTGCCGTAACAGCAGATCGCCCTCGCTCGGCGGCAGTGCGAAAGGGAACTCGATCACCTGGTTTGCCAGCGGTATCCGCAGAATAAATTCCTCCTGCTTTTTCCAGTCGCCAATCCATTTACTGCTGGCACTGAAGTACACCCAGCCCGAAGCATCCGGATGAGCGGGGTCGAGCTTGAGGGTCCGCAGACTTCGCGCATCGAAGAAGGTGAGCATGTCGGCGATATTCTTCTGATGCTCTTGCAGCGCCGACTCCAAATCAGCTTTCTTCCCGGGATGCTTTTCTACATTGCGCTCGGTGGCTTCAGCGAAGCGCTCGGAGTCCTGCTTGAACCTGGCCGCGAGTTCGCCCGGATCAAGCGCAGGGTGCAGGTCACGCGAGTGCGTCACGAACTCCAAAGTGATGGCGCCGGGGTCGAGTGAAAGGGAATCCTTGCCGCGATCGCGCAGGGTCAGGTTCAGAGTGAGGATCGGCTCGGTGCGGCGGTTGGCCTTTTGCAGTTCCTGGGAATCAATGGCCAGCACAATTCCAAAGTCGGTGGACCATAGGCCGTAGCGGTAGCGGCCGTCGTCATCGGCACTGAAGGTGCAGCCCGGTAGACCCTCGGTCCAGCGAACCGTGGGAACGGCGGGTTTGTCGCGCCGCGGAGCTGCCCAGGCAGCGGACAAAAGCAGGGTTGCCAAGAGCGATCGTGCGGCGAGCTGGCAGGTTTTGGTCACAGCCTTCGCCCACAGTGTAGTGCTCCGGGGGTCTTCTCAAAAAGATACCGATTCCCATATGTAAAATCTTGGTCAAACTCGGGCCTTGGCGGATTTTTCTTGCGTCGGCAGTTTCGTGTGGGCATATAATCCGCTTAATTCTGGTGTGCTCGGGGTGTGACATGAAAGCCCCATCGGGTCGTGCGTTCTTGGTTCTTGCCGTTGTCTTCGTTCTTGGAGTCTGCCCTTCGTTTGGTCCGCGCGCGAACGCGCAGACGCGTCCCGGCGGCAGAAGTTCCGGCTCTTTGGTTGGCCGAATGCCGGATGCTTCCAGCCCGGCCGGATCCATGACGCCGACCGTGTTCATTTCTGGCAAGGTGGCGCTGGATGACGGAACCGAACTGACGGAGCCGGCTGCCATCCAGACGGTTTGCCGGGGTGACCGGCACACACGGACCTTTACCGACCGCCACGGCAGCTTCAGCTTTCAGTTGGGCGATCCCACTCCAAACTCCGAGGGTGACCTTAGCGATGCCGGCAACAGCACGATGACCCGGACGACGACCCAGCGAGAGCAACGAAATTGGCGGGATTGCGAAGTCCAGGCGGTGCTTGGAGGATTCTCTTCTGAAATCGTCGAGCTAGCCAGCCGACTGAACACTCTTGAAAGTGCCGACGTAGGGAGAATCGTACTGCACCGGCTGGAACACGTGGAAGGCACGAGCATCAGCGTCACCAGCGCGCTGGCGCCGAGCGGGGCAAGAAGAGCACTGGAAAAAGGCCGCGAAGCGGAGAAGAAGAAAAACTGGAACCAGGCGGTGCAAGCTTTTCAAAAGGCAATCCAAATTTACCCCAAGTATGCGGCTGCGTGGTTTGAGCTAGGCCGGCTGCAGATGGCGAAAAACGACGCGGCTGCGGCGAAACTCTCCTTCCAACAAGCGCTGGCGGCAGATGCCAAGTATGTGCCTCCTTATCAGGGTTTAGCGGAGCTGGCCTTTCGGTCGAAACAGTGGCCGGAGGTGGTCGAGACCACCGAGCAGATGCTGGCTCTGAACCCGGTGAGTTTCCCCGTTGCCTACTTATTCAACGCCGTAGCGAACTACTATCTACCCAATCTTGAGGCAGCGGAAAAAGGCGCGCGGCAGGGAATCAAGGTGGATTCGGAGCATCAGATTGCCAAGCTGCGCTATGTGCTGGGTATGATTCTGCTCAAGAAGCAGGACTATCAACAAGCTTCGCTCTACTTCCGCCAATACATGCAGTTGACTACAGAATCCAGTGAACTGGAAGCTGCCAATCGGCAACTGGCCGAGATCGCCAGACTTTCTCCGGGGGCGAATGGCGACGGGAAAGTTCAGACGAAGTAGGGGGGTGTCTCGGCCGGATCAATCCAGGTCCACGTTCAATTCATGTTCACAGCGGTTGCCTTCGCCGAAATCTGTGCCAGGCCAAAACTCGCGCCGGGAACCAGCAACTGGATGACGCTATTGAAGTGCCACTGGTACGGATACAAAATCGATACCCGGGTGCAAGGGAGGTAGATCCTCGCGATAGGATTGTTCGGTCCTCCGTAGTTTTGCGCCGGCAGGGCGCAGGTCACGTTCGTCGCCGTCCCGGATGGCGGATCACGCGCAATGGTAAGCGTCAGCAGGCCAACGCAAGTGCCAGTCGTGCTGTAGGTCCAGCCACTAAGTGAGGCCGACCCAGTAGCCGTTCCGAGCCCGCAGTCGTTCATTCTAGCTGCCACCAGATAGGAATCCACGAGATAACGAATCGCGTCCACCGAGGGTGGCAAAGTGGCATTGGCCAGGTCATTGGTCGCCTCGCTAGCGCCAAAACGTGCAGCTTCGCGCATGGCGTTGCTGAGCTGTTGTTTTTGATTGAAAGCCCCGCCGAAATCGAAAATACCCACCACCAGAACCACCAGCAGCGGCAAGGAAATGGCGAACTCGGCCAGTGATGAAGCCTCGGTTACGCCCAGGAAGGTCAGCAGACTGGTGAGATTTCTCATGCGTTTGCGGTCGGACCAGCTCACCTCAGTACTCTCCCTTCATCTGCACATCCACGGTGAGCATGATCTGTTGATTATTCAGCGAGGTGAAAGGGAGCCAGAACTGATAGGGATACTGGAAGCTGGCGGTCACACCGCAGGCGAGAGGACCCGCGGCGGCCGGTGGGCTGATCTGGACGTTGTTGCACAGGGTGATCTTAGTGGCGTCGACGGTACAAACGCCCACCAGAGTGCCGACGGAAGGGCAAAAAGTCGGAGTGGTCGTACCCCACTGTTGAATCTGGCTGGGATCTACGCTGGAAATCTGCATCGCCTGGGTGATCAGGGCCGCACCCTGGGCGGCGGTGAGGTGTTGGTTGCCGCAAGTGGCGCAAGTCTGCGCCACTCCGGCGCGGACTGCCTGTTGCGTGGCATGGTTGATGGTGGCGTAAATATTGAAGGCGCGTCCAAACCAGTAAATGGCCAACAGCATCATGAAAGCCAGCGGCAGAACCAGCGCGGCTTCCGCGATCTGGGAAGCCACGCTGGTGCACAGAAGATCGCCGATGCGTTGCTTCCGTCCCGGCCCGTAGTGGTTGCGGTCATCCATTAAGCCACCCCTAAGAACTGCCCGGTGGTGTGGAGAACGACCGCGATGGCGGCTGCTACCCCGAACGGTATCTTGAGAGCCTCGGGGTTGTCGAGAGAAACCTCCGGCCCCGGTAAATGCAAAGTAAAGAGCGCGGCCAGCATGCGGGCGATATTGCGCAAGGTTTGTCCCATGCGCCGTTTCCAGATCACCAGTACGACCGCCATCACACCGGCCACCAAGACCGCAGCAAACAAGACCGTGATCAGCCGGGAAGGCCCCAAAAAGGCTCCCAAGGCGCCCACCAATTTCCAGTCGCCGGCTCCCAGGCTGCGCATCAGAACGAAAGGCAACAAGAGCAAGAGCCCGAGGCCTGCTCCCAGAAGGGAATCCTTGGTTCCGGCCCATCCTCGAGTCACTGAATTCACCAGAATGCCCAGCGCCATGCCGCTGACAGTCAACCAGTTGGGAATGCGGCGAGAGCGCCAATCGGTGAACCCGGCGATGGCGGCGAACAACGCGGGCAGCAGCCATATCACTTGTTTAGGAAGGCCCATGAGCGCGTTGGGCAAAAAAAACGACATCACAACTCTAAGGCGATCTTGATCCCCGCCCCCAGGGGCTAGCGGCTAAGCGGCTGCGCGCTGGTGCGCTCGGCCACAATCCGCTTGGCATTTTCAGCTAACGCCTTGGCCTGAGGGAGCAGATCCAGAGCCTTGACGACTTCAGGATCGGATTCCGCTCTTACCTTCAGTCCCTCTTCCTGGCCGAAAGCATCCACAAAAATCTCGCTCTTTAGGCTGGAGCGCACCCAATCGTTGTTCTCCAGCAGGTCAGCTTCGGAGTAGGGAACCTTCTCGCTGTCCATGAATTTTCGGAAATCCTGCAACACGGCTTCATCCACTTCAAAATTCTTGGTGGGATGGTGGCTCAGCATGTAGTGCTTGGCGAAGTTGAAGAAGGCATAGTGTTGTAGCAACGTGTCCTGGAAATGGTTGCTCTTGACCGGGTCCAGCTTCACGTCCGGGGTAATGCCACCGCCGCCGTAAACGGTACGGCCACTATCGGTGAGCTTGACCTCTCGGCTGGCGGTTTTATTGTCCGTGTCGCGCTCGAAGTAGTAGTCGTAAAGAGAAACATTGGAGTAGTCGCGCTGAATCAGACGACCGCTCGGAGTGTAGTACTTGGCGGTGGTCAAGGCCAGCCCGGTATTTTCAGAGAGCGGATAGACGGTCTGCACCAGGCCTTTGCCGAAAGTGGTTTCGCCCACGATCAAGCCACGGTCGTGGTCCTGAATGGCGCCCGCCACAATCTCTGCCGCGGAGGCAGTACCGCGATTCACCAGAACGACCAACGGGTATTCTTTCCCGCCATCGCCATGAGTCGCGGTATAGCGTTTTTCCTGGGATGCCCGGCCATGGTGAGAAACAATCAACTGACCTTTTCGCAGGAATTTGTCGGCCACGCCCACGCCTTCACTCAGCAGGCCGCCGGGATTCTGCCGCAGATCGAGGATGAGGCCTTTCAGATCGCCCATCTGGTCGAGCGCGTCGGCAACTTCCTTCTCCGTGGTCTCATTGAATCCACTGACGTGCATGTAGCCAACACCGGGACGAATCAGGAAGTGTAGGTCAACACTGTAGCGCGGAATTTCATCGCGCACCACGGCGAATTCGAGGGGTTTGTCTGCGCCCTCACGCACGATGGTGATGTGAACGGTGGTTCCTTTGGGTCCCTTCAACAGGTCGGCTACGTCGCCGGTGCTCATGTTGTCGGTAGGCTTGCCATCAACGGCGGCAATAATGTCTCCCGGGCGAATGCCGGCGCGATACGCGGGTGTTCCCACGAAGGGCGCAATCACAATCACCTTATTGTTGCGGGGACCGACTGTCATTCCCACGCCGTAGTACTTGCCGCGCTGGTCCTCGCGCAGCAGCGAGTAGGCTTTGGGGTCGAAGAAATTCGAGTGCGGATCGAGCACATGGAGCATGCCCGGGATGGCGCCGTTATAGATGGCCTTGTCGGGGTTCACCGGTTCGGCGTAGTTCTGCTCGACCAGGCTGTAAACGTCCGTGAAGGTGTGCAGGCTGTCACGAACGTCAGCATCACCGCCGGGGGCTGCCGAGGGGTTGATTTTCTGGCCGTACATCAGGCCGAAAAAACCACAGCTTACAAGAATGATGACTACCAGGAAGAGTGTGCGACGAGAACTACGAACCATCTTGTTTTCCCTTCGGTTCGGGTGTAAATCAGCCCGGCCACCGCATCTGAGCGCAGTATAACATGCAGGTTTTTGGGTTAATAGAGCCTTTTAAGACCCCAGAGGTAACCCAAACGCCATCTGTCTCAAAGGGTAAGATGCGTCAACTCGACAACGGGTTCAGGCTTCGGATTGCTGCTACCGCCCGGCCGGCAGTATCATGAAACGCATGGGGTTTTCGGAGACAATCTTCCTGTTTTTTCTGGCCTTGCTGATTTTTGGGCCGAAGAAGGTGCCGGAGATCGCGCGCCAGGTGGGCAAGGTACTCAATGAGTTAAGGCGCGCCTCGAACGAGTTCAAGGCCCAGATTGAATCTGAGATTTCGCACCTCGAACGAGAGCAACAGCGGAATGCGCTGCCTATCTCCGAAGAGCCCAAGAATACGGTAGCAGCGCTGCCTTCGGGCGAGTCTTCTTCCTCGGGGCAGCCCGACCAATCTGCCATGGCAAGGGTTCCCGATGCCTGAGATGACGGCAGAGCTGCCTTCCCAGAAACCTGCTGCTGATGTCATGCCGGCGATGAGCTTCCTTGAGCATCTGGAGGAGCTGCGGAAGCGCATTATCTATTCCATCATCGCGGTGGTGGTGGGGTTTTTTGCCTGCTGGGGCTATGCCGACAAGATCGTGGGCTGGATGCAGCAGCCGATCATGGAAGCGCTCAAGCACAACGGCATGCCGCAGACGCTGGTGTACCTGAATCCCACCGATCCTTTTAATCTCTACTTGAAGATTGGCGCGCTGGCCGGCGTGTTCGTGACCTGTCCGTTTGTTCTGTATCAGGTATGGATGTTCATCTCGCCGGGGCTGTATCGCAATGAGAAGCGCTACGTTGTGCCTTTTATGGTTTCGACCATAGCGCTGTTTCTGTCGGGCGGATATTTCGGCTACAAACTTGTGTATCCGGCAGCGCTGGAATTTCTGATCGGCTACGGCAAGCAGTTCCAGCCCATGATCACGATTCATGAGTACACGGACCTGTTTCTGACCGTGATTTTGGGGCTGGGCCTGGTCTTCGAGCTGCCGATTCTGGTGTTCTTTCTGGCTTTGATGGGAGTAGTGAGCGCGGGCTGGATGTGGCGCAACGTGCGCTATTCGATTCTGGTGATTTTTATCATTGCGGCGATTATCACGCCTACGACTGACATTCTGAATATGTGCATCTTTGCCGCTCCCATGGTCGTGCTGTACCTGCTCAGCATTGGCATCGCGTGGCTGGTTCATCCCAAGCAGCGCAAGGCGCGGCGCGTGAGAAAGGGAGCATGAAGATCTTCAGAATTGCCGGATTGGTGTGTTTTCTGAGCCTGGTCGCTTGCTCCAGCCAGAAGGAGGCGGCTGCGGCAGCGGCTCAGGCGGCTGAGCCCGCTGGTTCCAGCGGTCATATAGAAATAAGGGTTAAGAACGGCGATTCCAGCAACATGGAATCCTTCAATGAAATTCGCGCCATGCGATACGTGAAAGAAATTGTCGCCTTCGGTCCTCGACCTCTCGGCAGTGCAAATCACAAGAAAGTTGAGGACTACATCCACGCCCACTTGCAAGGCGACTTGGTCGAGGATGACGATTTTGTGGTTGGCACCTCAGAAGGAAAGCTTCCCGTCCACAACATCATTGCGAAGTATCCGGGCACGCGGGACGGAATCATAGTGATCGCCAGTCACTACGACACCAACTGGCCGCTTCGCAGCACTTCGTATGTCGGAGCCAATGACGGCGCGTCTTCGAGTGCGCTGCTGTTGGAAATTGCCAACCAGTTGCGCGGCAAAACGCGAGACGGCTACAGCGTATGGCTGCTGTGGGATGACGCGGAAGAGTCCATGAGGCTGCCGTGGTACGACCCGGAGGCGCTTTACGGCGTCCGCCATCTGGCGCAGAAGTGGCAGGATGACGGGACGATCAAGAAAATGAGAGCGTTCTTGCTGGAAGACATGATTGGCGATGCCGATCTCAACATTGACCACGATTCGAATTCCACACCCTGGCTGGAGGATATGATCTACCAGTCGGCCAAGCGCCTGGGTTATCAATCCCACTTTTTCGGTCGCATGAACACCGTGGACGATGACCACAAGCCTTTTCTCGAGCGCGGTGTCCCTAGCGCCGACCTGATTGATTTCGAGTATGGTTACAACAATGTCTTCTGGCATACCACCGATGACACGGTAGATAAGCTGAGTCCGAAGAGCTTGCAGATTGTCGGTGAAGTGACCCTGGAAACGGTACGGATGCTGGATAAGAAGCCTTAAACGCAGAGGTCGCAGAGAACGACCGGGGAGGACGCGGAGAAAATCTCCGTGAATTCTGCGATTCGCTTTTCATCTTTTCTTTTTTTCAATTCTCATTTCTAATGCGGACTCTATGAGAACCGCGAAAATCTGCCGTCTTCTAATAATGGCCGCCTCTACCACCTTTGCTCAGCAACCGGCTGACAAAGTAATTGCTGAAGCACTCAAACCTTCCGCTCTGGAGACCAACCTGCGCCGGCTGACGGACGAGATCGGCGGCCGGGTCCCAGGAACTCCTGCCATGCAACGAGCAGTTGCCTGGGGTGTAGAAGCGTTCAAAGCAGCGGGCGCCGACAGCGTGCACACCGAAAACTTCACAATTCAAGCGTCCTGGGCGGAGGGCGCGACAAAAATGACTGTGGTTGCACCGGAGTCGTTCGCGGTGCGGCTGGTGTCTTTGTCGTGGGCAGCGGCGCTGGCTCCGCAGCAGCATGTGCGGATCACCTCTGTCGGCCACGGCGCGGCTGAGGATTTCGCGAAGGCCGGTACGGTATCTGGCGCCATCGTGCTGGTGAGCACCAACGAGATGCACACCTGGGAGGACTTGTTCGCTGAATACCTGAACGCGCCCGGCATCATTGATCGCGCGGTCAAGGCGAAAGCCCTGGCGATTGCGTTTCAGTCTACACGCCCGCATGACCTGCTCTATCGTCATACCGAATCTCAAGCAGGGGAGATCAATGGCCTGCCGATGGTGCAAGTGGCGCGAGAAGATGCGGGACGAATGATGCGGTTGCTCGATGCGGGGCAGAAGCTTTATGCCGATCTGGCAGTCCCCAACCACGTTGGCGGATCGATTCAGGCCACGAATGTGGTCGCGGAGTTGCGCGGCAGCGAGAAGCCGGAGGAGTTCGTAGTGCTGGGCGCGCATTTAGATTCGTGGGAATTGGGAACCGGCGCGCTCGACAACGGCTGCAACGCGGCGCTGGTGATCGATGCGCTACGGGCGATCAAGGCTTCGGGCTTGCAGCCACGACGCAGCATTCGGTTCATTCTGTTCTCCGGGGAAGAAGAAGGGTTGCTGGGCTCGCACGCGTACGTCGAGGCTCACCGCGGTGAGCTCGACAAGGCGGCTGGCGCGGTCATCTTCGATTCTGGAACCGGGGCCACCACCGGCTTTTCGCTGGGCGGCCGCAAAGATGTAGTGGATGCAGCCACAGCGCTGGTGGCGCCGCTCCAGCAGTTTGGCGCTACTACGCTGACCACCGATGCAGAGTGGGGGACCGATCATTTCGATTTCATGCTGGAAGGCGTGCCTACGTTCGTGGCGAATCAGCAGGAAGCGAATTATCTGATCAATTACCACGCCATGTCTGACACCTTCGACAAAGTGGACTTGGAACAGCTTAAGAAACATGTGGCTGAGGCCGCCGCTTTGAGTTTTGGCCTGGCCAACGGAATGGATAGAGTGGGGCCGCGGTTAACTCACGCCCAGATCGAACAAACCATGCATGACACTCATATGGACGAGCTGATGAAAACCTTCGGCATGTGGGAGGAATGGGAGAGGGGCAAGTCAGGCAGGGCGGAATAAGCTGGTTTCGCTGCCTCAATCGCGGTGCGCGTCGGGGGAGTGAGTGAACCAACTTCTATTCTGGGTTCTATTCAATCTGTTCGTCTTGACCGTGCTGGCCGTGGACCTGTGGGTGTTTCATCGACCCGGGCGCACCGTCAAGTTTCGCGAAGCGGTGTGCTGGAGTCTTGGCTGGATCCTGCTGGCGATCGCGTTTGCGGGGCTGGTTTATTTCTGGCGCGGACGCGAGACCGCGATCGAGTTCACGACTGGCTACATTATTGAACTATCCCTGAGTGTAGACAATCTCTTCATCTTTCTTTTGATCTTCCGCTATTTTCGCGTTCCTTCCGACTACCAGCACAAAGTCTTGTTTTGGGGGATTGTGGGCGCGCTCGTGATGCGCGGAGTGTTCATTGTGGTTGGAATCGGACTGATACGGACGTTTCACTGGATCATTTTCTTGTTCGGGGCCTTTCTTGTTTATAGCGGGATCCGGCTACTGGGCGAGAAGGAGGCGGGAATCGATCCCGAGAAGAATCCGATGGTGCGCTTGTTTCGCCGCCTGATTCCTGTCACCGAGGACTATGAGGGAGACAAGTTCCTGGTGCGGCGCCCGGGGCTTTACGCCACACCTCTGCTGGTGGTGCTGGTGGTGGTGGAGGTGACTGATCTGCTGTTTGCGACCGATTCCATTCCTGCAGTGCTAGCCATTACGCTGAAGCCATTCGTGGTTTATACGTCCAACGTGTTTGCGATTCTTGGCTTGCGGTCGTTGTACTTTGTGCTGGCGGGGATGATGGATGTTTTTCATTATCTGCACTACGGGCTGGCAGTGGTCTTGATTTTTATTGGGGGAAAGATGCTGGCTTCGGATTATTTTGAGATTCCGACGGTGTGTGCGTTGGGGGCGGTGGCGGGAGTGTTGCTGATTTCAATGGTGGCGTCGGTGGTGAAGCCGAAGAAGCAGGATTAGAGAATGGTGCGAACGCCCTTGAGAAAACGCTCGTTGGCTTCCATCGCCAAACGATTCCTTTTGTATTCCGCAATCACTAAGTCCAAGGCCCGGTCAATGGTCTCGGTTTCGGTCTTGGCTTGCAAGACTTTCTGAGCATGTTTGATCTTCACTGCGTCCAACTGAAAGTGCTTGCGTGACCGATTCTTCGCCGCTCTCATCGAAATCTCCCTCACCTTGGGATACTACCGAATTTCCTACTCAAACCGAACGGAATCGTCCTTAATGACCGAGTGCTTCAGGAACTTAACGTCGTTGTGGGAAGGGAAGTCGAGACGGTAGTGCGCGCCACGGCTCTCTTCGCGAGCCAGTGCCGCGCGGGCAACCAGGGTACCGACGAGATGAATGTTCCGTGCCTCAAAAGCCCGCCGGGTTTGGGGGTGAGCCACGCGGGGGCAAATCTGAGCGAGTTGATCGAGAGCACGTTCAAGCGTCGCCCCAGTGCGGACAATCCCCACATCGCGCCACATCAAGTCCTGGATTTCACCCACGACTTGTTCGATGGGCGCGTCCATGGGGCCGTTTGAGGCGAGAGGCCGAGAAGCGCGGATGCTCGCAGGAGTCTTACCCAATTCCTCACGCATGGCCCGACCTGCCCGGGCCCCGAAGACCAATCCTTCGAGCAGCGAATTGCTTGCCAAGCGGTTGGCGCCGTGAACACCGGTGGCTGCGGCTTCTCCGGCAACGTACAGGCCGGGCAGTGTGCTGTGGCCATCGAGGTCGGAGCGAATGCCACCCATCGAGTAATGCGCGGCTGGGCGGATGGGAATCAATTCGGTGGTGATGTCAATGTTGTACTGGAGGCAGGTGGCATAAATACGCGGGAAGCGCGCCTTCACATGGTCGGCGTCGAGATGAGTGAGGTCCAGATAGACAACTGGCTCCTTGACGCGGCTGACCTCGAGTTCGTGAACGATGGCACGAGCCACGACATCACGCGGCGCCAGCTCGGCCATAGGGTGGTACTTGGGCATGAAGCGATGCATCTCGAGATTGCGCAGGTAGGCACCTTCGCCGCGCAGCGCCTCCGACAGCAGGAAGCGCGGGGCCTTTTTCAGATAGAGCGCTGTGGGGTGAAACTGGATGCACTCCATGTCGCTGACTTCCGCGCCGGCGTGGAATGCCATGGCGACCCCGTCGCCGGTGGCAACGCTGGGATTGGTGGTGTTGCGGTAGAGTTGTCCCAGACCGCCGGTAGCAAGCAGCACGGCGGATGCGTTCATGTGCTGCGGCTGGCCCTTGTCGGTGATGAGGTGAATGCCACAGATACGTCCGTCCTCCACGATCAGGTCGGTGGAGAATTCGAATTCCATGACAGAAATGTTCTTTAGGGTCTTGGCTTTGGCGTAGAGGGCGCGAAGGATTTCGCGTCCGGTAGAGTCGCCGTGCGCGTGGAGGATACGGTTGCGGCTGTGCGCGCCCTCGCGGCCAAAAGTCAGCTTGGTGCCTTGCCGGTCAAATTCCGTGCCCCATTGAATCAATTCCTCGATGCGGCCCGGTGCATCCTCGACCAGGACCTTAGCGGCATCGGGATTGCAGAGGCCGTCGCCAGCTTGCAACGTGTCCTGCAGATGGAGACTAATTTCGTCTTCGTCGCTTAGCGCGGCGGCGATACCGCCCTGTGCCCACTGAGTATTGGAGTCGGCGACCTCGCGCTTGGCAAGAACTGTCACCGAACCGGCAGCGGCGAGATCGATGGCAGCGCGCAGGCCGGCAACTCCGGCGCCGACTACCAGAAAATCGGTTTGGGCGGGCGCGGATGCCATACAGAAAAATGGTATCACCTGGGCTGCGGCAAATGCGGCAGGCGGTACGTTATGATGACGTTTCATGTCTCGCGTGACCATTTCGGTTTCACCCCATCCTTACGAAGCGCTCATTGAAGCCGGCTTGATCGAGCGAGTTGGAGCGCGTCTGCGGGAGGTGTTAAGCGGGCGGGACCGGCTGTTCGTGATCGCGGTGGCACTGGTAAGGCGCAAGTGGGGTAAGCAGTTGATGGCGTCGTTGTCTGAGGCGGGATTCAAGGCGCAGTGGGCCGAAATGCCAGACGGCGAGCGCAGCAAGAAGCTGGCCACGGTCGAGCAATTGGCGGAGAGGTTGGTACGGCTGGGCGCGGATCGCGACGCCGTAGTTGTGGCTTTCGGTGGCGGCGTGGTCGGAGACGTGGCCGGAATGTTGGGGTCGCTATACATGCGCGGTGTGGACGTGGTGCAAATCCCCACGACGGTGCTGGCGCAGGTGGATGCTTCGATCGGCGGCAAGACGGGAGTTAATCTTCGATCGGGGAAGAACCTCCTGGGAACGTTTCACCAGCCGCGCGCGGTGTTGATCGATCCGCAAATACTTTCGACGCTGCGGGAGCGTGAATTTCGCGCGGGGCTGTACGAAGTGCTGAAGTGCGGCGTGATTGGCCGGCCGGAGTTGTTCAGCCGGCTGGAGAGAACGGAAGTTGGGAAATTGCGGCGCGATCCGGCGGCGTTGGAGTGGTTTATTGCGGAAGCCGTGAAGTTGAAGGCTGAGATTGTAGCGGCGGATGAACGCGAGGACGGCCTGCGACGGGTACTGAACTTTGGCCACACCGTCGGTCATGCGCTGGAGACAGCGACGGGGTATCAGCGCTTTCTCCATGGGGAAGCGGTGGGCTGGGGGATGATTGCGGCTGTGCATGTTTCGCGAGCCATGGGCAGGTGCAATGAACTGACCGCGCGGAGGATTACAGAAGCAACTCTCGCGTTAGGCCCGCTGCCGCGAATGGAGGTACGTGACCGCGAGATTCTGAGGGCGATTCAAGGGGACAAGAAGGTACGCAGGGGAGTCGTGCACTTCGTTCTGCCGCGGGAGATTGGGAAGGTGGAGATCGTGGGCAATGTCCCTGACGATGTCGTGGTTGCGGCGGTGGATGAGATTAAGCGGCTGTCGAAGAATCAATACCCACAGAGAGCCCATAAGGTCGTAGAGTTCCGGTTTGAACAAATCAAGTGACATAACGGTGATAGGGGCGGTTCCGGAGGGTGCCGACGATCCCGAGGCGGCGGCTCGGGCTGTGCGCGAGATGTTCACTTCGATCGCGCCCCGCTATGACTTGCTCAATCATCTGCTGTCGTTCAACGTCGATCGGATGTGGTGGCGCCGGACGGCTCGGCGCTTTGCGGCCGTGCTTTCTCAGCCGGACGCCAATGTGCTCGACCTGTGTTGCGGCACGGGGGACATGACGTTCGCCTTGCTTCGGCAAGCAGGGAAGTCTTCAGGGCGAATTCTGGGCGCGGACTTCTCCCACGCCATGCTACAGCGGGCGAGCGCGAAATCGGCTGGGACATCGCTACGGTGGATCGAGGCGGATGCTTTGCGCCTGCCCTTTTCGAGTGAACGATTCGATCTGGTGACGACCGCGTTTGGCTTTCGCAATTTGGCTGACTACGATGCCGGCCTGCGGGAGATTGTGCGGGTGCTGCGGCCGGAGGGAGAGTGCGGAATTCTGGATTTCGCCGAACCACCCGGGTTCGTCGGGAGCGTCTATCGGACGTACTTCAAGCGGGTGCTGCCGGTCATTGGGACAGTAATTTCCGGCGTGCGTGGGCCGTATGCGTATCTGCCTTCATCGGTGGAACACTTTCCTGGGCCCGCGGAGATGCTGGAGCGCATGCGAGCTGCGGGGTTCCGGGAAGTGTCGTGGACGCCATACACGTTCGGTATTGCAGGGCTGTACTGCGGCAGAAAATAGAGCCTACAAACGGCCGGCATTCCTGAATAGATCCGCGATCTTCGACAAGTCGCCCCCCGCCACTCCACCAATCACAAAATAGTGCAGCCCATTCTGGCTCCAACTGCGGAAGTTGAAAGTCTCCTGCTGTCTTTGCATCGTGGAGTCAGATTCGGGCAAAGGGCCCACCGCGCGCTCCTGAAAAATGAAAACTGAGACCTGGTGTTTGCGAATCAGGTAAATCAACTCGGCCCCAGGGGCCTGACCGAGGTAGGCAACCCGTCCGCCGACCAGGACGATATCCGGATTCTGTAATTCCGGCAGATTGAAGACGAACGGGATCTTTCCCTCGAACCAAGGCTTCACCGTATGGCGATCCGAAGACACCACGTCCACGGGGTTGGGGCTGGCGAGGGCGGTTACGTGCAGGTCGGCAAGTTCGCTGTAGGTATTTTGCAAGGCAAGACGCTGCTCCCTGATGGACAGGGCAACGGTGCCAGCGAACAGCACGAGAACAACGGCAGTTGCAGGAAGCCAGTACCTCGCAAATGAGCGGCGCGGGCGGGCGGCGATGCTTTGCCGTACCTTTTGGCGGAAATCCGCGCTGGGAGTGTAACGGCGGCCCGCCGACTGCAAAGCGCGTTTGAATTGAACCTGCTGGAGTACATCCGCTACACAGGCGGAACAAGTCCGCAGATGAGCATCCATCTCCTTCATCTCAGCAGAGGAGAGTTCGCCGTCCACGTAGGCCTCGATTTGTGCCGTCCATTTATCCATGTGGGGCTCTCGCCAGCTTTGGCTGAAGAGTCTCGCGAAGCGCTTTGCGGGCGCGGGAAAGGCGTGACATCACGGTGCCGATGGGGATGGACAAGGTTTCGGAAATCTCCTGGTACGACATCTCTTCAGTCTCGCAGAGCAGCAGGATTTCGCGGAAGTGAATGGGGAGGGCCTCAAGTGCCTCCTGGAGCAATTGATGCTCGGAATTGGAAATGAAGACGGTTTCGGGCGTCTCGGGCCCGGCGGGGAGTTCGTCGGCATCTTCGGCATCAAGAGGGACCATGGCAGTCGCTTTCAAGCCGGTGCGCGACGTGAGAAAGGTGTTGCGCAGAATGCGGTAGATCCAGGCGCGGAAGTTGGTGCCTGATTGAAATGATGTGAACCCCCGCAACGCCTTGACATAGGTTTCCTGCACCAGGTCTTCGGCTTCAGTCCGATCCTTGGTGAGCCAGCAGGCGAAGTTGTAGAGCTGATCGAAAAGCGGCATTGCTAGCTCTTCGAACGTCGCCGCCGTCAATCCCCCGTCTCGCACTTCTATAGAGTAAACGAGAAATCTTTGGATTTATTCCAAGCTCCGAAAATTAGTCTCCCGCCAAGGGCGGGAGGCCCTGGCGACCGCCGATGGGAGCGCCGGCGTTTAAGACGTTCCTGAATTGTGCTCCGGTGTTGCCGCCGTGGAAAAGGAATCGGCAAATGCGTCTCGGATGGTGTAGCGAATGACGTTCTCGTAGTCCTCGCCGAGAAAGCGATGCAGGCGGTCGGTGTTCATGATGTATTGACCGGTCATATAGGGCACGGCCTCGGGCGGAATCGCCGAGATGCCAAACTTCCACATCACTCGTAAAACCTGCAGGAAAGCCCACTTGCCAGGCACCCGCACCAACTTGGCATGAGCCATTTCGATGCACTGGGCGAAAGTAAGCGCTTCACCCCGCCCAGCAACGTTGAGAACGGTCAGGCGCTGGGCTTCGGGTTCAGTCTTATGCACGACGGCAGCCACCAACCGGGCCATATCGTCCACATGGACAAACTGAATCCTGTTTTCGAGATATTTCTTCCCGTAAGGAAGCATGCAGGGCAGGCGTTTGCCCTGGGCTCGCATCTCTGCGGCCCGTTTTGCGGTGCCGTTGGGAGTGCCGCGAAAGGCGCCGATCAAATAGTTCTGCATGCTGGCCCCGGAAAAAATATGGGGGCGCAACAAGTAAACGCTGCAACCCCGCAACGCCGGCGCCCGCTGCTGAACCACGCGGTCGCATTCCATCTTGTGAATGGCGTACGGGAGAGTATGAGCACGGAGCGGAGAGTCTTCGGTTGCGGACTCGGGCAAATCAGAACCGTAAGCCGAAACGCTGCCAGGGAAAATAAACTTCTTGACGATCGGATCGGTGCGATTTGCTTCGGTAATCGCCTCCATCACCCGCGCCGTGCCGGCGACGTTGATCTGCCACATGCGATCGAGGTCAAGCACACCCGTGCGTAGCGGGTCGATCACGAAAGCCAAATGGACCACAGCGAACGGGCGGAACTTTTTCAGTAGCAGAAACAACTGGCGGCAGGATTCCTCGAGGGCCAGGTCGATGCGCTCGAAGGACAGCAACGGCGAGGCTGCCGGCGGATTCAGGTCCACTCCGATGACCTGATAATCCGCCAACAGCGGCAACAGTCGTACTCCCAGATTGCCAGAAACCCCGGTGAGCAGGAGAGTTGGCTTGGAATTATCCATTACTTGGGCTCAGCCGAGGCCGGCTTGGCGGGCGGCGGTGGCTGAGGCATGCGGGGCGAAGGCATCATGGGCCCGCGCCCTGGCATCTCGGGTCCGAAATAGTTCTCGTCGAAGGCCAGGGTCACCGATTGCTGTACTGCCTGCATGGCATCCTGCAGACGCTGAGAACGCAGAGTGGCCTTGATCTCTTCGTGCACCTGATCGAGGGGCAAGGTATCTTTGCCTTTGAGTTTGTAGATATAGAATCCGTTTGGATCGGCGATGACTTCAGACATCTGGCCCGGCTTCATATCGATGACGGCCGCCTGATTCTGGGCCAGGGTGCTGCGGCGAACCTTCCCCATTGCTGTGTTGGGAGCGCCAGTCTTGAGACCCGCAGCCTCAAAAGCCTGTTCCTGAAGCTTCGCAAAGTCACCTCCCGCAACGGCGCGGGTATGAAGTGTGTCGGCCTCAGCCTTCATGGCCTTTTCGGATTCCTCTTGGAATTTCTGTTCCTCCTGCGGGGTGGGCGTCTTCTCGCCATCGGGAGGTGTCTTTTCCTTGGGAACATAGATGCGTTCCAGATCCGCCTGGTCGAATTTTGCCAGATTAGCGCGGTAGTAATCTTCGATATCCTTATCAGGAACCTGCGAGGCTTGTTCCTGCAGCGCCTTACTCAGTTCCTGGGCGAGGATCTGGATCCGCACGAACCTCATTCGTTCTTCAAAACTAGCGCTCTTCTCCAGTCCCATGTCCTGTGCTTTCTTCGCCATGACTCTGGAACGCGCATAGCGGTCGGCGAAGGGCCGGCGGGAGCGCGGCGGCATGGAAGGCTGGACGGCGTCAACAATTTTTTCGAATTCAGCGCGCGTGATGGTGGTAGCGCAAACGGCGGCATCCTTGTCGGGTGCGGGGTTGCTGCAAAATCCCTTAATGGTGATCACGACCGCGTCGGGTGCGACCTCCGGCGCAGGGCTCTTGGCCGGGGCGGCAGCTGTCGCCGGTGCCGGGGCGGTGGCGGCAGCAGGTTGCTGTCCGGCGGGCGGCGCAGGTTTTGGGCTGGCGGCTTGGCCGAAGGCCACAGCGCCGAGCAGCAGACAGACCAAGCAGTATTTGTACATTTAGGGATTCCTCCAGGGAAGATCGAAGTACGAACAAAAATCCTAGCACAAGTCAGCGCGCAGTTGGCATCTGCGCGGTAAATGGGGACAGTTCCGGCTTGGCGGCGGGGGTAAGAGCGGCGATAATGCCCTCATGGCAGGATCGCTGGCAGGCTACAGTCCCGATTCCATGCGGGCGGAAAAGCGGGCCGTCGCCGGAAACTCGGTGCTGGCAGCGATCGCTGTTACTACGCTGAAAATCGCGGTCGGAATCACTACGGGCAGTCTGGGTATTCTGTCGGAAGCCGCCCACTCCGGTCTTGACCTGGTGGCTGCGATCGTTACCTTGCTCTCGGTGCGGGTGTCGGACAAGCCGGCTGACGCCGAGCACCAGTACGGTCATGGCAAAGTGGAAAACTTCTCCGCCTTCATCGAGACCGGCCTGCTGCTTCTGACCTGCGTCTGGATCGTTTATGAAGCGTGCAAGCGGCTGTTCTTTCATCGGGTTGAAATTGAGCCGAGCCTGATGGCTTTCATGGTCCTATTTGTCTCCATGGGAGTTGATTTTTGGCGGTCGAGGGCGCTGGGAAGAATTGCTTCCAAGTATGACAGCCAGGCGCTGGAGGCGGACGCGCTGCACTTCTCGACCGATATCTGGTCGAGCGGCGTGGTTGTCTTAGGGCTGCTGCTGGTGGCTCTGGGCCGGAGATATGGCGTGGTTTGGCTGCAAGCGGCCGATCCGGTGGCGGCGTTGTTTGTCGCAGGGGTGGTGGTGTACGTGAGTTCCAGGCTGGCACGCAAAACCATCGATGCCTTGCTTGATGCCGCGCCCTCGGATGTGCGCAACCGGATTCTGTCCGCCCTTCGGGGAGTGGATGGTCTGCTGGAGGTGGACCGGGTGCGAATACGGCGCGCGGGCAACCGCTATTTTGCCGATTTGTCCGTGAGTCTGGCGCGCAATGTGACCTTCCAGCGCTCCGAGCAAGTCGCGGATGCAGTCACGGCGGCCGTGCGCGAAGTCCTGCCGAACGCTGATGTGGTGGTGCACCCAGTCCCCCGGGCTGATCGTAAAGAGAATATTTTCGACCGGGTGCGGGCGGTTGCCACACGCCACAATCTGAATGTCCATGACGTCAGTGTTCAGGACCTGCACGGGCGTCTGCACGTGGAACAGCATCTTGAACTGCACGAGGAACTGAGCCTGAAAGACGCTCATGATCGAGTGAGTCTGCTGGAATCCGAGATTCGAAGCGACGTGCCGGAGATTTCCTCGATCCTGACCCATATTGAAAGTGAGCCAGCTACCATCGAGACTGGGGATGAAATCGTTCGAGACGCCGCCCTGGAGAAGAAGCTGAAGACGATCGTCAAGGAATTTCCTGAAGTGCTGGATGTTCATGAGGTCGAGGTGAAGCGGGTGCGCGGGCGAATTTACGTATCGTGTCACTGTACGTTTTCGGATGAACTGCCGCTGTCGCGCGTGCATGAAATCCAGACCGAACTGGAGATTCGTTTCAAGCAGGAAGCGCCGGAACTGTTCCGTGTGCTAATTCATCCGGAGCCCATGACTGACAATCGAAGGTGAGAGGTTATGACAGAAGCGCACGCTATTTGGAAGCAAAATCAGGAATTTCAGGCGGCTGCCACGAGTGGCCACACCATCGTTATCGATGGCGACAAGAAGGCGGGCAACAGTCCCATGGAACTGGTGCTGATTGGACTGTGCGGATGCACTGGCTATGATGTGGTCAGCATCCTGACGAAAAAGCGTGAGGCGTTTACCAGCCTTGAGGTGCGGGCCGAAGCTGAGCGGGCGGCTGGTCCACCGACGGTGTATACGGACATCAAGCTGGTTTATCGAGTCGGCGGGAAAGTATCACACAAGGCTGTAGAAGATGCGGTAAGGCTTTCGGAGGAAAAGTATTGCTCGGTGGCGGCAATGCTCAACAAGACTGCCAAGATCGCGTATCGGATTGAGTACGCAGAGGAGTAGACAAAACCAGTTCTCAGATCTCAGTTCGCAGTTCTCAGTTGCCCGATTACGATAATCTACTGGCTTGCCGACGCGAGCCCATCCCGTACGAGGATATTTCTACATTGCTACCGCTGCGTTCCTGTGGGGAGTGGCGGCCACGCTGGGCCGGGCGGCATTCACCGGGCAATTGTTGCCGCACGGGCAGTCGCTGCGTCCGATTGATCCTCTGATTCTGTCGCAGAGCCGGGCTGCGTTTTCTTTACTGGTGTTGTTGGCCGCACTGCTCGTGGTTCGTGGGCCGCGCCGGTTGAAACTGCCGATGGCCGACGTCCGGCGGATGTTCGTGTTGGGAGTGCTGGGCGTCGCCGCGTCGAACTATCTGTACTACCTCGCCATTCAGCGCACCAACGTCGCTACCGCCATTATCCTGCAATACACCGCGCCGGTTTGGGTTTTGCTCTACACGGTGGCTCGCGGAGTGCAAAAGCCGACCCTGCAGCGGGTCGCAGCGGTGGGTCTGGCAGTGGCCGGAATCTTTTTGGTGATTGGGATCTTTGGCGCGAGCGGGTTCCGCCTGGATGCAATTGGCGTGATCGCGGCGCTGCTGGCCGCATTGTCGTTCGCGTTCTACAACGTTGGCGGCCACAGCATCCTGGCAAGCTACGACCGCTGGACGGTGCTTCTCTACACTTTGATCGCAGCGTCGCTATTCTGGCTCGTTGTGAATCCGCCGTGGAAGATCGCCGCCGCGCACTATGCGGGGCAGCAATGGCTGTTTCTGCTGGGGTTCTCGCTGGTGTCCGTTCTAGGACCGTTCTCCTTTTATTTTGCCGGACTGCAACACTTGGAACCGACGCGGGCCATCGTGGTCAGTTGCCTGGAGCCGGTATTTTCTATTCTCATCGCGGCTTTTGCGTTAGGTGAGATCCTGCGGCCGATGCAGACGTCGGGAATCGCACTGGTGCTGGTTGCCATCGTGGTCGTGCAATGGCCGGACCGGAAGTCGCCAACCGGGATTACCATAATTGAACCCATTGAATGATTGGGATGTAGCCGCATCACCAACGTAACTCCCATCGCCACTTTTGCAACCATTCCTTACCCAAGCAATGAGATTCTTGTGGTAGCAACTGAGGTCAGGTAGTCATGAAATCTTCTCGCACGCTTGTGCTGTTCTTCGTGATGATTGCGGTGGTCCCTTGCTTCGCCCACCACATCGCGGTTGTGGTCAACAAAGACAATCACGTGGCCGATGTGACCGCTGCCCATCTCGCCCACATCTGCCGTCTGGAGGCCAGGAAATGGCCGGACGGAAAAGATGTCATGCTGGTGCTGCACAAGGAATCGGCGGGTGAACTGGCCACGCTTGAGCATCTGACGCACATGTCAGAAAGCGAGTTGAAGGCCTTTGTGGTGTCGCACAAAGACACATTGACTCTGGCTGATTCTGATGCTGACGTGCTGCGGATTGTTGAGAGTGTGCCCGGAGCGGTGGGGTTGGTGGATGTCCGCTCTATCAACGATCAGGTCACCGTTTTGAAAGTGGGCGGAAAGTTGCCGATGGAAGACGGGTATCTGTCCCATTAGGTTTGGATATTTCGCTTCAAGCCGTCTTGCCCGACGCTAACGGAAATAAGGCCCTCCTTGCCCACATTCCCTGATCATCACTCGCCAGAAGCCACACTTCTTTGGCAACGCACCTGATTGGCAGATGACGACGAAGCAAACCTTCCACCGCGTTTAGAGTTTCGACATCCACACGATCAGCTACCGTCAAGTGCGGAACTATGTCGGAAATAGATCCGCCATACGGTTTGTAATCAGGCCACCTCTTCACCAGAGTCCGGGTGATTTGCACGAATGCTTCTGAACTGTCCGGGTACAGATAGGCAGTTGCCGGAAACCGTCGAAGCTCGGTGAAGGAGAAGGGGAATGCCTCGATCGAGGCACAAACATCTCTTAGAGCATCGATTTGGCCGGGAAGCATGTGGGGCGGGCAGAACGGATACAACAGTGTGATGTGTGCCGGGACACCGAGCTGGGCTGCGTGGTCGTACTTCAAGCGCAATGGGCCGACAATCGGCTCAACCTCAGGAATCGGTAGGATAATCGCGGACTCATTGGCCATGGCTCATGTTATTCGACCAGCACGCGATTTGGATGGGGAAAGTCGGCGTTGGGGCGCCCACATTTCCACTTCATCGGGAGAACCGGCTGAGCAGATGAAAGTAGCGCCGGGCACGTTTGACGTCTTTGGCGATTTGAGCGCGCAAGGCGTCGATGGAGGGAAATTTGATTTCGTCGCGCAGTCTTTGCAGAAAGTGGATTTCGACTTCAGTCTCCGGCGTCAGTTCAATGGGATGAAAGTTCAACAGATGTGTCTCCACTGCGAAAGAATCGGCACCAAACGTCGGCCGATTGCCCACGTTGGTGACCGAATCGAAACACTCTTCAGCAACGCGAGTGCGGGTGACGTAGACGCCGTCTTTGGGAAGTAACTCTTCATAGCGGCTCAGATTGATGGTAGGAACGGTGTGTTTGGCGCCATAACCCCGTCCCCGCCCCGGGGGAGAAAGGACGCTGAACGGGCGAGCCAGCAGGAAGCGCGCTGGGCTGACGCGGCCCTCACCGATCAGCTTGCGAATGTGACTGCTCGAGACCGGTTCTCCCCGCAGACGCAATTCGGAGTACACACGCACATCGAAGCCCACCTTCTTTCCCAGTTCAGCCAGCAGGTCTACGTCTCCGGCCGCTTTATGGCCGAAGTGAAAATTGAAGCCTTCATGCACTTCTCGGGCGTGCAGGCGTTGTTTGAGGATCTCCTTCGCAAACTGTTGAGGAGTCATCAAAGACAAGTCCCGAGTGAAAGGGAGCAGAAGAACGGCATCGACGCCGCTGCCTTGGAGCAGGCGAATCTTTTCGGGCGTGGGAGTAATGAGCTTCAGAACAGAGTCCGGTCGCAGAATGCGCAGTGGGTGTGGCTCGAAGCTTACGGCTACCGCCTTGGCTCCCAAATCTCGGGCGCGCTGTACGATGTTCGACAGGACCAGACGATGCGCGCGGTGCACACCGTCAAAATTGCCGACGCTGAGGACAGCCGGCCCGAAATCAGCGGGAACATCTTCGAGATGCTTAAAGGTACGCATTATTGATCTGCGTTCATCCGCGCTATATCTGGGGCAACTCAAATCTCGAAGTCCAACTTCATGCCATCGTACGAAAGCTGCACGCCAGGCGGCAGGGATGCGTTGGTCGCCGCGTGCGGCAGATCATGGCAGATGTGTGTGAAAAAAGCGCGCTTCGGCTTGAGCCGCTCCACAATGCGCAGCGAGTTGTCCACGGTGGAGTGCGTCGGGTGCGGCTTGTGACGCAGCGCATCCAGAAAAAGAATGTCGAGGCCCTGCAACTTGGTTAGCGAGGCCTCGGGAATTTCACTGTGGTCAGTCAGGTAAGCCGCACTGCCGGCGCGAAAGCCGTAGATCTCGGTTTCGCCATGAATCAGCGTTATCGGCTCGAAGCTCGCTCCGAAAAGCGCCAGTGGTCCGTCGATGAGCTTCAGTTCGACCTGGGGCAGTCCCCCAAACTTGTAGTCCGCGTCGAAAATGTACCGGAACATGTTGCGGATGAACTCTGCCGCTTCCGGCCGGGCGTAAAGCGGAAGCTTGTTGGGCCGGAGCCGGTATGTCAGCGGCCGCAGGTCGTCGATGCCGAGAATGTGATCGGCATGAGTGTGGGTGTAAAGCACGGCGTCGAGCCGTTGAATCTTCTCGCGGATGGCCTGCTCGCGGAAGTCCGGGGTGGTGTCGATGAGAACCGCTCTGCCGTTGTATTCGATCAACACTGAGGGCCGGGTCCGGCGGTCGTGCGGATCAGAGGAGCGGCACACCGCACAGTCGCACCCGATTGTGGGGACGCCCATCGAAGTCCCACTGCCCAAGACCGTCAACGTAGCTTTCATCGCTTGCCAGAAACTGTGCCCGCTGCCTGGGGCGGATGCGCCAGCGCATTGGTGACTTCTACATAGGCCATGCGCAGCTCGTAAAGACAGTTCTGCAGAAACACTTCTTCTGCGCTGGTGAGGTTGCCTTTGGTTTTCTCCGTTAGCAAACTGAGCGTGTCGATGGTCTGGCGCGCGCCAATCAAGTCAATGCGGGGCTGGCCCCCCTGTTCGTGCATCAGTCCGAGTTGCAGCATGGCATTCATGTACAGCGACGCCATGAAACGTTCGAAAGTCATCTCCAGCTCTTTAGCGGAGTGGCCACTCAATTCAACGCGCGTGTCGAGATCTTTGGCGGACTTTCGGTAGGCATCGGCCTGCTCCTGTTGCTCAGCCACAGTGGGTGTGGGCGGCATGTCAGATGCTGGCGGTGGAGGCACGGAAGCAGGCTGGGCCGCCGGAGCAACAGGTGTAGGGCTGAAACTCGAAACTTCTTCTTGTGTGGCTTCGGCGCGAGCTTCACCCTCTGGAGTAAAGAGCCTCCGGTCGGTTACGGTAAAGCTTTCTTGTTTTTTCTCAGCCATAATTGTCCCTTCAAACTGCTATTCCTTTTGTGGGAAGATTCCGGTAAACGGCAAATTGCTCACCGTCAACTGCGCCCCGCCCGCTTGCACCTGTTTGCCGGCAACAAATTCGCGGCGAATGTAACCGATCGCCACCCGGCGTTCACCGCTTTTGAGCACCAGGGAAGCTGCGCTGGTGATCTCGCCAACGTCTTTGCCATCGGCTTGAACCTTAGTGCCGGGACCGGGTAGTGAACCTTCTATTTCGAATCCGGCGAACTTGCGGTGCACGGCGCCGCGAGAGCGGATGCGCTCCACGATTTCCTGGCCGACGTAGCATCCCTTGCTGAAATGCAAGGCGCGCTCCTGACTGGTTTCCTGGGGCAAATCGCGCTCGCGAATGTCCTGGCCGTAGCGCGGGATTCCAGCAGCGATGCGAAGCAACTCTTGAGCAGCAGCACCCACCGGCTTAGCGCCCGCATGAATCAGTGCGTTGCGCAGCGCCGAGACCGTCTCGGGCGCCAGCCACAATTCGTACCATTCGACCGCTGGGTGGTCTCCTCGGACGATCGTCACGGACGCAACTTGCCAAATCACATCGGCAAACTGCAGGGACTCCAGAGCTGGGAATTCAAAACCTGTGCTACGCAGTACGGCTCCCGACTTCGGACCTGCGATCCCGACCGACTGCACGCGATCGCTGACGTTCGCGACTTCAACTTCATCCATGATGATGTAGCGATCGAAGATTGCCAGAAGCTTTTCCAGTTCCGATTGATCGGTGTCCAGGGTCAGAGATTCGCCACGGTTGTATGCGTACATATCGCTGAGAATGTGACCCTGGGGGTTGAGCAGGAAGGCGTAAACGCCCCTGCTCACGGACAGGTCGCGTATGTTGTTGGTGACCACGCCGTTCAGCCAGCGCACCCGGTCGCCGCCGGTAAGCGCGACCTTGGTGCGGCTGCTGAGATCGAGCAGACCACAGCCGGACAACAGTTCCGCGAACTCGGACTGCACATTTCCGAGGTCAGAAGCTGGCGGGATAGCGTCGCTGTGAACGGCTGAGGGAGTCATATCCGATGTTTGAATTATACAAGGCAGCCTGCCGGCACTCGCGCTATCCTCCTGCCGGGTCTCGCGTCTCATGTGCCAGGAGGATGGCATGAAATCACTTCGCGCAGCGGCAATCCTTATCGTGGTGTTTTCTTCGACGGCACTTGTAGCGCAGTCGGACGCTCAGAGAGTGCTGGATCGCTTCAAGGCGATGGTGGGTACATGGGAAGGGAAGTCGCCCAAGGGGCAGACGTCCGAAGTGAAATACCAATTGGTGGCGGGCGGGACCGCAGTGATGGGCGAAAGCCACATGATTGACGACGACATGACCAGCATGTTTTATGTGGATGGCGCGCGGCTGATGATGACCCACTTCTGCCCGTCGGGCAATCAACCGCGCATGCAGGCAACGATCTCACCTGACCTGAAAACCGTGTCGTTCGAGTTTGTGGATGCTACCAACCTGGCGGGGCCGCAGGCGGGACACATGCACCGGGCCGTATACGTCTTTTCCGACGCCGGCCACTACAGCGAAGAGTGGACATGGAAGCACGAAGGCAAAGACGCCAAGTTTCAGTATGAGATGACGCGGAAGCGATGAACTGATTTCTCTGCGCTCTTTGCGGCCTTTCTTCGCGAACTCTGCGGTTAAGAGCTCTTCCGGGGCGCGTTTGTGTTACCTTTTTCACCCGTGGGCCAGAAAAAGCGCATTGCCATCATTCCAGGTGACGGCATCGGGAAAGAAGTGATTCCCCAGGCCGTTAACGTCATTGCCGCAAGCCGCGCCGAAGTAGAAACCGCGCAGTTTGATTGGGGCGCCGACCGCTATCTTGCCGACGGAGTCACGGTGCCGCCCGATGGGTTTGCCATGCTGGAGCGCGACTTCGACGCGATTCTTTTGGGCGCGTTCGGCGACCCTCGAGTTCGCACAAATATTCATGCGAAAGAGATCCTGTTGGGTATGCGCTTCCAGATGGACCTTTATGCCAACGTTCGCCCCGTGCGGCTGCTCGATGCGACCATATGTCCACTGAAGGGCATTGCGCCAAAGGACATCGATTTCGTGGTGATCCGCGAGAATACCGAAGGCGTGTACACCGATGCCGGGGGCGTGTTCAAGCAGGGAACACCGGACGAAATCGCCGTGCAGGAAGACATCAATACGCGCAAGGGGGTGGAGCGCATCATTCGGTATGCCTTTGAATACTGCGGGCGGCATACAAAAGGCGACGGCAGCAGGCGCAGCCGCGTCCTCATGTGCGACAAGTCAAACGCCATGACCCATGCCGGAGGTTTGTGGCAGCGGGTGTTCAAAGAAGTGGCGGGAGAGAATCCGCAGATCAAGGCCGAGCACATGTACGTGGACGCGCTTTGCATGCAGATGGTGCGCGATCCGCGGCAGTTTGACGTGATCGTGACCAACAACATGTTCGGCGACATTATCACTGACCTTGCGGCCGGGCTCCAGGGAGGGTTGGGCATGGCCGCCAGCGGAAATATTCATCCTGGTAAGACTTCGATGTTTGAGCCGGTCCACGGTTCAGCCCCGCCAATTGCAGGGAAGAACATTGCGAATCCCCTGGGCGCAATTCTGACGGCGGCGATGATGCTCGCGCATTTGGGGCTGACGACGGAAGCAGACAAGATCGAGGCTGCCGTATTGGAGGCAGTGCGTCAGAAGAAAACGACACAGGATGTCGGCGGGAGTTTGGGGACGCGAGAAGCAGGTGATTGGGTGGCAAAGAGAATCGGCCAGGGATAAACACGAATCCAGCGCTGCCTGCGCCACTCCCACTTGATCCGCGGCGACCGCTTCCTAGCTGGACGGTACTCGTTGGGCCATCGGCGCGGCCAGCCGCAAAGGTTCTTCCGGCATCACGATCCAGGCGATCGGATACGCCAACAGGCCAACTCCCGTCAGAAAAGCGGTGAAGAACCAAACCAGACGTACCAGCGTGACATCCAGGTCGAAGTACTCGGCGAAACCGGCGCACACTCCAGCGATCCTGCGGTCAGCTCGTGGTCGAAGCAGCCGTTTTCTTGCCAGCACCGAGCCCACCCGCGTGCCGCAATAAGCGCACACGTTGGCGTCATCCTGGATGACCTTCCCACAGTAGTTGCAGTACATGGGCCGCCTCCTGAAGCATGGTACGAAGCTTAGGATACACCGGTTCCCCCAAAACGGCGCCCTGCTGCCCGGACGTCGGGAGTCCCCTACGAACCAAGACGGTCACTCGCCGGTGACCTCTCAGCGGGTGCAGACTCTGAAGAACAAGGCCGAACCCCGATAATCTTTGCCGGGAACGGGTAAATCCTGCTCGGGAATCGGGAATGTGGCAAGTCCAAGTTCCAGAGATCGGAGTATTTTGCAACAACTTACGAAAGTCCGGCATTGGCCACTGATTTGCGGCTGACCCGGCAAAGGATTGCTATGGCTCAAGCCGTCCACAACCCGACACAAGAGTTTTGGCAGCCCCCCGCAGCCCACCCCCAGTCGTTGCCGGCCTTGGAGAATGCCTGCTCCGGTTGCGGCTCGGAGTTCATGGTGGGGGCACGCTTCTGCCATGCCTGCGGGGCGTCGCGAGCGACCAAGGCAGCGGGTGGCGCGGTTCCGGTATGGATGCAGCCGCTCGAGTTCCTCAAGGCACTGGAATTCCAAAGCGTAAAAGATTGGCTGGGGCTGTCCCTGGCCGCGTTAATCGCGTTCTTCGCAGGGCTGGGGTGCCTCCTGGCCGCGCTGACAGTTGGGCTAATCTACTCGGTGCAGAGCCTGGCGGATTTCCAGGCCATCCAGCTCTGGCGGCTGGAATGGTTGCTAGCTGCCCTGGTGGCTTTTGTCGCTGGAATTCTTCTGAAGCACGCCGGCTCCCGCTAACCCCTAATTGACTGGATCCGGATCTCCGCTGGCGCCGCTTCGTCGCTGCTGATGCATGCGATAGAGATGATGAACCGGCCCAATCCCCCGGCCTAAGGGATGAGCATTGACGATTGCTGCCGCCACATAGGCCTTGGTCAGCAGAACCGCTTCCGGCAGTCCTCGTCCCAACGCCAGATGGCATGCCACAGAAGTCGCAAAGGCGCAGCCAGTTCCGTGGGTGGAATTGGACCGCAAGCGCGCGGACTTGAAAGTCTCTTGCTCAATGCCCGCACGGCCGGTGAAGCTAAGCAGATCAATGGCTTTGTCGAGGTGTCCGCCAGTAATCACGACTGCCGCTGCCCCCAGCTCATGTAACCGATGAGCGGCGGTCCGCATTTGCTCGACGTTGGTCACCGCCAGGCCAGTCAGGGCAGAGGCCTCGTCTACGTTCGGTGTCACCACCGTCGCCAGCGGGATCAATTTCTCGACCAGCAGGCTGGCCCCGGCTGGCTCCAGCAGGGCGGCGCCCGAAGAACTTCGCAGAATGGGATCCAGGACCACGTTCGGCGGTCCGTGTTTGCTGAGGAACTCCGCCACTGCCCAAACCGCCTTGGCCGAACCGAGCATTCCGATCCGAACCGCCGAAATCTCCAGGTCGCAAGCCAACTCCTCCAGGGTTTCGTTCAGCAGGTCGACGGCAATCGGCTCTACCCGGCGCACGCCCGAGGTAGATTGGACCGTCAGGGCAGAGACGCATGCCACCCCGTAGCAACCGTGGGCGGCTATCGTCTTGATGTCGGCGGTCACGCCGGCCCCGGAGGAAGGGTCAAAACCAGCGATCGTCAAAACCACGGGCGGCTTAGAAGCCATAGACGAAATGTACCGAAAAGGCGGCTCGCACAAAAATATTTCGGCCGGAAATCACGACGAGAGGCCAGTCGTCTCCTCGTAACTCACTGAATCAAAACCGCAAAGTGCTAGTCGTATCCTAACTGCCTGAAAACAAAAGCCAAGCAAATATTTCACACTGCACCAAACTTAGGTTATTTACTATTATATAAACACGTAAGTGAATGTTATCACAGGCACAGTGCCAGGATTACCTAAGATATACAGTGAGTTACGTGAGACATCCATAACTGCCTGGTTACATTCCTTCGGGCATTTTGGCGTTGACAGGTTCGCGTGGAGGCCGATAGCATCCTTGGATACCTAAATGCAGTTGCTCGGGGATTCGACTTTCTGAAGATGAGGTGATTGAATGCGTGGATTCTTAGCTCACGGATTAGTGAGCGTTTTGGCCATCGCTAGCGTGGGAGCGGCACCGGGGCCGAAGGGCTCTGGGTCCAAAGACACTCAGGTAGCAGTACCCAGCCAGCCAGCACCGGCACCGAAGGCCGAGGCCGTAACTAAGCCCAAGCGGCATTCGGCGTATCAAGTTGGGACGGCGTCCTGGTACGGGGAGTATTTTGAAGGCCGGGCTACTGCCAGCGGGGAACCTTTCCACATGTACGATCTCACAGCCGCCCACCCCTCGCTGCCTCTGGGCAGCTGGGTTCGGGTTACGAATCTAAGCAACGGTCGGAGGATCCTTGTCCGTATCAACGATCGCGGGCCGATTATTCCTGGCCGCATCATCGACCTCTCCTACAGCGCTGCTCAGGCGCTAGCCTTCCGGGAGAAGGGTCTGCAACAAGTACGCTTGGATCTGGTTTCCGCCCGGGAAGCCCAGCCGCAGCAAATCGCCATGTTCCAACCGGTGGCGTACTAACCACAAAGCTTTTACACTGTCATAGATGCACGATCCGCGTCAGCGCCTGATCGTCGCTTTGGATGTATCGTCCGCGGCCGCCGCCCAGAAGATTGTGGCGGCCGTGGGCGATTCCGCATTCTGCTACAAGGTCGGGATGCAACTCTACACGGCCGAGGGCCCGCAAGTGGTGCGGGATCTGGTCGGCTCGGGCCGAAAGGTCTTCCTCGACCTCAAGTACCATGACATCCCAAGCACAGTGGCCGCAGCAGTGCGTGAGGCCGCTGGGCTGAAGGTAAGCATGCTGACCGTGCATGCATCCGGCGGTGGCAAGATGCTGGCCGCAGCCACGAAGGCCGCTTCCGCCAACCCTTCGTTGATCGTCTTGGCCGTTACCGTTCTTACCAGCTTCGACGATAGCGACCTCGACGAAATCGGGATTCACGACCAGCTGCGCGACCAGGTGTTGCGACTGGCTGGGTTGGCTCTGACCAACGGATGTCGGGGCATTGTGGCATCGGCACGCGAAGCTCCAGAACTGCGCAGCCAACTAGGAAGTGACTTTGTCATCGTGACTCCGGGCGTACGTCCTGCTGGCACCGACGTTGCCGATCAGGCCCGCGTCGTGACTCCCGCCGCTGCAATCGCCGCCGGAGCTACGCATATCGTCGTCGGCAGACCGATTACAGCCGCAGCCGACCCGGGGAGTGAGGCTCGGGCCATCCTCGCGCAGGTTAGCGTCTAGTCTCTTGTTGGCCTGGCGCTCGACTATCCACGATCCACCAGCCCCTGGGTTACAATTCTCTCGCCATGATTGATACCTACCTGGTTCCAGAAAATACTGAGGTCAGTGCCAAGGGCGACGGAGCGGCGGTCGACGTCGGCAGCGCCGCCAACCGTGTGTTCCTGTTGAGTCTGAACATCACTGACATTGTCGAGCAAGAATCGCTCGACGTGAGCATTTACGGATCAACCGACGGCGCTGCCTGGGGCGCGAAGCCGTTGACCTATTTCCCGCAGAAGTTTTATCGCGCCGAGCATCCCATGCTGCTGGATTTGACGGCGCAGCGCGAAGTGAAGTTTCTCCGGGCTCACTGGGAAGTTGCACGCTGGGGCCGAGGCACCGAAATCCCTATGTTCAAGTTTGGGGTGAGCATCCGTGAAGTGCCAGCGGACATTTTGAAAGAAGCTACTGCCGAAGCCCAAGCGCTGGCGTAATGTGGTCTATACTTTTCGAGCATCAGAGAGGAACACCAATGAAGACAAACGTGGTTGCGGTTTTGTGTTGCATCACGATGGCGGGGATGCTCGCCTATGCGCAAAGCGCCGACGACGGCTATCAGACGGCGACTGTGGTTTCGATCGAGAAACTCGCCGCTGACGCCCAGCACATGGAAAAGGGAGACCAATTCAAGATTTCCATGAGCACGGCGGGCGCCCTCTATCTGTGCAAGGTCGGCGCTCCTGCGGCAACTTTCATGGACTGGACCAGCGGGAAGGAATTTCCGGCGAAAGAAAACGGCAAGATCCTGTTAGTGAAAAACAAGAATGGACAGGTCGTGGAACTAAACATCGCCAAGAAAAAGGCGAAGTAGTCCAAGCGCTTCCGCTATATTGAATTGTCCTCATGGCGGAGCAACAAGTCATTCGTCCCGCGAGAACTGTCTCTGGCAGCGTCCGCTTGCCGGGCGACAAATCCATTTCCCATCGTTACGCCATGCTGGCCGCGATCGCCCAAGGCGCCACGCGTCTCGACAATTTTTCTACCGGAGCGGATTGCGCCAGTACCCTGAATTGCCTTCGCGTCCTTGGCGTGCAATGGGAGCGCGCAGGGAACCTCGTAACCATTCCGGGACGCGGGCTGAAGCTGCGAGCGCCAACTGAGCCGCTCGATTGCGGCAACTCCGGCTCGACCATGCGCATGTTGAGTGGAATTCTCGCCGGGCAGGATTTCAGCAGCGAACTGGTTGGTGATGCGTCATTGTCACGGCGTCCTATGGTAAGGGTGGTCACGCCCTTGCAAGCCATGGGAGCAAAGATCACTACGGCCAATGGAACTCACGCTCCGCTTCGCATCACCGGTGGCAATCTCAAGGCGATTGACTGCAAGATGCCGGTGGCCAGTGCGCAGGTGAAGTCCGCGGTACTGTTTGCCGGGTTGTTCGCGAAAGGAGAGACTCGCGTTGAAGAACCGGTGCGAACTCGCGATCATGGCGAACGGGCGCTACGGGCGTTCGGTGCGGATGTGCGGTTGCCGGGAAATGGCGCCAGCATAGTTGGAGGTCAGGAACTCCACGGAATAGAAGCTACAATCCCCGGTGATTTTTCGAGCGCGGCGTTCTTCTTGTGTGCGGCGGCGCTGTTCCCAGCTTCGCAGGTGACCATCAGCGGCTTGGGGTTGAATCCCACGAGAAGCAGTTTGCTGGACCTGCTTGCCGGCATAGGTGTGCGGATTTCAATCACGCAACTGGAGGAACATCACGGAGAATTGACCGGGACGGTGCAAGTGCAAGGCGCGGAATTAAGAGGTACGACGATCCAGACCCCATACACAGAAAGACTGATTGACGAAATTCCTGTGCTGGCGGCGATTGCGCCCTACACCGAAAGCGGGATTGAAATCCGGGATGCGCGCGAGTTGCGGGTCAAAGAGTCGGACCGGATCGCGGCCCTCGCCGTCAATCTACGCGCCATGGGAGCAGTAGTCGAAGAGCGAGAGGACGGACTGAGAATTCCCGGGAGGCAGAGTTTGCATGGTGCGGAAATCGATTCCTTCGGCGATCACCGGATTGCCATGGCCTTCGCGATAGCAGCGTTGCGGGCACAGGGAGAGACGGTGATCAAGGGAGCCGGTGCTGCGGTCATTTCTTTTCCGGGATTCTTTGAAGCGTTGGAAAGTGTCGCGCAGCGATAGTGCGAGCGAGGTGTTCGACCGACGGTGACCGCGTAACGTTGAAAGGCATATGCCTCTGCGCAGGACAACAAGACATTCACAGGAGCCGACAATGAACAGACTATGGTATGGAGCCACGGTAGCGGTTTTGGCAGCCTGTATATTCCTGGCGGGACAGGATCAGCCGCTGGCTTCGAACTCACAGCAGACAACGGCAACATCAGAGAAAATAATCACCGCTTACACGCTTCCGCCCGACCTTTACCACAAAGCTCATGATCGCAATCGCATCCACTTTCACCTGGCCCTGATCGACTTTGCTTATGGCTTGGTTGTCCTGTGGCTGATCTTGCGCTGGAAGCTGGCAGCGAAGTACCGCAACTTGGCCGAAGGGTCCAGTTCCCGGCGTTTTGTACAAAGCCTTGTATTCTGCCCCTTGCTGCTGCTGACCATAGGAGTCTTCACCTTGCCCTTGGACTTCTACGGTGAAGTCGTGGAGAAGCGCTATGGAATCTCGGTGCAAGGATGGGGATCGTGGAGCTGGGACTGGATCAAGGGTCAACTGGTCGGGCTGGTAATTGGGACCATCCTGATTTGGCTGCTCTACGTCGTGATCCGTCGTAGCCCTGGCCGCGCATGGTTTTATTTCTGGTTGATCGCGGTGCCGATCGGGGTGTTTATCTTCTTTCTCGGGCCTTGGGTGATCGACCCGATGTTTCACAAGTTCGAACCCTTGCAGCAAAAGAACCCAGCACTGACCGCGAGCCTGGAGCAGATGGTGCAACGGGCCGGCGAGAACATACCTCCCGAGCGCATGTTTTGGATGGGGGCGGGCGAAAAGACCACGGGATTGAACGCCTACGTCACCGGTCTCGGCGCCTCGAAACGAATTGTGGTTTGGGACACGACCATCGCCAAGATGAACAACCGCCAGATCGTTTTTGTTGCGGGGCACGAAATGGGACACTACGTGCTGCAACACATTTACAAAGGTTTTGCTTTCTTCGCCCCGCTCGTGCTGCTTTTCTTTTATCTGGTCCATCGCCTGATTGGATGGGTGCTGGCGCGATGGGGAGCGAGTTGGGAAGTTCGCAGCGTAGACGATTGGGCGTCGCTGCCCGCGTTGCTATTTTTGCTGTCGCTGCTTTTCTTCGTGACCAACCCGGTTGGGAGCGCATTCAGCAGGTATCTGGAGCATCAGGCCGATCAGTATGGGCTGGAAGTGACCTACGGACTCACGCCCGACTCAGGACAGGTAGCAGCGCAGGCGTTTCAGGTGCTTGGCGAGGTGGATTTGTCCGACCCCGATCCGAACCCCGTCAATGTGTTCCTGTTCTATGATCACCCCCCGATTTCGGATCGGGTACGCTTCTGCCTGATGTATGACCCACGGAACTGGATACTTGTTCCAATGAAATAAGGACATGTGGGGGAGTTCGTTCGGTAGGGCGAGGCTCCTCCGCGGCGCGAAGGAGCCGCCCATATCACCGCTATTCACATACGTTCTGTCTTGCCGCGATACTTGACCGTACCCGTGCCCTGGTTCGCACGGTCCACGTCCTGGTTGGTGTAGGTGCGGGAAGCCTTTCTGGTTGGGGCTGATCCCGCCAGGAGTTGGGCTACGCTCCACGTGCCTTCGCTAGGCCCGGCGATGAATGTTGCCGAGCCATGCTCTTGCTGGCCATGCATGTGACCGTGCATCGGTTCGCCAACTTCTGCCGCGGCGGAAGGTCCGTACCAGGCCGGCTGGGTGTAAACGCCAACCGGAGGGTCGGCTACGAATTCGCTCGACAGGGTGGCGTTGGTCGCACCGGCGACGTTGCCCCAGGTGGCATTGCTGGCCCCGACGGGCGATGGCGAAACGGTGGTGAGGGTCACGGACGGAGTTGTCACCAGCGGAACAAATGGTCCCGCATACACACCGTATGCTGGAACCCAATTGCTGGCGGTTCCTCCGATAATGGTATTTTGGGCCGCGGCTAATCCGGAGAGCAAGAGAAGCAAACACAGAACTGAAAGCTTACGCATAGAAATCCTCCACTTCCTGGGTAGACATCGTTAGTCAAGCCTGGGTAATCAAACACTGGGTAATCGGATTCGCGGGCGTTGTCCCAGGATGCTTTTCCGGGCGGTCCGCGGAATCCAAAGCTGAAAGATGATACACCCGAAATGCCGCTCTGGGCGCGGCTTTTTATTAGGTTCCTATGTAGCGGGCGTAGAGACTTCTGGCCACTGCTGGATCGGTGGTTCCCTTGATGATGGCCCGGCCGTCGGGAAACAGCGTCAACTCATAGGGTTCGCGCCAGAACTTGAGAACAAAGTTACTGTGACGGACAGTGCCATGCGGCCGAAGGCGTTCGCTCATCTCTGCCAGATCGAGCGGGCGGCTACGTTCATGGATCTGGACGGAGTTACGCCCGCAGAGCGTAATCTGAGGCCGACCTTCGCCCGCCAGATGGGGAAATTCGTGCCGACCGCAGGCGGTGCAGCCAGGGCGGGGCCTGTCGGCAACAATCTCGGCCCGGTCGTTCTGCCAGACGTCGAAGGACAGGAGGGTGCGGCGCAGGTGCTCAACCGCTCCAACCAGAAACTTGAGGGCTTCGGTGGCCGCGATGGACGCCGCAAGGCTTACAGCAGAATTCAAAATTCCAGCAGTTTCGCAGGTTTCGAGCGCACCTTTCGGTGAGCTGGGGAAAACGCACGCCAGGCACGCGGTTTGGCCGGGAAGAACATTGAGAGTCACGCCATAGCTGCCGACTGCGGCAGTATAAATCCACGGCAAGGAATTCTTGACCGCGAAGTCGTTGATCAAGTACCGCGTCTCGAAATTGTCTGTACCATCGAGGATGACCTGTGTGCCTTCGAGTAGAGAAACGATGTTCGAGGGCGTGAGATCAGCGACGTGAGGTTCGACAACGATCTGAGAGTTGAAGGCGGCGATTTTGCGCACGGCCGCGATGGCCTTGGGAAGGGACTCGGCGGCGTCAACTTCGTCGAATAAGGACTGCCGCTGCAGGTTGCTGGGTTCGACGTAGTCACGATCGATGATGCGAATGCTGCCGACCCCGGCTCGGGCGAGCAGGGAAGCGAGGACCGAGCCAGTGGCGCCACAACCTACGATCGCAATGCTCGAGGCGGCAAGGCGGCGCTGACCTTCCGCGCCGACGCCGGGGAACAATACCTGCCGCGAGTAGCGGTCGTCCAGTTCCAAAGTGATCACCGTTCACAGCCGTAACAAACCTTTATTATAGGGGCCGCTGGGTTTTGCGAAGAGACTCTAGGCTCGAGGCGAGGACACTCCGAGAAAGTCCACGCCATGTGTCACAGAAATCGCGGCAGACAACATTGACTGTTAGGACTTCATCGAAACTACTAAGGTCCAACCAAACAGAGGGGCCGGTTTGCGCGTAGGGAGAGCTGTGCTCACAACCTTGCTGGTGATGGCGTTTGCGCCAACATGCGTCGTGCATGCGGCGGCCGGCGCCTCTTCCCAGCAAGCCGAGGAAGCCCAGCAGGCACCGCCCTCACAGGACAATCTGGCAAAGTACCAGGGCCTCACGGTCACAGAAATCCGCTTCCCCGCCATCTCATCACCGGCGGTACAGCAGCGCCTTCGCGACCTGCTTCCGCAGAAACAAGGCCAACCCTTGGAGCGCGACGGAATCCGTCAAAGCATCCATGTGCTCTACGATACCGGGCGCTTTACCGATATACGAGTAGAGGCCGAGTCAGCCACCAACAATGGCGTCGTGGTCTCGTTCCTGACCACCCTCAACTACTTTGTAGGTGAAGTGCGTGTGGAGGGCGCGCCCAATCGCCCCTCGGCGGGGCAAATTGTGAACGCATCAAAACTGGTGCTGGGAACCCCATTCTCCAGCGAGCGCATGGACACTGCGCTGACCAACATCAAGGACCTGCTAGAGGAGAACGGTTATTACCGTTCGACGATTGCGCCGCGGCAGTCGGAGAACCCAGATACCCAGCAGATAAACATCCTCTTTACCGTGACTCCCGGCGAACAGGCGCGTGTGGGCACGGTCACGGTAAATTGTGATTCTGGATGCGTGCCCGCAGATGTCCCCAGGTTCGCCAAACTGCGGCCTGGCGACCGAGTTTCGGCGCAACGCACCAGCAATGCTTTGCAGCGCGTGCGCAAACGATATCAAAAGCAGAATCGGCTGCTGGCTCAGGTTTCGGTTGCCAAAAAGGCGTACCGTCCAGACGCCAATGCGGTGGACTACACGCTCAATATCGTGCCTGGCCCCCTGGTGGACGTCACTGCGGAAGGTTTCAAGCTACGGCGCAAGGTTCTGAAACAGAACGTCCCCGTCTTCGAAGAGAATGCGGTGGACGAAGACCTGTTAAACGAGGGCCGACGCAATCTGGTTAATTATCTGCAAGGCAGGGGATATTTTGACGCCCAGGTCACGATGCAGAAAGTCAGCGACGAGGCTACCGGTCAACTGCACATTGTTTACACCATTGACGCCCGCGCCCGACACAAGCTGGTGAAAGTGGAGATTACGGGAAACCAATACTTCCTGACTGATACGACGCTGCGTCCGCTGTTGCAGGTGCAACCCGCCGGACGGTTCCTTGCCCACGGGCGCTACAGCCAGCGCTTGCTGGCAAACGACGTCCGCAGTCTGGAAAATATTTATCGCGCCAACGGCTTTCCGAAAGTATCAATCACGCCCACGGTGTTGGACAACTACGAGGGCCACGAGAATGACATTGCGGTTAGGTTTACGATCGATGAAGGACCGCAGATGCGGGTTGGAGCCTTCCGCATCGTGGGCAATCCCACCTTTTCGGAGGCTGAGCTAGCGCCACATCTCAACACCGCTGAGGGACAGCCCTTTTCGGAGTACTACGTCGCTGAAGATCGTGACGCCATTTTGAACTATTATTTCAATCGTGGATTCCCGGACGCCACCTTCGAAGCGGCGGCAAACCCGCTCTCCGGCCACAGCGACCGTATGGACGTAATTTTCACCATTCAGGAAGGCAAGCAAGTTTTTGTGGACCAGGTGCTGGTAACCGGTCTGGGTCATACCAGGCCTTACATCGTCAATCGTGAACTGCAGGTCGCCCCGGCGAAATCTCTCAGCCAGATCGATATGCTGCAGACGCAACAGAGTCTGTACAACCTCGGCATCTTCAACCAGGTGGACATTGCCGTGCAAAATCCGGCCGGCAGCGAGCCTACGAAGAATGTGTTGCTGGATGTGCAGGAGGCCAAGCGATACACGTTCACTTATGGCTTGGGCTTGGAATTCCAGACTGGCCAGCCGACGGCGGTCGGCACCGATCAAGCCAAGGGCCAAACTGGGGTCAGTCCTCGCGCCTCTCTCACAGTAACCCGTCTGAACCTTTGGGGGAGGAACCAAACCATCACGTTCAAGGCGGATGTGGGCAGTTTGCAGCAACGCGGACTGATTAGCTACAACGCGCCCCGCTTGTTCGGAAATCCCAAATGGAACTTCTCATTGACCGGCTTTTACGACAATACCCTCGACGTCACGACCTTTACGTCGCAACGCCTGGAAGGTTCGGTGCAGGCCCGCGAGATCATCAATAAGACCAGCACCCTCGACTATAGCTTCACTTATCGACGGGTAAAGGCCAACAACCTCGAGATCAGCCCGGCAGAAATTCCGCTGCTCTCCCTACCGGTGCGAGTAGGCGAGCCTGGGCTGGCCTATATCCGCAATACTCGCGACAGCGACTTGGAAAGCACCAAGGGCAGCTACAACGCCGTGCTTGCTGGAGTGGCCTCCAGCTATTTCGGCTCACAAGCCGATTTCAGCCGGCTGCTCATTCAAAATTCCACGTACCACGCCTTCGGCAAGAACCGTCGCCCGGAAAAACAATACGTGATTGCGCGCTCGACGCGCATCGGGATCGAGAACGCTTTTGGCAACACCTCGATACTTCCGCCGGGGCAGGCTTGTCCCGATCCGACCCAGAGCAATTGCCCGGAGGCCACCGTTATCCCGCTGGCTGAGCGTTTCCTGGCTGGAGGAGGAAACTCGCACCGCGGCTTCGGGCTGAACCAGGCAGGCCCGCGCGATCCCATCACGGGCTTTCCTCTGGGCGGAAGTGCATTATTCTTAAATAACCTGGAACTGCGCTTCCCCCCGACCGTGCTGCCCTATGTTCAGGACAACATCAGTTTTGCGCTTTTTTGGGATGCGGGGAATGTCTTTGTTGACGGCCGTCATATGCTGGACAACCTGCTGCGCTGGGAGCAGAAGGATCCTCAGACGTGCCTGCACGATACTACCGCCAAGCAGTGCGATTTCAGCTATATCAGTCATGCGCTGGGAATCGGGGTAAGGTACAGGACGCCGATTGGACCGGTACGCTTCGATTTCGGGTACAATCTAAACCCACCAGCGTTTTCAAGTTGTCAGGCGACACCCAGCACCAGTGGGCAGGCGGTTTCCTCCGTTTGCGAAACAGGCACGGGCAAGAGCCCCTCCTACTTTGTGCCGCAGCACGAGTCGCACTTTAACGTTTACTTCAGTATTGGACAGACTTTTTAATGAACCGAGTTTGCAGCTTCGTTTGCGCCTTCGCGTTGCTGGCCGCCCCGTCATCTTTGCGTGCCGGCGATCTGCTGGACCGCATCGTGGCGACGGTGAACGGCCACATAATTCTTCAGAGCGACTGGGAGGCGGCGCTTCGCTGCCAGGCGTTTGAGGATGGCCGCTCGCTTGACCAGTTGCCGTCGGCCGAACGCAAGGCTGCCTTGGATCGCCTGATCGATCAGGAATTGTTGCGAGAGCAGATGCACTCTTCCGACTTTCAGCATGCGAGCGACCAGGAAGTCTTGCAGCGTATCCAGGACATTCATCAGCAATATCGGGAGGCAGCGCCGCCGCCGGGCTGGCAGGCGGTGCTGAGCCGGAGCGGACTGAGCGAGGATGAACTGAAACAGCACGTCGCGCAAGAGCTCGACTTGATGCGCTTGGTGGATGCCCGCCTACGGCCGAACGTCAGCATCGAGTCCAAAAGCATCGAGAGTTACTACAACCAGCAACTCCTACCGCAACTTCGGCAGTCAGGGGAGAAGGAAGTCCCGCTCGCCGAGGTGACGCCCAAAATCAAAGAGTTGCTCACACAACAGCAGATGAATCAGTTACTGCTGGCCTGGCTGCAGAACCTGCGCTCGGGCAGCGAGATTCGCCGGGAGACGGTCGACTACAAGGGCGAATTGCAATGACCGATGCCGGCGCCAAGCCGGGTCGGCGCAAGTGGGGAAGGCGTCTGCTGATAGCGGCGCTGGTCATTCTGTCGGGCTTGGGCGGCCTGGCCTGGTACGCAACCACCGATTCCTTTCAGGCTATGGTGCGCCGCCGCGTGGTGGCGGAGTTGGAACGAGTCACCGGCGGCCGCGTCGAACTCGCCAGTATCCACACCATCCCGTTCCGATTGATGGTTGACGTTCGTGACCTGACCATTCATGGCCGCGAGGCGGCGGGTGAAGTACCTTATGCCCACGTTGACCGGGTGGTTGCCAAGCTCCGCCTCACCACAGCGGTCGGCTTCGAATTCGGATTTGACTCCCTGGTATTGGAGCGTCCGATGGCGCACATCATTTTCTATCCGGACGGAACCACGAACCAACCTGAACCGCAGGTAAAAGCCAGCGGCGGTAGCCCGGTGGCGAAACTCGCTTCCTTATCCATTGGCCACCTCGAGGTGCGCCACGGGGCGCTGCAATGGAACCATCAGGATTTCGCGCTTGATGTGGCCGCTGAGGATGTTTCCGCCGATCTGAACTACTCCCTTCTGCACAGGCGTTACGACGGCGATCTGCTGATCGGGAAGATCGCTACCAGGTTTGACGGTTACCGGCCGGTGGCGTGGATGACCGAGGTGCATTTCACCCAAGGTCGGGACAGCCTCGAAGTGCAGTCATTGAAGGCGACGTCGGGACGTTCGCACCTGCAAGCGAGTGGACGGCTCTCAAGTTTCAGCAACCCGCAGATCACTGGAGAGTACGACCTGACGTTGGATCTGGGTGAGGCGGGTGCGGTTTCACGCCATCCCGAAATGGGTTCCGGAATACTACACGCCAACGGCAAGGGTTCATGGTCAGCGGCGCAGTTTACGTCTGCAGGGAGGCTCTTGGTCCAAGATCTCGATTGGCGCACCGAGTCTCTGAAGCTTCGCGCCGACAGTGTGAGCGCCCAGTACAACCTTGACCCTAAGCGGCTGGGCCTGAGTGGAATCACCGCGAAGCTGTTGGGCGGAGATGTCAGCGGTGACGCGGAAGTCAGCAACTGGCTCCAGCCGGCGTCAGCCAGCAAAGACCGCAAGCAGAAAACTGCTGAACAGAAGGGAAGCGTGCGCTTGCGGGTAAGGAACCTTTCTGCTCAGCAAATCGTCGCTGCCTTGTCCTCGGCCTCGCGGCCGTTTCAAGGCATGAATCTGGCCGGGCTGGGCAGTGGTACACTCGAGACCCGTTGGCGAGGCTCGTCGCACAATGCGGAAACTGAGATCACATTAGAAGTCGCGCCTCCCGCCCAGGTCTCATCTGAGCAATTGCCGATTAACGCGCGCGGCCACGCCATATATAGGAGCGTGCCCGCGGAATTGGAAGTATCCGAGTTCAACGCCAATACTCGATCCAGCCAGATCCGCGCCTCGGGTACACTCTCGACCCGTGCCGCGATGAAAGTATCGGTCAGCACCAGCGACTTGGGAGAGTGGGAACGCGTGCTGCTTTCGCTGGGATACCAGCAGCACGGCCTTATCGACATGCGAGGCCGTGCTTCCTTTACCGGGTCTGCCAGTGGACGGCTCTCGGAAGTTGATTTTGAAGGCAAGCTGCAATCTCAGGATTTCGAGGTCTTGATACCAGCCACCGCAACCGCTCCGAGGCAACAGATTCGCTGGGATTATCTAGCGGCCGAGATCGAGCTTTCGCCAGACACTTTTACTGCTCACAATGGCACGCTGCGCCACGGAGAGACCAGCGTGGGATTCGACGTGGAGGCCCAGCTCGACGGACGGCGGTTTATCGACTCCAGCGCCTTCACCGCCAGTGTGCAGATGCATGACGCCGACATTGCGGAGGTTCTTGCAATCGCAGGTTACGACTATTCCGCCAGCGGCAAGATGGACCTCTTCGTACACGCGGCCGGGACCCGAGCGCAACCGGATGCCGATGGCACCGTCCATCTGGTGGACGCGGTGGTGCAGGGGCAAGCCATTCAGCGCTTCGATTCGAAGTTTTCGGTTAACCGTGAACGGCTCTCCCTGGAGGGAATTCAGTTGGTGCACTACGAAGCCGAAATAACCGGCGACGGAAACTATGATTTCCTGACGCGCGGGTTCGGCTTTCACCTGTACGGCACCAAGTTTGATCTTGCGCGCTTCTCCTCTCTCCAGACCACGCGAGTGGCAGTAGAAGGCAGCATGGACTTCGAAGCCCAAAGTTCCGGGACTCTGGATGAACCCGTCATCGACGCGAAAATCCGGGTGCATGATCTCACCCTCGACCATGAGCGCATGGGAGACTACAAGTTCGATGCAGTCACACGTGGACGTGACCTGCATCTGAGCGGACTTTCGGAATTCAAAGACAGCCAGCTGGACATCGACGGGAATGTCAACTTGCGAGGCGATTGGCCTTCCACCGTGAGTCTCCACTTCAGTCATCTGGATGTGGATCCGGTCTTGCGAAACTATTTACGCGGGCGGGTTACGGGACACTCGTCGGCAGCGGGTGATTTGTTGTTAGTCGGACCCTGGCTGAAGCCTCGGGAGTTGCAGGTCAACGGGAATATCAGCGACTTTTTCGCTGAGGTGGAACACATTCAGGTCCGCAACAACGGGCCCATCCACTTCGCGATCTCCGGCCAGGTGTTGGATATTCAACAGTTGCGGCTTGCCGGTCAGGGCACAGACCTCACGGTGGGGGGGACGGTCCAACTCGGCGGGGATCGCCAGCTCGATTTGCGGGCCGCCGGCAATGCTGACCTCCAGCTTATTCAAAGCTTCGACCCTGAATTCACTTCCAAGGGCACGGTGGCCGTGAACGTGACTTTGGCGGGCACGATTGCGAGGCCGACCTTTCAGGGCCGGCTGCAGGTGTCCGGCGGCTCGATTCAATACAGCGATCTGCCCAGCGCGCTGAGTGACATCAACGGGTCGCTGGTATTCAATACCAATCGCTTGCAGATCGAGACGCTGACGGCGCACGTGGGCGGCGGTTTGGTCTCGTTTGGCGGCTATGCGACCGCCTACAATCAGCAACTGGCTTTCGATCTCACCCTGAAGGGCCAGGATGTGCGCCTGCGCTACCCGCCAGGTATCAGCTCCGTAACCACGGACGATTTGCGCTGGTCAGGAACCTCGGCTGCCTCCACCCTATCGGGAGACATGACCGTCACTAAGTTAGGCGTAACTCCGGGATTTGACTTCGCTTCCTACATGCAGCGCAGCGCGCAAGGTTCGGTGTTACCGCAGACCAACCCTGTGCTGAACCGCATTCGCATGGATGTACACATCGTAAGTACGCCCGAATTGGAGATGCAAACGGCTGTTGCCCGGCTGTCAGGCGACGCGGACCTACATCTGCGCGGTACGGCGGCAAAGCCGGTTCTGCTGGGCCGGGTGGACGTAGTCGAGGGCGAAGTGTACTTCAGCGGCACCAAGTACCACATGGAGCGAGGAGATGTGACGTTTGTCAGCCCGGTGACGACGACTGCCCAGCTCGATCTGCAGGCGTCCACACGGGTACAGGATTACGACATCACCGTGAACTTAAACGGCGGGACGGACAAACTCAATCTGAGCTATCACTCGGATCCGCCTTTGCCCCCGGCCGACATTATCAGCTTGCTGGCGCTGGGACAGACCCAGGAACAGTCCGCGCAAATGCAACAGAATGGCCAGTCGGCGTTTTCCAGCCAGGCCTCAAACTTGGTGCTCGGTGAGGCCTTGAACTCGGCCATCAGTAACCGCGCCCAGCATATGTTCGGCATCAGCCACATCAAGATCAACCCGCAAGGAATCAGCACCGAGACCACACCCACCCAGAACAATCCCTATCCCGCCGTGACCATCGAGCAGCAGGTGAGGGACAATCTCACCCTGACCTACACCACCAACGTGAATGAAACCTCCCAGCAGATCATTCAAGGCGAATACAACATCAGCAAGAACCTTTCCATCGTCGGCATCCGCGATTACAACGGAGTGGTAAGCTTCGAAGTTCGGCTCCGCCAGCGCAAGAAGTAACTAACTGGCGATTTCAAGCCTCCTTGCCAATTTATTGGTGAATTATTTTGACTTGCAAGCCTGTAGATGTTCCGCGTTCTTTTTCTTGAGCCGCATCCTGCTGTAGCGGGACGGTGGCAAGGAGGAATCGGAATGCAGAGAGACAGAGGCTTTTCGCTGATTGAATTGTTAATAGTTGTGGCGATCATCCTGATCATCGCTGCCATAGCTATTCCCAGCCTGATTGGGGCCAAGATTGCGGCCGACGACGGCTCCGCCGCCAGCACGGTCCGCACCATTAACACTGCGCAGATTACGTATGCGTCCATGTTTCCGGCGGTTGGCTATGCCTCCACCGTTTCTGCCTTGGGGCCAGCGGCCGCCACGGGTTGTACCATCCCGAGTTCGGCCAATGCCTGTCTGCTCGATTGGGTGGTCTCGCACGCTACGACAGCGGGTAGTGCCAAGAGTGGCTATTACTTCGGGATGGGTGTGGTCGTTTCCAACGGACTGAACGTCGGTTATACCGTCGGGGGCGCCCCCGCCACCTTTAATCGCACTGGAGTGCGCGGCTTCTGCTCCAACGAAGATGGAGTCCTGCGATACACGCCCGCCCTGAACGGACCCCCAGTGACCACCGACACGGCGTGCGCCGCGTACCAGGCCTTGCAGTGAAGAAAACTACTATGTACATACGGCTCTTGCTCCAAGGGGGCATCTGCCATAGAATCTGCCGATGGTCGCGATCCCTTTGACGGTCGAGCGGTTGGGCGCAATCGGAGGGCAGGGTGTGTTGTGCCTGCGCGGCCCGTTGACTATGGAGAACGTGTTGCCCTTTCAGAACGCGATCCGGCGGGAAGAAAAAGAGGAAAGCGTGATCCTCGACCTGAGTGAAGTCCCATATATCGATTCCTCCGGCCTCGGGTCTCTGGTAAGTGCCTACATCTCGCGCCAGAAAAGCGGACGCAGCGTGGCCTTGAGCGGAGTGAATGAACGGGTGTTCCGGCTGTTCGAAATCACCAAGACCGAGTCGCTCTTCCTGATGTTCGAAACCCTTGACGATGCGGTGGCCGCGTTGAGCGGTGCGGCTCAAGCATAAGGGGTTACGTCTTTCCAGCTTTGGCGCGCGCTTCGCGCTTCTGCTTCATCCAACCCTCTTTGACGATCTGCCGTGCCCGCCCGATCGCCAGTGAGTCTTCGGGGACATCGTCAGTGATACATGACGCCGCCCCAATGTATGCGCCTTTGGCCACACGCACCGGCGCGACCAGAGTTGTATCACTACCCACAAAAACGCCGTCTTCGATCACGGTCGTGTGTTTCTGCAAGCCGTCGTAGTTACAGGTGATAGTGCCGGCTCCTACGTTCACGCCTTCGCCGATCTCAGCATCGCCGAGGTAGCTCAAGTGATTCGCCTTGGAGCCTTTGCCCAGCCGGGTTTTCTTGGTCTCGACAAAGTTGCCCACGTGCGCGCCTTCGCCGATCTCGCTTCCTGGACGCAGCCGCGAGTAGGGACCGACCACCGCGTTCTTCTCGATGTGGGAGTCGTCCATTATGCAGCCAGGGAGAACGAGAACACCGTCGGCAATTATGGTGTTGCGAATCACACTGTACGAGCGGATACGGCAGTCGCTGCCCACCCGGGAGTTCCCTAGAATCTGGACGAATGGCTCAATGACGGTGTCAGCGCCGATCATCACGTCGGCGTCAATCACGCAGGTTTGCGGATAGAAGATGGTCACGCCGTCGTGCAGCAACCGCTGGCACTTGGCGAAGCGAAGATGCTGATCAATTTCCACTAGTTCGGCGCGGGTGTTTCCGCCTAGGACTTCGTTCGGATCAGTGGCGGCTACGGCCACAACGCGCTCTTTAGCCTTCCGTAGGATGGCAGCCATATCGGTAAGGTAGAACTCGGCATGGGCATTGTCGGCGCTCAGCTTATCGATGTGGCGGAACAGGCGTGCAACTGCGAAGGCATAGGTCCCGGAGTTTATCTCGTGGATCTTCTTCTGAGCCGGCGTGGCTGCCTTTTCTTCGACAATGGCTTGGACCTCGTCGCTCTTGGAGTTCTTGCGTAACACGCGTCCATAGCCTGTTGGGTCCGACAAGCGCCCGGTGAGAATGGTCATGGCGGCTCGCTTGGCGGCATGGAAGTCGCGGAGGTGAGTGATGGTGGCAGGCGTGATCAGTGGAGCATCGCCGTAAAGCACAATCACTTGGTCGTAGCCGGAAAGGGCATCGCGAGCGACCATCAGGGCGTGGCCGGTACCTTTCTGCGGTTTCTGCTCCACAAACTTCACGCCGCTCGATGCCACCGCTTGGCGCACTCGCTCGGCTTCATGACCAATGATGGCGTAAACATCCTGCGCGGGAACGACCTGGGTCGCCGCAGCAATCACATGTGCGAGCAGCGGCTTGCCGCCGACTTCGTGCAGAACCTTAGGATGCTTGGATTTCAGCCGCGTGCCTTTGCCGGCGGCCATGATGGCGATGGCGAGCCGTGGCGCTGGTTGCGAATTGTTAACCCTGGCCTTTGGCACTTAGATCAATATACCGCGGGAGTGACGGCAAAGCATGGATTGGCATTAACCAGAAAGGAGACGAGCATAGAAAACCAAAAAGGGCCTATGTAGTTCTCGCCAGCCCCGCCCGAGCGCTTTGTCTTTGCCACACCAACTGGAGCACGTCGCGGGCGACGCGGTCGGTGGCGTGGCGGGCGACCTCGCCTTCTTCTAAATAGTCGCCCAGTACCGGCGTAACCCCGAGTTCTTCAATCGCCTCGCGGTCAACGACCACTTGAGTGGCGCCCTCCAGGGCATATTTTGCCTTCAGCTCTGCGGATATTTGCTTTCCGTTAAGAATCGCGCAATCGAACACCTGTCCGCCGGCGTGGCGGTTAAGCGCACGAATGTGATCGGCGGCGGTGCGACCCAGGCTTTCATTGGCCTGGGTCATGAGATTGCAAACGTAGACTTTGAGGGCAGATGAAGCAGCGATGGCCTGCGGGATGCCGCGCACCAGCAAATTGGGGATCAGGCTGGTGAACAACGATCCGGGCCCGACCGTGATGAGATCCGCCGAAGCAATGGCCTGAAGAGTTTGAGCCTCAGGTTCGACATCCGGCGGCACTAGAAACAGCTCGTGGATGCGCCCTTTGCTGGCCGTGATCTTGGTTTCGCCGCGGACCCGGGTTCCATCCTCCATCAGAGCTTCCAATTCGACGTGGGAAGTTGTCGCAGGATGGATGTGGCCGCGAGTGGCAAGAATCTCTGACGAGAGCCGCACCGCCTCGCCGAAATCTTTGGTGATCCCGGTCAGTGCTGCCAGAAAAAGATTCCCGAAGCTGTGGCCTTCGAGCCCCGAACCCTTGTCGAAGCGGTGCTGAAAAAGCTTGGAGAGTAGAGGTTCATCCTCGGAAAGCGCAACGATGCAGTTGCGAATGTCGCCCGGAGGCGGCATGTTAAGTTCTTTGCGGAGGCGGCCGCTGGAACCGCCATCGTCGCTGACCGTTACTACCGCGCAAAGATCGTGAATGCGGGGCCTGTCTACCTCGATCCGCCGCCGTTCTCCCGGCGAAGTCACATAGTGCCGGAGGCCCTTTAAAAGGGTTGACAGGCCGGTACCGCCTCCGATGGCCACTACGCGCAGACCGCCGCGTCTTTCACCGGGGGCGCGTTCGGAGGGCTGGCGAGGAGAGCCCATGGGGCGTTCTAGCGCTCCTCAGCGGATTCTGCGGAAGAAGGCTCAGCGCCGGGGTCGGGATACAGCATTTCGGTAAAGCGAGGATCTTCCGCCAGATTCTGGAAGTCGGAATCGTTGCGCGCTTGAAAGCGAAGCGACGGATTGAGGTGAATAGCCTCACTGAGGTGGCGCAGGGAATCCTCAGCGTGACCGGTGAGGCAGTCGAGCGCAGCCAAACCGTAAGCAACGAAATCGGCTTTGGGCGCTTGTTTGGAAAGTTTGTCGAGATGCTCGCGCGCTCCTACGTAATCACCGACGTTCATCAGAGAAACGGCGTAGTCGTAGTGCTCTTCCGCGCTCTTGAATTGGGTGGTGACCCGGTCCAGTTGCTGATTGCAAGCACTGAGGTGCACCGTGGCGCGATCCGCCAGTTCCTTCATGGGGCCGGCAAGGACTTTCAGAAGGAGACCCTTGGCCTTGTCGAACTTGTGCTCCTGCATGGCGCGCAAACCTGACTCGTAGTTCTGCACAGCCTGTGTAAAACGCGGGTCCTCGGTGACAGCCTTCTTGGGTGTGGTCTTCTGGGCCATGTGCAACACTCTTCCCGTACTCTTCGTAAATACTCCTTTATCTTATACTTAGATAGTTCTTTCTAAACTCTTGCTCCGATTCCTTGAACCGTCCGACGGGGAAATCCGCTGTAGCCCTTGGCGAACCCGAAACCCGGGCTGTGGAAAAACCCTTCCCCGAAGCGACCTGAGCAGGTTACCCGCCCCGGCAAGCGGCGTCAACTCGCGCGGCCACACTAGTTGATCGAAGATGCCGTTTCCAGGTTCACTTGCCGCCAGTCTCCCGCGATGATTCCTTTGCGAATCTGAGCGGCAGTCTTGCCCTTCTGATGTTGCGAATACGAGTAGTACAGCTCTCTCAGGCAAACGTCGCAACGTGCCCCGTGAACGCTTTCAAAGCAACTATGCAGACTGTTATGCCCCATGCGATCGCAATAACAGTAGCAAGGTTGTTGATGCAGCGTGGCCGGGATCTTTGCCGCCAGATCGTATGCATGCATCTGATAAGGCTGCTGGCTGTCGGCACCCCAGAGCTGGTCTCGTTCCAGGATCGGGGGGAGTTTCGTATCTTTCGGTGGCGGACCGGCATTATAGGCCGGAACTGCGGTCGTTTGCTGAGACTCCGCCCAGGGCGTGGAAGCCGCCAAGGTCGCTAGAAAAAGAATAACTACGCTTAATAGGTGCCACCGCATAGGACTCCTCAGTCTTGGTATTGTACCCGAATTGTGAGGTTGGGGAATTTGATCCGGCAACAGCGGCCAGCACCTGAAAGCGGCAATCCGTATAAAATCTACGAAGACCATGTCTCAGCAAACTAATCCCGTGAATTCAACCCCGGTCGGGGTAAGCGAAGAAATCATGCCCACACGTTCGCGCGGGATGGCGATCTCCGTGTGGCTCAGGGATCTGGTCATCTCGCTCGCCATTTCCGGTTTCATCATCATTTTTGTCTACCAGCCGGTGAAGGTGGAAGGCACGAGCATGATGCCGTCGCTCGAAGACCAGGAACGCATCTTCGTGAACAAGTTTGTGTATCGCCTCGAGCCTATCGAGCGCGGCGACGTGGTCGTGTTCCGCTATCCCAGGGATCCTTCGAAGAGCTTCATTAAACGGGTCATCGGGCTGGCCGGGGACCGCATCCGCATCAATGCCGGTCAGGTGTGGGTCAATGGCAGGCGGTTGGACGAGGATTACGTTCCGCGGGCATACGAAGACCTCCGCTCCTATTCCGAGACGGTTGTTCCGCAGGGAAGCTACTTCGTGCTGGGCGACCATCGCAGCCTCTCGAACGACAGCCGCGACTTTGGGCCGGTGGGCGAGAGTTATATCTACGGTAAAGCCGTGTTTGGCTACTGGCCGATGGATAAGATGGGAAGGGTACGGTAGCTTCGAAGCTCGGCCACCCGCGAGATTTTATGGTTTTCACCTGCGATTTCCACTGCGAATTGCTTGGCTGATTTTCTCCATCTTTGCTAAAATCTATAAAATCCACTCTCCCCGGAGACGCAATGCAAGCAATCCTTGCGCTGGAAGACGGCAAAGTCTTCCGAGGCAAAGGCTACGGAGCAAAGGGCGAATGTTACGGGGAAGTAGTTTTTAATACTTCCATCACCGGCTATCAGGAAATTTTCACCGATCCTTCCTACGCCGGGCAGATTGTCGTTCTCACCAACCCCGAAATTGGCAATTACGGCACCAACCCTGACGACAACGAAGCTACGCGCCCCTACATCGAAGGCCTGATCGTGCGCGAGTTCTCGCGCGTCAGTTCCAACTGGCGTTCGCAGCAGGTCGCCGACGAATTCCTGGAAGGCTTCAAGATTCCGGTTCTCGCCGACATCGACACCCGCGCTCTGGTGCGCCATCTGCGCGACCACGGGGTGATGCGCGGCGTGATCTCGACGCTAGAAACCGACGCGCAGAAGCTCATCGCCAAAGCCCGGTCGATTCCGAAAATGGACGGGACGGATTTAGCGAAGTTCGTCACGACGAAACATCCGTACGTTTGGGAAGTCGGCGAGCGCTCACACGAGCCAGTCGCTGTGGTCGGAGTCAAAGATCAGCCCGAGCGCTTCCACGTAGTCGCCTACGATTACGGAATCAAGCAGAACATCCTGCGCAAGCTGCGCGGCGAAGGCTGCAAGGTGACGGTCGTCCCGGCGCAGACTCCGGCGGAAGATGTGCTGGCGATGAAGCCAAACGGCGTGTTTCTCTCGAATGGTCCCGGCGATCCCGAGCCCTGCACCTACGCGGTGGACAACATTCGCCGCCTGATGGGGCGCCTGCCGATCTTCGGGATATGCCTGGGGCATCAGCTCACGGGGATCGCGCTTGGCGGGAAGACTTTCAAGCTGAAGTTCGGGCACCATGGCGGAAATCATCCGGTGAAGCAATTGAAGAATGGGAAGATTGAGATCACCGCGCATAACCATAACTTCGCGGTCGATCCCGATTCGCTGCCCATGAGCGAGGTCGAGCTCACCCACATGGATTTGAACGATAACACGCTGGAAGGCATGCGGCACAAGAACCTGCCGCTGTTCAGCGTGCAGTATCACCCCGAAGCCTCGCCAGGCCCGCACGATTCGCACTATCTGTTCAAGGAATTTACCAAGATGATGGAGGAGTGGAAGGGGTGAAAGCACTTGCCATCATGTTTTGCCTGATGAGTGCGGTGCCGGGGTCACCGAAATCGGTAGATGTAATCGCCTGGCAGCCGGTCAGGCGGCTATGCGGACTGTTGCAGTCTTCGCCCAAGGGCGTGATGCAGTCTGTGGGCGGCGCTTCGTTGAGGCTCTACGAGTGGAAATGGCGCGTTCCTTGCTGTCAAGACCTAAAGCGCGTTAGAGAAACCGAATCCAGCAAAAACGGGGCTTTCGACTTCGGACAGATCGGGTCCGGACGCTACTGGCTTGTCTCCTCCTGGCAAGGCAAGGAATATCAAATGCCGGTTGACGTGGATCGTGCACATGACGCTCCGGAAGGGTGCTCAATGCAGGGCGCGTTGATCAACGACAGAGGAAACTTCGTGTGGTACCGAAAAGATGTGCAGTTGTGATTATGCTTTGTATCTTCGAGTGTTGGCCGGCGCGGAGTTTTGAAAGGGCGCGGCTTCAAGCCGCGCCGTAAGCGGCACAATTGTGACCAAGGCGCCGATGAGGCGCAACTATATGCGACCTAAACGAGAGCACACCACCGAGAATCAACAGACCTACATGATCACCACCAGCACGTGGGGGCGGCGCGCTCTTTTTCAGAAAGAACGCTGGGCTGCATTGCTGATCGACACTCTTTATCACTACCGAGGCGCAGCCTATCTGCTTCATGAATTCGTGGTCATGCCGGACCATATCCATGTTCTCTTGACGCCGCTAGTGAGCCTCGAGAAGGCGGCTCAGTTCATCAAAGGCGGCTTCTCGTTTCGCGCCAAGAAGGAGCACGAATCGAATATGGAAGTCTGGCAAAAAGGGTTTCAAGACCATCGCATCCGCGATGCGGCGGATTATGACGGGCATGTGACGCATATTTGGGAGAATCCGGTTAGGAAGCATTTGTGTCAGAGGCCCGAGGAGTATCCGTATTCGTCCGCGCGTTCGGAATTCGAGCGTGACCCGGTCCCTCCGGGGCTAAAGCCCCAGGTCATAGGGGCAGCTGTCGGCGCGGCTGAAGCCGCGCCCTTTCAAAACAACGGCGAGTCGACTCGTCGAAGCAAGGCCCCGGAAGCAACCAAACCGACCTTCGATAATAAGAACAGAATTGCATAAATGCCCAAACGCACTGATATCTCGAAGATCCTGATTCTCGGCTCTGGCCCCATCATCATTGGCCAGTCGGCGGAGTTCGATTACTCCGGCACCCAGGCTTGCAAGGCTCTCAAGTCCGAGGGCTTCGAAGTGGTGCTCGCCAACTCGAATCCGGCGACCATCATGACCGATCCCGAGTCGGCCGACCGCACCTACATTGAGCCGCTCACCCGCGAATATTTGGAAGAGATTATCCGCATTGAACGCCAGATGTCGCCTGGCGCAGGCTTCGCCATCCTGCCAACAGTTGGAGGCCAGACTGCACTCAATCTTGCTATCGAACTCGCCGACGGCGGTGTTCTCGACAAGTACAACGTCCAACTCATCGGCGCCAACGTAACCGCCATCAAGAAGGCTGAAGACCGGTTGGTGTTCAAAGACGCGATGCAGAAAATCGGCCTCGACGTTCCCAAGTCTTCCTTGGTGAACAACATTAAAGATGGCTTGGAGTTCGCCGGCAAGATTGGTTTCCCGGTGATCATTCGTCCGTCGTTCACCCTGGGAGGATCGGGCGGTGGCATCGCTTATAACCGTGAAGAGCTGATGGAACTCCTGGCCCGTGGGCTTGATTTCTCTCCCGTCCACGAAGCGCTGATTGAAGAATCAGTCCTGGGATGGAAGGAATTCGAGCTGGAAGTGATGCGTGACATGGCGGACAACGTCATCATCATCTGTTCCATCGAAAACTTCGATCCCATGGGCGTGCACACCGGCGATTCGATCACTGTCGCCCCGGCACAGACTCTCACCGACCGCGAATATCAAGCGATGCGCGATGCCGCCATTGCCGTGATTCGCGAGATCGGAGTCGAGACCGGCGGATCAAATATTCAGTTCGGCATCCATCCCCAGACCGGACGCATGGTGGTCATCGAGATGAACCCTCGAGTGTCGCGATCTTCGGCGCTGGCGTCTAAGGCCACCGGGTTCCCGATTGCCAAGATTGCTGCCAAACTTGCTGTCGGCTACACGCTGGATGAAATTCGTAACGACATCACCCGCAAGACCCCAGCTTGTTTCGAACCCACACTCGACTACGTTGTCGTCAAGATTCCCAAGTGGCAGTTCGAGAAGTTTCCCGGCGCAGATGAAAACCTTGGCCCGCAGATGAAATCTGTAGGCGAGGTCATGGCCATCGGCCGCACCTTCAAAGAAGCGTTGATGAAGGGTATTCGCTCACTCGATACTGGCAAGCGCATCGGCGGATCGAAGATTGAGCCTAAGATCATGACCCAACGCCTGGTCACACCGCATCCCGAGCGGTTGGCTTACGTGCAATACGCGTTGCGCCAGGGCCATACCGTCAAACAGCTTTACAAGATGACTTCTATCGATCCCTGGTTCCTCTACCAGCTCAAAGAAATAAACGACATGCAGCTGGAGCTGGAAAAGCATCCCATGGAATCGATTCCGGTAGACGTATTGCGCGAGGTCAAGCGCTACGGCTTCTCCGATGGCCGCCTGGCGGGCGCGTGGCGGCTGAACGGTCAGGAGAAAGTCAGGCATCTGCGCAAGAAGCACGGCATTAAACCTGTCTATAAACGTGTGGACACCTGCGCCGCAGAATTTGAAAGCTTCACACCGTATTTGTATTCCACCTACGAAGACGAAGATGAGGCGGCGCCGACCGACAAAAAGAAAGTAATCATTCTGGGCAGCGGGCCAAATCGCATCGGGCAGGGAATTGAGTTTGACTACTGCTGCTGCCACGCCTCTTTCGCGCTGCGCGACGATGGTTACGAGACCATCATGATCAACTGCAATCCCGAGACGGTCTCGACCGATTACGACACCAGCGACCGCTTATACTTCGAACCTCTAACGCTCGAAGATGTGCTAGCCATCTGCGAGCACGAAGGTTCCACTGGCGCTCCGGTGGGAGTGATAGTGCAGTTCGGCGGACAGACTCCGCTGAATCTTGCCCTGCCCTTGAAGGCAGCAGGCGTCAATATCATCGGAACATCACCCGAATCGATTGACCTGGCGGAGGACCGCAAGCGCTTCAATCGCCTCTTGGAAGAACTGCAAATTCCGCAGTCTCCGGGCGTCATGGCCGCTTCTCTTGAAGAGGCCATTGCGGGCGCCACGAAGGTGGGTTATCCGGTGCTGGTGCGGCCTTCCTATGTGCTTGGCGGGCGCGCCATGGTCATCGCCTACGACGAAGAGAGCGTCGTCCGTTACATGAAGGAAGCGGTCGAATATTCCCACGACCGTCCCATCTTGATCGATCACTTCCTCGAGGACGCCATTGAAGTTGATGTGGACGCGCTTTCAGACGGCGAAGATGTGGTCATCGGCGGGATCATGCAGCACATTGAAGAAGCCGGCATTCACTCCGGCGATTCCTCCTGCGTGCTGCCGGCGGTCGATATTCCCCAGAAGTTGATGGATCAGATGCGGGACTACACCTTCAAGCTGGCGCGAGCGCTGAATGTAGTCGGGCTGATGAACATTCAGTTTGCCATCCCGCGCGGCAATGGCAACGGCGGTGGCGACAAAGTGTACGTGTTGGAAGTGAATCCGCGCGCTTCGCGCACAGTGCCGTACGTTTCGAAAGCCACAGGCGTGCCCATGGCCAAGATTGCAGCCCGCCTGATGACTGGGCGCAAGCTGCGCGAATTCCTGCCGGAATTCATCGAGCGTCGCGCCGATCTCGATACCGGCAGCTTTTATTATGTGAAGTCGCCCGTGTTCCCCTGGAACAAATTCCCCGGCGTGGACACCGTGCTCGGCCCCGAGATGAAATCGACCGGCGAAGTCATGGGCGTGGCCGACAATTTCGGCGAAGCTTTCGCCAAGGCGCAGATCGCAGCCGGTCAGAAGCTTCCGACCAAAGGCACGGTCTTCATCAGCGTCACCGATCATGACAAGCCGCAGGTTGCCGACGTTGCCCGCAAGTTCGCCGATATGGGCTTCCACATCGTGGCCACTGCCGGCACCGCTGACCTGATCGAGCGTGCGGGAATGACGGTCGAGCGTGTCTACAAAGTAAAAGAAGGCCGTCCGAACGTGGTGGATCTGATCAAGGGCGAGCGCATGCAATTGGTCATCAACACGCCCCACGGCCTCGAACCGTGGTTCGACGAACAAGCCATCCGCCGTGCTGCCGTCAATGCGCGCATTCCGACCATTACAACTCTTGCCGCGGCCCGCGCTGCCGCCGAAGGCATCGCCGCCCTGCAACGCGGAGAAGTGAACGTCTTCGCTCTGCAGAAGCTGCACGCGGAACGGCCAACAAGAGTTCGGCGCTGACGACCGCGAGTCCGCCTCAAACTGATAATCTAGAAGCCAGCAGCTAGGAGCGGGTTCATGCTACTTTCCGGCATTTTTCCTCCCATCACCACACCGTTCTATCCCCAGGGCAACGTGTATTTCAAGAAGCTCGAGGCAAACGTCGAGCGGTATTCGAAGACTCCGGTGGCCGGCATCGTCGCGCTGGGATCAACCGGCGAGGCCATCCTGCTTTCGGACCTCGAACGACGCGACGTTTTACAGACTGTCCGGGACGCTTGCGCTCCAACCAAAGTCTTGATCGCGGGTACGGGCATGGAATCGGCCGACGAGACCCTGCAACTCACCGAGTACGCGGCCAAAGTCGGCTACGACGTTGCTCTGGTGCGCACCCCGCACTTCTACCGCAAGCAGATGATGCCCGCGAATCTGCTGGCGTTTTATCGTTTTGTTGCCGACCGCTCGCCGCTGCCGGTGCTGCTCTACAACGTGCCAGGATTTACTGCCTACGACATCCCCGCGGAAATGGTCATCGAACTCGCCGGGCATCACAACATCATCGGCATCAAGGAATCCGGCGGAGACGTTGAAAAAGTCCGCCGCATGGTGGAGGGAACTCGCTCCATGAAGCGAGCCGCAACCGTTACCGAGACCTTCGACGCGGTCACGCCGCGCATGTTGAGCGTGGTGGCCAAGGGCAACGGGGAACTGGTGTCCATCGCAGCACTGTCGGGCTCGCGAGCAAAGTCGAAAGTGTCGTCGTCAGCGGTCAGCGTGGTCAGCGGCCTGAAGACGCGCCAGAAGGAAGTAGGCTTTCAAGTCTTAGTGGGGGCCGCGCAGAGGCTGGAGCCGTCGCTGCAAGTCGGCGCTGTCGGCGCGATTTTGGGTTTCGCTGATCCCGCTCCCACCGCCTGCTATGAAATCTATGCTGCCTGGAAGGAGGGCGATGCCGAACTGGCTCGTCTCAAGCAGCAGCGCATCGTCCAAGCGTCGCAACGAATCGTCGGCGACCTCGGCATCCCTGCAATCAAATACGCCATGGACTTCAACGGCTATTACGGGGGCCCCGCTCGACTGCCGCTGCTTCCCATCACCGCCGAAGTGAAAGAAGAAGTCGAGCGGCTGCTGGGTGATATTCGTAACTAGAGAAACCACGCCTTCTTCCATGAAACGGCGAGTACCTCCGGCGAAAGAGAAAAAGAAGTCGGCGGCACGGGCACGCCCGCGCTTGCCAACCATCTCCGAACAAATGAAGGCCTGGGCTGCGGCATTGGCGGCTGATCTCGAATCCTGGCCGCAAGCGAGCACGCGTCCCATGTTCGGGCTCACTGCCTGGTACCGGCGGGACAGGATCTTCGCGGTGCTCCCGAAGACCCGTGGAATGGATTCGCCCAACTCTCTCGCCTTCAAGCTGCCATCGGCAAGCACACGTGTGCTAGCGCGCATTCGCAAGGAGCCGCGAATCGGATTCGCGGAAATGCCGAAGGCCCGCTGGTTCACATTCGAACTAAGTTGTGATGCCGACCTCCACGATGCAATCGAATGGCTGGGCCGTGCCTATGAAGCGGCAGGATGAAGCAGATCTTGTTGTGGATAAGCATCCTTGTGCCAACCACCGCCACTAGTGTAATATTTGAACGAACGTTCGAACTTTATGACGTCGTCTGCTTCGATCACGGCCCCGGTCGGCGCACGCCGCCGCGCTCCAGCGGAGGCAGCTCCCTTGTCGGGGACCCGGTTTGATCGCCGGCTGAGCAAGATTCTGCTTCACGCCGCCGAAGTCTTCTACGACAAGGGTTATGCAGGCGCATCGATGCGCGACCTCTCGCGCGCTAGCGGCATGTCGCTGTCGGGGCTCTACTACTACTTCGAATCCAAGGAAAAGCTGCTCTACCTGATCCAGAAAGAGACCTTCACGACCATCGTTGAGCGCCTGCGCGAGCGCCTGGACACGGCTTCCGATCCGGAACAGCGCATCCGCATCTTCATTTTGAATCACCTGGAATATTTTCTGGTTAACCGTAAAGCGATGAAGGTTTTGTCCCACGAAGACAACACGCTGACCAACGGCTTTGGGGCAGAAGTCGCCGCCATCAAACGTGCGTACTACCAAATCTGCGTGGGCCTGCTCGACGACTTCCAGCGGGAGCGTAAACTGGAAGGATCGGGCCGCCTTGCCGTCTTAAGCTTGTTTGGCATGATGAATTGGATTTACACCTGGTACAACCCGCGGGTGGACGCTGATGCCGAAGAGATCGCCGGTAGGATGGGCGATATTTTTCTTCAGGGCGTAAGCGCAGCCGCTCCGCGCAGGAAGAGTCGTAAAAAGAAATCGGTAAACTAAACTCACATTCCATGGAACGCGAAAAGGAGTTTTGATATGGCAACCACGATGGCCCCTTCGACTGGCGAAACCACCAAGACACTGGTCAACTACCGAACCGACCGTGGCGTGGCTGTGATCGAGATGTTCGACCCGCCCGCCAATACCTACACCTACGAAATGAACCGCCAGCTCGATGAGAGCATCCTTAAGGCGCGCATGGACAACGACGTCTATGTGATCGTGATCACGGGATCGGGAGACAAGTTCTTCTCCGCCGGCGCTAACATCAAGATGCTGTCGAGCGTCGATCCTACATTTAAGTATTACTTCTGCCTGCACGCCAACGAGATGCTCCTACGCCTGGAGCACACGCCCAAACTGGTGATTGCGGCCATCAACGGCCACTGCGTCGGCGGCGGGTTGGAAATCGCCATGGCTGCCGACATACGTATCGCGCGTCAGGAGGCGGGGAAGATCGGTTTGCCAGAAGTGAACCTCGGCGTGCTTCCCGGAACTGGCGGCACGCAACGGTTGTCGCGCATGGTCGGGAAGAGCAAGGCGATCGAGCTGATGGTCACCGGCAATACCTTCTCATTTGAAGAGGCCAAGGAACTGGGGATCGTTAACGACATTTTCGAGCGCGATGGCTTCATGGAGAACGTCCTGGAATATGCTCGTCAGTTCTGCCCGCCCAATAAAGCGGCCAAGGCTGTGGGCCGAATCAAGCGCGCGGTACAGACCGGCTGGGAGATTCCCATGGAATCGGCCCTGGCCGTGGAGCGCGAGAACCAGCAAATCCTCTTCCAAAGTGAAGACGCCAAGGAAGGGCTGGCGGCTTACGTGGAGAAGCGGCCGGCAGTGTTTAAGGCGAAATAACAACTCGTGTAGGGACGGCCGCCCTGGCGGCCGTCCCTTACCGAGATTCGATTGGAAACCAGAATGATTGCAGCCACAAAAACTAAGCTCTCCCGCGGTCGCCTGTTGATTGACGGGCAGTGGGTAGAAACCGCGAAGACCTTCGCCACTTCGAATCCTGCCACCGGTGAAGTCTTGACCCAGATTGCCGCCGCTACATCCGCTGACGTCGATCATGCCGTGGCAGCGGCCCGCAAGGCATTCGAAGACCGGTCCGGTCCTTGGCGCAAGATGTCCGCCAGCGAGCGCGGGCGTCTCATTTGGCGGCTCGCCGACCTCCTCGAGAAGAACATCGACGAGTTCGCAGAGCTCGAGACCCTGGATAACGGCAAGCCGATTTTCGAATCGCGCTACGTTGATATGCCGATGGTCATCGACGTCCTGCGCTACTACGCAGGTTGGGCGACCAAGATTCACGGTGAGACCACGAACACCTTCGAGACCGCATTCACCTACACGTTGCGCGAGCCGGTGGGTGTCGTCGGCATGATCGTCCCATGGAATTTCCCGCTGCTCTTATCGTCTTGGAAGCTGGGCCCGGCGCTGGCCTGTGGAAACACCATCGTCTGGAAACCCGCGAGCCTGACTCCTCTGACCGCGCTACGCTTCGGCGAACTAGCGGTCGAAGCGGGAGTTCCGGCAGGCGTGCTGAACATTGTCACAGGCAATTCCGAGGTGGGCCGCACCATGGTCCGCCATCCCGGCATCGACAAGATTGCCTTTACCGGATCTACCGAAGTCGGCAAGGAAATCATGCGCGGCGCGGCCGACACCATGAAACGCATCACTCTAGAACTGGGTGGCAAGTCGCCGAACATCGTCTTCGCCGATTCCGACATTGACAGTGCTGTGAAAGGCGCAATCACCGGGATCTTCTACGGCAAAGGGGAAGTCTGTAATGCCGGCTCGCGGTTGTTCGTCGAAAGCAAAGTGCAGGACGAATTCCTCGAAAAGCTCGTGGCTCGCGCGAAGAAGATGCAACCTGCCGATCCGCTCGATCCGAAAACCCGTATGGGAGCAATCGTCAGCCAGGAACAGATGCAGACAGTGCTGGGCTACATTGAGGCTGGGAAGCAAGAGGGAGCTAAGCTGCTCACCGGTGGAAATCGCGTATCGGTGGATGGCGGCAAGGGCTTCTTTATCGAGCCTACGATCTTCGGCAGTGTCACGAACGACATGAAGATCGCGCAAGAAGAAATCTTCGGACCAGTGCTGGCGGCCTTGGCTTTCGACGACATCGATCAGGTGATCGCGCAGGCCAACCAGAACCCCTACGGTCTCGCGTCGGCTGTCTGGACGCGTGATGTGAAGAAGGCCCACATGGTTTCGCGGCAGCTCAAAGCTGGAACGGTGTGGATCAACACCTACGGTTTAATGGACGCCGCCATGCCTTTCGGTGGTTATAAGAGCTCCGGCCTAGGCCGGGAACTTGGCATGAACGCGATTGAACATTACACCGAAACAAAGACGGTGTGGATGAACTTGGGGTAAAAGATCGGCATGTTGCTGCAAGGCTGAATGCTAAATGCTGAGTGCTGGAACAACGACTTCATAAATAGGAACCTACAATGCCTGGAAAAGTAGCAAAGATCGGAACTTTCAGCGACTGGGTCGGCTTGTTCGACGATTGGCGCAAAGACATCGGTGTTAATCACAAAGAGATTGCCGACTTCAAGTTCGACACCCTTTACGGCGCGATTGAAACCGACGAGATCCAGTTTGGCGCGTTCAAAGGCAACAAGAAGTGGGAAAACCTGCGCCAGGTGCCCACGCAGCAGATGCGTGACGCGCTAATTAACCTGATCGTCTATCAGGGCGATACCGAATTCGCCAGCGTCGAACAGCAGCGCAATCTGTTCGAGAGTGCGCCGACTGACTGGGACCGTCGTGCCATCACGCGCGTCATGATCGAAGAAATGCGGCATGGCTGGCAGATGTGCGCCCTGCTCATCACCCATTTCGGCTATTCCGGCAAAGTGGAAGCGCAAAAGATGCTGGAGCGGCGTGCGTTTGATAACAAGCGTCTGCTGGGCGCCTTCAACGTCGACGTGGATAACTGGATGGACTTTTTCACCTACACCGACTTCGTTGATCGCGACGGAAAGTTTCAGTTGCAGATGCTGAAATATTCCGCGTTCGCTCCCCTCGGCCGTTCGATGTCTTATATGCTGCGCGAGGAGGCTTTTCACATGGGCACAGGCAACGATGGCCTGCGCCGTATTGTGGAAGCCGGGGTGATTCCGGCGTGGCTGATTCAGCGCTACCTCAACAAGTGGATTTCGAGTTCCTACGATCTATTCGGCACCGATCATTCTTCGTCCGCGCACTGGTCTTACGTTTGGGGAATTAAAGGGCGATACGACGAACCGAAAAATGAAAAGCCGGCCGAAGTTGACGACTTGAATGACTACAACCGGCAGCTCTACCGCGACGAAGTGGCGGGCCTAGTGGAGCGTATCAATGGCGGCCTAAAGGCAGGACAGGCAAGACTTTACGCGCCACACATCAAGTTCAACCGTAATATTGGCCGCTGGGCGGGGCAGAAGTTCCACGCGCAAACCGGCGAGCCTCTGGACGACAAAGCATACGACCAGCACCTTAAAGAGTACATGCCGACGGCCGAGGACAAGAAGTTGCTGCTCGACATTATCGCCAACGAAAAGAAGTGGATTGCACCCAAGGAAGGTGCACGCGATCCGTTGGCCTCAATCGGCGAAGTTAGAAAGTCAGCGATTAATTTGTAGGCGTCGTGTGGGGGCGGTCGCCCTCGTCCGTCCGCGGAGCGAGGCTCCGCAGGCTCTTTGTCATGACCACCTCGACAACAAACCCGACTCCGGCCTCGCAGGCTTACGCCATGGGCGAACTCATGGTGGTGACTGCGGCCCGCGAGATTCGTGACCGGGAAGTGGTGTTCGTCGGCATGCGGCTGCCGCTGATTGCTTTCGTGGTGGCAAAGAAGACACATGCTCCAAACGCTGTTGGTTTGTTCGAGAATGGAGTGATCCGCTCCACTCCCGCGCCCGAGTTGATCTACACCATGGCCGATCCCCCGAACATTCTGGGAGCGACACAGTGTCTCGACATGCTAGGCGTCATGAGCTTGCTGCAATCCGGACGCGTGCACCTTGGGTTTCTGGGAGCAGCGGAAGTTGACCGTTTCGGCAATTTGAACTCGACCGAGGTAACAGGCGCGAAAGGCGTAATCCGCTTGCCGGGATCGGGAGGAGCCTGCGACATCGCTTCGCTGGCACAGCGTTTCGTGGCTTTGCTCGAGCACAGCAAGCAGCGTCTGCCGGAGCGCGTGTCGTTCCTGACCAGCCCAGGAAATGGCGATGGTCACGCATGGCGGCAGCGCGTGGGTCTGCCGCGCGGAGGGCCAGCAGCCGTAATCACGACGAAGGCGGTGCTGCGATTTAGCCAGGACGGAGAGGCTTACCTGGCTTCGGTGCATCCCGGGATCGAAACTGAGGATGTGCTCGACAACACCGGTTGGCCGTTGCGTTACGGCAGGCAAGTGGCGCCAACGCCCGAACCGAGCGCTGCCGAGTTACAAGCGATTCGCGAGTATGACAAAGAAGGGTTTTGGACGAGTTAACTCAGTTATGGCTACGGCGACAATCACGAAATTGCGGATCGAGGTGGAGTTGCAACCGCCTGTCGCCCGCCTTCGTCTGCAAAACCCTCCCCTGAATGTCATCGACATTCCTATGATGGAAGAGTTGGCCGCATCACTGGCCGAGATTGAGCTACAGCCGGATATCACTGTCATCATTCTTTCCGGCGCCCAGAAAGCCTTCTCGGTTGGCGTGGATGTCGCTGCTCACACTCCCGACAAAGTCGAGGAGATGTTGGGGAAGTTCCACGCCGTCATTCGGGCGCTTGTGGCATCTAGGAAAGTCAGCATCGCTGCGGTCCACGGCCACTGCTTGGGCGGCGGCGCGGAGCTGGCCATGGTCTGCGACCTCGTGTACACCTCTGAACTCGCCACTTGGGGATTCCCCGAGATCAAGCTAGGCTGCTATCCCCCGGTTGCCGTCACCGCCTTGGCCGCGCTGGTCGGCCAAAAGCAAGCCGCTGATTTGGTGCTTACTGGACGCAACATCACGGGAAAAGAAGCGGCTGCAATTGGTCTGGCGAACGCTGTTCTCGCCGAAGTTGATCTCGAACACGCCGTGCAGGAAGCTGTGCAGCACCTCTCACAGCTCAGTCCGGCGGCGCTGGCGATCACCAAGAGAGCCATTTACGCATGGGATTCGATTCACTTCGACAAGGGGTTGGCGCAGGCGGAGAAGGTCTACTTCGAAGACCTGATGAAGACCGAAGATGCGCAAGAGGGAATCAACGCGTTCCTCGAGAAGCGGCAGCCAAAGTGGAAAGGGAAGTGATGTCTAAGCTCCTAACCATGCGCCAAGCCATTGCCGACCTGGTGCCCGACGGCGCCTCGGTCGCGCTTGGACTGCAGATGGAGCAGATGATCCCCTTCGCCGCGGGACACGAAATTGTGCGCCAGAAAAAGAAGAGCCTCACGCTGATTGGACCGATTTCAGACATTCTGTTCGATCAGCTTATCGGCGCGGGTTGCGTCGACAAAGTCATCGCTGCATGGGTAGGCAACGTGATGATGGGTTCTGCCTACAACTTCCGCCGTGCTGTCGAGCAAGACGGAATGAAGGTCTTCAACATGACCAACTTCACCGTCGCTCTTGCATTGCAGGCAGGGGCGATGGGTGTGCCGTTCTTCCCCACACGGACGGCTCTGGGCAGCGACACCACGAAAGGCAATCACTTCTACTACCAGATATTTTCTCCGTTTGAAGGGAAAGAGTCTTTGTGGGCTGTTCGTGCTCTCACTCCTGATGTCACGATCGTCCACGTGCAGCGCGCTGATCGCGAGGGTAACGCGCACTGCTGGGGCAACTTTGGTGTCATGATCGAGGGCATTCGTGCCGCCCAGCGCGTAATTGTTGTGGCAGAGGAAATCGTCGAGCCGGAAGTCATTGCCAGCGATCCTAACCGTACCGTGATTCCCGGATTCCTGGTGAATGCAGTGGTTGAGTGTCCCCATGGTGCGCATCCCTCGCCGGTACAGGGATACTACAAACGCGACGACGCCTTCTTTCGTCAATATCACGAGCAAACCAAGACCAAGCCGGACACGGAGGCTTGGCTCACGCGATGGGTGTACGACCTGGCCGATCGCCAGGCCTACATGAACCAATTGGGGGCCTGCCGAGTGGACGGCCTCGGCGTGAAGCAGCACGCGTACGCGGCGCAGGCGGATTTTGGATATTGAGCAGTCAGCACTCAGCCGTCAGCATTCAGCCATGAATGGGCTAACGAACGGCTGAATGCTGAGTGCTGACGGCTGAGTGCTAACAATGAAAAAAGAACTCATTGAACTCCGCGTCAACGGCCGCTCGCACGAGATCGCCATCGAGCCCAGCAAGTTGCTGCTCGATGCCCTGCGCCAGGACCTTGACCTGACCGGATCCAAGCGTGGCTGCGACGATTCTTCCTGCGGCGCGTGCACCGTGCAGGTGGATGGAACCCCCATGCTTTCCTGCACAATGTTGGCGGCGAGTTGCGAAGGCCAGGAAATTACCACGGTCGAAGGTGTGAGCGAACATGGCAGCCTGGCGGCCATCCAGAAAGCGTATGGCGACTGGGGCGGATCGCAGTGTGGCTACTGCACTCCCGGCTTCATGATGACGGTGCGGCATCTGCTGTCGCAGAATCCCAATCCAACCGAGGCCGAAATTCGCGGCGGCCTGAGCAGTAATCTATGCCGCTGTACCGGCTACAGCCAGATGTATCAGGCGATCAAAGCAGCGATTGATGCGGAGCAAAAGGGAATGGCGGCGTCGAGGTGAGACCAAATTCCTGGTCATTCCGAGCGCAGCGAGGAATCTGCTGTTGTGTTTTGCCAACGACGAACGACCGACGACCAACGACGACTTTATGACTGACTTCTCCATCATCGGCAAGTCCATCGCTATGGTCGACGCTGCCGGCAAGACCACCGGCTCCGGCAAATATACGGACGACTTGAGCGTGCCCGGGATGTTGATTGGCAAGATTTTGCACTCGCCCTATCCCCACGCCCGTATCAAGCGGATCGACACCAGCAGAGCCGAAAAGCTAGACGGTGTGGTTACCGTGGTGGTCGGCAGCGATGCCCCCAACCCCTACGGAATTCTTCCCGTCGGCCATGATGAGTACGCGTTGGCGCTCGACAAAGTGCGCTACGTCGGCGACAACGTAGCCTGTGTGGCCGCGGTGGACGAGTTCACAGCCGAAAGGGCTCTCGAACTCATTGACGTGGAATACGAACTCCTGCCGGCTTACTTCGATCCCGAAGACTCGATGAAAGCCGAGACCAACCTGATCCACGACAACAAGCCGAACAATATAGAAAAAGACTACCACCACGTTTTCGGTGATCCCGAGAAGGGATTTGCCGAAGCTGATCGCATTGCCGAGGCCCGTTTCATCGCCAACGAGGTCACGCACGCCGCGATGGAACCGCACTCCACGCTAGCCGCTTTCGAAATCGATCCGCAGACCGGCAATCCTGGCCGCTTGATTGTGCAATCCTCTACTCAGGTTCCTTATTACCTGCAGCACAAATTGTCGCTGGTGCTGGAAATGCAGATGTCGCAGATTCGTGTGATCAAGCCGCTGGTGGGCGGCGGCTTCGGCGGCAAGAGCGAAGTGATTCCGCTCGAAATCATCGCTGCCATTGCCGCTCGCAAGGCGAAGGCGCCAGTGAAGATCACCTACACCCGCGAGGAAGTGTTCTGGGCACATCGCGGCCGCCCGCGCACGATTGTCGATCTCAAGACCGGGGTCAAGAACGATGGCAGCATCACTGCTGTCAAAGCCCGCGTGGTGCAGGACGGCGGCGCTTACTGCTCCTACGGCGTGGTCACCATTCTTTACTCCGGCGCGTTGCTCGGCGCGCTCTACGACATTCCAAATATTCAATACGATGGCTACCGCGTGCTGACGAATAAACCGGTCTGTGGCGCCATGCGTGGCCATGGCACGGTGAACGTCCGCTTTGCATTCGAAACGCAGCTCGACGAACTAGCCGCTGCCATCGGCATGGATCCTGCAGAAATCCGCCAGCACAATCTGCTCAAGCCGCCCTGCGTTACCGTGAATGGCCTGCGCGTACAGAGTTATGGTCTGCCCGAGTGCATCGAGAAGGTGGTCGAGCGCTCCGGCTGGAGGCAACGTAAGGGCAAAATGCCTAGGGGCCGAGGCCTAGGTGTGGCCTGCAGCCACTACGTCAGCGGCGCCGCCAATTCGATCATTCGCTCGGACATGCCGCACTCTACCGTAAACATCAAGATCGATCGCGATGGCGGTGTGGTCGTCTATACCGGTGCATCTGACATCGGCCAGGGATCGGACACCATGGTCGCCCAGATTACTGCGGAGACGCTCGGCTGTACCATCGCGCGAGTGAGAGTCATCGCTGCCGACACTGATCTGACACCAATTGACATCGGGTCGTACTCCAGCCGCGTGACGTTTATGAACGGCAATGCCACTCTGCGAGCGGCGCAAGATGTAAAGAAACAGATCGCCACAGCCGCTGCACGCAAGATGAACTGCGAGCCAGGGGATCTCATTTTCCGCAGCGATGTCGTCAGCAAGAAGAACGGTTTGCAGGGACCACGTGGGGACGGCCGCCCTCGGCCGTCCGGCCAGGCGGAGCCTGGCAGTGCTTCTCCATCTGTCTCGGGACATGTCGAAGGGCAAATCCTCCGCGGCTCGTTGCAACAGAAGCGCAAAGACGAAGGACCCAAAGAGCAGTTGTCGTTTGAAGAGGCAGTGGTCGCGGCCATCGACTTCCACGGTGCACTCAGCGGAACTGGGTCCTACGCGCCTCCACTCGATGCCCGCGGCGGCAAGCACAAAGGCGCCGGCGTCGGCCCCTCGCCCGCGTATTCCTACTCAGCCCAGGTGGCCGAAGTCTCGGTCGACGAGGAAACCGGCGAAGTAACTGTCCATAAAGTCTGGGCATCGCACGACTGCGGCCGCGCCTTGAACCCAGTCTCGGTCGAGGGACAAATTATCGGCTCGGTCTGGATGGGCATGGGCCAGGCGCTTACCGAAGAGATGGTCTGGAAGGACGGCATGCTGATGAATCCCGGCCTGCTCGAATATCGCAGCCCATCGTCGGTGGAATCGCCCGAAGTCGAAGCCATCATCGTTGAGAGCATCGATCCCGAAGGCCCGTTTGGAGCAAAAGAGTGCAGCGAAGGTTCGCTGGCCGCGACCATTCCCGCGATCTCCAACGCCATTTACGACGCCGTCGGCGTGCGGCTGCACGAGTGTCCGTTCACACCCGAGCGCGTGCTGGCTGCGCTGCGGGCCAAAAACAACGCCAAGCGCATCAACCTCACCGAGGGTGTCGATCCAACTTCACCGGCGCGTTTCCGTGAGCACGGCGGATCGCTGTGGTACCGAGGAAAAGGGCCGGAGCGGCACCCGTTGGATCCTTCGCGAACAGAAACTCCAGCCGCAGTGGCAGGTGACGATTGAGTCTTCCGGATTTCAAGCTGTTGCGACCGCGCTCTCTGGACGAGGCCTTGGACAACTTGGCGAAACATGCGAAGAGCTCTGCCCGATTACGCATCGTCGCCGGTGGCACTGACCTCATCCCCTCCATGCGACAGAAGCTGTTCGAGCCGGAGTACGTACTCGATCTTCGCCACATCTCCGAACTGAGCGGCATTCGTGAGCGGAAGGGAAGCGGCGTAGAAATCGGCGCGCTGACCTCGCTCACGGCGATCGAACACTCGGATGTCTTGCGCCGCCGCTATTCAGTACTGACCGAAGCTGCAGCAACCGTCGCGTCCCCTGTCCTACGCAATATGGGAACGATCGGCGGCAATATCTGCCTCGATACCCGCTGCCTCTGGTACAACCAATCACTCACTTGGCGCAAGGGATGCGGCTTTTGCATCAAGAAAGACGGCGATCTTTGCCATGTTGCGCCCGGTGGAACCAAATGCTGGGCAGCGTTTTCCGGAGACACTCCGGCAGCGCTGCTATGCCTGAATGCGGAAGTGGAAATTGTCAGCCCGAGAGGTAAGCGGCGTATTGCGCTCCACGAGTTCTACACCGGCCTCGGAGACGACCACCGCAAGCTACAGCCAGACGAGTTGCTGACCCGAGTGTTCCTGAGGGAGACGGCAGCTGATTATCGCGGGGTATACCGCAAGCTGCGGGTTCGCGGATCAATTGACTATCCACTGGCCGGAGTGGCGGTCGTCATCAAGCGGTCGAATGGACATGTGGCTGACGCCCGCGTGGCCATCACTGCGGTGAACCCTGCGCCCCTGGTGGTGAAGGGCGCAACGGAAGCTCTGAATGGAAAAGCAGTGGACGACGCGGTCGCTGACGCGGTTGGGGTTTTAGCCGCCAAGACCGCAAAGCCGCTGACCACATCAGCACTGACGCCGGAATATCGCCGGGAAATGATTCGGGTGTTTACCAAGCGCGCAGTGCTAGCGGCAGCAGGCAACTAGCGCCTCGAGAACAGGTGTCCCATCTTTTCTTTCTTGGTCTTCAAGTAGTCCTCCGAGTGCGCGCTAGCGGAAACTTCGCAGGGAACTCTCTCAATTACCTTGATTCCTCCGCGTTCAAGGGCCGCGACTTTATCGGGATTATTCGAAAGCAGACGAACCTGGGACACACCCAGCGCCTTCAGAATCTTCGCCGGTAAGGCAAACTCGCGCTGATCAGCCTTGAAGCCCAGGCGCTCGTTGGCTTCGACGGTATCTAATCCTTCATCTTGCAACTCATAAGCCTTCAGCTTAGCCATGAGGCCGATCCCTCGGCCCTCCTGCTGTTCGTAGATCAGCACTCCTGCGCCGCGCTCGGCGATCATGGCCAGAGCCATCTCCAGTTGCTGGCGGCAGTCGCATCGCAGCGATCCAAAGACATCGCCGGTTAGGCACTGGGAATGAATACGCACCAACGGCGGCGAAGACAGAATATCGCCCATCACCAGGGCTACAGCCTCTTCCAGGCGTCCAGCAAAGTTGCCCTGGAAACCGAAAATGCGGAACTTGCCCCAAAGAGTAGGGAAGTCGGCGGAGGCGACTTGCTCAACGGAATGAGGGCTCACAACAACATTATAGATGTAGGCGCGGGCGTCCCCGCCCGTGCCGCGGCGAAACCCTCACCATGCCGCATAACGATTGCGTCCACTCCGCTCCGGCATCAGTTTGATCAGGACGATGCCCGCCACGAACCCTCCTACGTGTGCCCACACCGCAATCCCACCCGTAGACTGGCTCGCTCCTGCAATCTGCGTGGCAGCCCCGCTGAGGAACTGCGTCATGAACCAGTATCCCAGCACCAACCAGGCGGGAAGGTAGAAGAAGAAAATGGGCGGAAACCACATCATGACGCGGGCCCTGGGGTAGAGCACAAAATAGCCGCCCATCACTCCCGCAATCGCGCCGCTTGCTCCCAGAGCAGGGACATTGGACCCGGCATTGAGCAGGATGTGCGCAGCCATGGCGGCAAATCCGCTGACCAGATAAAACACCAAATACGAGAAGTGGCCGAGATAATCTTCAATATTGTCGCCAAAGATCCACAGGAACCACATGTTGCCGATGATGTGCAGCCAGGAGGCGTGCAGAAACATCGAGGTCAGAATGGTCAGCGAGAGTGCGGGCAGGGAAGCGTGCGAGGTCCCGGCCAGTGCCCTATCAAAGTGCACCGGGACCACACCGAATTGATACATAAGGCCATTCAGCGCGCGGTGGCTCTGCGCCCCCACCGACAATTCAAACAGGAACACCACCACATTCAGGACGATAATGAAGTAGGTGATGTACGGCGTGCTGAAGCGGGGCGTATCGTCGCGGATGGGAATCATGAGAGATTAGAAGAGCTGGTAATTTGGCGATTGAAAATTGCCGCCCGGTTTGGATTCTAAATTACCCAATTGCAAATGACCCAATTACCCAATTTTATGAATTGCGTTCTCGTCATCGACAAGCCCGCCGGATTGACCTCGCACGATGTGGTCAACCGGGTACGCCGGATTCTGCACGAGCGTTCGGTGGGGCATCTCGGGACGCTTGATCCATCCGCTACCGGCGTGCTGCCGCTGGTGATTGGCAGCCTCACTCGCCTGGCGCAGTTCTACACCGCCGCTGAGAAGGCCTACGAAGGTGCGATCCGCTTCGGTTTTGCTACCGATACCTATGACGCCGACGGCGAAGCCGTCGGCATTCCCCAGAACGTATCGCCAACGTTGGATGAAGTACGCCACCTCGCCACCGGCTTTCGCGGATTTGTAGAGCAGTTGCCGCCTGCGTTTTCCGCAAAGAAGATTCAAGGCGTCCCGGCGTACAAGCTCGCGCGGAAGCAGAAAGAAGTCGTTCTCAAGCCGGTACGAGTCGAGATCAAGGAGTTCGAGATTCTGAGTGTCGATGGCGACCACGCCAGCTTTCAAGCTCGCGTGGCATCAGGGACCTATCTCCGCTCCGTCGCCCACGATATGGGTCAGCAGATGGGGTGTGGCGCTCACCTGCAGTCGTTGCGCCGCACCGCAGTGGCCGAGTTTGACCTTGCTGACGCCCACACGCTGGAAGACCTAGCAACAGCCTCCGAGCGCGGAATGATTGAAGAGTTCTTCGTTCATCCCCGCAAGCTTCTGCCACACTTTCCTTCAGTCACCGCCAATGAAGACATGGCGGCCAACATCCGCGGCGGACGCACGGTGAACCTGCCGGAGTTCTCCAAAGCACAGCGGGTGAAAGTCTTCAGCGGGCAAAGGGAACTGATCGCCATCGCCACCCGGGTCGCCGGGACGCTGTTCCATCCCCGGATCGTGCTGGTCGGAAGCGAAGCAGCACGCCCGGTCAGGTAATCCGGGCACAAGGAGAGAGGCTACAACTCACAAGGGATGCCAGGTCATTTCCATCCGCACCGGAATCTCATTCTTGACGGGGATCGCCAGGAGTGACGGAGGCTCGATCTTAAAATCGGGCAAGGTCGCCGGAATGGTTCCTGAAATCCGAGTCTCATTGCCTTGAGTCACCAGTTGCAGTTGCACCTGCTTGTAGTGAGCCGTTTGGCCCGCAAACTCGATGTCTATATCTACAAGGATAGTTGCGGACGTGCGCTCCGATTCAGGTATTCGGGTACGGACGGTAACCATGGGAAACTCGGCGCCACGCGTCGTTTGCAGCATGTGGATATCACGATTGCTGTCCCCCGAATCAAATGACTTGACCGGTACTGCGATCAGGAAATCGCACTGACCCGCGTGGCAAACGCCCTTGCCGCGCGCCGCATGGCTCACTCCCTCGGTTTGGTGAAGCGGGTGCGATACGCGATAGGTAAGAGTGGATTCGCCAAGCACCCATTGGCCATCCCCTGCGGCAAACGCGGGAAGGGCCAGAAGCGCGACGGCCACTAGCATCTTCTTTTTCATCGACTCTCCTAGAATTTAAGGGACACCGACAAGAGAGCAGCTCCGAACGCGCCGGCGGTTACGATGGCCACCGGCGTGTGTGCCGCAGCGATCCCATGGACCTTCTCCCCGTTGTTTTTCTGATCATAGGCTAAGGCTCCGAGGATGGGTGTCAGGATCATCCCCGGGCCATGAATCCAAGCTAGCGCTTTGTGTAAGCGGATGGGCCCGCGAGTTTCGATTCCCGGCGGTTTGGGCGCGCGGATGGCATAGTAGGCGGTGATGAAGTACAGATCTCCGGCCACCGCGCCCAGGGCTAGGTGCAGGTCGCGTCCGGTTGTGTCCTTGCCTTTGCCGGCGGCCCCGGCAGACGAGAAGATTGCCGCCATCATGGGAATGGTCGTAATCAGTCCGATGCGCTGGTGAACCTTGAGCATGTGGGTCCGCTTGTCGAGCAACGCCTGTTCCTTCGCATTGCTTTGGGTCGCCTCCCGGGGAAAGCCTAGGTCGGCCAGGGAGGGTGCCTGTTGCTGGCTCGAAGGCGCGTTTGGCAACTGCTCCGGCGGCGTCTTGTCCTGCGAGGGTTTGTCATCGGGTGGCGAGGCTGTGGTCTGGCTTTGGGGCGCGGCCGCTGAGGAGTTGCCACCAGCTTGCGCAAAACATGACGACCAAGCTGCGGAGATACAGAGTGAAACCACGAGGATTCTCAGCCCAGCTTGCATATGGTTCGAGCCTCTATTCCAAGCCTAGATGACGAGAAGGGAGAAAAGGCTGTTTGCCACGTCATTTTCGCCTTTATCCTACACTAGTTCGCAAAGACCTTTTCGGGGCAAAGGCAGCAAAGATTGGACGAGACATTTCAAAAGGGGCGGCCCGCCTTTTGAACAGTAAGAATGTCCGATAACAGGTATTATGTCCAACTACGATAAAACTGGGCTAACCCTGACCTTAACCCTTCCAAAGCGATCGGAGAACGCTCTCCGCGCTTAGATTCCGCTCCCCGCTTTCTTCAGTTCCACACTCCCGTTCACGGTCTCGATTGACAGCTCCCGGCCTCCGTTGCCGACTCGGCCCTTGGCGCTCTGGCCTATGAAGCTGCCGCTGATCGTGATAGGAAAGTCCGAGCTGATGTGGCCGTTCAGCGATTTGAACCTGACGTCGGCACTCAGATTGTCCGGCAGTTCCACTCTCACCGATCCATTCACGCTCTTGAACGACAGCGTGCCGCTCCAATCGGCGTTCCCCATTCTGGCCTCGATGGAGCCATTTACCGTCTCGGCTTCGGCCCACGCGCTGGTCGAAACGCGCACCGATCCATTGATGCTCTCCCCGCGGACGAAGCGACCCATGCCCTTGGCACTGACATCGCCGTTTATGTTCTGCCCCGAAAAACGCAGGTTCTTCGGCATATGGACGGTGAAATGAACCTTAGTGTCGCTTCCCCTCACATGGCTTGCGCGCCAGCCGGGCGAGCACGACTCCGAGGATCCGGGATAGATGGCACAAATGACCACGCCATCGCCGCTGGAAGCGACCTGGATCTTGACTCGGTCCGCATCGGGGCCACTCTTCTCGGCTGTGACCTCAATTTGATCCCCGCCGCCGGCTTCGGCATCGATGTTGCCGTTTACTCCTTTAACTTGGACGAGTTGGTCGGCCGCCAGCTTGCCGCTCCAATGAAACTCGCGCCCCTGGTCTTCGCCCCAGGCAAGCCCCGAAAACAGGACCAGTCCCACAATGGTGAGCAACCTCAGCCGACAAGTGCGGATATTCATAAAGATGTTCTCCTCGTTTCGGACGGATAGACTCCGAGCGCGAGCCGGTGCGCCCGTTTGTGTCGCATCAGGATACGTGAATTCGCGAGGGGAGGTTCCACGAAAAGCCGATCGACGGACTTGCCTTACTTCGTTGTACGGATCAGATTCTGAAGGTCGTCCCGGAATCTTCTCAGCTTTTCGAGCCGCTCGGGGGTGGCCTCGACCGTCTCTGACTTGGCCTGGAACACCTGCCGACCGCCAACTTCGGTCAAAACGCCCATGACTTCTCCGACTTGCCAGCCGGGTCTGCCCAGCATCTGCAGCCCGTCGGGTCCCGACACGAGCAGGGCAATGCAGTCGTCACGGACTACGCCAACGCACTTGGGAAATCGATCGAATGTCTTAAGCTCGAATCCCGCCAGATAGATTTGCTGAAATTGGGCCGCAGGGTCAGACATGAATGCCGATCAACATGGGGCTGGAGATCACGGCCGTACAACGGCGTCACATCTTGTATCGTCCAAGATCCTCGTCGTTCAGGCCTTCCAGCCACTTGCGCAGTTCTTCGCTGGTCACGCGGTCAGAGGCGGTCGTAGCCTGCTTGGAATTCTTCAAAACTTCGTCCTCTACAAAGATCGGGCAATCGACCCGCAAGGCCAATGCCAGCGCATCCGAGGGCCGCGAATCGATGCTGATGACGTGCCCATTGCGCTCCAGCCAGATGACCGCAAAGAACGTGTCTTCCTTGAGTTCCGTGACCACGACTTTGTGTACCTGGGTCTCAAGACCGGTCAGCACATTCTTGATCAGGTCATGGGTCATGGGCCGTGGGGTGCTGACTTTCTCGATCTCCAGGGCAATCGCGTTGGCTTCGTAAATCCCCACCCAGATCGGCAGCACCGCATCACTGACAGAGTCCTTTAGAATCACGATCGGCATATTCGTGACCGGATCCATCAAAAGCCCGCGAATTTTCATTTCGACTTCCATCGTGATCTCCTGCCAAACTTCTTATACCACCATTTCACCCACTAGACTGTTGGGGAGACAGACCGTGGCGAGTACGGAAGTATAGCTCCCAATGCTGGGCACCCTGCCTTCCGCGGCGGTGAAATTGAACACCTTGTTCTGAGAAGTCCGACCGACCCACTGCCCCCGGGCTGAGTTCTGCCCTTCAACCATCACTTCAAGGGTCTGGCCGAGGTGCCTCTGATTACCCTTCTTCTGAATTTCCCGCTGCTTTTCGTTCAGTACAGAGAGGCGACGCACCTTCTCTTCGTCAGGGATGGCGTCCTCCAACTTGAGCGACGGCGTATTCGGCCTAGGCGAATACTTGAACCCGAAAACGCTGTCGTACCCTACTTCGTCGAGCAGCGCAAGCGTAGCCTCGAAATCGGCTTCCGTCTCTCCCGGGAATCCTACAATCATGTCGCTGGTAATACTGATCTCGCGCCGCGCCGCCTTCATCCAGGCGATGCGCTCCAGATACTGATCGAGGCTGTACAGCCGCTGCATGGCGTCGAGCACGTTGTTCGATCCGCTTTGCACCGGCAGATGCACGTGGTCGCAGAGCGCAGGAACTGCGTCGATCGCTTCGATGATGTCTCGTCCGAAATCGCGAGGGTGGGAAGTAGTAAAGCGCACGCGGCGGATGCCCGGAGTCTCCCCCACGGCAGCCAGCAATTCGGCGAATGTCCTTTTCCCTGCCGGATCTCTGTACGAATTCACGTTCTGGCCCAGCAGTTGGATCTCGGTATAGCCGAGATCAGCCATCTGACGGGCCTCGGCGAGGACGGAGTCCGAACCCCGGCTGCGTTCTTTACCGCGAGTGAATGGGACCACGCAGTACGCGCAGAACTTGTCGCAACCTTCGATGATGGTGATGTAACCCCGATGCGGGTTGGTGCGGGCGGTGAATTCCGTCTCAAAGCATTCGTCGGTTTGTCGGTCGTCGAGTCCGGTCGCCCGCTTCCCTGCCTCGATCTGAATCAGCATCTCGGGCAGCTTGCGGTATGACGCTGACCCGCACACCAGCGACACGTAAGGTGCGCGCCCGAAAATCTTCTCGCCTTCTTGCTGCGCCACGCAGCCCAGCACGCCAAACTTCTTGCCTTGCTTCAGTAGCTTCTTGTAGTCGTTCAGGCGGTTGAAGACTTTCTGCTCGGCTTTGTCACGGATGGAGCAGGTGTTGTACAGAACCAACCCGGCCTCTTCGACCGTCGGTACCTGCTGGTAGCCCTCGGAAACCAGCGTCCCAATGACCTTTTCCGAGTCATGGGCATTCATCTGGCAGCCAAAGGTTTCGAGGTAAAACGTCTTCTGGGGCTCAGCGGACATCCTAGGCTCAGTATAACGCAGGGGCTAGGTCAGCCCCCGAAAAACTCCTGGTTCAACTTCTCGATGCGGCCGTTGGAAAGCGCTCCGGAGTGCAATTGCCGCTTCAGGAATACAGGGAATGAGTCCCCCGAGCCGTCGAACTTCTGCCCCTTCATCAGCAGTGCGAGTCCCTCAGTTTGGACTCGCCGAGGAGGCGGCTACTGAATCACTTTCATACCATTGAGCAGCAGAACTAGAAAAGAGTGGAATTCAATATCGTCTTTGTCATTCACGAAGGCCGTGCGTACAACTGGATCGGGAACAATTCTTAGTTGCATGATCACAGAACTTACGCTGATATCGTGGGCGGGGCCGAGGGGGAAGCCACCGCCCCCAAGGTCGTACATAACAGTCGAGTTGATAATATTAATCGCATCGCTGTTACGCAAGGTCGCCATCGGTATCCCTTCTACCTTTTCTCCTTTAGGAGAGTCACTGGCTTCCGCATATATCCCAAATATCGCGGCATCCAGCTTGAACGACTGGTGCTTCCATTCGCCGCGGTCTACCTCGAAGGAAAGGCTTGCGGGCCGGTTCTTCCTTTCATAGGACACTGCGTACGTCACTTTTCCGAACAGATCGGCGTGACGATGTATTACGACGTTTCCAGCCTTGTCGTGAACATCCGCTATGACTTCCAACCGCACCGAGTCTCCCACTTGCGATTTGTTTGACGAGATGCTGGTCCTCAAGATCGCTGGGATTCGCAACCCTGTGGGCAATTGTGGTCCGGTTGGTGCGGCCTGTGGCAAAGCGGTTACCGATGCCGAGTATAGGAAGACAGCGGCTATTGCGCACCAACGCAGTCCCATGAAAATTACCTCACGGTGAAGATTTCGGACGGATTATATATCTAGAAAGTAGCGCTAACTAAATCCAAGAAGGCTTGGTGAACGCGCGTGTCGGTCGACAATTCGGGGTGGAACGTTGCGGCCATGACTCTTCCCTGCCGGACGGCGACGGGATCTTTGCCTTCTGTAGCAATGACCTCGACGCCCGGGCCGATGCGCTCGAATTTCGGTGCGCGAATGAAGACCATTTCGATGGGTGCGCTGTTCAGCTTGCCTTCGCGGATGGAGCTTTCGAGCTGGCGTCCATAAGCATTGCGCCGGATGCGAACGTCGAGGACACCCAAGCCCACCTGCTTCGGATTTTCGACTTCGTTGGCCAGAAGAATCGCACCAGCGCAGGTCCCGAAAGTCGGCTTCGCGCGCACGAACTCCTTCAGCTTCTCGAATCCCTCTTCGCCGAGGAGCTTCAAAATAGTCGAAGACTCGCCGCCTGGGATGACCAGGCCGTCGATTGCCTCGAGTTGTTCGGGCTTCCTGACGAGCACAACTTCAGCGCCCAGCTCTTCGAGCCGTTTGCGGTGCGCGTCAAAGTCGCCCTGAAGGGCAAGTACGCCGATGGTCATAACTCAAAGCCTGACCACAGAGGGCACAGGGTTCACAGAGGGCTTTTCCTGTGTTCCTCCGTGTCCTCTGTGGTTGAAGATTCCTACCATCCTCTCGTTTGAAGCATATGCGCTTCATCAATCCCGGCCACAGCCAGGCCCTTCATCGCACCAATAAGATCCTCGCTGACCTCAAGTAACACTTTAGGGTCCTGATAGTGCGTAGCCGCCTGCACGATGGCCTTGGCCCGCTTCTCGGCTTCCTGGGGATCGGCAAAAGTAGTCGAATCCTTCATGAAAATACCGGAGCCCACAAACACCGCCTCGGCGCCCAGTTGCATCACCAATGAAGCATCAGCAGGAGTGGCAATGCCACCAGCGGAGAAATTCGGCACCGGCAGCTTCCCTTCTTTCGCAACCATCCTGATCAACTCGTATGGCGCGCCATGCTCTTTGGCTTTGGCGTAGAGTTCTTCTTCGCCGAGCACGGTCAGAATTCTCATCTCCTGGACAATCTGCCGGATATGTTTCACCGCATGAACCACGTCGCCGGTACCTGCTTCCCCCTTGGTGCGGATCATGCATGCGCCTTCGGCAATACGCCGCAGAGCCTCGCCCAGATTGCGCGCACCGCACACGAACGGGACCTTGAACGCATGCTTATCCACGTGGTGGGCTTCGTCGGCCGGGGTGAGGACTTCAGATTCGTCAATGTAGTCCACGCCCAGCTCTTGCAGTATTTGCGCCTCAGCAAAATGGCCGATGCGGCACTTGGCCATCACCGGGATTGAAACCGCAGCCATGATCTCGCGAATCTTCTTCGGCGAAGCCATGCGGGCCACGCCGCCTTCAGCGCGAATCTGCGCGGGAACGCGTTCCAGCGCCATGACGGCCACAGCGCCGGCTCGCTCGGCGATAACCGCCTGTTCGGCGTTGGTGACGTCCATAATGACGCCGCCTTTCAGCATCTCGGCGAGGCCGGTCTTAAGGCGAAGGCTGGTGGAATTACCGTTGTTGTGCGACATGGGTCCTCTTTCTGGTTCGGAATCTACCTCCAGCATAGCCAAGTAATGGTTAGCTGGATACGTCCATTTTGTATAATCCATGCATACCACTTCTTGGCGAGACGGAGGGCCTTAACCGCAGCTTGCAAAGGCTCCGCGAAGAACGCAAAGAAAACCTTATGGCGAAGAAGCTGAGCACATTACCGCTGAGCTTGCGAGGACCGAAGCTGGGGACCCCGCTTTATCGCTGGTTGTATGAAGAGTTGCGGACGGGAATCCTGGCGGGGAAATTGCGGCCCGGCATGCGGCTTCCAGCAACCCGCGACCTGGCGGCGCAGTATCGCCTTTCGCGTCCCACAATTGTCGCCGCGTTCGAACAGTTGCGATCAGAGGGCTACGTCGAAGGCCGTGTGGGCTCGGGTACGTACGTCAGCCAGACCCTGCCTGACGACTTGCTGCAAGCACCGCGAACGGGGTCCGCGGGGACGAAACGCCGGCGTCCGATTGCGTTGTCCGCGTACGCGAAGAGACTGCGGAGTTCGCCCAGAGAAGTCGCGAGGGACACTCTTCGTAGCCGAACTGCACGCAATTCAGCGCCGCGAGCATTCCGTGCCGGCCAGCCCGCGCTCGATGCCTTTCCAGCCGACCTCTGGGCGCAAGTCGCGACACGGCGTCTCCGGCGAGTTTCCACCAATCTGCTGGCGGGTGGCGAAGCTTTGGGATATCGCCCGCTCCGCGATGCGGTCGCCGAATATTTGAACACGTCGCGGGGCGTGAGCTGTTCGGCCGAGCAAGTGCTGATTATCTCCGGCGTGCAGGAGGCCCTCGACCGCACAGCGCATTTGCTGCTCAACCCCGGCGATCCGGTGTGGATGGAAGAGCCCGGGTATCCCAGGGCCGCGTCCAGCTTTTTTGCAGTAGGAGCCAAGATTTGCCCGGTGCCGGTCGACGCAGAAGGTCTGGATCTCGCAGCCGGCGAACGGCGCTGGCCGCGGCCGCGCCTCGTCTATGTCACTCCGGCACACCAGTTCCCTCTCGGCGTGACGATGAGCCTGCGGCGGAGGTTGTCGCTGTTGGAATGGGCGCGAAAGTCCCACACCATCATTTTCGAAGACGACTATGACAGCGAGTACCGCTACTCCGGCAGGCCGGTTCCCGCGTTGCAAGGTCTCGACCGGGCAGGCGTGGTGATTTATGCCGGCAGCTTCACCGACGCGCTCTTCCCCGCCCTGCGCCTGGGATACCTGGTCGCGCCGCCAGATATGGTGGACATCTTTGGGGCGGCTGCCTCGGTGAGCACGCATCATCCACCGTTGATCGATCAGGCCATTCTTTGCGACTTCATTGTGGAAGGGCATTTTGCCCGCCATGTGCGCCGAATGCGCGAACTGTATGCGGAGCGGCTTGGAGTGCTGGTGAACGCGGCTCGCGAACGGCTGGCCGGGCTGCTCGAGATCTCCGACGTCGAAGCCGGACTAAGGACCGTGGGCTGGTTGCGGCGCGGAATTTCTGCAGAACGAGTGGCAAAAGCAGCTGCGGAACGCGATGTAGAAGTGGTCCCCCTCGGGAGATATGCCTATGGACGCTCTCGCCCGAATGGGCTCGTGCTGGGATTTGCCGCGGTGGACGGGCGAGAACTGCGGCGCGGCGTCGAAGAGTTGGCAGGAGTACTGGAGAAGTACGCGTGACCTTCTTTTCACGACCGCGGCGCAAATCCCCTCAGTGTGTTTTTGCCTGCGCCGCTCGAATCTGGGGCATGAGGATGTCGCGTAGGTAATGCCAGTACGGTATGATCTTTAGCGCCGCTAGCGCGTTTTCCTCAGCGGCCTTTAGGTCGGGCGTGGTTCGGTTCAAATTCGACCACGCGAGGTTCATCAACAGCTCCGGCTCTCCCCAGGACGGCTCCAACGGATCGCCCTGAGGCTTCTGCCTTCGCACCGATTCCAGACCTTTGTTGTAGAGGTCGAACGCCTTGTCCTGACCACCACCTCGTTCGGGAGGCGACGACCAACGGATCGGGCCTAGCACCCAAAGCAGCCGAGGATTGTTGGGATCTGTCGCCAGCGCGTCCTTCAAAAGTGGGCTCGACTGTTGAAACAGTTCCTGAACCCTCGCCTGGTCTTTTCGGTGAATATACATCTGGTAGCCCAGACTTGAGGCTGCCCCAATCTTGGGCTCGACGAATGCCGGGTCGCGAGCGATGGCGTCTTTGAAATCCGTGACTGCCTGCGTAAGGTCATCTTCCAAGTCATTTGGAGTCGGAGTTTCGTTGAAACCGTTAATCGCCCTGCGCCACATCGCGAATCCGCGCCAGTAGAGCACACGCGATGCCAGCCGGTTATCTTCCGGAATTGGCGTGAGTTCGTCGTGAAAGCTTTTCAATGCTGCACGGTCACCTTCGTAGTCCGCCCGTTGAATCTGGGTGACGATGTGGATGATGGAATCGCGTGGCAGATCGGCACCTCGCTTCACCTCGGGCCGTGTCTGGGCCGCGGTGAGTAAAGTCAGTGCTGCGAAAACGAGCGGAGCGGCTTGAACCAACATATGACCCTCCTTATCGGACTAGAGAGTTTGGACGGAAGATGAACTGGAAGGATATCTGGAGCCAGGGGGCTGATTGTGATTTTTCCACCACGGGGGTGGACAGAAGCGTCCTCTAGAACTGAGTCGCGCCTCGCGGCAGCTTACACTGTTGACATTTGCGCCGATAAGGGATGCGATCAAAGAAACCGCTATTGAAAGGTTCTCCGCAACGCGGACATCGCCAGAAGTAAACGAATCCGGCGTCAAGCACGAACAAACCAATCCAAGTTATGAGAATCCCTTTGCCGGCAAAAATAGCTATTCCTCCGAGATAGCGATCCATCGCCCAAAAGATCGGCCATGCACAAAGGAACAAAAAAAGAAGTAACAGTTGCGCGGTGGTTAAATGTCGCCATTGTTTCTCGATGTCGGTCTTCATTTCGACACTTTTCGGCGCTACCGCTCCACAAACTTGGCGAACATCTTGTGGGGATCGATCGCAATGAACAATGCCTTGCCACGCGCCAGGACCTCGCCTTTAGAGCTAAGAATCTCGGCCACGTTAACGTGTTTGCGGCCCCGGACACTCAGTTCTCGTGATTCCACCCGCAGGGACTGATTCAGCGGTACTGGCTTCAGGTAGTTCACCGTCATTCGCGAGGTCAGCGCCACCACCTGGCGCAGCTTGTTCACCTTACCCATGGCCTCGTCGAGGATAGTCGCGATAATGCCGCCATGGGCGTGGCCCGGCGGGCCCGAAAAACGTTTGGTCAGACGAAAGCGGCCCACGAACCCGCCGAGCTTTTCGTCGTAGGCGAACTTCAAGCGCATCCCGTCGGGATTATTCTTGCCGCAGCCAAAGCAATAGTTTTTCTGTAACCGAACGTAGCGGGTGTTGTGGCCATTCGCAGTCGGTTTCCGCAGCATAGAAGTAAAGATTGTATCGTGGAGGGCCGGGCAGCACGGAGAACCAAGACCTGCGAACTGGCAAGCTGGTGCAAACATCCTGGCGCAAACATCAAAGAGACCATACCCCGTTCCCTCTCAACAAACAAGTTTTTCCAGATCAGGAACCAGAATCGCAATCGCAACTTGCTCAGGCGACTTCCACCTGTGATAAACTTCCGGGCCATCAACACTTTTTCTTTTTGGGGCGCGGCGGTATGCACACGACACGATCCTCGGAGGTTCTGTAGATGGGGCTGGCACTGCTCGTCATCATCTGGTTGATTACCTTCTTTAGTACTTACTTCTTTGTAGCGCAAACCTGGTGGCTTCCGCATGGCGCAGCCAAAGCGGCGGAATTCATCGACCATCAGTTTGCCCTGACTTATGTCCTGATGGGCATCGTATTTGTTGCGGCGCAAGGAGCATTGGGCTGGCTGGCGTGGAAGTATCGCGATGACGGCTCCAGCCGTAAGGTCGAGTATTCCCACGGCAACACCAAGCTCGAGTTGATCTGGACCACGCTCACCGCGGTTCTTTTCGTTGGCCTGAACCTGATGGGTAGCCATGTGTGGGCGAGCGAGCGCTTTGAGCCGGCCGCCGCTGGTTCAGTTCCTGTAGAAGTCACAGGCATGCAGTTTGCCTGGTACTTCCGCTATCCCGGTCCTGACGGAAAATACGGCCGTACTGAGGCCAAACTGATGGATCCCTCCGCGGGCAACGATGCCGCCATTGGCTTGGATACGACCGACCCAGCCGCCAAAGACGACGTCGTCACCGGCACGATGTATCCGCCCGTGAAACGCGAAGTCGACATTACCCTGCGCGCCGTGGATGTGATCCACAGCTTCTTTGTGCCGTCGTTCCGCTTCAAGCAGGATGCGGTGCCGGGGCTTGCAATCCACATGCACTTCACGCCCACTGAAATCGGAGAATACGAAATTCCCTGCGCCGAGCTATGCGGACTGGGGCATTACAAAATGCACGGCATGTTGCACGTGGTGAGCCAGGAAGACTTTGACAAATGGCTGGCCGCACGGGAGGCGGAGAAACAATAATGGTTGCCCAGGATGCACACGCGCACGCAGGCCCTCAGGGCTTCATCCGGAAATATGTTTTCAGCCTGGATCACAAAGTCATCGGCCTGCAGTATTACTTTCTGGCGTTGGCGGCGGTGTTTGTGGGGATGTTCCTATCGCTGCTGATGCGCATCCACATGATCTGGCCGACGGCCATTTTGCCGCTGGTTGGCGAAATCAGGCCCGAAACCTATCTGCAATTGCTCACCATGCACGGCACCATCATGGTGTTTTTTGTGCTGACCACGGCGCCGCAGAGCGGGTTCGGCAATTACTTTCTGCCGATCCAGATCGGCGCTCCCGACATGGCGTTCCCCGTGCTGAACATGCTTTCGTTCTGGACGACGTTCGTGGCCTTTGTCGTCATGCTGGCAGCGTTCTTTGCCGTCGGCGGAGCGCCGCTGCATGGCTGGACTGGTTACGCGCCTCTTAGTGCCCTGACCAATTCCGGTCCCGGTGAACAGCTGGGCGCAGATTTGTGGATCACCAGTATCGCCATCTTTTGTATCGCCTCGCTGATGGGTGCGCTGAACTTCATCACCACCGTGCTGGATCTCCGCGCCAAGGGCATGACCATGATGCGCATGCCGCTTACCTGCTGGGCATGGTTGATCACGGCGATTCTGGGATTGCTGGCGTTCGGAGTTCTGTTGTCGGCGGGAATCCTACTGTTGCTTGATCGCAATCTTGGTACCAGCTTTTATGTGCCGCTGGTAGTGGTGAACGGACAGGTGATGGGCCACAAAGGCGGCTCACCGCTGCTCTGGCAGCATCTGTTCTGGTTCTTCGGACACCCCGAAGTCTACATCGCGATTTTGCCGGGCATGGGCGTGGCCTCGCAGTTGCTCTCGACGTTTGCTCGCAAGCCGATCTTCGGATACAAGGCGATGGTGTACGCCATCATGGCCATTGGCATCCTTGGCTTCGTGGTATGGGGACACCACATGTTTATGAGCGGCATGAGTCCCTATTCGGCATTTGCCTTTTCCATCATGACCATGGCGATCGGCGTACCCTCGGCCATCAAAACGTTTAACTGGCTGGGAACGCTCTACAAGGCGAAGATTCGCTTCCAGACACCGATGCTCTATGCCATCGGCTTCGTGTCGCTGTTCGTTTCCGGCGGACTGAGCGGCCCGTTTCTGGCTCAGCCGGTACTGGATATTCCGCTCCACGACACGGCTTTTGTGGTCGGCCACTTCCACTTGATCATGGGAGTGGCCGCGATCTTCGGCATGTTCGCCGGAACCTATTATTGGTTCCCGAAAATGTTCGGCCGCATGATGAACGAGAGCCTGGGCAGAATTCATTTCGTGTTTACGCTGATCGGGACGTATTGCATCTTCATGCCGATGCATTATCTGGGCATGGCGGGACAGCCGCGGCGCTATTCCCAGTTCACCGAGGTGGCCTACCTGCAGCATCTGATGCCGCTAAACCGGTTTATCACCTACGCGGCTTTCGTTACCATCGCGGCGCAGGTCATCTTCGTGATCAATCTGTTCTGGAGCATGTTCAAGGGTCCGAAGGCGAGTGACAATCCCTGGGAGTCAACCACGCTGGAGTGGACGACGGCCACTCCGCCACCGCACGACAACTTTGCCGGACATACGCCGGTGGTCTATCACGGGCCTTACGAGTACAGCGTGCCAGGAGCAGCGAAAGATTACGTGATGCAGACGGATCCGGCGGGGGTAACGGCTCATTAGGCTTTTGGCGGACAAGAGTGTCCGCCCCCACAAGTTGATTATGGCAACCTTGAGTCCCACAATTCGGGTTCAGCAGACTGACCAAGGCGGAGGCGGCACTGCTCCGCCCATTCCGGGGGGCGGGGGCGACGGCGGGCGGGGGGACGGTTACCCAGACCACGGACAGCGTCTGCGACGGCTCCGATTAGCGTTGGCGATCGGGCTGACCTCGGTCACCATGATCTTTATTTCGCTGACCAGCGCATACATCGTACGCCGCGGACTGCCGACCTTTGATGATCACACCGGCACCTATATCCAAGACTGGATTCCAGTCCAGCTTCCGCTGGCGTTGCTGCTGATCAATACGGCACTGCTGGCCGCCAGCAGTCTGACCGCAGAGCTCGCGCGGCGGCAGATCATCCGGCAGGCCGCCTTGGCTCCAGTGCGCTCGATTCCTGGCGTGTCGTTGGGCCGGGAAAGCGGTTTTCCCTGGTTGGCGCTAACCGTTGTGTTGGGGTTTGGATTCCTCACCGGGCAGTGGCTCGCCTGGCGCGAGTTGGCTGACCGTGGCTTCTACCTGGCCACCAGTGCCAGCAGTTCGTTCGTCTATTTACTGACGGCGGTGCACGGAGTTCACCTGATCGGCGGCATTCTGGTTCTGCTGTATGCCGCAGTTGTTTCGCTGCTGCATCGGCCCGTTGAAGGACGGCGGATCGTGGTGGACGTGACCGCCTGGTATTGGCATTTCATGTTTGGGCTCTGGCTTGGGATTTTCGCTTTGCTGTGGTTTGTTCGCTAAACGACCGGAGGAGACCGAAAAATGTCCGATATGGCGGTGCCACATGGGATGGCCGGCGAGTTCGAGCCATCTCTATTTGGCGCCTATTCCAAGAAGATCGGGATGTGGCTGTTCCTGCTCTCCGACACGCTGACCTTCGGAGCGCTGCTGTTTGCCTACAGCTATGGGCGCATCTCGAATCCCGACTGGCCTACGCCGTTTCACAAAGAAAGCATCATCAATGCCACCATCATGACAGGTTGCCTGCTGTCCAGTTCTCTGACCATGGTGCTCGGAGTTCTGGCGGCGCGGCGTGGCGACCGCAGCTGGACCCGGAACTGGATCCTATTCACCATGTTTTTCGGTGTCGCGTTCATCGTGCTGCACGGCATGGAGTGGACCAAGTTGATTGCCGAGGGTATGACGCCCTCGAAAAATCCATGGTCGTCCACCGTCCAGCAATTTGGTGGAACATTCTTTACCCTCACCGGCATGCACATGATGCACGTCACCATTGGCGTGATTTATCTGGGCGTGGTGGCGTTGCGCAAGAAGTTTCTACCCATTCTGCTGATTTGTTGGCTAGCCGCCTGGCTGGGAACTCCGGCGGATAGCGTGTTTCATGTGGGCGCACATGTGATCCTCATCGGCGCCATCGTCGCGGCAATGATCATGTTTCTCAAACCAAAAGACTATGACGCCCATGACGTGGAAATCGCCGGGCTCTACTGGCACTTCGTGGACCTGGTGTGGATGTTCATCTTTCCGCTGGTGTATTTGATGTCCACGCGCATCACCGGATAGGTTTGTTTCATAAGAACGGAGAAGCCTAAACAATGCACACGGTCGATACTCATCACGATGAAGGCAAGGGCCAATACTTCTGGGTCTGGGGAGCGCTGCTGGTCCTGACGGCGGCCGAAGTAGGGCTGGCCTACAACCAGGTCTTTCAGCCCGTGCAGATGCTGGAAGCGCTGATGATTTTGTCGGTCATCAAATCGGCGCTGATCATCGGCTGGTTCATGCACCTGAAGTACGAAATCGCCGCTATGAAATGGGTGATGATGACAGCGGTGACTATCTGCCTCTGCCTGATGTGCGTCTTCTTCGCGGACGCGTTCCGCATTGTCCACTTGGGAGTGAAATGAAGCAGCGATTGCTGATGCTCGCGTTCGTGAGTCTGCTGTGGGCCGCGCCTGCTTTGGGCCAGGGTTGTGCCATGTGCTACAGCAACGCAGCCGGGACTACCAAGGACGGCCAACGCGCCATCAGCCGCGGCATCCTGGTGCTGCTCATACCTCCAGTCGGCTTTATGACCATCGGAGTGGGCCTGGCATACCGTTACGGCAAGAAGCGCGACACTGAGCAGGTAGACTAACCGATTCAGTCAACTTGACCAGCCTAGCCTGAGTGGGAACGAAGGAACGATGCCTTCCCCGACCCCGACTCCAACTTCTCATCCCGCTCCAACTCATAATCTACGTCGCATCGGCCTCCTGCCGTTCGTCGCCGTGCTGTTCGCCTATTGCACCGGCGGCCCCTTCGGCTTCGAGTCCATGATCTCCACTTCCGGTCCCGGTCTGGCTTTGACCTTTCTGCTGGTTGTGCCTCTGCTCTTTGCTGTACCCATCTCTCTGGCTGCCGCCGAAATGACCACGGCCATGCCGGTCGAGGGCGGTTTCTATCGCTGGAGCCGCGCTGCTCTCGGTGACTTCTGGGGCTTTCAAAGCGGTTGG